>WNFI01395225.1_pt1 | contig 24977 bp, 24 predicted proteins | sample 5400471 | NCBI WGS metagenome assembly WNFI01 (sample SAMN13153348, study PRJNA577476) | soil metagenome | isolation source: 100 cm saprolite on Douglas fir-dominated hillslope | place: USA:California | collected 2013-09-17 | reverse complement strand
CGTTACGATACGCACGCCAAAATGAACCCGCCGCTGCGCGAAGCGGCGGACGTGGCGGCGCTGCGCGCGGCGCTGCAGGAGGGGGTGATCGACTGCATCGCCTCAGACCACGCGCCGCACGCCTATGACGCCAAAGAAGCCGCCTTCGACGATGCACCCTTCGGGATCGTCGGGTTGGAGACGGCGTTCGCGGTGGCTTACACCGAGCTGGTCGCGGGAGGCGTCCTCGGCCTCCCCGAGCTGATTCACCGGATGAGCACCGCCCCGGCTGCCGCGTTCCGACTCCCCGGCGGGACGCTCAAGCCCGGAGCAGCCGCCGATGTGGTGGTCCTGGACATCACGGGGCGTTGGACCGTCGACCCCGCGGCGTTCTTCTCGAAGAGCCGCAACACACCGTTTGCGGGCCGGGCGCTCACCGGCCGGGCCGCGCTCACGATCGTCGACGGCAAGGTGGTCCACCAGGCGGGGGCTCCCGGCGGCACGTGACGGTCCGTGCGGTGGCCCGCCGCATGGCGCAATGTTGCCGGCAGCTTGCGGCGCGCGGGCTCATCGCCGGGCAGGACGGCAACCTGGCGGTGCGGCTGGGGCCCGACCGCGTGCTCGTGACGCCAGCCGGGGTGATCAAGGCGCTGGTGGGTCCGGCGGATATGGTCGAGGTGGACCTGCGCGGCCGCAAGCGGCACGGGCGCCATAACCCTACGAGCGAGTTGGACTTACATCTCAGGATCCTGAACCGCCGGCCCGACGTGGGGGCGGTCGTGCACGCGCACCCCCCCGTGGCGACCGGTTTGGCCGTCGCGGGCCAAGACTTGCATATATTGGTCCTGCCTGAGCTTATCCTGCAGTGTGGGGATGTGCCCCTGGTCCCCTATGGGACGCCTGGGACGCCGGAGTTGGGCGATCGGCTCGAGCCGTATCTCGCAGGGCACGTGGCTTGGCTGCTGGCGAACCATGGGGCGGTGACGGTCGGCGCCACGCTCGACGCCACGGCCATCATCCAGCGGTTGCTGGAGGAGCGGCGCCAATACGAAGCCTGGATCGCGCGCCTGAACAGCTCGGCGGACGCGACGCCGGGGAACGTGCGGGCGCGCGTGCGCGAGGACTACGAGGCCCGGCTGGTGGCTGTGATGGAGGAGCTCAAGGCCCACGCGGAGAGCGCCCGGCTGGCGATCCAGGAAAAGCGGTACATGCGCGGCGAGCTGCAGAAAAAGGAAGCGATCGCCGCCGAGAAGCTGACCGAGTCCGAGCTGCGTCATTCGGTGGGGGAGTACGAGGAGTCGCAGTGGGAGCAAGTGCACCAGGACGTCCTCGCGGAGCTCGTATCGGTGCGCGAAGACTTGCAGGCGGTCGAGGCGGATATCCAGAAGCTCGAGGAGCTCGACGCGCTGGTCCGCAACCGGCCGGCCCCGAGACCGGCAGCTGCTCCCTCTGCGGCACCGCCGGCGCGCCCGGCGGCTCCCGCACTCCAAGATCTCCCCCTCATACCCCTAGAGCCGCCGCCAAAGCCGGCCCAGGTGGACGAGCTCGAGTTCATCAAGTCCGTCACCGAGGACGACACCGGGGCAGCTCCATCGGCTCGGCGCGCCAGCGGTGCCCAGTTCCAACCCCTCATCCCGTCCGATCCGCCCCGGGCCGCTGTGCCGCCGTCGCAGCGGGCCGCCAACCCCGTCCCCGCTCCGATCGTCCCCGACCCGTCCGCGGCCGGCGAAGAGGAAGCCGCGCGGACGCTCCGGTGCAAGGAGTGCGGCACGATGAACCTGCCGACGGAGTGGTATTGCGGGCAGTGTGGCGGTCAACTCGACGCGGTCTGAAACCAAAAAAACGTCACGCAAGGACGTCGCGCGAAAACGTCAAGCAAAACCGTCTCGCAACACCGTACACTCATGCGGGACGTTCTTGCGGGACGTCTCTGCGCGACGTCTTTGCTTGACGCCGTTATTTATTTGGCGAGTTTTCGAACGACAGCCGCGAGCCGGCTCTTGTGTCGTGCCGCGTTGTTGTGATGGATCAGATTCTTTCGGGCGGCGCGATCGAGTAGCCGGGCGGCCACGCGATAGGCCTCGCTTGCCTGCTGGGGCGGGGTAAGTGCAGGTCGGTCAAGGCGCTACGCCGTTGACCGCGCCCCCGCCGGATCGTTATCTTAGGCCGTCACCGACCCTCGAGTCGAGCTATCTCGTTCGAATTCCTCATCTGGGCACCGGTGCTTCTGTTCTCCATGGTGGCCCACGAATACGCCCACGCCGAAGCCGCCTACCGGCAGGGCGATGACACCGCCTACATGCTGGGACGGCTGACGTTGAATCCCCTGAAGCACATTGACCCCCTCATGACCGTCATCGTCCCGTTCCTATTGTGGAGAATTGGCGCGCCGCCCTTCGGGGCCGCGAAGCCGGTCCCGGTCAACCCTCGCAAATACCGGGAGTACCGCAAGGGCGACATCATCGTCTCGCTCGCAGGGATCGTCGTAAACCTGGGGTTGTTCGTCGCGTGTGCGATACTCTTCGCGCTCGTCGGTGTGGTCGGGAGTGCCATGCCGTCACTCACCGCGACCTTCGAAATCGTGCAACGCATGTTGTGGTGGGGGATGTGGCTTAACGTCGTGCTCGCCTTCTTCAACCTGATCCCCGTCCCACCATTGGACGGGAGTCACGTTTTTTATCACCTGCTCCCCCCGGGCTGGGGATTGAAGTACCGGCGACTCCAGGGCCTCGGATTCATTCCGGTGATGTTGCTGGTCTGGGTGTTCCCCGGTTTGCTCCAGACGCTGCTTTGGCCTGCGTATCACCTGATGGGTGTCGGGCTCTTGCTCGTGCGCGGGTTCGCCGTTTCTCCGGGAGCCTTTCCGTCGTGAGCGCGCCGACGAACCCCGTGGCTCAGGACTCAACCGGCTTCATCGTCGAGCTCGAGCAGTTCTCGGGCCCGTTGGATCTGCTGCTGCACCTGATCCGCGAGGACGAGGTCGACATCACCGACCTGCCGATCGCGAAGATCGCAGATCAATTCCTCGCCGTCATCGGCGAGTTGGGATTGAATCAGGCGGCGGACTACCTCGAGATGGCCGCCCGGCTGCTCCGGATCAAGGCGCAGATGCTGCTGCCGCGGCGCTTGGGGGACGACGAGTGGGAAGATCCACGCGCCGAGCTGGTGCGCCGGCTGCTCGAGTACCAGCAGATCCGCGAGCTGGTGGAGTGGTTGGGGGCGGCGGCGGCGCGCCGGGCGGAGCAGTTCGGGCGTGGGTTCTCGCCCGAGCCACCCCCGGCGCCGCCCGCGCCGCTCGTGATCGACCTGAACGATCTGCTCGCGGCGGCGGAGCGGGTGATTGCGCTCATTCCCGAGCCGGTGCTGCACCGCGTGGTACCGCGGCCGCTCGACGTGGAGGGCGCGACCGAGCGCATCGAGGCGCTGCTCGCCGAGCGGGCGGTGTTCGGCTGGGGCGACGTGGTGGGGCAGCGGCCCACCATCGTAGATGTCCTGTCCGCGTTCATCGCGCTGCTGGAGCTGGCCAAGCGCGGCTCCTTGCACGTTCACCAGGAGGGGCCGTTCGCCCCGATTGAGATCCGTCGTGAGTCCCCTCGCGAAGCTCGTTGAGGCGGCGCTGTTCGCGTCGGCGCGGCCGCTCACGGTCGAGGAGCTCGAGACCCTCGATCCGCAGGCGGGCGCGGCGGCGGTGCGCGGCGCGCTGGCGGAGCTGCGGGATGCGTTCGCGACAGGCGATCACGGCGTCGAGCTGATCGAGATTGCGCAGGGCTGGCAATTCCTGACGCGGCGGGAGTACGCCGAGGCGATCGATCGCGCGCAATTCACGCTGCGTCCGCGGCGCTTGAGCCCGGCCGCGCTCGGGGAGAAGGACTGGGGCGGCCGTTGCTGTACGGCACCACGCCGCAGTTCCTGGAGATCCTCGGCCTCAAGGACCTGGATGAGCTGCCACGGCTGGAAGAGCTGTCGGTGGCGCTCCGGCCGCCCGCGCCCGCCGAGCCCGAATGACGCTGATGCGCCTGCAACGCGCCCTGGCGCGCTGACGGCTCATACACACTCACACAGTCACACCGAGGGCCCTCGATGACGGGGGCCCTCAACGCGGAACTGTCAGATCAGCACTTTGCAGCCGCACGCGCGAGCACCACATCCTGCTTGGTCTATGTGGCCCTTAGCCTGTTCGACTGGCGCGCTCGCGAGGAGGGCGTGGGGCCAGATAGGCCGCTCGGTGGCGGACCACACAACGTGGTGACCTGGGGCGGTGATTACCCAGCATCTGGCGGGGGCGTTGAAATCGAGCTGCCACAGCAGACCTGAGTGCCAAAAGTAATCGGGAACCGGCATGCGCCCCTCCTTGCTCGCAGGGCCGCAAGCGGGGCGGAATTTCGCGATAGGGCCGGAATGGCGCCTTGCTTGTGCAGGCCACAGTACTGCACAAAATGCACAGTGTCAATACAAACGCGACGCACACTGCTGCCGTCCGGCCATGAAACTCCGCGCTGCTCGGCGCTGCCACGCTGCGCCCGCTGATCGCGGCCGTTACCTTTGACCCCGAGACGCGCATACTGGAGGTCAACTTCACCCCGTGGCCGAACGAGACGAAGGTCGGGATCGTCCCCCGGAGCCGAAGCGGACCCTCCGGCTGCAACGCGCCCTGGCGCGCGCGGGCGTGACCTCCCGCCGCAAGGCCGAGGACCTGATCCGCGCCGGTCGCGTGCGCGTGGACGGCGCGGTGGCCTCGATCGGCATGAGCGTGGATCCGGCGCGGCAGCGCGTGACCGTCGACGGCCGCGTCGTGAAAGCCGCGGGGCCCGTCACCTGGCTCGCCCTCAACAAGCCAGTCGGTTACGTGGTGACTCGCGGCGACCCGGAGGGGCGACAGACCGTGTACCGTCTCCTCCCCAACGTACCGGGGCTCACATACGTCGGCCGATTGGATGTCATGACGTCGGGGCTGCTGCTCTTCACCACGGACGGCGCGGCGGCGCATCGATTGATGCACCCGCGGTTCGCCGTCCCCCGGACGTACTGGCTGCGGGTCCATGGACACGATGCCGCCGAGGTTCGCGCCGCCCTCGCACGCCCCCCGGCAATCGACGGTCGTCCGGTGCAGGTCGTGGACTTCCGGGTGCGCCCTGCGGAGCGCAGCATCGAGCTCGAGATCACGCTCGCGGAAGGCCGCCAGCGCATCGTGCGCCGGCTGGCGGAGGCTCTGGGACTCAAGGTCGAGTGGCTGCACCGCGTTTCCTACGGGCCGGTGCGGCTCGGGCGGCTCGCCGAGGGGAAATACCGGCGGCTCGCCGCTAACGAAGTCGAGGCCATCGAGCGACTGCATGGACCTGCGTGACCGGACGGTGATGATCCTCGGCGGCAGCGGGCTGGTGGGCCACGCGGTGGCGCGCCGGCTGCTGGGCGCCGCGCCGCGGTGCATTGTGCTCGTCGCCCTGTTCGAAGCCGAGGTGCGTGCGACCGCGCGGGCGCTCGAGCCCTACCGGGGGCGCGCGGCCCTCGAGGTCGAATGGGGCAACGTGTTCCTCCCCGCCGGCATCGCCCGGCTGGAGCGCGGGTCGGTCATGGCGAACGCCGAGCACCGCCGGCTGCTGCTCCAGGACCTGCTGAGCGAGCTCACCGACGACGTCCTCCAGCGCAGTTTTCTGTACCAGCTGCTTTTGAAGTACAAACCCGAAGCCGTCGTGGACAGCATCAACACCGCGACGGCGTTCGCGTACCAGGATGCGCTCCGCAGCGCACAGGACCTACTCGCGTTGGCGCGTCGAGGCGAGGTGGACGAGGCGGCCGTGGAGCGCCACGTGCTGCTGCTCACGTTGCCGCAGCTGATCCGGCACGTTCAGATCCTGGTCGAGTCGCTCAAGCGTGCCGAGACGAAAGCGTACGTGAAGATCGGTACGAGCGGCACCGGGGGCATGGGGTTCAACATTCCCTACACGCACTCCGAGGAGCGTCCCAGCAGGCCCCTCCTCACCAAGTCGGCCGTGGGGGGTGCGCAATCACTGCTGCTGTTTCTGCTGGGTCGCACACCGGGCGCTCCCGCGGCCATCGAGATCAAGCCCACCGCAACCATCGCCTGGCGAGAGATTGGCTTCGGGCCGATCCGCCGCAAAGGAAAGCTGATCCCGCTGGTGGACTGCCCGAAACCGGTCAAACTAGCCCAGGCGTTCAGCCCCGGCGCCGCTCCCTGGTGCGATCTCGGCAAGCCGCTCGAAGGCGTGTTCATCGACGTGGGGGAGAACGGTCTCTTCGCCCCCGATGAGTTCGAGACAGTCACGGCGCTCGGGCAGATGGAGTTCATCACTCCGGAGGAGGTCGCCGACTACGTCGCCATGGAGCTCGAGGGGCGGCCCACGGGCCGCGACGTCGTGGCGGCGCTCGACGCGGCCACCGCCGGCCCGACCTACCGCGCGGGGATGCTGCGCGCCTCCGCCCTCGCGCGGCTCCGGTCCCTCGAGCAAGAAACCCAGAGCCGGGCGGTCGCCTACGAGATGCTCGGGCCCCCGCGGCTCACCAAGCTCCTGTGGGAATCGCACCTGTGCGGCCTGCTGCGCCCGAGCGTTCGGGCCCTCGCCCAGTCACGGCCGCTAGAGCTGGCGGCGGAGGCATACGCCCGCGTACAGCGCGACTCGGGCGTACGGAGCCATATTCTGTCGGTGGGGATCCCGATCCTCACGCCGGACGGCGAGGGTCTGTACCGCGGCAGCCTCGTGGTCGTGCCCGGAGACGGCGCCGATCCCCGCGCCGCCGCGCCCCGGGGTTGGGTGGACCTGCGCGCGGACCAGTTCGGCGTCTGGATCAAGCGGGCCCAACAGATGGTGGCGCAAGATGCGGATCGGGCCGGTCGCGCCGCCGAATCGGGGAGCGACGTGGATTGGATGGCCATCGGCGCGGACGACCCGATCGAGCCCGCGCGGTTCGCCACTTGGGTATTCCGGTTCGAAGACCGGGGAGAGCGGATCAAGCGCTAAGCAATGTCAGCGGAGACCGCAGGAGTCGAGCGCGCCCTCGGCGCCATCGGAACGACATTCCGGTTGATGCGGCTCTACCCGCAGACGCACCCGGCGGTGGTCGAATCGTTGCGACAGATCGGCGAGGCGCTTCCCGGGCTCGCCGCGCTGGGCACCGTGGAGTGGAAGGTGGGCGTCACCGGGTTGCATTGGCACGGACAGCATCTGCTGCCCCGCAACGCCCAGATCGCCGAGCTCGCCGGGTTACTGTATGCGCGTGGCGTGCGGGCGGTGACTCTCAATCCCGGTATGGTCCCGGAGCACGTGCTGGCGGTGTTTCAAGTGGCGACCGGCGCCGTCCCCCCCGATGATGCGACCCTGGGCCGAATCGCATTGACCCTGGGACGCCGCACGTCCGCGCGGCTGGAGCGGTTGCGCTTGCCGACGCCAGCCGCGGATGCGGCGGCGTCGCCTGCGCTCGCGACCCCCGAGGCGTCGGCGCCACCGAGTCCGGCGAGCGCCGTCACGACGGAGCAATCGACTGCGTCGGCCGCGGACACCCTGATGGCCGGAAAACGCGCCAGTTCCGCATTCCGGCCCGACGTGTTGCCGGTAGATGTGGAGGTGAAGCGGGCCGTGGCCGCCCTGGGGAGCGCCACCACGCCCGAGGAGCAGTCCGCCGCGGTCGACAAGCTCGCGGCGGTCGCTCCCCAGCTGTTAGGGCTGCACGACGTCGCCGTCGTGGCGGAAGCGATCGCGGCGCTCGACCGCCTGCTGCCGACGGCACAGGATCCCAAGCTCACTGAGGCGATCGACCAGGCAGCGCTCGCGCTCTCGGAGCGCAGCCTGGTGGAGCGCCTGGTGCATCGGCTGGGGGAGCCGCGCGTGCCGCCCGAGCAGCGGGAGGCATTGGTGGCGGCCGTGGGTGCGCTGGCGTCGCTCTCCATGGGGCTCGTGCTGGATGCGTTCCTGGCGGCGCCGCTGGACCTGCGTGCGTCCTACCGGGGAGCCGTGCGCAAGGCGGCGGATCGGGCGCTCGAGCCACTGCAGGGCAAGCTCGCCGACAAGGACGCTCAGGTGGTCGCGGCGGCGGCGGAGTTCGTGGGCCTGACGGGGAGCCCTCAAGCGGTGACGCTGCTCATCCCGTTGTTGCGCCATCAATCGGAGTTTGTCCGAGAAGCGGCGCTGCTCGGGCTCGCCGAGGCGGGCGGGCGTGAGATCGCACGGCCGGCGATGCCGGCGCTGAAGGATGAGAGCGTCGCGGTGCGGGCGGCGGCGGTGCGGGCGGTCGCCGCAGGGGGCGACCCGACGTCCTCCACCGTGCTGATTCGGCGGGTGGAGCAGGAGCCCGACGAAGGGGTACAGGCGGAGTTGCTGCGGGCCATTGGCCGCCTCGGGGCGCGGGAGGCGCTGGACGTCCTCGCCCGGTACGCCGAGCCGGGGGGCATGATGCACCGGCGGAGCGCGACGGTGCGGGCGGCGGCGGTGGACGCCTTGCGGCACATCGCGCGCCCCGAAGCTCGGGGACTGTTGGAACTCTACACCAAGGACAAGGAGCCGGCGGTGCGCAAAGCGGCGGAGGCGGGGCTGAAATGACCACTCGGACGGCGAAGACCGGCGACGCGGTGCTGAGCAAGACGATCGCGCAGGAAGTCGCGAAGCGGGTCGTGGCGCAGGAGCTGATGGTCGAGCGCTTGCTCATCGGACTGCTCACGGGCGGGCACGTGTTGCTGGAAGGCGTGCCGGGGCTCGCCAAGACCCTGGCCGTGCGCACGGTGGCCGAATGCCTGCGCATCGCGTTCTCGCGGATCCAGTTCACCCCGGATCTGCTGCCCGCCGACGTGATCGGGACCATGGTGTTCGACCAGAAGACCCAGGAGTTCTATCCGAAAAAGGGACCGCTGTTTGCGAACCTGGTGCTGGCGGACGAAATCAACCGCGCTCCCGCCAAGGTGCAGGCGGCACTGCTCGAGGCAATGCAGGAGAAGCAGGTCACGATCGGCGGGGAGACCTTCTTTCTGGGCGAGCCGTTTCTCGTGCTCGCGACCCAGAACCCCATCGAGCAGGAGGGAACCTATCCGCTTCCCGAAGCGCAGCTCGATCGCTTCATGCTCAAGGTGCGCGTGGGCTACCCGTCGCGCGACGCCGAGAAGGAGATCGTCGCGCGCATGGCGTCGGGCCGGCCGATCGAAGTGACACGCGTGGCGGAGGCGGACGACATCCTGGCCGCGCGCAGCGCCATCGCGGAGCTGTTCATGGATCAGAAGGTGGTGGATTACATCGTGGACGTGGTTCGGGGGACCCGCGAACCGCAGGCGATCGGCCTCCCGGAGCTGAAGCCGCTCATCGCCTTCGGGGCGAGTCCGCGCGCGTCGATCTACCTCGCGCAGGCGGCGCGCGCCCACGCGTACCTGCGCGGCCGCTCCTACGTCGTGCCGGAAGACGTGAAGGCCATGGCGTTCGACGTGCTGCGTCACCGGGTACTCCTCACCTTCGAGGCGGAGGCCGAGGACATGGACTCGGACCGCGTAATCGGGAAGATCCTCGAGGCGGTGGGCGTGCCGTGAAGTACGAAGGCACGGACCGTCGACGTCGTGAGAGCTCGCCGCTTCGCGCCCGCCGGCGGGTCGTCACTCCCGAAGTGCTGCGTCAGGTAAAAGGAATCGAGCTTCGCACCCGCTCCCTGGTCAGCTCTCTCTTCACCGGCGAATACCGGTCCATGTTCCGCGGACAGGGCATCGAGTTCGCGGAGGTACGCGAGTACCAGCAGGGAGACGACTTCCGGGCGATCGACTGGAACGTGTCGGCCCGAATGGGCCACCCGTTCGTGAAGACGTACCACGAGGAGCGCGAAAACACTCTGCTGCTCGTGGTGGATCAGTCGGGCTCATGCCAGTTCGGTCGCCCCTACACCAAGGCGGGCCTCGCGGTGGAGGTCGCTGCCGTCCTGGCCCTGGCGGCGGCGCGCCACAACGACCGGGTGGGCGCGCTGATGTTCGCCGACAAAGTCGAGTTGATCGTCCGACCCGCGAAAGGCCGGCCCCACGCGCTGCGGGTGATTCGCGACCTCGTGGCATTCACGCCCCGCGGACGCGGCACGAACCTGGGAGAGGCGCTGAGCTACGCGGCGAAGCTGCCGAAGCACCACGCGATCGTGGCCGTGCTGTCGGACTTCCGGGCCGAGGGCTGGGAGGTCCCGTTGGCGCAGCTCGCCGCCCGTCATGACGTGGTCGCCATCACGATCGACGACCCGCGCGAGCGCGAGCTCCCCGATGCAGGCTGGGTGGACATGGAGGACGCCGAGACCGGCCAGCGGGTCCTGCTCGATACCAGCCACGGGGCGACCCGGACTCGTGTGAGGGTCGCGGCGGAGCGTCACCTTCAGGAGCGCAGCCGCAAGCTCGCCCAGGCGGGCGTGGACCGCGTGGCGCTTCAGACCAGCGTGCCGTACGGCGTGCTGTTGCGCCGCGCCTTCGCGGAGCGCGCCCGCCGGCTGAAACGATGACCGTCCGACTCGTCTTGCTCGGCGTCGTGGCGGCGGGACGTCTGGCGGGGCAGGGCGGAGGGTGGTCGGCCACCCCGGCCGCGCCCACCGTGGGCGACACCATCTGGCTCGAGCGGACGCTCACCGTCCCCAACGGCTGGCAGGTCCGGCCCGGCAAGCTCGACGCGACGGAAGCGATCGAGTCGCTCGCCGATCCCGCGGTGCGCCGGAGCGGCGCTGGCTGGGAGGTCCGCTACGCCGTCGTCGCCTGGAAGCCCGGCATTCACAAACTGGCGCTGCCGTCCGTGTGGCTGCTCGGTCCCGACGGGCGGGCAGACTCGACAGCCGGGGGCACGACCAGCGTCAGTGTGAAGAGCGTGATCCCGGATTCGCTGCGAGCCCCTAGTCCGCAAGGGTTGCTCGCGCCGCTGCGCGCCGCGCACCGGGACCCGGTGCCGCCGCTCGCTGGACTGGCGCTGGCCGCCGGGCTCCTCGCCGCGGGCGTGGCCGCGCGGCGGCGGGCGCCCCGAGCCGTCGAACTGCCACCTCCAGTTCCAGTGGAACGTGAGATCCCCGACACTCGGTGGCTAGCGGCCGGGGAGCCGAAAGCCGTCGCCGCACGGGCGATTTGGCGGCTGCGGGCCGCGCTGGAGCGCGCCGTACCCGAGGCGCACGCCGCGCTCGACACGGAGGAGTGCCTGACGACGGTCGAGCGCGTGCGTCCCAACGCCCCGCTGCGGGAGCTGCGCGACCTGCTCGAGCAGCTCGACCGGGTCGCGTTCGCCTCCGCCCATGGCACGGATGTCGCCGCGCTCTCCGCCATGGCGCGCCGGCTGGCGCGAGATCTGACCCCGTGAGTTTCGCCCGGCCGTTGCTGCTGCTCGCGCTCGCCCTGTTGCCTCTGTGGTGGTGGCTGCGCGCCAAGCGGCTGGCCCGCCTGTCCGGCACCCGGATGAGCGACGTCCGGCCCGCGGCCGGCGCGGCCGAGCGCCTCTGGGTGGCGCGTCTCCCGGTCACGCTGCGCAGCGCCTGTCTCGGCGCCTGGATCATCGCCGCGGCCGGGCCCCGCCTCGGGGCCGCGCGCAGCGAAGCGCGCAGCGAGGGGATCTCCATCGTGCTGGCGGTGGACATCTCGGGCAGCATGCAGGCCGAAGACTTCGCGCCGGCGAATCGCATCGACGTCGCGAAGCAGACCGCCATCGAGTTCGTGCGGGCCCGCACGTCGGACCGTATCGGGCTCGTCGCGTTCGCGGGGCAGGCGCTCACCCAGGTGCCCATCACGACCGACTACGCGGTGCTGGAGCAGGCGTTGCGTGAGCTGCACCCGGGCATGCTGGAGGACGGTACGGCGATCGGTACGGCGATCGGCACGGCGGCCAACCGGCTGCGACGCGCGCCGGGCAAGAGCAAGGTGCTCGTGCTGCTCACCGACGGTGTCAACAACAAGGGCACGGTGGATCCGCGCACCGCCGGGCAGGCGGCGGCGACTTTGGGCATCAAGATTTACACCATCGGCATCGGCACGCGCGGGCAGGCGCCCATGCCGACGGAGTACGGGGCAGACGGCCAGTTGCGCTACGAGATGCGTCCGGTCGAAATCGACGAGCCGCTCTTGACTGAGATCGCGTCCACCACGGGAGGGCGCTACTACCGGGCCACCGATAGCCAATCGCTGCGCCATATTTTCGAGGAGATCAATCGCCTCGAGAAGACCCCGGTCGAGCAGGTCGTGTACCGCCGTTTCGACGAGGCCTATCGTGTGCCACTCGCGATCGGGCTGGTGGCGCTGGCCCTCGAGATCGTGCTCGCGGGGACATTCGCCGTGCGAGTGCCGTGATGACGTTCGACGCCCCGATCGTGCTCGCGATCGCGCCGCTCATCGGCGGCGCCGTCTGGTTCGCCGCCGCTTGGGCGCGGCGCACCCGGATCCGGCGGGCGGCGCTCTGGTCGCAGGAGACGGTGCGCCAGGCTGTCGCCGCTGGGCGGCTCGGGCCCACCGCGCTCGCGGTCGCCGCCTTTCTCGGCGTCGTCGCGCTCGCCGGCCCGCGCTGGGGCGAAGAGCGGATCGTCGCCGAGACGCGCGGCCTCTCGGTGGTGATCGCGGTGGACATCTCCCGTTCGATGCTGGCGGAGGACGCGACGCCCAGCCGGCTGCGGCGCGCGGTCCGCGAGGCGCGCCGGCTGGTCCAGGACCTGGACGGGGACCGCGTCGGACTCATCGCGTTCGCGGGCTCGAGCTACATCCTGTCGCCGCTCTCGATCGACGGGTCCGCATTGACGCTCTACCTCGACGCGCTCGATCCCGACATGGCCTCGCAGGGAGGCACCGGACTCGCTCCGGCGCTGCGCCAAGGGGGGGAGCTGCTGCAGGCCAGCTCGGACCTGGCCGACCGCGTGCTCGTGGTGTTCACCGACGGCGAGGCGCACGACTCGCTGCCGCCGATCATCGGGCAAGCGCAGCGCCTCAAGTCCGACGGGATCCGCCTCATTCTCGTGGCCGAGGGCGGGCGTACCGCGACGCGCATCCCGGTGCGGGACGACCACGGCACCCTGCTCGCCTACCAGAAGGACGAAGACGGTCGTGTCATCGAGACCACGCGACGGGATGATATGCTCGGCGCTGCGGCCGACGCGGCGCAAGGGACGCTCGTCGCCGCCGACCTCCCTGACCAGGCCGGCGCCGTGCGTGACCTCGTGGCCTCGTATCGGCGGGCGCGCGCGAGTGAGACGCACACCGAGCAGAGCCGGCCCCGGGCCTGGATGCCGCTGATGCTCGCCGTGATGCTGCTGGTCGTGCAGGCCGCCTCACGACGCACCGCCGCGCTCGTCGGGATCGCCTTTGTGTGCGTTGCGACGCTCCCGTCGGCGGGCGCGGCGCAGCAGCCGCGGCTCCCCCGGAGCCCCGCGGAGAAGGCGTGGGACCGTCATGACCTCCGCCGGGCGCGCGTGGCGTACCTGTCGGAGCTCGCCGCCCGGCGGAAAGAGGACGCCGCCTGGTACAACGCGGGCACCGCGGCACTAGCCGACTCGGATGCCGAGACCGCCCAGGCGAGCCTCGCGCACGCCGCCGCATCGCTCGACCCCGACATCCGGTTCCGCGCGCTGTACAACCTCGGCTTGCTCGCGCTGCGCCAGGCCGATGACGACAGCGCGGGCCGTGACGGGCATCTGGCCGACGCCGAGCGCGCCTACCGCGAAGCCCTGCTGCTGCGGCCGCACGACCGTCCCGCGAAGTGGAACCTCGAGCTCGCCGTCCGGCACCGCGGCGGCAGCCAGAACAAGGCGCCTCCCAGCGGCGGAGGGGGGAGCGGACCATCGGGCGGGGGTACCCGAAACGCGGGTGGGGCCGAGGGCGGCCTGAGCCCGACCCAGGCCGAGCAGCTGTTGCGCTCCATCGGCCACGAAGAGCTACGGACGCGCCGTGATCGAACAGGCCTGATGCGGCACCCGGCGGAGCCGGGCGTGAAGGACTGGTGACTGCCGCGCTGTGGCTGCTGGTCGCTTTGCAGAGTGACGTGACGGAGGTGGCCCTCGAAGGAGTGGGGGGACCGGTCCGCACCATGACGCGCGAGCTGCGGCTCAAGACCCAACGTCCCGGCACCCTCCTGATCGGGCCGGTACGCGTGCGGCAGGGCGCTCTCGAAAACGCGACCCCGCCCCTTAGCGTGACGGTGGACAGCGCGGTGACAGGGCTCGCGACGGCCGTATCGCCGATCGCCCGCCGGCTGATCAACGCCGCTCCCGCGCCGGCGCACAACGACCGGGTCGCGCTCAGCCTGATCCTCCCCGGGGATTCGGTGCTCGTGGGCCAGCAGCTCGACGTGATTGCCGCCGCGTGGTTTCCGCGCGAGCTGCGCGCCCGGTTGACCTACCCGCCGATCCTGTCGATCCAAACGGCCGAGGGCGCGTGGTCGTACCCGGGCGCCGTACCGACCGAGGTCGCGGCGTCGCGCCTGGTGCGAGGCGGTTGGATGGATCTGTTCGTCGCCCACCAGGCGCTGTTCCCGCTCGCATCCGGGCGGATCGTCATTCCGCCGGCCACAGTGGCGTACGCGGTGCCCGTCGGGTTCTCGCTCTTCAAGCGGGAGGAGCGGTACTCGCTGCGCAGCGACACGGTTCCCGTCACCGTGCTGCCCCTGCCCGCAGGGCGTCGGCCGGGGGAGCAGCCGGTCGCCGGACAGGGGCTGGCGCTCGAGCTGACGCTGGACCCGCCGAACGGGCGCGTCGGCGAGCCGATCGCGATGAGCGCGACCGTGTCCGGGACGGGCAACGTGGCGCTTTGGCCGGAGCCGACGATCCGCTGGCCGGCCGGGTTCCGCCCGTATGCCGGAGAAACGGCCATGCGGATCGCGCCGCGCGACGGACGGATCGCGGGCACGAAGGTGTTCCACTATCTCGTGATGCCCGACTCGGCGGGGTCGTTCATCCTGCCCGAAGTGCGGTACCCCTACTACGATCTCGCGGCGGGGGACTATCGCGCGGCCACCATCGCGCCGCGCGCGCTAGCGGTCGCCCCGGGAATCGAGCCGCACGCGGCGCGCGCCATGCCGCCGCTCGCGCGCGGGGGCGCCCCCGCGTGGGCGGACGATCTGGCGCGCGGCCTCGTGCCCTGGGGATGGCTCCTGTTGCTGCTCGGTCCACCGCTTCTGGTCTGGCTGCGGCGTCGCCGCGAAACCGCCACGGACGCCGTCGGAAGCGCGCCGCCCGCGACTGCGGCGCCACTCACCCGGCTCGGCCAGCTGGAGCGCCAGTTTCAAGCGGTGCTGGCGAATCACGTGCCGGACCAGCCGGCCCGGGACGGCGATGGGCTCGCCCGCGCGCTGCGCGCGGCCGGAGTGGAAAGCGCGGTCGCCGAGCACGTGAAACGCCTGCGGGACCGCCTCCGCGCATCGCGCTACGGTCCCCGGGGCTTGGGGGACGCGGTCGAACTCGCGGCCGAGCTCGAACAGGTGCTGCAGGTGTTGGGGGCGGAGCCGGGCGGGAAAGGGCGCCGGGTGGTGGCGGCAATCGCGCTCATGGCGCTGGTCGGGCTGGCGCGGCCCGCCGCGGCTCAGACGATGAGTGCGGAGGCGTTGTACGACGCGGGCGCGCTCCGGGCCGCGGCCGACTCGTTCGCGGCGCGCGCCACGGCCGCGCCGCGTGTGCCGGCGCATTGGTACAACCTCGGCGCCACGTTGTACCGCGCCGGCGCTGACGGTAAGGCGATGGCTGCGTGGACCAAGGCCGCCCGGTTGGCGCCGCGTGATCCTTTGGTACGACGCGCGCGCGAGCTGCTCCCGCCACCCGACGCCGCAAGCGAGGCGCTCCTGACCATGGGCGTCGCTACGGCGGGGGAATGGGCGCTCGCCGCCGGGCTCTGCTGGATCGCCCTGTGGATCGCCGTGGCCGCGCGCCGCCTACGGAGGGGCGAGCCCCGCCTCGATGGTCGAGGCCGGAGCCGCCCTGCTGGTCGAGCGGCGTTACGGCGCCTGGCTCGAGGTGCGTCGCCAGGACGGTGTCCGCGGCTGGGTGCTCGCCGCCGAAGTGTCGCGGCCGTGACGGCCACGATCGCCATCCTGCCGCCCCGGGTCGCCGACCAGATCGCCGCGGGCGAGGTGGTCGAGCGGCCCGCGTCGGTCGTGAAGGAGCTGATCGAGAACGCACTCGATGCCGGTGCCAGCGCGATCCGCGTCGACATCGAGGATGGCGGGAAGAGTCTGATCCGGGTGAGCGACGACGGCTCGGGTATGAGCCGCTCCGATGCCGACCTCGCGCTGTCGCGCCACGCCACCAGCAAGATTCGAGAGGCCGCGGACCTGATCGGCGTCGCGACGTTCGGGTTCCGCGGCGAAGCGCTGCCCGCTATCGCGTCGGTGTCCCGGTTCGAGCTCGAGACATCTGACGACGGCGCCGTCGCCACCCGTCTGCGCGTCAGCGGGGGTAAGCGCGACGGTGTGGACGCCGCCGCGCGGCAGCGCGGGACGACCGTCACGGTGCGCGGGTTGTTCTTCAATACGCCCGCCCGGCGCAAGTTCCTGCGGGCGCAAGCCACGGAGACGCGTGCGGCGGTCGAGGCGGTCACGCTCCTCGCGCTGACGCGGCCCGACGTGGCCTTCACGCTCACGAGCGACGAACGTCCCCTGATCGACGTGCGGCCCACCACCCGTCCGTTCGACCGGGTCCACGCGCTGTGGGGCCGCCAGCTCGCCGATACGCTGCTGCCGATCGCCTACCGCGAAGGGCCGCTCGAGGTGCGGGGCTTCGCGCAGCGCCCGGCGCAGGCGAAGCCAGCGGGGCGGAAGGGCTATGTGTTCGTGCGCGGCCGCCCGATCCGCGACCCGTTCATCCTGCGCGCCGCGGAAGCCGGTTATCGCTCTACCATCGCGCCGGGCGACCGTCCGTCGCTCATCCTGTTTCTCGAGCTGCCGGGTGACGCCATCGACGTGAACGTCCACCCGTCGAAGCTCGAGGTGCGCTTCCGCGACAAGTTCTTCGTCGAGAAGGTGGTGGAGCAGGCCGTGCGGGCGGCGCTGGGCCCCCTCGCGGCGGCGGCGCCGCTGGGGGCTGGGGACTCGGGGCTCGGGGCTGGGGTGACCTGGGACGGCGCTCCGGTGCCCCTCGATTTGTTTCCAAGGGATTCCCGAGCCCCGAGCCCCGAGTCCCAAGCCCCACCTCTGCTTCAGGTCTTCGATACCTACATCGTGTTCCAGACCGACTCGGGGGTTGCGATCGTGGACCAGCACTCCGCGCACGAACGGGTGCTGTACGAGCGGGCCATGCGCCAGCTCACCGGCGATGGCTCGTCCGCCCAACGGCTCCTGCTGCCACTGACGCTCGAGTTCACCGCACCCGAGCTCGAGGCGATCGACGCTCACCGCGAGCTGCTGCGCCGCGTCGGCTACGAAGTTGAGCCGTTCTCGGGACGCGCGGTGGTAGTGCAGACGGCACCGAATCCGCATCCGCGCTTCGATGCCGCGCGCTGCTTCGGCGAGCTGGTCGCCGATCTCGCGGGCGGGCGGTTCGGCGCGCTCGCCAACCGGCTGGAGCGCTTCGCCGCGACGTACGCCTGCCGCGCCGCCATCAAGGCCGGCCAGCGGCTCGAGCCCGACGAGATGCGCGAGCTCGTGACCCGGCTCCTGACGGCCACGCTCCCGGCGCACGACGTCCACGGGCGACCGACGGTCGTGCAACTCCCTAAAGACGAGCTCGAGCGCAGATTCGGGAGAACCTGAATCCTCTTGCGGGTGACATCGCTTCCCTTAACTCCGGTCCTCGTCGGCCCCACCGCGGTCGGCAAGACGGCGGTCGTGGCCGCCTGGGCTGACTCCGAGCCGATCACCGTCGTTTCCGCCGATGCCCGGCAGGTATATCGGGGCCTCGATATCGGCACCGCGAAGCCCTCGGGGGCGCTGCTGGGGCGAGTGCCGCACCTGGGTCTCGACGTGGTCGAGCCCGGGGAGCGCTACAGCGCCGGCCGTTTCGCGCGCGAGGCGGCGCAATGGCTCGGCGAGATCCGCGACGCGGGCCGTCAACCGGTGGTCGTGGGCGGGACCGGGCTGTACGTGCGCGCCCTGGCGGAAGGGGGGCGAGGCCTCAGCTGGTGGCAAGAGCACGCGCGCGCGACCGGGGCGATGCGGCCGTGGTACATTCAACTCACGATCCCCCGGGACGCGCTGCACCGTCGCATCGCCCAGCGGGTGGACGAGATGCTCGCCGCGGGACTGGTGGACGAGGTACGGCGGGTGCTCGCGGCGGGGGTGGCGCCGCATGCGCCGGGCCTAGACGGGGTGGGGTATCGCGAGGTGGCCGCCATGCTCGCGGGGCGGCTTCCCGAGCGGGAGCTGCGGGAGGCGATCGTGGTGGCGACGCGGCGCTATGCGAAGCGGCAGGAGACCTGGTTCAGACACCAACTGCGGGACACCGGAAACGTGTGGACCCTCGATGCCACCGCGGCTCCTGATGCGCTCGCCGCCCGCATTCTCGAGCGCTGGCGGCAGCTGACCTTCCCCGGTACCCCCGTCCCGTCTCAGCGACCATGAGAATCGGCATCACGTGCTATCCCACGTACGGCGGCTCCGGTGCCGTGGCTACGGAGCTGGGCCTCGAGCTCGCCCGCCGCGGTCACGAGGTGCATTTCGTGTCCTACGCGAGCCCGTTTCGCCTACGCGGCTATGTCGAGCGGGTGACCTTCCATGAGGTCACGCAGACCGAGTATCCCCTGTTCGAGCAGTCGTCGCCCTACGCGCTGGCGTTAGCCGTGAAGCAGCACGAAGTGGCGATGCGCGAAAAGCTCGACATCATGCACGTGCATTACGCCATTCCGCACGCCGCGACGGCGTGGCTCGCGAAGCAGATGCTCAAAGGGCAGCAGGACCTGAAAATCGTGACCACGCTGCACGGCACCGATATCACACTGGTGGGGCAGGACCCGTCGTACTTCACGCTCACCAAGTTCTCGATCGAGCAGTCGGATCGCGTCACAGCGGTGTCGCAGTTCCTGCGGAACGAGACTTACCGCGCGTTCGGATGCGATGGGTGCGACGTGATCGTGATCCCCAACTTCGTCTCGACGGCGGAGTATCACCCCCCGACGGACGCGACCTGTCGCCGCTCGCTCGCTCCCGCCGATCACAAGGTGCTGGTGCACGTCTCGAACTTCCGGCCTGTGAAACGGGTGACCGACGTCGTGCGCGTGTTCGCCGGAGTGCGTCGCGAGCTCCCGGCCGCGCTGGTACTGGTGGGAGACGGCCCGGACCGCGACGCGGCGGAGCAGGAAGTCGATCGCCTCAAGCTCGGGCGCGACGTCCGCTTCCTCGGCAAGGTGGACAACGTCGCCGACATCCTGCGAGGCAGCGACTTGTTTCTGCTGCCGTCCGAGACGGAGTCGTTCGGCCTGGCGGCGCTCGAAGCGATGGCATGTGCCGTGCCGGTCGTCGCGACCGCCGTGGGGGGCGTCCCGGAGGTGGTGGTCCACGGGGAGACCGGGTTCCTCACGCCCAAGGGGGACGTCGACGCCATGATCGCCCACAGCCTCCGCTTGCTGGGCGACGCTGCGCTCCAGGCGCGGATGCGCGACGCCGCCGCGCGCCGGGCGCTGGAGTTCGCGGCCGACCGCGTCGTGCCGCGCTACGAGCGGCTGTACGAGGACGTGCTGCGTGATTGATTTGCTGCGCCTGGTCCGGATCCAGAACCTGTTGCTCGCCGCGGTCGGCGTGCTGGCCGGTGGCTGGATCGCGCTGGGAGCGCTCCGGACGCCCAACGTGTTGGCCCTCGCGGCGGTGGCGGCGATCGGGTTCGGGATGGCGGGCAACGTCCTCAACGACATCTGGGACCAGGCTGCCGACCGGCTGAACCGGCCCGGTGGGGAGCGCCCGCTCGCCGCCGGCCGCGTGAGCCGCGGCACCGCCGACCTGTGCGTCGCCGCCGGCGCGGTGGTCGGGCTCGGCGCCGCCGCCCTCGTCAACGGGGCCGCCGTCCTGGTGGGACTCGCGGCCTTCGCCGTGCTCGTGCTGTATTCGCCGGTGCTCAAGCGCCGCGGCGTGCTGGGAAACGTGGCCGTGGCGCTCGTGGCCGGCCTGCCGCTCATGTACGGCGCCATCGCGGTCGGACACCCCGCGGCGGGACTCGTCCCGTGGATCCTCGCAGCGTGGATCCACCTGGTCCGCGAGATCGTGAAGGACATCGACGACCAGGCGGGGGACCGAACGCTGGGCCGCCGCACCTTGCCGCTCGTGCTCGGGACGCGGCGCGCGAGCGTGGTGGCGGCGGGGCTCGCCGCGGCCTTCGTGCCGCTGTCGCTCGTGTTACCCGCGCAGGCCCATTACCACGGCTCGTACTATCTCATCGCTCTGTTCGCGCAGCTGGTCGTGCTGGCGGTGGCGAGCCGGTTGTTCACGGGTCGCACACAGCGAAACAGTCGCCTCCTCAAAGGAGCAATGCTCTTGGGAATCGTCGCACTCGTGGCCGGGCGGGTCGCATGACGCTCTGGCAGGGGATCGTGTTGGGGTTGGTGCAGGGGCTCACGGAATTCCTGCCGGTGTCCAGCTCGGGGCACCTGCGGGTGCTCGAGGTCGTCACGGGCGTGCACACGCCGGGCGTCTTCGTCGAGGTGACGCTGCACGTGGCGACGCTGCCTCGCTGGTGCTCGTCGGCGCGGGCTTTATCGTGACGGGGCTGATGAACTGGTCCACGCGGCGGCTCGCGGGCAGCCGCCCCGAGCCTACGGTGGGGGTCGCCGTGGGAATCGGGTTCGCGCAGGCATTAGCGGCCGTGTTTCGCGGAGTCTCCCGCTCCGGGTCGACGGTGTGCGCTGCCCTGTGGGGCGGCCTCGGACCCGCCGCCGCGGCGGAGTTCAGCTTCCTGCTCGCGATCCCGGTGATCGCGGGCGCCGCAATCCTCGAGGCGCGGCACATGGCGGTGAACGTCGCGGCAGTCGGAGCGCTTCCGCTAGCGGTGAGCTTCGTGCTCGCGTTTGCCAGCGGCATCTGGTCCATCCGATTCCTCGTGGCGCTGCTGCAGCGCGGCCGCTTTTACACGTTCGCGCCCTACAACTGGATCGTCGGCGTGTTGACAATCGGGTATGCGGTGTGGCGCGGCTAGCGCTCGACGGTGTAGCCGCAGCCGATCTCGCCGGGCGGTGGGGCGTGCCGCAATGCGGCTTGTTCCACGAGCTCGACTCGACCTTCACGGCCACTCACGACCTCGGCGCCCAGGGCGCCCCGGCCGGAACGGTGGTGATTGCCGAAGCCCAAACGGCGGGGCGAGGACGCGACGGCCGCACGTGGCACTCGCCGGCCGGTGGCGTCTGGCTCGCCATGCTGCTGCGTCCGGCACGCGCCGAGCTGGGCGTCATCTCGGTCCGGGTCGGGCTCGCCGTCGCGGATGCCGTGGACGCCCTGTTGGGCCGCGGCGAGACTCGCCTCAAGTGGCCGAACGATGTGCTGCTGGCGGACCGTAAGCTCGCCGGGATCCTGTGCGAGGGCCGCTGGCACGGAGAGAGCCTGCAGTGGCTAGCCGTGGGGGTGGGCGTAAATGTGTGCAACACGATTCCGGCGGCGGTGGCGCGCCGCGCGGTGGCACTGAATGAATGGCTCCCCGCGGTCCAGCGGCTCGACCTTCTGGATCGTCTCGTCCCGGCCCTCGCGGGTCTCGCGTCGGGCGAGCCGGCCTTGAGCGAGCGCGAGTGCACGGCGTTCGCCGCGCGCGACTGGCTGCGGGGGCGTCAGCTCCGTTCGCCCGCCGCCGGACGCGCCCGCGGGCTTCGCCCCGACGGCGCGCTGCTGGTCGATCTCGGTGCCGCGACGATTGCAGTGCGCGAAGGTCACGTCGAGCTCGCGTAAAGTAGAGGGGTCGCTGGGCGCCCGAAGGCGGTGAGGGCTCCCTCAGCCGTCCTCTACCGTCCCCTACCGCCTTCTATCATCTTCTTGCCTCATGCTCCTCGCCATCAACATCAACAACACCGAAACCAAGGTCGGGCTGTTTCGGGGCGACAGCCTCGAGGCCCACTGGCGTCTCACCACGGCGCCGTCGCGCACGCCCGACGAGTGGGCGGCCGCGCTGACGTCGTACCTGGCGCAGGAGGGCCGGTCCACCCAGGAGGTGCGGGCGGCGGTCGTGGCCTCCGTCGTACCGCCGGTGACCCAGGGATTGTGCGAAGCGGTCGAGCGGGCAACCACGGTGCGCCCGGTGGTGGTGGACGGCAGCTCCCGGCTCCCGATCAAGCTCGACGTGGACGAGCCGCTGCAGGTAGGAGCGGACCGCATTCTCAACACGCTCGCCGCGGCGCAGCTGTTTCGGCGCGACACGATCGTCGTCGATTTCGGGACCGCGACGACCTTCGATTGCATTACCGCGGACGGCCATTTCCTGGGCGGCGTGATCATGCCCGGGATCCGCACCGCATCCGACGCGCTCATTCGTGGCACCGCCAAGCTTCCCGCGACCGACCTCACACCGCCCACGCGCACCATCGGGCGGCGGACCGAGGAGGCGATCCGCTCGGGCGTGTTGCTGGGCACCGCGGACGCCGTGGACGGGATCGTGCGTCGCATTAAGGCCGAATGGCCCAACGGCCAGACGCCGCAGGTCATCGCCACCGGCGGCCTCGCGAGCCTCGTTGCGCCGCTGGTGCGCGGGATCGAATCGGTGCATCCGGACCTCACGCTCACCGGGCTGCGCATCGCTGCCACGGCGCTGGGCTTGAAGTGGTAGCCGACGCCCGGGCGCTGAACGTCTGGCGCCGCTGGGGCTATCGGTTGCTGCCCGGCGATGTTTTCTCCTATATCCTCCACCTGCGCCCCGCGGAGTGGCCGATCATGGGGGGGCACACGATCCTGGGGTACGTGCTCGCGGTCGGTATCAAGGGCGCGTGGAACGGGGAGCGGGTGCTGCCGGCCCTGCTGGGGCTCGCGGTGTGGGTGATTTTTCTGAACGGCGGCACCCTCGCGATCAACTCCGTGTTCGACAAGGACGAGGGCGATATCGGCTACCTGAATGCGCCGCCCCCACTGCCGCGCCACCTGCTCGCCTTTAGCGTGGCGTTGCTCGCCGGAGGTCAGCTGCTGGCGTTCGCGCTCCCGCCCGCGTTCCGAGTCGCGTACGCCATCTGCTTCGTGCTGTCGATTCTCTATTCGGTACCGCCGTTCCGCTTCAAGGCGGTGGCGGGCGTCGATTGGGTGATCAACATGTGGGGCTTCGGGACGCTCACGCCGTTTGCCGGGTGGGCCGCCACGGGGCGGCCGCTCGATGCGGGCCACGCCCTCGTCCTGCTCGCGTTCTGCCCGCTGTTCGCCGGGCTCTATCCGCTCACTCAGCTGTATCAGATGGAGGAAGACGGCCGCCGGGGTGACAGGACCCTTGCCCTGCTCCTGGGGCTGCGGGCCAGCCTCGGGGTCGCCATCGCGTGCACCGCGTTGGCTTTCGCGCTGTTGGGCTGGGCGGCGGCCGTGCTCGACGTGCCGGCGTGGCTGCTCGCCGTGCCGTTCGTCGCGTGGCTGGCGGTGCTGCTGCCCTGGTATCGGCGTCGGGAGATGCTCTCTGCGGGCGGCCACCAGCGGGGAATGTACCGGGCGCTCGTCGCCTGGGCCGTCACTGATCTCGTGGTCTTGCTGGTGTTTGCCCGGTGAGAGGCCGCGCTTAGATTTCCGCGGCGGGCCCCCACCCACATCGACGAGGAGAAAACGACCCATGTCGGCCACTGTGGCACCCGCGGCTTCTGACCGATCGGACTTCCGCACCGTCACGGTGGGGGGTGCGAAGATCGGCGTCGCGACGGCGATAGCGGTCGTCGCGTTCCTTGCCGCGTTGCGGCTCGTACCGATCGCCGGCGGGCTGCGGGGTGGTGTCCTCGTTCTCATTATACTGGCGGCGGGCCTCGCCGCCGCCTTTCTTCCCGCTGAATGGACCGCTGCGCGGAGCACCGAGGGCATCGCGGGCGCGGCGGCCGTGGGCCTCGTCGGCACCGTCGTTTTCAGCGCGATCGATATCGTCCTGTTGCGGCCCTTCAAGGCGTATCCCTGGACGTGGGACGCCATCGGCGGCGGCAGCACCTGGTGGTACCTCCCCATCTGGTGGATGCTGGGGACGTTCCTGGCGTGGATGGGTGGGATTGTGACCGCGGCGAGCGGCGAGGCAACGCTCGCACGTCGCGCCCTCCCGGCGGTCGCCGGAACCATCATCGTGACGGCCATCGTGCGGCTCGCCGGCGTCCCCGTCGCCTTCCCGGTCGTCGTGGGTGCCGCCTTCACGCTCGTACTCGCGGCGCTCGCCCTCGTCGCCCTGGCCCGCAAGGGCTAGGGCGCGGGAAGGGGCGACGTGCCCCGCTGGCTCGCTCACCTGCTCGTAGTCGTCGGCTGGCTCCTGACGCCCGTCCTGGCGTGGTCGGCGTCGTACGTCGGATTGTGGGCGGGCGCCCTGGTGGCAGCCCGTTTCACACGCCCCGTCACCATGCTGGTCGTCGCGGCGGCGGCGGCGACGCTCGCCGGGTTCACCGCGCTGTTTCTCTGGGTCCGCTTCATGCGGCGAGTCCCCCACCTCTTGTCCCATCATATGGCGCCACGCACGTCGGAGGAGCAGCGCGCCGTTGCCGCGGCTGACTAAGGCCTGGCGGCTCGCGCCGTTCCTCGTTCTCCCATCCACGCTCGGGGCGCAGAGTGGGGGCCGCGGATGGGAGCTCCACCTCGGGCGCTGGTACAACGGCAATCGTGCTGACGTTTACGAATTCCGCACGAATACTCGCCTGGGTGGGCCGTTTACTCACGGGTTCGGACTCTCCATCCTCGTCAACGATGCCCTGGGCCGGCGCCGCGCCTTTTACGGCTTGGGTTACGAGATCCAGGCCGGACGAGGGCGGCGCACGCTTGGGCCGTACGCGCTCGCCGGACTCGCACTGGGACTTTCCACCGACACGTCCACTCAGGAGATCGCCGCACAGTGGACCGTGGGAGGCGGGCTCGAATGGCGGCCCCTCTCCTGGTTTGCCCTGGGAAGCGAGTTGCGCTATCGCCTCGAGGATCGGGGCCCGCGAGGATTCTGGAACCCCCGTCATGACGCGCGCGACGGCGTGAGTGCGACGCTCGGCG
>WNFI01483485.1_pt1 | contig 24978 bp, 19 predicted proteins | sample 5400471 | NCBI WGS metagenome assembly WNFI01 (sample SAMN13153348, study PRJNA577476) | soil metagenome | isolation source: 100 cm saprolite on Douglas fir-dominated hillslope | place: USA:California | collected 2013-09-17 | reverse complement strand
GCCGAGCGAGGGCAGGTCGTAGTTGTCGTCGCGGTCGCCGAAGCGCACCAGGCCGTCGCGCTCGTGCATCTGGATCATCGGCCGCTCGAGGATGCGGTACAGGTCGCCCGGCGAGGCCACCATCTGGCCGACATCGCGGGTCCACGGCGCGATCGCGTAGCCGCCCACCGCGGGCGAGTCCTTGGTCAGCATGCTGTCGAGCGGGATCGAGACGAAGATGCCCTTGTCGTGGTACGGGCTCGACGGCGAGCCCGGCGTGGTGATGTCGTTGCCGTTGGTCACGGTGTACCAGGCGCCCATCTCGACGCCGGAATTGAAGCGGCGCTTGAGCTCCGCGCGCACCCCTTCGTCCTTGGCGAGGAAGCGCCCCGCGCGCAGCGTGCCGGTGACGCCCTGCGCCATGCGGTAGTTGAGCGAAGCGAGCGCGGTGATCGTGGAGTAGTGCTGGTGCCTGAACCAGCCGTCGAAGTCGCGCTGGCGCAGCCAGTTGGCGTCGAAGTCGGCGCCCCAGGTGCCGTCGCCCGGCAGGTAGAGCACCTGGCCGCCGGCGCCGCTGAACATTTCCTCGTAGATTCCGGCCGACAGCCGGCTGTAGACGCGCTCCGCGGGCTGGTCGAAGTCGTTCACCAGCAGCCGCGTCAGCTTGAACCTTGAGGCGCGCTTGTACTCGGCGACGTCGGTGCGCACGTGCGGCAGCGTGCTGTTGGAAGGCTGGGTCACGTCGCTGACGTTTTCCCAGAGGGTGAGCTTGGTCTCGGCGCTCAGGAAGAGCTTCTCGGCGAGCGGCCGGTCGTAGCCCGCGAGGGCGGAAACGTCCCACTTCAGCGCGCCGCTCGGGTCGTTGAAATAGGTGGAGACCCCCGGACGCACGCGCAGGCGGCCGCCGAAGACGTTCTCGCCGCGCAGCGCCACCACGTCCGGGCCGTCGCGCGTCACCACGATCCCCTCGGGCAGCGGCTCCTCGAACGCCGCCAGCGTCTCGGCGCGATCCGCCTCCTCGCGCCGCTCCTGCGGCCGCGAATACTCGATCGCCACGTAGGGCGCGAGCTGCTCGCGCGAGGCCATGCCGTTGAAGTAGCGCTGCAGCAGCGGCACGTTGATGAAGGTGTAGGCGGCGAGGGGCAGGGTGCCCTGCAGGTAGGTGACGCGGATCTCGCGCACCTCGAGCGGCGCGAACGACAGCAGGGTGCGCGCGGCGCGGCCCACGGCGCGCGGCATCGAGGAGATGCGCGTGCTGGTGAGCTGCGCCTCGAGGCGGCCGTTGCGGTAGCCGATGGCGATCTCGCGGAAATCCTGATCGAGCAGGGCGCGCGCCAGCCGCGCGCGGTGCGCGCGGTCGGCGTGCCACTGCGCCTCGGTCGGGCGCGGGTTGATGCGCGTGTAAGGCGCCGGCTCCTCGAACTTGGGCACGAACTCGCGCTCCTGCAGCGGAGCGCTGAGATAGGCGTTGAAGCCGAGGTGGCCGTGCGACGAGAACAGCTTTACGCCGTACCACTCCTGGCGATACTCGAGGCCTACGGCAGGCTCTTTCTTGTAGCTCGCCGCCCCCGAAAGCTCCGGCTGCACATCGCGGCGGTAGTTGTAGGCGTCGTACTCGGCCACCACGCTCCAGGCCGGCGCCGCGCTCGGCGTCCAGCGCACGCCGCCGAAAGCGCCGTCGATGCGCCGCGTGCCGTACCCCAGGGTCAGGTCGAGCTCGCCCACCTGCTTCGAAGCGGCGCCGTAAAGCGCGCGGAACACCCCGGTGCCGCCGCCGATGTCCTGCCCGCCGAGCGCGATGGCCGGGAACCAGCCGCGCTCGGGAAGCAGCCGCACCTTCGTGTCGAAGGACTTGTCCTTGTAGTCGCCGTAGCCCGTCCCGTAGTTCGGGTTCTGCGGCTCCTGGGCAAAGCCCGGCACGTGGAATACCCGCGTGTAGCGCAGCGAGCCCTCCATCCACGGAAACGCGGTGATGCTCGACCAGAGCGCCTCGTAGGGGCGCAGGTAGCTCAGGCCGGTGCGCCAGGTCCCTTCCGGGGCGAAGCGCGCGTCCGGCATGCTGATGAGCCCGCCCTGGCCGGTGACGCTGGGCTCGGCGCCGAGCGCCGGCGCGAGCACGGTGCAGGCGGCGAGGAGCGCGAGCGCTTTCTTGCGGCGATGGAGCACGCGCAATTTTCCCTGCGTTCCCCAAAAAAGAAAGGCCCCGCTGGGGGGCCTTTCGGAAGCTTGCTGACGCCGTTACGGGGCGTGGTGCGTCGTAGCGGTAGTGCCGGTCTGGCTGGTGGAGGTGATCGTCGCCGCGGTCGCGCCGCCCACGATCGCCGCCGCTCCTACGCCCGGGGCCACCGTCCCTGCCGCCCCCGCCGCGCCGGTGCCGGTAGCGCCCGAAGCGCCGCCCGCCGCAGTGCCCGCGCCCGCGCCGGTCGCGCCGACCACCGCGCTGCCCATCGAGCCGAACGCGGAGGAGGCCGCGGCGGGAAGCTGGGCCGCGGTAATCGAGGTCGCCAGCGTGCCCGCCGTGCCTACCGTGCCGAAGGTCCCGGCGCCGAAAGCCACCGTGCCGGCAGCATTGCTCGACGCGATCGAGCCGACCGACACGCTGAGATACAGCGGATTGACGATCACCGCCATGAAGTCGGTGCCCCGGATGCCGATCGTCGCCTGCGGCGCGCGCACCTGGAAGGAACTCCGGCTGCGCTGGCCGAGCAGGCCGCTGACGAAGCGGGCGCCGCCCTTCAGCAGGTCGAACACCGAGCGATCGGCTTTCGGATCGGCCTCGCTGTAGCGGTAATCGACGATCCGGAAGTCGGTGTTCTCGTTCAGCACGACCCGCTGGCCGTCGGCGAAGCGCAGCACGACCTGCGCGCCCGGGCCGGTCTGGATCGTCCGTCCCGGTGCGATCTCCTGGCCTTCGTTCACCTGCTGGTTGCCGACGCGGACGTTGCCCCTGAAGCTCTGGACGGTGCCCGTAGCGAGTGCGTTCGCCGCAAAAAGTACCAGCGCGGCGCCCAATGCGAGTGCGAGCGAGCGAAAGCTCCCGGTGCTGTTCGAAATCATTTCATCCCCCGATTGCCGAGCGATCTGCGGCCCTGGTCCCCTAACGCCGCGCAAGGTTTCATTATTCCGTCAGTGCGCTGCAAGTGTCTAGAGATTTCGGGCCGGCTGCCGCTTCCCTCGACACGAAATATTCCGCAAAAACAAGGGGCCGGAAACCCGCGCACAACTTTTATCAATTTGTCGCCCTTCTTGGATACACGCAAGACGCATTTTTCATCCCGTTCAATACGATACGAGTGGCGATGGACTCGCAGGTCTTCTGTGCCGATTCCGGCGGCCCGACCAGCGCCATCTTGATCCCCTCCGCTGTAACCGTATGGACATCCAGAAGCCCCCCGGTTGCCAAAGCGAGTTCCATGCCAACCAGATCCGATACGCATTCTGCCGACTGGAGCGTGCATGCAGGGCAGTCGCGTTTTATCGGTTCCATGAACTGTTCCATGGATTCCTTGCATGCCGCGCGTTTAGTCGTGCGCTCTTGCACGGCGGTGATGAAAAACCCTTCGGAGGTCCGAAATCTAACCACCGGGAAGTAAGTCTGGCCACCCAGGTCCGATTGCGTGAGCGCAACCCCCGCTACAAGCATCAGAAGCGCCAGCACCAGGTACTTCATCGCACAACCTCTTCAGTACGCATTTTTGCGAGACAGCACTGTAGACACCGTCAAATACAGAATCTTGACGTCGAGCCATAACGACCAGTTTTCAACGTACGCAAGATCGTGCTCGACCCGCTTTTGCATCTTGCCGAGGTCGTCGGTTTCCCCGCGCCAGCCGTTGACCTGGGCCAAGCCCGTAATGCCGGGCTTCACTTTGTGGCGGAGCATGTAGCCATGGATGAGGCGGCGATACTCCTCATTGTGCGCGACGGCGTGCGGGCGCGGGCCCACCAGCGACATCGTTCCGGCGAGCACGTTGAGGAGCTGGGGCAGCTCGTCAAGCGAGGTTGAGCGCAGGAATCTGCCAAGCGGCGTGACACGCTCATCTTCGCGCCGCGCCTGACGGATTTCAGCGCCGTCCTCGAACGCCGTCATCGTCCGGAACTTCAGCACCTCGAGCAATTTCCCATTCAGGCCATAGCGGCGCTGCTTGAACAAAACAGGTCCTCTCGACCCGAGCTTCACTGCAGCCGCGACAAGCAGCATGGGAATGGCAGCGATCCCAAGGAAGAATGCTCCGAGGATGAGGTCCTCCGAGCGCTTCAACCAGCCGTTCATGCCGTCAAAAGGCGATTCGTAGACGCTGACCGCCGGCAGGCCGCCCAGCATCGTCCAGCGCGCGCGCATGAGATCGAACACAAAGAGATCCGGCACCACGTAAAGGGATGCCGTGGTGTCGGCAAGCCGGTTCGTAAGCTCGATGATGCGTTTTTCCGCGCGCATTGGAAGCGCGACGAACACGTAGTCCACATGGCCGCTCTTGGCCATGTCGACCAGTTGCAGGATGTTTCCGACGCGGCGCGAGCCGTCGTTTCCGTCCTTCTCGATCCGCTCGGGGCCGCGATCGTCGAACACTCCCAGCAATCGCACGCCAAAAGTTGCCGAATCCTCCAACTGCTCAATCAACGTATCGGAAAGGGTGCCCGCTCCCACAATGGCGACCGCCCGCGTGTTCCTTCCGGCTGCCCGAAGGTTGCGCAATACGATGCGCACCATGAGGCGCGAAGCCAGGAGGAAGGAAGGGGTGATCAGAAACCACGAAGTAATCGCGAGCCGCGAGTAGTTACTGGAGATCTTCGCAAGAAACGCCGCCACCACAAGCGCGCAGCAGGTCACGCCCCAAATCGCGAACACGGATCTGAACTCGTCATCGATCGACGCCAGGCGCCAGGACGCATAGAGGCGCCGCGCTTCGCCTCCCATCAAAAAAACGGCAATGCTGGTTAAGGTGGCGAACGTGAGCAAGTCATTCCACTCGTGGTCGAGTAACCAGTTGGATATGTAGAGCGCAAGCGCAATCAGGCTCGCGTCAGAGATTCTCTGAATTACAGATATCGCGCCTGCGAATGGCTTCAGTACGCTCGGGCGCCAGCCTTGATACATCCTGGAATCCCCCCCGGGACCGTCTGCCGCTATATTAAGGTCGCCGCCCCTTGCAGCGATAGTCCCTTAGACCATCTGCGATTGAAAGATTATTAGCGCGTCAATTTACCGCTCTGCGGTTCTGTTGAAAACGCTCCCACTCGCGACTCACGAATTCGACAAATTCCTTCTGAAACCGCTGATTGCCAAACCGCTCCGCATTCTTTCGGCAGTTGCCGGGAGAGATTCGATCCCCAAGCCGCTCAAAGTCTTCCACCGCCTTGATGATCGACTCTGCCGACTGCCGATCGAACAGCACCCCTGTGGGAGCCTCTCGATCTAGACCTCTTACGATCTCAGCTGCCCCTCCTCGATCGAAGCTGATCACTGGGGTGCCGCACGCCTGGGCCTCTGCCATGGCAATGCCGAAATCCTCTTCGGCGGCGTAGACAAATGCTTTTGCTCGCTTCATATAGTCCACCATCTCGGGTTGTTTCTGATTGCCAAGCAGTTCGATATTTCGGAATTCGGCAGCCTTTCTCTTCATCGCATTCATCTCTGGACCGTCCCCGATAACAAGGAGCTTGCGCTGTGGCATGCGCGAAAACGCATCGACGATCAAGTCGATGCGCTTATACGGGACCATTCGCGATACGCAGAGGTAGTAGGAATCCTTGGTTTCGGTATAGGAGAATTGATCAATTGCAACCGGAGGATAAATTACCGCGGCCCAGCGGCCGTACGCCTTAAGAATCCGTCTTGCGATGTAATGAGAGATCGCCACGAACGAATCAACGCCGTTTGCACTTTGCACATCCCAACGCCGCAGTCGGCGCAACATGTAGCGAGCCAAGAGGCTCGTCATTCCTCGGCCCAGCCCTGCGGCGTTGAGGTAACGATTCTGCATATCCCATGCATATCTCATTGGGGTGTACACGTAGCTGATGTGAAGCTGATCCGGGCCCGTGATTACCCCCTTTGCCACCGCATGATTACTGGAGATGACAATGTCGAACTGTGATACGTCGAGCTGCTCCACTGCCAAGGGCATTAGCCACAGTAACTTACGAAAGTATTTCCTCGCACCGGGGATGTTTTGAATGAAAGAGGTATGAGCAGCGGGAAGCGTTGAGTCTGCCCTAACAGAATCCGGCATGAAATCGACGATCGCAAATAGATCGTGAGCGCGGGTCGCTACCAGAATCTGCTCCAGCGCTCTTTCAGCTCCGGCGTAGGTTTCAAGCCATTCGTGGACGACGGCAGTTCGCGGACCCGCGATTGCTGCTTGGGCGACTATCGACTTTTCAGCCACGGACTGGATTGCTGTCAATTGCATCCTGCTTTACTCATCCTTTTGCGCGTCTTCCGACGTCAATTTAGTGGGAGGATTTGCCCACCAATTCGTCTCCGGCTTCGATGACCTGGTTGACGGTGACACCTGCAACGCACTGCATCTCTTTGCATCCGTGCTTTAGGCCGCAAGGAGCACACGGCACGTGGTTCGTAAGGGCAATCGCTTTGTTGCCGACGGGACTCCAGCGAGTGGTTCCCCCTATTCCACTGTATACGGATACGGAAGGCACGTCGAACGTTGCGGCCAGATGTCCAGAGAGAGATTCAACACCGTAGACAAGTTCAGCCTCACGAACCAGCTCGAGGAATCCTGACCACGAAAGCTTGTGGCAAGCGTTTATACAACCGGGCAAGCCGTCTATGATCCTGTCTATGACCCCGCATTCTCTATTGCCGGCCCCGGAAAACACCAGTGTGTGTCCTTCGCCGATGAGCGTTTCCGCGAGCGTCCGCCAATTCGCTGGCGACCATTCCCTTTCAGGGGCGCCGCTACCAATGTGAACCACGCGATAGCGTCGATTTCTTGGTGCCGCGGAATTCAGCAAGGCGTCGACTTCTTTCGCGGCCGTCGAGCTCTTTATGTGGATGCTTTGCCTGCAATGTGAGAGCGCCTTTGAGTCTGCGATCAGAGGCCTTATGAGGTCAAGCTGATAAGCCTGCTCATGCTGACTCTTTTCGGCATAGCGGATTGGATGCGTCAGAAGACCTCCAATTCCGAGCCGGTCGTACGCGATGCGGACGGGAACTTTCGCGTTCCTCAGAAGTGCCGCAGAGTTCGGGAACATGCATCGCAGATCAACAGCAATATCATAGTTTGCGTTTCGAATCTCCCTCTCGGCAATTCTGCGCGTCTCGATCCATTTCCACAGTTTCTTGGCAAAAGACGCTTCGGATCTGCTGAGAGCCCAATGATCAAAGGTATGTATGGAAAATACGAGCGGATGCCCTTCGAAAATATGTCGCGACCAGCTTCCGACAAGAAGCCCAATTCGCACCTCAGGCCACGCGCCTTTGATAATCGGCAAAAGAGCGCTGGATATGACGGCATCGCCGAGATGACCGATGTTTGCGAGCAGCAACCTGTTTGGCGGACGAAGCCGTAGTTTCGCGAACTCGGATTCAGAGCGAACATTAGCGCGCCTAAAAAGACGGGTTGCTGCGGCGATCAACCACCGTTTGATCGCTCTTCTGATAATTTGCATGAATCAGTTTTCGTTGATGCTGCAGCGACTACTTTATGAATACGATTGCTTGAGCCGTGGGAAGAACGAGCGGCACCTCGTCCTTCGCTTCAAAAAATTCATCGACAGCTTGTCTTGCACCTGGACACGAGGGAAATCCGTAATCATCGAAAACCATGAAGCCGCCATGCTGCATGCGTGGGTAAATGTGTTCGCAGCAATCCTTCACGGACTGATATATATCTACGTCGATATGGGCGAACGCAATGGAAGTGGGGAGCGCCGAGAACGTGTGGGGAATAAAGCCTTTATTTATTTTTGCGAGCGGGACTCTGGCGCGAACGTTATCGATGCTTGTGTCGCCAAAATCCCCCGCTACATGAAGATCGCGCTCGGGATCTGTATCAGGCATTCCCTCAAAGGTATCAAATAAGTGCAAATTCGACGCGCTGCCCTCCAGGGCGAACTGCAGCAGCATCGCCGTCCCGCCTTTGTAGACTCCGCATTCGACAAACTCACCACCTAGACGCGCGGCCTGGCGCCCGAGTGAATAGAGTATGTAGCAGCGGTCGGCATTGACGACGGTGAATTTGCGCGCCTGCCGATATACCTCCGCAAACTCTCCATAACCGATCCAGGGGCTAAAAAATGGTGTGTAGAAAGCTCGATCTGGAATCTTGTCGTAAACCCTTTGAATTCTCTTTACTTCGTACCCCATGGCAGATAATGATTTCTTTACGAGCTGCTTAAGCATAGGTTGTGATCGCTCGGGTCGAGTTGGGGAATTTGATGGGGGCCTGATTTCGAACACTGATCCTATCAATGCTTAGAATAGGCTGGACCTACCGGATCTTATAGTCGGCCAATCGTGGCCTCAACCAATTTGAAGGTAATCGAATCGAGGTTGCGGCCCCTGATGCCGCGCCGCCGCTACTAAGGAGAGACGGGTCTAGCCCGCAAAAATGGGCCGCTCGCCAAAATTACATTAACGAACGTCCATTGCCTGATTTGCAAGATTCAAACTGAGCTTTGAATAGATTTCCCGACGCGCTTATTGCGCGCTATCTGAAACGTGGTCGCGTGCAAGGCTGGCTAGATGCGTTCAGTGCGCAAGTCATAGCGGAAATCTCGTCCTTTCAGAATAGATCTTCCATCGAAGGCGCTGTCGCCGAAATCGGCATCCATCACGGCAAGCTTTTCTTCGTTCTTTACCTCACGACGAAGAGGAGCGAGACGGCGCTCGCGATCGATGTGTTCGATGCGCAGCATCTCAACATCGATCACTCTGGCCAAGGAAATAAACGCATCTTTCTCGAGCACGCTCGCAAATGGACTGGAATGGACGGCCTCAAGCTCCTTGAGAAATCATCCCTTGAGGTATCCCCGGGGGAAATCATTGAAGCAGTAGGACATGTTCGCCTTTTCAGCATCGACGGTTCGCATACCGAGGATGCAACACTGAACGACTTGCGACTCGCAGATGCCACTCTCACCCCCGAAGGAGTGGTTGTCCTGGACGACGTGTTTCAGGAGTTCTGGCCAGAAGTTTCCGTAGCCTTAGGCAAGTTCATCACGTCTAGCCGTACGCTGCTTCCCTTCGCGATTACCCCTAATAAGGTATTTCTTGCGCGCCCAAAAATGGCCCCGACATATGCGGAGGCGTTGACGAACGCTTTTCCGCAGAAGATCGAGAAGACAGCAACCTACTATGGGGGTGAAGTGAAGCTGATGGGCGTGCTGAAATTGACCCTTCGCGCAAGGTTCGGGAAAACCAAGGTCGGAAGGCTCATAAAGCGCGTGCTCGGGCGTGGCACTTAGAGTGTCGGATGCATTTGGCTTCATTTTGGATGAGCCGGCAGGTTTGACATCTTTCGTTGAAATCCGAAGAAATAAAAGGCGGCGAGAAAAGCGATTGGAATGATGGAACGGGAGTTACCCAGGTACATGACACGCAAAAGGTCAATGAGTCCTACGTACACGAGCGGATAGAACAGTAAGCCGCCAATGCTTTGCGCGGCAAAAAGCCGCCAGCAGTAGCCAGTTAGTAAGGCACAGACGGCGAGTACCACAGGCCCGACTATGAGGCCGAAGTCGACTATCGGAAAATAGAGACCGGAAAAGTTATTAAATTCTTCATCAAGATAAGTAGACAAAAATGTGGGGTAGGTGTCCGGCCTGAGAGCGAACTCCGTGATCAAAGCCCCGCCTATTCCTGGCATGGCATATATCCCCGAAAGCATGTATCGACCATCCCAGCGGGGCCAATCGCCATTCTCGACTAGATAGCCGACCGCATTGTTTACGGCGGTAACGTAGTAAGTAGATATACGCTGGAGCACGAAGTCTAGAAAACTTTCGCCCGATTCAACGTAAAAGTCCAGCCAAGAGCGAAAGTATTCCATGACGCCAAAAAATACGATCAGAGCTACGATTCCGAAGAGCGGTGCCATACGCAAGCCAAGGCGAAACGATTTCGATCGTGATCTCCAGGTGGGCAAAGAAAGAAGCAATACCGGAATCACTATTTCGATCAACGCCAGACGTTCCGTCCAAGCAAAGGCGCGAACCATCGTAAGTGCAAGTAAGACGGCGATGTAAATATGAAATCGGGAGCCTAATGTCTGCCCGCAATAACGGGTCGCCACGAAGTAGCAGATGAAGAACGGAATGCCAGCCTGAGTAAAGCTTGTAATTCCGGGAATATTTGAAACTTGATCTCGTATCTCGAACGCCCCGACCTGCGTGGCCTGCAACAGCAACACAGGATTAAGCAAGACCTCAAGAAACCAAATTACGTACGCGGCAAACGAAATGAAAAAAAGTAGATCCAGGAGCCAGACGCGAATACGCAAACTGCTTGCGGGTCTCCTTCGCAAACGACCAATGCCGCGAGCGCCGAACCAAGAACTTATTCCAAACAGGACAAGTAAACTGATTCCAAGCAAGTACAGCTCTGTACCGAAATACGTTTTGACATCTCTGGGAGGCGAAGGAAGCAAGGGAAGCGACAAGAACAACGGCAGTAGAACGAAAAGCACAAACGTGTGGGGCCGAATCCACCATAGCTCGGCATTCCCGGTGTCAACGTGCCGGGTGGGGACCTCCATTGGCATGGCCGGAGCCGAGACTGCGCTCAAGTGCGCCACCTGGCTAAAGGCAGGATTTTTGATTGATCACACCGCGCCGCGTATCGCTTGGCAACATCGCTGATTTCCTCTAACAATCCTTTTTCCAGCGTCGTCGGCTTCAGGCCGAGCTCCAGAAAGCGACGATTCGCCACTTTGAGATCGTTCTCTTCGGCTTCGATGCGTGGGTTATCTATCTTTTGCACGGCCGCGCCAGTCAGCTCGGAAACCAACTGCGCAAGATCGCGAACGCGGTGGATTTCTGTGGTTTGGTTGAAGATATGCACAGGGTCTCCCTTTTTGGGAGGATTGTTCAAAGCGATTTCGATGCAACGGACCGTATCGTTGATGTGAATGAATGCGCGCGTTTGGCCGCCAGTGCCGTAGACGGTGAGCGGAAATCCCACTGCTGCTTGGACCAGAAATCTGTTTAGAACGGTGCCGAAATCGCCGTCGTAGTCGAATCGGTTGACCAGATCCTCGTGCAGCAAAGTCTCCTTGATATTCGTTCCCCAGACGACCCCCTGGTGAAGGTCGGTGATGCGAACGCCGTCGTTCTTGTTATAGAACTGAAAAAATAGCGCGTCCTGGGTCTTGGTCATGTGGTAGATGCTGCCCGGATTGGCGGGGTACAGAATGCGCGACTTAACCGCCTGGTCGCCTTGAGGTATCGAGATGTCCAGATAACCTTCAGGGATCTCCAAGCCTGAAGTGCTGTACCCGTATACGCCCATCGTTCCGAGATGCACAAAATGCACATCCAGCTTGGCTTCGACGATGGCGCATAGAAGGTTGTTGGTTGCGTTGAGGTTATTGTTTACGGTGTAACGCTTGTGCTCGGGCGAACGCATGGAATACGGCGCTGAGCGTTGCTCGGCAAAATGAATCACGGCGTCAGGGCGTTCGTCCTCCAGAAGCTTGAGCAAGCGGCCGTAGTCGTTTGCTACGTCCAGGTTGACGGCACGAACCTGCCGGCCAGCAACTCTCTGCCAGGTCTCCAGTCGCTTGCCCAGCGATCTTATGGGTGTCAGAGACTCACACTCGAGCTCAACGTCTATCTTTCTGCGCGCGAAATTGTCCGCAATAAGGACTTCATAGCCCTTGGTGGATAAATATAGGGAGGTCGGCCAGCCGCAAAAGCCATCGCCGCCAAAAACGATCAATTTCATGCGAGGGCAGACTTTCTAGATCGCTTCACAGCTGGGCCTCGCGTGTGCGAGCTTAAGGCTGCAGCTTTCAACCATTGGGGCCTTCGCTGAGCGTCGATGGCCCAAATTATCAGTCGTTCAGCGAGCCGCATCGGCAAGAAAGCCACCGCGACGAACCAAACCGTATACAAAATCCGCGCCAGCGTGGTGAAGTCGGGCCAATGCCAGACGCTGCGTACGCTGTCCCGAACAATCCTCATCATCCGGCTGGATGCTGCCGGCGATTCCGCCTTGTCCACCCGACGCGAGATGATCCTCATTCTGGCCGCGGTAGGTGGTTCAAGCTCAAAGAATGCCGTCGGTTGAAGTCCGCGCCTTTGAAGCTCGGTTCCGATAAGAAGCCGCGACCTCTCGAGACGACGAAGAGCTTCCGCCGGCGTTGACGGATTGTTGTTCATCACGAAACGCGACTTAGCATCCTTCCGGTGGATTCTGTACGCGCCGCCGGCCTCGGGAAGATTGATCACTTCGCCAAAGAACGCCGCAAGAATGATCGGATATGTGTCGGCGGCGATACGCCAATCCGATTCCGGGATCGGCATTATTTTCTTCAGCACCGCCCGTGAATAGGCATTGCCGCTCGATGGCGGGCTGGCGTATGCGCCGAACCGGAGAATGATCGGCGTGACATCGCCCTCGTGAGACGTCGTGGGTATCCGCTCGTCCAGATCGCGCCCCGCCTCGTCCATCAGCAGGAGCGGGAAGTGGACCTTCGCGGCCCCGGGCTCCCAGGCGTCGACGATCCGTTCCACGATGTCGGGAAGGAGCAAATCATCCGAATCGAGAAAGATGACAATCTCTCCCGCGCTCATTGCAAATCCGGTATTGATCGCTGACGCCTGGCCCCCGTTTGGCTTGAAGTGCCCTATTACTCGACCCGTAAATGATTCGATTGCCTGCCTCGACTCATCTCTAGATCCATCATCAACGACGATCACCTCGGTGTTCGCGTAGGTCTGAACGAGCGCGCTCTCTATGCAAGCGGGAAGAAACCGCGCGTAGTTGTAGTTGTTGATTGCAATGCTTACGAGAGGACAATCGGGGCGTCGCATGTTTTTGCCGCGCGTCTACGAGACGCCTGGTCGTGAAACCTGCCATCGGAACCGGACAGGAAGCGCCCAGGCCGCAGTCAAGAGGGACGACAAGATCAGCCCCAGCAGAATCCCATCGAGCCCGAAAATCATGCTTAGCCCCACCTGTCCTCCGATACTGAGGATCGCCTGGAACAGCGCCCATTTCAGCAAGGTCCCGGTGTCGTTCATTGCCCTAAGCGCAACCGAGTATGTATCCATCCACACCCTAAGGCCAATGTACGCCCCGAAAAGAATGATGGAGCGCAGTGAAACAAGGGTTTCAGTGTCCTTGAACAACATCGGCAATAAAGCCGGGATGGCGAACGTCATCGCGAGCGTCAGAAAGAAGACAGACCCGGTGCCAAGAATCAGGTACGTACGTACCCCCGATTTGAATTCCTCCCATTTTTTTCCCACAGACAACTCCGTCCAAAACGGCCAGGTGGCGCCCAGGAGCCCGCTGTATAGAGACATCGCGGCTCCAAATATTCTGGAGAGAACGTTATAGGTCGCGATCTCTTGAGCCGCTAAGGTTTGCGACATGATGAGATAGTCGACGTTGTAAACGCCGACCCCCAGCAGAGCGAATAGCCAAAACGCGCTCGCTCTTTTGGCGATTCCAGCGCTGACACGCTTGATGTCGTCCCTCGACCACCTCGCCAACCTCCAAAGGACTATCGCCGCTACCACCACTGCGATCAAGCCGGCGGATCCTGAGTAGGCCACAACGGCAGCGAGCAGCGCGTTTTCCCGTGGAGCCCACGACAATGCCAGCCAAAGCGCGACGAACGCTATCGAATTAGTACCGATAAGCAGCAGGTTCGCCAATATGCCGCGACCCAGGGCGTACAGCACCTTTGTGCCTACCGCGCCCACCGCATGGCAGAGAAAGCAAAATCCCGCGACGGTTACCAGCGTGGTTCCGTTCTGAAGCCCGGCAAATTCGATTCCTGAAAACAAGAACCGCGCAATAAGGGGCGACAGGCCAACGACGAGGATCCCGCCGAGGAGAACTATTCCGCATGAAAGGAGGAAAACAAGGGCAGCGTGCGCGCCAGCGTCACGACGCGTTGCCTTCGACTCAGAGACATAGTTTTGAAGCGCATTGCCAAGGCCAAAATCGAGCAATGCAAACCAACTCAGAAGAGATACCACCAGCGCGTACGCTGCGAATTCGCGCTCGCCAAGCGCTCTCGCGAGCATTGGAATGATCGCCAACTGGAGAAGAACCGCAATGCCGCGGTTGACCCAATTGCTGATGGCGACCCAGATATGCGGCGAAATGTTAGGCACAGGTGCCGCGCGTGCACCCGCAGAAGCGCACGCTAACTGTTGATGCTCTCAGGAAGCGAATTGAGCTGCCGAGCGACCTGGTCTGCCAATGATTGAGGCGAATACTGAGCGTGCACAATCCGATGCCCACGCTTCGCTATGGCTCTTATGTCGACCATCTCCTGATAAATGGATTCAAGGACTTGGGCCAGGGAACTGCTGCTGCATGGCTCAACGTATATGCAGCTGTCCGGCCCAAATGCCCGAATGGTGGCATCCGTCCTGGCCGCGATCGCAGGCATTCCAATTCCGAGAATCTCGAAGAGCTTGTTAGGCGTTGCCAATGCATTCACGAGCGACTTTGCACTGGCATGCATTCCGGTGGAGATCAGATGACTGATCGCCAGGTCCGCAAAGAGCACCTTTGAGTAATCCTTTCTTATCAACGTATCCGTATCGAGGATGAATTGGCTCTCCAGGTTTCTTCTCTTAACGTCTAAGTACATTCTCGAGACAAAGTGATTGGCTGGCGAGAAAATGTGGACTTTTACATTGATGCCAACAGCTCGAAGATGATCGACTGCCGGAGGGATGACATCCAGTCCGTGCAACGCGTTGGCGAGCCCCCAGAACACTAGTCGCAGCTCCCCGGACTGTTTGAATGAAGGTTCCCAAGCCAGCGCTGGACGATCAACGCTAGTGCCGATTGGAAAGATAATTGTCAGTTTGTCAGGACGGCTCGCAAGTCTCTTGGCTCGTTCGGCATAGGGCGCGGTGTAGCTTTGCAGGACATTAAACGCCCTGACAAGTAACCCGTCGCAGATGTCCAGCAGGTAAAGCTTCAGTCTTTGCGATGGCGAGAAGGTGCTGCGCTGGTATGACGGGTTAGTCAACAACATGCTATCCGCTCCGAGCGAATGCGGGCCGCCAATCAGGACCATTCCTCGTAGCTTTGAAATAAGCTTGGCGCAAATAATATGGGGCAGGGTGAACTTGAATTCACTCAGCCAAAGAATCTGGCCCCGCTCACTTTTTCCGAGGCTAAGGAAGAGCTTGAAGTAAGCAAAGATGTAAATTAGTTTTTTCAGCGTTCCATATTTGGTGCTAGAGCTGATATCGACAAAGCGATAGCCCAGAGAAAGCGACTCGAATACCCTATTCATTGTCTTGGTCTTGTTGTATTCCAAGAAGGATTTTTCCCCGATCAAGACTATCTGCGTAAATCGAGCCATTATCGAACGAGCGCGATTGATTCCGCTGTGATCATAGCAAGCAGCCGGTCGAAATGCCCATTACTGTTCTCGTCGCAGCCACTTCTTTAGGCGGGCTCGCTGCTTCGCGTTAAAGCTTCAAGCTTGTCGCTTGATCCCCAAAACGCAAATGGCTCGTAGTCCGGATATGGGTAGTGCCCCAGGTTAAGTCTGATCATGGCTCCGCTTTCACCGATTCGACGCTCGACCAAACTGCGGACCGAAATAGGGATCCCGCTACAGCAATTTATTACGCCGTTCACCTGAGGGTTTTCGAGTAAGAGTCCAATTCGCCTCGCAACCTCTTCCACGGGGAGATAGTCTCGTAACTGCTCGCCACTAGTCATGTCGAAACTGTTGTCCCTTCGCTTAATCGCGCGATCCAACTGACTCAGCAAACTGTTGGGGTGTTGCCCGGCGCCGTACAAATAGAAAACGCGCAACCACTGCAGAGTAAACGGCACCCCTTGCTGGAGTGCTTGCATCGATTTGCGCAAAGAATCCTTCGCCTGTCCATATGGAATGACCGGACGGGTAAGTATGTCCTCTCCTAGGCGGCCCAATTGCATTCCATACTCGAGGCAAGTACCGGTCACTAACAGATGGTTCACACCGGACGCGACCAATGATTCGAGGAAGCGATAGTTAGCCGGCAAGTTCTCTTCGATGTGGAACCCTGAGCGACAATCAGGGAGTCCTTGCCACGCGAGATGCACGAGAACGTCTATCTTGCCGCACCTCGATAAAAACTCGCCGATTGGCCCGTGAATATCATGAGTAATGAATCTGACGGAGCTACTCCATGGCATATCTGACAGCTTGCTCACGGATCGCCCCATAGCAACGACGTCGTGGTTCTTCTCAAGGAGGTGCGCGACGACGTGCCGTCCGATAAATCCCGTTGCCCCCGTTACGAGAACCCTCATTCAACGAAGGATAACTTCGGTACCGCTACTACGAATTGACCCTTCCATGTCTTTACAACTCTCTGCTCCTGTGCAATTTCTCGAGAGAGATTCCAAGGCAAAATTAAAATATATTCTGGTCGCTGTTCGATCAATTTCGAGGGTGCATGAACTTCAATGTGACTACCAGGCAGATACTTGCCCTGCTTCGACGGAGCCACATCGCAGACGAAAGGTAGCAAATCGCGCTTAATTCCCGCGTAGTTCAGCAACGTATTGCCTTTTGCAGCCGCTCCGTAAGCGGCGACTTTCTTTCCACTCCGCTTGCAATCGATGAGAAATGCCAACAGATCATCTTTTGTCCGATCGACTCTTTGTTGGAAATCCAGATAAGTAGCTTTTGATCTTAGGCCGAATTTAGCCTCGTCGGCTATTACGCTTTCCACTCTTTCCGAGATGGCGCGTGGGTCATCGGCGTGACAGCCATACACTCGCAAGCTTCCCCCGTGTGTTGAAAGTTCTTCAACATCGTAAATTCTCAATCCATTGCGCCCGAAAACCTTGCTTGCTGTATATAGAGAAAGATATGAGAAATGCTCGTGGTAGACGGTGTCGAATTGCGCGTGCTCAATAAGGCATTTCAAGTGTGGGAACTCGAGCGTCACTGTTCCGCGTGATTTAAGTGCGGCCGCTAATCCAGCGGTAAAATCGTTGATGTTTGGAACGTGCGCATAGACGTTGTTGCCTACGATTAGATCCGCTTTCCGGCCGCTCGCGGCCAGCTGCTCAGCTAGAGACTTGGTGAAAAACTCGCGCAGAACTGATATTCCAATTTTCTCTGCTTCTAAAGCCGTGCTCATTGTTGGCTCAATACCCAGGCAATTAATACCTGCGGATAGAAAGTGCCTTAACAGGTAGCCATCATTCGAACCGACCTCAATAACAAAGCTTCCGCTACCAAGACTTAACTGTTGGGAGATCGCAGAAACGTAGCATGCGGCATGCTCGCGCCAAGTCTTAGAAGAGGAAGAGAAGTAAGCATAGTCTTCGCGGAACAGCTCTTCTGGACGCGCATAGTCCTCGGTTTGAACAAGCCAGCAGTGTTCACAGGCTAGGAGTCTTAGTGGAAGATGCAGTTCTGGTCTGCATAGATCCTCGCGCGTTAAGTAGGCATTGGACGGCGGGGCGAAACCAAGATCCAAAAGAAGTAGATTCAGGTCTTGGTTGCAATGCCGACAATTCATGGGAACTCTACGAGCGCCAAAAGAAGACTTCAGCTCGTGCTTATCCAAGGTTCTATTGCAAGGAAGTTTTACTAGACGAATGCGCTATTGCTGCGTGCTCCTCGATCTGACGTATCGTCAAGAGTCGAACGTCGTCGCGCTTGTAATAGGCCTTGTACCAATCTACAGTCGAACTTAACGCGCGATCGAGAGACCACACCGGGCGCCAAGACAAGCGCGATCTCGCCTTGGCGCAATCAAGCGTCAGGGATGCGGCCTCATGAGGGTGAGTGCCGGGATCCAGTCTCCATGCGGCGTCCGTGCCCCACAAAGCGGTGAGTCGCTCAACTACCTGGGCTACCGACCAGGTATCCTTCTCGTCCGGCCCAAAATTCCAAGCTTCCGAAAATAGGGCTGGATCAAACCACATTCTTTCAGCGAGCAGCAGGTAACCCAATATGGGATCGGCGACGTGCTGCCACGGACGAATTGCATTTGGTCGACGGATGGCAGGTCGATCGCCGTTCGCAAACGCTCGAATGACATCCGGCACCAGTCTGTCTTCGGCCCAATCACCACCGCCTATTACGTTTCCAGCCCGAACCGACGCGACGGCTACTTGGCGGTCGTCAGAAAAAAACGAGCGGCGATAAGCCGCTGTAACTATTTCCGAACATCCCTTACTGCTGCTGTAGGGGTCATATCCGCCCATTGCATCAGTCTCTTTATAGCCTTCGACCTTCTGGCGATTCTCATAGCACTTATCGCTGGTGACATTTACGATGACCCGAACCGAATCGACTTCCCGTGCGGCTTCGAGTAAGTGGACAGCGCCCATGACATTGGTCGCATATGTTCCGACCGGGTCAGAGTAGGATTTGCGAACCAAGGATTGGGCGGCCAGATGAAAGATTACTTCGGGTTGAAATGAACGTACGACTTGACGGAGATGTTCTAAGTCACGCACGTCGCCTATAACGCTTTCCATCCCGTCTCCGACGTTCGCTGCGGCAAATATTGATGGCCCCGGCGGTGGCTGAAGAGCATATCCGGCGACTTGTGAACCTGAGGTCTGAATTCGAAGAGAGAGCCAACACCCCTTAAATCCGGTATGACCTGTAATCAATACGCGCTTTCCAGCCCAAAAATCGCTATTCATTGCTACCAGATTTTCCATGGGGCCTTGCCGCTTTGCCAAAGCTCTTCCAGATAATTCCTGTCTCTCAATGTATCCATTGGTTGCCAGAATCCGCGATGCTTATATACGCCTAGTTGCCCTTCTCTCGCGAGACGTTCCATTGGGCCTCTCTCCCAAATGGTGTCGTCCCCTTCGATTAAATTCAGGGCTTTCGGAGAAAGAACAAAGAATCCACCATTGATCCATGCGCCGTCGCCTTCGGGTTTCTCAATGAATGACGTCACACGATCATCACTAATTTGCAGCATTCCAAATCGCCCCGGCGGTTGCGTTGCCGTCACTGTTGCAAGCAGTTCAGCGCGACGATGAATCGAGATTAGCTCTTTCAAATCAACATTTCCAACGCCATCCCCATATGTGAAACAGAAATCTTCTCCTTTGATGTACTCAGCAATTCTCTTTAGCCGACCTCCGGTCATCGTATTTTCTCCGGTGTCAACTAGCGTTACGCGCCAAGGTTCAGAGTACTTCTGGTGCACCTCCATACTATTTCGCGACATGTCGAAAGTAACGTCCGACATGTGAAGAAAATAGTTGGCGAAGTATTCCTTGATCATGTACCCGCGGTAACCCAGGCAAACAATAAACTCGTTCAATCCGTGACTCGAAAAGATTTTCATTATGTGCCACAGGATTGGCTTGCCACCGATCTCGACCATCGGCTTCGGACGAGTAGCCGTTTCCTCGCTAATGCGAGTTCCCATACCCCCTGCAAGAATTACAGCTTTCAAGAGTGTTCTCCTTGTGCTTCTCGTGTCACTAAGCGAAGCTACCGCCTTAGGGTTTTGTCAATTCGGCTCGAATATTCCCCGAGATTTGCTCGATTCGCGTATCGAGGCCGCATAATTCCACGTACTTCGATTTTCCGTATTCCACGAATTCAATCGAGTAGCCGATCTGGCGCGCCACCAGGGCGAGGCTTTCCCTCGAGTAGAAGTGCCGGTGCCGGTGAAGGTCGTAGGCGTCGTGTTTTCCACGGAGCACTGTGTCGAAGTCGGGGCGCGGGAAGTGCGCGTGCAGGACATGCTCGAAGCCGGGGAATGAAACTCGCAGCACCCCGCCACTCTTGAGAGTTCTGAATGCCTCTGCGAGGAAGGTGATCGAATCAACCTGATCGATGTGCTCGATGAAGTCCTGCGCGAAGCCGAAGCGAAATGAGCTATCAGGAAACGGATGCCGCGTGACGAGATTCACGTCCATATAGTTTTCGGGGGGATTGCCAACCGCGCGCACGTCGACGTTCAGCCAGCCTGGCATATAGATATCGCCGCAGCCATAGTGAATTCGGTCCAGGCCCGGCACCACAACGCGCGTTGGCGGCAGGTTCGAAGGTGGCGCGCGCCTGATCTCGTAACCGAACACGCCTGCCATCTTTTTTATCGTTTCGCGGATCATGGGCGGCAGAGAATGGGCGCTGGACGGACCACGCCAACATCGATCAATCGCGCAAAGAGTTCAGGCGCGCCTAAAGAAGGCAGATGACAGGATTTTGACCTGATCCGGAGCACTGCCTAGGCGATTCAGAATTAGCGTCGCCATGACGGCGATTATGACGGCGACTATTACGCTGATTATCACGATCAATGTGCGGAAAGGTCTCGATCTGCGCTCTGGCGGAACCGCGGCGTCGAGCACTTGAATAAGGGTCGCATCTTTCGCCTCGTCGATCCGGGCGATTTCATACTGCCGCGCTAGGACTTCAAACAAGGTCTCGTGGTACTTCACTTCGCGGAATCTGCGCGCGTGTTCGAGAGCAACTTCGGGGACTTTGCCGAAGGGGACCATTACGTCGCCCTTTCCGGCGTCTGCGTTCTTCTCCATCTTGGAAAGCTCTGACCGCAAACCTGACAGTTCCTGGAGGGTGCGTTGCAAATCCGGATTGTTCTCCGTGGCGAAAGAGCGCATTGCCGTAAGCTGAATCTCTTTCGCCGTAATTTGAGCCCGAAGCGCGGCGGCGGCACCAACGCTGAGGCTGACCTGCCCCTGGGGATTCATTAAACCGGCGTCCTGCGTGAATTTCTTGAGCTCGAGCTCCGCGCTTATCAAATCATTTTTCGCTTTTTTGAGTTGTCCTTCGAAAAAAAGTCTGCGCTGACCTGCTTCGCTCACAGCGAGCCCTAACGTGCGAATTCGCAACTCCTCCACGTATGCATTCGCGATCTCAGCCGCCCGTTTGGGGTCCTTATCGTCCACGTCTATCGTGATGACGCCTTCCCGACCCGCAACGATGACGGAGTTCTTGGCCAGTTTTTTTCGCGCCTCAACCAGATATTCTTCGCCGTAAACATTTTTCAGATCGAAGTGCTGAACGAGCGCGTCCGCTACCGTGCGGCTCTTGAGCATTGCTACATAGATATCGCTCGGGTTTCTTACGTTGAGGGCCTGAGAAGCTGCGCCGCCTGCGATCGCGCCGAGCTGGCCAAGAATGGCAACTGCATTCGACTGACTTTGCTGCGGCGGCATGATCTTCGTGGTTGCCGTGTACCAGTTCGGCAGCAAGAAAGACACAATCAGCGCCACGATACCCGCAGCCAGGGGAAGGCCGATCACGAGCTTCTTGTATTTCGCCATGACGAGCAGGAAATCGAAGAACCCTGATTCGTCCTCGGATTCCATGTCCGAATTCGATTTGGTTTCTTGATCTGTCATGCGGGTCTATCTATTTTTGATTATCGTCAACGCCGCGGCACCGAGGCCGAATTGATAGAAGATCTGCGTCCAGTCCTTCAAATCCTTGGTCCAGGTAGTGCGCGTCAGATCCTCGGGGACGACGATGGCGTCGCCCGGCATCGGACGCATGCCGCTGAGAGACCCTACTAGGAAGCTGCTGCTACGCCTGCTTATTACGGAGCCGTCGGCGCGCAGCACGTAGATGCTTCCCTGATCCGCCTCCTTGCGGGGGCCGCCGGCCTGGGCGAGGTAGTCGGACACGCTTTTCTCGGGGCGGTAAAGGAATGACGTTTCGTTGAATACGGTGCCGAAGACGCTGACCATTCCCGGGCGCTGCGGGATGATCAGGCGGTCGCCGTCCTCGAGGGGGATGTCCGGGATGCTGGCCAGGGTCGCTTCCTCGGGCAGTTCGAGCACGATTCGGCCGGTCGGCTTCAGGGTCCGGAGGCGCGCGACCATGTTCTGCTGCGCGTCCTGCTCGGCCTTCAATGACGCTGCATCCTCGGGACTGGTGACGTTGCGCGCGCGCGTGGCGGCGGCGCGCTGCAGGTCGCGCTCGTAGTCGAGGATTGCCTGCTTGAGGCGTTCTTCCTGGTTTTTGCGCGTGGAGTCGCGGGTGAATTCCGAGCCGAAGATGTAGGCCTGGGGCGTGAGGCCGCCGACGCGGGTGACGAGCTGGCGCAGGGTTTCGCCGGGCTTCGCCTGGTAGACGCCGGCGTAGGTGAACTCGCCTTCCAGGCTGACGACCACGGCCCGGCGCTGGGCCGGCGCGGCGACGTCCGACTTGGAGAACACGGTCACGACGTCGCCCGGCATGAGGGGGATGTTGTGCTCCGGATCGCCGTCCAGCACCGCTTTGCCGAGGTTGAACGGGATGAGCGATGTGGTGAGGTCGGCCTGGTTCAGGCGCTCGACCACGGCGTAGTCCCAGTTGATTTCGTCGCTCAGCTTGCGCACGTCGCTGGAGAGCTGGCCCTGGGTCAGCAATTCCACGCGCACGGCTAGGTTCTGGCGGCGGTAGTAGTCGGGCGTGATCAGCGCTTCCTTCTCCGGGATGAGGTCAAGGACACGCAGGCCCGGTCGGAAGGGGTGGCGCAGCGGCGTCGCGACGTTGCCGCGCAGGGTCACGGCGTTCTCGAAGCGCGGCAGGATCGCGAGCACCGAGACCAGGTCGCCGTCCTTCACCGGCCGCTTGGCGGCATCGGCGTCGAAGTCGAACTGGTCCACCGCGCGGCTCTTGCGGTCTTCGATGCGCTCGATGGTGACGCGCCGCGACTGCGCGGTAGTGGCGAGGCCGCCCGCGTACTGCATCAGGGTGCCGACCGTGGTGTCGCCTTTCAGCTCGAAGATCGCCGGGTTGTTGACGCTGCCCGTGACCGCGGCGAGCGGCCCGACCGGCGGGATGTAGATCACATCGCCGGGCAGCACCGGCGCGTCTTTCGATTTGTCGCCGGAGAGCAGCAGGTCGTAGAGGTCGAACTCGGTGATGACCTGGGTGCCGCGCTTGAGCTGGATCGCGCGCAGCGAGCCGCGCGTCGAGGGCCCGCCGGCGGCGAAGACGGCGTTGACCAGCGTGGAGAGCGAGCTTACGGTGTAGGCGCCCGGGCGCCGCGCCTGGCCGACCACGAAGATCTGGATCGCGCGCAGCTGCCCCATCGTCACCATCAGCTCGAAGTTGCGGAAATTGCGCGAGATCGAGATGCGCAGGAAGTTGTTGAGATCCTGGTAGCGCACCCCCGCGACCTGCACCGAGCCGACGCGCGGGATGTTGATCATGCCGTTGCGGTCCACCGTGGCGCGGTAATCGATCTCGATCTGCCCCCAGGCGCGCACCAGCAGCTCGTCGCCCGGCCCGATGACGTATTCCGGCGTCACCGGGACGTTGTCCACCGGCGCGAAGGTGGTCGGCGCCTCGAACAGGTTGTAGCCGAAGAGCGGCAGCACGTGCCCGGTGGAGGCCCAGATGAAATCCTGGAACTCGCTGCGCTCGACCGAGAGGTCGCGCGTTACGCCGGGCGCGGTGAACGTGCCGCGGCCGCGCTGCTCGCTGCCCGGCTGGAGCGGCTGCTGGGTCTGGCTTCCTTGCTGTTGCCTTAGCTGCCCGCCTTGCTGCTGCGGGAGCTGTCCCGGAAACTGCTGGCCCGGGAATTGTCCCTGTGGATATTGTCCCTGCGGAAACTGCCCTGGATATGCCTGGTAGGGATAGTAGGGGCTGGGAACGAAAATAGGCTGCCTTGGGTAATCCGGGTTGTTGGTGATCGTCGGCGACTGCACCGGCTGCGTCTGCAGCGGCGTGACCTGCTGCACCGGCCCGCCCATGGTGGGCGAGCTCTGCTGGCTCGATTGCGGCGTCGACATGATCCCCAGGTCGTCCTGCCGCTGCTGCTGGCCGTATTGGCCGAAAACGGACGTCGCGGACGCGGCCAGGACGAACCCGGCCAGAAGAAAACGGTGTACCGACATAGGCTCCTCAACCCCTCCCTGCGAGACCGCGATGTTACATCTTCAGCGCCGCGGGCAGCCAGAGCGCGAGCGCGGGGAAGGCAACGAGCAGCGCGACCAGCACGAAGTCGGCGACGAGGTAGGGCAGCGTGCCGAGGTAGATTTTCGCCGCGGGGATGTCGGGGTTCTGCGCCTGGATCACGAACACGGTGAGGCCCACCGGCGGGCTGATGAGGCCGATGGTCGCCATCACGGTGACGAAGATGCCGAACCAGATGCCGTCGTAGCCGATGCCGGTCATCAGCGGCAGGATCACCGGGACGGTGATCAGGATGGTGCTCACTTCCTCGAGCGCGGTGCCGAGCACGACGTAGAGCACGATCACCGCGAGCACGATCGAGAGCGGCGCGAGCTGCATCTGCTGCACCCACGCCGCGAGCTCGTTCGGCAGCCGCGTCAGCAGGATGAAGCGCGAGAAGATGAAGGCGCCGGCGATGATGAAGAACAGCATCGCGCTCGCGAACACGGTCTCGAGCAGCGCCTCGGCGAGCCCGCGCAGGCCGAGGGTGCGGCTGGCGAAGCCGATCAGCACCGCGGCAAAGGCGCTGATGGCGGCGCCTTCGGTCGGCGAGAACCAGCCGAGGTAGATGCCGACCACGGCGAAGAAGAACAGCAGGCCGAGCTTCCACATGCCGCGCCCGGCGCGCAGCCGCGCGCGCCACGGCATCGAAGGCACGAGCGGCGTCCACTCGGGGCGAAAGCGCGCCTGGATCACCACCGCGATCACGTAGAGCGCGGCGAGCAGCAGGCCCGGGAACAGCGCGGCGGCGAACAGCTTGGCGAGCGACTGCTCCGCCGCGAGGGAGTAGACGGCGAGGATCACCGAGGGCGGGATCAGGATGCCGAGCGTGCCCGCGGCGGCGACCGCGCCGGCGGCGACCGTGTCGCTGTAGCCGTGGCGGCGCATCTCCGGGATCGCGACCTTGGAGAAGGTCGCGGCGGTCGCGATCGAGGAGCCGCAG
>WNFI01653977.1_pt1 | contig 24982 bp, 20 predicted proteins | sample 5400471 | NCBI WGS metagenome assembly WNFI01 (sample SAMN13153348, study PRJNA577476) | soil metagenome | isolation source: 100 cm saprolite on Douglas fir-dominated hillslope | place: USA:California | collected 2013-09-17 | reverse complement strand
ACCGTTAAGTACAGGCTATATCCAGAAAGAGCCGCTAACCCCAGTGCGACCGCTAACGTTTGGAGCACTTCCATCGTGCTAGCTATACCGACGAATCGAGCCAGCTGCAATCCGGCGGAATGTGATTCGTTCGATCGGTGTAGTCGAGCAGCCGACCGCTCTCGTTAGCGCCCGGTCAAACCGGGCTCGGTTTCTGGATGTTATTCGCGAAGTCCCACTAGGAGTGCGCTTTTGGCGGAAGCCGTCGTACTTGATGATTGAGTGCTTGCCGCCCGGAAGGCTACCATTTGCATCACCCACGCGCCCGGACTATCGAGGACCGCGCTCGCACTGTATAAACCGGTTGCCGTCACAACCCGGTCCTCTGCGATCTGGCCATCCGGCTCGCTGTGCACTCGCTCAGCAAAACTCGTACCCGCGGCGGCCGTGAACGTCTGGACGATATTGGCGCCGACCAGGAGATCCGTGGGATTGGTGGTGGCAACAACGCCGCTATCGCTTGTCGCGCCAGAGCTTTGCGTCTGTCCGGCGACCACATCTACCGGATTGACCTGATCAATCCCACTATATTCCAAGATCCGAATATCTGGATACAGCGCTGCCTGGCTGAAAGTAACCGTCACGGTGTTCGCGCCCGACGACGCGATGTTCTTGGCGTAGTAGATGGATAGCGACAACCCACCGTCGTCACTTGTTTGCGTTGGTCTCGTCGCTAACTGATAGACGTTTCCGGCGGTATCCGTCACGGAGCTAACCTGTGCGGTCGTATCGTTCCATGCCACAACAACCACGTTCAGATTCCCCGCTGTCTGCGCCCCAGAATAATCCACCGGCACTGAATCGGCCGAAGATGGATCGTTATACGCGGCCTGCACAAATCCAGGCGTCGCTACGGTTGGCGTCGGAGTGGGATTTGGCGCTGGGGTCGGAGTCGGTTTTGGCGTTGGGGTCGGAGTCGGTTTTGGCGTTGGGGTCGGAGTCGGTTTTGGCGTTGGGGTCGGGGTCGGTTTTGGCGTTGGGGTCGGAGTCGGTTTTGGCGTTGGGGTCGGAGTCGGGGTCGGCGTAGCGCCTGAAGCATACTCATATGCTCCAATCGACCATCCAAGCCTCGGAACGCCGTCCATATCGACGTTAAGCAGCGTGCCAACGAGGTTAAACAGCGTGCCTAGATTTAATCCTGCATGAATTGCGGGGGAGTTGGGGGCCAAATGATAATCAAATGCGGCAGAGTTCACGAATGGATCAGGTGAATCGCCAATTAGATTGTGATCGCTCACCCATCCGGATCCGAGAGTCACCGTGCAGCCAAAAACGATATTATTGCGGAATGCACAACCGGAATAGGTTCCAGGGTCTCCTAACTGGACCCCGATCGGTAGATCCACGAAGGTATTGTTGTAGACTAGAATACCGCTGTTGCCGGTGCCGGTGATCTGGATCCCTCTCCCAGTATTCAGGGGAACTGATCCTTGATAGAATAGGTTCCCGTAAATCAGTACATTGCTATTATCGGGATCGTTGAAAAAGAGTCCTTCGACCTGAATATCGTAAAGCTTATTGAAGCGAAAGGTGCTGTTGGTGATCTGCCCGCAGTAGATGACGTTAGTGTGGAACTGCGCTGGGTTCTGCGAATCCTGGCCGTGGAAAGAGCAATATTCGACTACGGCATGGTCGGCTAGCGTCAAGTACATCGCGGCATCGCAGCCGTTCATTACCTCGCAATGCGACACGGTGATATTGGACATTTTTCCGTTGGTGGGGGTGAGATCAAATCCCCGAACGTCGCCGGTCTCAGTAATGACGCCCGGACCGTTTACCTGGATATAATTCAAGGTTACGTTGGTTGCTGCTGCCTGGTCGATCTCGACACCGCTCGACGCGTCAGAAATATTGATGCGCCAGCCAGCATTGACTCTCCCGTCGACTGTGACAAAGCTCCCTACTCCTTGGTTGATGTAGATTCCCGTTTGGCCTTTGGGGACGGTTTGAACGACTTGAGAATCGAACGCCGGATCCCACCCGGCGGCAAGGACAGCGATTGCGTCAGACGCTCTCACGCGCTCAATCCTGATGGGTGCGGACGCTGTCCCGGACGCTCCTACCGTGAAATATCCATATGATCCGCCGGCAACGTAGATGGTGTCCCCTGGAGATACGCTGGACCAGTCTATCTTAGAAAAATCGGTCCACGCATTGTTCCAGTCGGCGCCGATATTAGCTCCAGTCGCGGAGCGATTGACATACCAGACGGCAGCGTCTGCAGACATAGCACCCATCATCCAGACTATCGCCAATAGGATGCCGGCCGGGACGGTTTTGGATAGGCTTCCGGTGGATGGCTCAGATTTGTTGTGAAAATAATCGTAAGCCCGGCTTGAAACCAAGAACGGTAATCTCACCGGCAGCAGGGGGAGCAATCTCATAAAGGCGGGAGTCATTAAGCCCGGAAACTTCTCCTTCTCGCAAGGATGTCAATAGGATTCTCAAAAATTCGAAATTGTCGTGAAACTGCTTGAATTAGGGAGCCGGATCCGATTTTGCGACAAAACATGGCTAGTTTCCGTCGAAGTTTGCCCGATATTGTGCCTAAATGCCGCAGTTTTGGAAGCAAAAAATGGAGTCACCCAGGAAAGGCTCGGCGCTGAGACGCAATGATAGGAATTAGCCGGCAATTGGCTGAGATCCCCATCTACGGCTACAATGCTATAACTCAGATTCTTTGCGCTGAGACGCAATGATAGGAATTAGCCGGCAATTGGCTGAGATCCCCATCTACGGCTACAATGCTATAACTCAGATTCTTTATAGCACTTTCAGTTTGTCGATGCTTTCCTGCAATCGAGAGGATGGGAGGAAAAATGAGCGAGGCATGCGGAACAATTGGAAAGCAAATAGCCAGCCAAAATGATTTGCTGGTCACCGAGCACGAATTGCGCGAACGAGAAGCGGTTATTGCGGGTTATATAAAAGAGATGGAGCGCTTGAAGGAGGAGAACAAGAGGCTGCGCGGGTCGCCCAGAATTCAAGATGAGGGCCGCTAGGGATCTAGACATTGCGATGGGAACTTGAGCACATTGAATTCATCAAAGAAGCGCGTGCTGCTCAGCTCCGAGCGTTCCCGGAGGCGGAGGCAAAGCGGCCGCCTCAAAGGGCATCGGAATTAAACCAGCTAAACCAGTGCCGCTAGAAGTCGTGAAACCGGCTTAGCAAACGCGGAGCGACCGGGCCGAAGCGCGAGAATCGCCAAGAAGCGTTAAGGTCGTGGAATGGGAGTGAGCGGCAGGCTCTAAACGTTCGGACCCCTAATGTCGATGAGCTCACACTCTTCTTGAAGAGCCAAGCGCGCCATTTTGAGATTCATCTGAGCTCAGCCCGTCGAGGTAAACTCCGCGGCGGATCCATCTCGATCATCGTCATACCGAGAGCCAACCGTAAGCCTCGCAAGATCTCAGTGCAATAGGGGCGTCACTTGATTAGAAGAGTACTCCCGTCGACGAAGCCGGTCACCTCTCCAGCTTCCACCGCGGCCTTGAATGCCTCACGAGCGTCTCGGATTTCCTGAATCTTACGCCAGACCAATTCAATGTCCTTGGGCGTCAGATTCGGGGCGTTCAGCATTACACCCGACACCGGCAGAGCAGGCATTTTCGATGCGTTTCAGCGGCTAAAAAAAGAGCTCGATTGGGCTCTATTACTTGTTGGTCTTCGGAACTTGCTTGGCGCTGGCAGCGTCTTTCTTCTTCTGGCTTGCGGCATCCGCTTTTGCCTGTTTATGAGCCGCTTGCTTGATCGTGGCTTTCGGAGATTTGTCGCCGATAAATTGAATGCTAAGGTTCAAGATAACAGGCGTCAAATCAGAGGCGGAGGTGTGGCTCCTGCCGAAAGCCGTTAGATGCCCATCGTTCGGAGGGCACGTCGCTTGCGACGCCCGGGAGTGATCAAGCGCATACCAAGGAATCGAGCCCGAGGACCGTTAGACTTTGATTCTTCCAGGGGTCGTTTCCGGGAGCAGCAAGCGGCTCTCCTCCGTCGCCGGGGGTACACGCGCCAAGGTCTCTTCGAGATGCAACTGGCTGTCCGCATAAAAGCGAGCTACACAAAAAAAAAGCGAAGAGTCGGTGCGCGGCGGTTGGACCGGCACCGACTCCCCGCTGTTGGCATGGTGGCTATCTTTAGAATTGGCGACTCTTAATTGGTCGCCGGAATTCTATTAAGCAGGCGTGATGCCAAACCGAATCGAACCGCATGGAGGACGCTGCGATTCGTCCATTTTCTGAGGGAAAATAGTTTAGATCTGCTGGTCTGCTTGCGCAGTTCGACCTAAGCCGGCCACCGATATCGGCCCAATTTTGGGACTGCCTGTCCTGAAAAATGGGACGAGCGGTCTTCGGTAGGGACCGGCTCCTGCCGGTCCGGTTCGGAACGGACGGGCGGGGCTCGCATTCCAACCGCCGGAACAGTTTCATAAAAGATGACATGAGCCGACAGCTAGTAGCACCCGCTGCTAAACTGTCGGCTCATGTCATCCTTCGCCCACCGATCAGACGTGTGTACGGCAAGTAGTTAGCTCCTACTCGTCCCCGTTCGACCTCGCTATCGCATCGGTCGTTCAGAATGTCGCATCTCAGAGAGGTCTACGCCTTCAAGAGCAAGCGGTCCTCCGGAACCCTGGACGAGCGGACAAATGCCCATTTGGACTGCGACCAGTGTTAAGGATGCGGCATTGTGTACTCCGAGTTTTTGCATGAGATGCGCCCTGTGGTTGTCCACTGTTTTTGTGGCAACTCCGAGTAATCTGCCGATTTCTTTGTTAGACTTGCCTTCGGCGACTGATTGCATGACTTCGATTTCCCTAGCCGACAGCGCTTGCGCCGCTCCAAATTCTGGATGGGCAACTAAATGGTTTACTTTCGGCGAGAAGAAGCGTCCTCCAACACTGGCGTTACGAAGTGCGAACAAGAGAATCTCTAGCGGTTCTGATTTGTGAACGAAACCATTTGGCTCGGATCGTAGCGCGTTAGCCAGCATGCTTGTGTCTGAAGCTCCGGTGAAGACCACGATCCGTATTCCAGGGATTTCTTTTCGTACTCGCGATATGACTTCGGGACCGCAAAGCTCCGGTAAAACAAGCTCAATGAGTAAAACATTTGCAAAAGTCATCTTCAATAGTCGTATCGCCTCGAGCCCCGTACCGGCTTGACCCACCACTTCGTACTCGGGTGAACGTTCCAGATAACGACACAACAACTCACGAACGGCTGCGTGATGATCAACTATGACAATCCGCTTTTTCATGGCCCGACCGGCACCATCCCCCCGACTATGGTAACTATCGAATTTACAGTAAATTCGCTACGATAGCCCGAGGCGCTTTTTCTCTCTTCTCCTAAACAACTCTGCCCCTCGTTGGTCAACAACAATCTTTACGTCAGGGAGTCACTTTCTCGGCTTAAAGATAGTTAGGGTAAGCTGGTCAAAGCCTCTCGGCCTAAACTGACGAAGGTGTTGACGTCGTTTCCAAAATCCCCATTCTAACTCCAAAGACAAGTGTTATTTGCAGGCGCGATTACCGGTATTAGGAAGAATATATATGGCTGTCCCACGGCACCTAACGTCTGTGCACAGTCTTATCATAGTCATACGTCTAAAAATTTATAGAATGTCTCATTTTAAAACGATTTAACTGCTGTAAGCTAACTAACTTTATTGAATGACTTTGCGGTTATCATGACCCTGTTGCTGTCCCCGGTTCTAGGTCACATTGCAAGTAACATGGACAAGAGTGTAGGTTTACTAACTTAGGTTTAAGTCAGCTGTACACATGGTGAGCGGTTGAGCATGAAGATCCTCCTGCCCGGTTGTATCGCTCTTTATACGTCAAGCTGATTGATGCATCAACGCAGAATCACGGTCAGCAATATCTGCGCCGTTCCGTTAGCGTTGGGTTTGCTAATACCCGCTCTGAGGGCTGCTTTCTAATCAAAAACGACAGTTTTATTTGCATAACAGAGGATGCGGTGGTCCAAGTGCCAGCGAACCGCGCGTGATAAAACGACCCGCTCTAAGTCACGGCCTTTCTGAATTAAATCTTCTAATTGGTCTCGATGGGAGATCCTCGTTACGTCCTGTTCGATAATGGGGCCTTCGTCCAAAATGTTCGTCACATAGTGGCTTGTTGACCCAATCAGCTTAACCCCGCGGGCAAAGGCTGCATGATACGGTTTTGGTCCAGTGAACGCCGGTAAAAATGAGTGATGAACGTTAATAATCTTCTCCGGGTATTTCGCCACAAAGCCAGCTGAGACCAGCTGCATATAACGAGCCAGCACAATTAAATCTACGGAGTGACGCGCCAGCAGTTCCAGTTGTTCAATCTCCACTTCCGGCTTTATTTCTGCGGTCACCGGCAGGTAGTAAAACGGAATACGGTAATATTCTGCCAAAGAAGTTGCACTCTGGTGATTGCTGATGATCAGGCCGACCTCACATTTCAGCTCTCCCGTTTGATGTCGATGAAGAAGATCCACAAGGCAGTGCAGATAGCTGGAAACAAGAATCGCAATCACCGGAGTCTTGTTGCAATATTCAACCTTCCAGCTCATGGAGAACTGCAAAGCGACTGGGACAAATTGTTTTCGAAAGCTCAGTTCGTCTAAGTCAAAATCCTCGAGGGCCCACTCTACTCGGAGAAAGAAGAGCCCTAGCGCGTCGTCGCGGTGTTGGTCCGAGTGAGTAATATTCGCGCCATGCTCGTACAAAAACCTTGCGATTGCGAAAACGATGCCCTTTCGATCTGGGCAGTTAATCAGCAAGATTGCTGTGTTCTTCATTCACAATCCTTCAATCTCTAGAGAAACGCCCCAAACTACGCAGCGACGTGACGATCCCCTGACCGGAATGTGCTTTGCGTTTCGATAGCCTGGCCTCGTACCCCTGCTTAGGCCGCATGCAAAATGATCTCAGTGAGTTCTGGGGGACAATTAAATCGCAACGGTAGTTCCACCATGCCCAAGCCCCGCCCAGTGTAAACGAACCGCCCGTCCAGTTCGTAGAGGCCCGTATGGTAGATCCGACCCCAAGGCGGCAGGACCATCGGGCCGAGCGCTGGGATCCGAACCTGCCCGCCGTGGCTGTGCCCAGAGAGCTGCAGGTCGACCGGAGTGAGCCGAACCAGGGTTGGGAAATAATCGGGTTCGTGCACAAGCGCGAGCGCGATGTCGGCCTCCCTGTACCCGGCAAACGCCTGGATCGGGTCAGGCGCTCCCCTCCAAACCGAATCCAACCCGGCAAGGAAGAGTCGGCCGGCACTCGGTCCCACGTGCAGACCGCGGTTAACCAGCACCTCGATGGATTGGGCGGCGAGTTGCGCACAGATCAAATCGGGTTTGAGCAAGCAATCGTAGTTCCCCAAGATAGCGAACACCCCGTATTTCGCGTTAAGCCGACCCAGGATCGGCGCGAGTTCGCGAATCGATTCGATGTCCGTGCAGACGTAGTCACCGGCGAGCAAAATCACGTCGGGACGCAGCGCGTTAGCCCGCTCCGTCGCGCGTTCGAGCAGGTCACGCGGGGTGAACGGAAACAGGTGGTGGTCGGACATTAGCGCCATCCGGAAGCCGTCCAGGGCTGGAGTGAGGCGAGGCAGACGGATCGTGCGGCGCTCCAGGACAAGATGCCGTGGCTCAATTTGGTTCGCATAAGCGCCGGCCGCCATACAACCAAGGGTCGAACCGGCCAAAGCGCCAGCGAGCTGGAGAAATCTGCGTCGATCCATCCGCTGCATGTTTGATATTCCAGCGACTCGCAACTGGAGCTCTTTGGCGTTCACGCGGTGGTCCTCAAAGGCTTATCTGGCTAGGATCAAAAGCCTATACTGATGACGAGAGATCCGGCTCAAACAGAGAATCAGGCTCTGAAGTCGTCACGTAATGTAATCGCGGGTAGCCGCTCCGCTTACCGCACCTGCTCAGAATCATACGGTCGAGGATGGAGCTATGTACGAATTCGACGTCGAGCGCGGCAAGGTTGCCACGGTGACCGGTATGTAGATTATCCAACACTCGCATAGCGGCGTGCCAATGAAAATGCTCCGCGAGATGGCTGTCGATAAATCCCTCAAGTGATTAGGATTCTCATCGTTGGGTAATTGCGGAGCGTGATATCGAGGCGTTCCAGGTCTCGATGACGGAAAGTCATCATCTCTTGCTGTCCAAGTAAGCCCATTGCATCGGCGCCGGACGATTTTCACGCAACGCCGAGTACCGGTCGAGGCGCGCCACGGTTTCTAATGTAGGATAGTTTCTCGTATCGCGGTCCTTGGTGTTCGTCAATGTGACAGAGTGAGTGTTGCGGAACCGAGAAAAAATCGTGTTTGTAACACCGGGTTTGATAAACTCGTGAAGCTCAACCAAAATATCCGTGGTGGCGAGCTGCGGAACGGCTACTGGGTCGAGAAGTTCCCACTCAAATCCTTCGCAATCGCAAAGAATGACAGAGCGGTAACCACAGAGCTGTTGGAGGTGACTTTGCCCGCAAAAGCCGTTCACGCGCACTCGTTCAGGCACACAGTTTAGCTTTGCAAGATTAGCACAGTAGTGCTGCGCAGTCGGGTCTATGTCGAAAGCATACACGATCGCGTCCGGCATTCTTAGTGCGAATCCAACTGCGTAGTAGCCTTCAGCACACCCAATGTTCACTACTACGGAGTAGCGCCTTTTGATAATCTCCTCGATAGCTGGATGGAGTTCTTCTTCATAGGAGCCGATGAGCTTTGGAACGCATGAGCTCAACACGACGTCATATGGATATTTCATCCCTTGGAACGGTCCTGCGAGAACGCGTTTTCCGTATCGGTCGCAAAGCGCCTGCGTCGCGCGAAAATCGCGACCATGGTTTGCGAAACGGAACCGCAGCCTTCTGTATCGGACCTGGGCAGAAATAAATAGCTTCGGTGAAACTCTTCGGAATAACTGCTTCATCATGAAGGTCATAGTCGTCAAACAGCAACCCCTGGAGGTCACGACGCGGCTGGTTGGGAACGGACCAGTCCACAACAAGTAAAGTATCGTAATTGCCCGACGGTGGTCGGACATTAACGCGCCGGTTCAAAAAGACCTTCGCCGCTAACGACAGCAATTGCCCGCCATTCAGGTGTCGTTAACATTTTGATCTGGAACGTCCGTTTTGGACACAAGGCTTTTGGTTTTGACGCTGTCTCCTGCCGCCGCACTGTTTTTATCGCGCGCCGCGAGACCCAAAAATTCAGGAGCACTGAAACACCCCGGGGCACTCACTCCCTCACCGCCCTCCCAGGAAAGATTGTTGCGCCCGCTCACCTGCGCGAGGCCGGTGATGCCCGGGAGTACATCGTGCCGGCGCATTTGTTCTCGCGTATAGCGGTCGAGATAGCTCATCAGCAGCGGACGCGGACCGACGAGGCTCATGTCGCCTGTGAGCACATTGACCAGCTCAGGGAGTTCATCAAGGCTGGCGCTCCGCAGGGTTTGGCCGAACGGGGTGATGCGCTGCTCGTTTGGCAACAACGCGCCGCCCGCGTCGCGCGCATCGGTCATCGTGCGGAACTTCAGCAGCATGAAAGGCCTGCCACCAATCCCTGGGCGCTGATGCCGGAAAAGCACCGGCGATCCGAGCTTAAGGCGTACTAGCAGCGCCACCACAGCCATGACCGGTGACAACAGCAACAACGCCGGCACAGTGAGCGCCAAATCGAGGAGGCGTTTTCCAAACCTGCAATACACTTCTTGATCCCAACGCGATCTCACGTCTTGGTCTAGGTTCACTTTTGAGTCGCGGTGCGGGAGTTGAGCGTCCCGTTCACACCGTCACACAGAGCGCTCACTCTCCAGGAATCGCCTTGAACGGAGTATCAGGCCACAATTGAACGATTGCAGATTTCACATTCCGCAATCCCCAATCCGCAATTGACTGTTTCCTACGGACTCGGAGCGAAACAATCGACAACCTCTGTGTCTACCCGCGACGCAATATCACGTGCAACCGATGGATGGTATACGGGATACCTTTTTCTCCGGCCAGGGTGAGCAGCGCATCCCTTACTTCACGATTGCAAGCTTCTCGCTTGCCGGAAGGAATTCCTATAAACTGTCCCTCAATGCGCACCCACCAACCCCAATGACCTTCTAGGGAGTCATAGTACGTTTCGTACGACTCTTCTACCGACAGCCGTTCAGGGGGCAGAGTCGCGGCAAAAAGTTGAAACGCTTCCTCTTTCTTCAACTGTTTCCGCATGCGAGCCGAGTCCAACAGAAGGGCCGGTCCCATGTACTTCAAGAAGATAGGGGAGGTCCGTTGGATAAATTCTCGCCCGTTGTTCCGTCCTATGAAAAAAAGATCCATTTCGGCCATCGGCTTTAAGACCCGGGAGATTTCCTTCACCGACGCCTCAAGATCAGTCGTCCAGTGAAAAGCGAAAATGCTGTACATATAGTCAACCGACCGGGACTCCAGAGGGATCTTCTCGAAGCTGCCGTCAAGGATCTTTATATTGCGATTTCGTTTTGTCCGCTCAGTTGCCCAAGCACACATGTTTTTAGCCGGATCGATACCGATGAACTGTATGCCCGGCCTACTATTACCGGCCAAGCGCCACAACGCTCGCCCCGTGCCACAGCCTATGTCGACGACGAGCTGACAGTCGTCTCTTATGCTTAGCGAGGCCAATGCCTTTTCCGCGGCGAGCCCCCAACAAGATTGCTGATTCAAGTCGTCGTCATACGTCTTGGCCAGCCGCGAGTACGTCTCAACGATCGGGCTAATGGTTGCTTGCATACGTGTTATCGTGCTGGACATTTCTTAACGCGATTTGGGACAAGCCATTCACGGTCGTAAATTCGCTCGGATCAACGTCGGTCAGATCGATGTTACTGCCCGTCTTGCTTTCCATAAACACGATCAGTTCGACAAACCCGATTGAATCTAATAGCCCGCTTTCCATCAGATTTGTATGCACAGTAAGCTCCACCTGGCCGTTGCCATTTGTCTGTGCGTTTTTTCTCACCCACTTGATGATGAGATCGACGAGTTCAATCTCTAATTTCGGCTTCATTAGGTTCTCTGGGTTTTATGTGACCAATTGATATTAGTAACTTTTGCTTATCCGATTGTTGCAGCAAACCACGAGCAGTAGTGTAATGGCGTGTCTGTCCGGACGTTTCCGAAAGCCTTGGCCGAATTTCAGTTGCGGTTCGCCACCGCAGAGGCTGGTCAAAAAAACGCCACGCCGCCTCCCGCTGGCCGGACGACTTCATGTGTCCGCGATGCGGGAACCGAAGTGCTTATGTATTGGTGAAACTGAGATGCTGACAATGCGCCGGCTGCCGGCACCAGGCTTCGGTTACACCTTCATTTCTGCCCTCACTGTTGAGCATGCTTACCAGCCTAGGTCGGTCAATCTTACCGTTCGCATTCAGCGGCATTTCATCGCACAGATAGATCGTTCTTGGAACCATATAACTTGGCAGAATTTTGCTACAATAACCCAACACCCGATCGGCATCTAAACCGGCGACTCCAGCAACAAAAGCGACGACTCCGTCCGCGCTGCCGTGCTCGACGGGCCAGGCGATCGAGACAACCTGTTCGGTGTCACACGCCCTTCGCAGCACCGCCTCTATCTCTTGCAATTCCACTCGATAGCCCCGAATTTTGACTTGATGATCCACTCTTCCTAGATAATACAGGCAACCATTTGTATCTTGTCGGACCATGTCTCCGGTTCGGTACCAAGGCCTTTCCCCGGCAGCAGGCAGGCGGATAAACTGCTCCTGAGTTTTCTTCGGTTCATTCCAGTAGCCTGTGGTTACTTGCGAGCCGCACAGGCACAACTCTCCGGGGACGCCGGCCGGGACAGCGTTTTGCTCGGAATCGATAACGCTGCACTGTTGCCCATCGAAGATCCACCCGATCGGCACTATACCATTCGCGGATTCCTCAGAGGATCCGGTTTGATTCCAACGGTAATGGGAAATCGCGATGGTTGTTTCAGTAGGTCCGTACAGGTTCTCCAAGATCGAATTCGGAGCAGCTCCCTGCCAGAGTTGAGCATAGGACGCGGCCAGAGGTTCCCCGCAAAACAAGCTATATCGTAAAGACGGAAAGCAACCCGGTGGCAGCAATCTCATTTTTGCCAGCAGTCCGATCACGGAAGGCACCGAAAACCACATTGTCAGCCGTTGTTCACGAATGAACTTCGCTGGAGCCATGACCGATTTCTCCGGCACTGAGAATAAACACGCGCCTCGCTCCCAACACACGAACATATCGTGCACGCTCAGATCAAACGTGAGATCAAATTCCTGGGAGAAACGGTCCGTTTCGTTCACATCATATCGATCGCAAACATATTGGAGGTATGAGCGCACATTCGATTGAGCGATCGGAACGCCTTTTGGTTGACCGGTGCTCCCTGAAGTAAACAGCAGGTAAGCAATGTCAGTCGGGCTGACCGCAGGACGGAAAGAAAAGCTGTCATTGTCGGCAATCTCTTTTGATGCAACGAAGCGGTGTTGAGGAAAGTCTGATGATAAACCACTTGCATCGACAAGATCCGGCAGAATCACGGTCAAAGGCCGACTAACGTCTATCAGGAGCTTTGGCAGGTGCTGAAAACCCTCTGTTCCTACAATGAGCATTCCACATCCGGAGAGATTCAGCATTCTTCGTGTGCGCTCGATTGGAAATTTGGGGTTTAACGGGACATATCCTTTCCCGGCGCCAAGTATGCCTAATATACTTGCATAAGCCGTCTTGCTTCGGTGCGCCAAAAGGGCCACCAGTGGAGACGTATCGGGCTCGTGTTGCAGGATTGCGGACGCAATCTTACCGGCCAGGCCTTGCAGCGCGAGATAGCTAAAACATTCGTCGTCCACGACAAGTGCTTCCCGTGAAGGAAAACGGTTAGCGGATTCGACAAATCCGTCGATGAGACTTCTGAACACGGCGGGCTGTGTCATCGACCTGCTCCCTTCTCTGCTTGCATTTGAGAAGCCCGATCAAAGACGATGTTAACATGATGCAATTCCTCCTCGCTGGGCGGCACATCCAGTATGAAGGTCATGTACCCAAGGGTCATATACCGCGCCAATTCCTCGGCCACTTGTTCGTAACTTCCCACCAAATACGGACAGAAAGTTTTGTAGTTTTCAAAAGGCCGTAGCCAATATGGACTTCTGTCCGTTTCGGTGTGTTTCGCAGTCTTGGACAACTGCTGGTGCCAAAATGAATCAGAAACTTTCATGGCCAACTGGTGGGTGATTTGACCTTTCCGATCTTCGGGAAATCGCTGCTCTGCGATCTCCCAGGCTTCCCCCTCATCCTTGCGCGTGATGATTCCTACCCTGACACCGGAATCGATGCCGTCGAACGGTGCTTCGGCTTCACATTCTTTGGCCGGCTTCGGATATTTGATCGCCGTCGCCTTAAGAGCTTTCGCCGACGCGAGCCCAGCGTCAGATGACCCGGAAATGAAGATGCCAGGGAAGAGTTCCGCGGACAGCGGCGGCGTCATTTTCAGTTTGTCCACTTTGTAGAATTCGCCCTCAAAGGTCACAGGCGCGGGACTGGCCAGCAGTTCCTTTATGATCGTCGTATACTCGATGAGGCGAGCATATCTCTTATCATGCGGAGTGGTGTCATTGAAGGTTGACAGATCGTTTTTGAAGCCGCCCGCCACCATATTGAGGTAGATGCGCCGGCCGTACAGGTAGCCGAAGGAGGCGACCAGCTTGGCAACACAATACGGATGCATGTAGACCGGCTGCACGGCAACGAGCGGACATAGCTTCTCCGTGTTTTGGATGATGATTTGGGATACTAGCCAAGCGTCCACCAGCGAGTTGTCGGTGTAGACAAGAATACCTTTGCAGCCGTACTGCTCGCTCCAGCGGGCTATATCGGTCACCCTGCGCACGTAGGAGTCTGTTTGAACCGCGCTGGACTGCAGGCAGGTGGCAAACAGTTCGAGCGGTTTTCTCGATTCGTTGTTGTTCATTTGTGTTTCTCCGATTGAGGTTTGAATCGGATTACGCCGCAGAGTGCGCTCTCCGCTCTAAAGACGAACCGGACGGTCGCTGTCCGCCCAATTCAAATGGATGTGTCCCACGGTGGTTGGGAAAGGATCAAGTATTTTGGCCAGTTCTCGCGATGCCGCGAAACGGAAATTTGACGGACCCTGTAGAAATCCCGCGCTTTGCAGGGCTGCGCACCAAGCGGCGTGGGACTGATTGGACACAATCAAGTCCACCCCGCGAACTTCCAGTACCCTGGTGGCTGCTCGGACCACTCCAGAAGCCTGTTCCGGTAAAGCAAGCCAATCCACGATCGACCCCACTCGCAGATTCCCGAAGTGCTTATGGTCGCGCATTTGCGTATCCAGAAGTACAGCCCAGCCGATAACAGCGTTGCCGCGAGTAACTTTGTAACACAAGAACCTATTGCCGGTTGCGGGGTACAAGATGTTCAAGGTTTCGCTATCGCGGACGGCGATCATTGCGTACAGCCCTTTGCATGCGTTCCACAAGTCGTCAGCCCAGCCGGAAAAGCCCGAGATAAGTTCAGCCCGTTCATTGCGCGGATCGCCCATAGCGCGAGCGCTCTGTAGGACCTTTAGCGCCAGCCCCCCTATTCCTGTGCTGGCGGCGACGTTTGCTATCACCTGTCGGGCTTTAGTCTTTCGCAACACGCGGATTTCCTTTAGGAAACGCTCGGGGCAATTCACCTTAAAGTAGAACGGCACACAGCACACACTCCAACCGATGGCCGTCAACAGCCGCGTGAGTTGATCAGTCATGCCCAAGCCATAGATCAGGGGCTGAGCCTTCAACGCAGTCCCTAGCATCCGCGAGGCGACCCAGGAATATTTATTGTTGACCAGCCCTTCGGATATTGGCCAATGCCAAAAGCCTACCGAGTGGATCACGTTGTAGAATGAGAAATCTTGATACTTGAAAATATAACAGCCGCGAACGGTGTCCTTCTCTGATAACGCAAAGTACTCCTCATAGAGACGTCTATGATTCATCTTGGGAAGCCACCTGGAAATGTGACACTCTGGGAAACGAAACTCCCGTGGTGCACCCGCGGCGTCCAAGCGTGAATTAAATTCTCTGACGGCGGGGACGAGATCTTCTGTGAGAGGTCTGACTACTATCGCACTCGTATGGCACCTCCGCTTCTCGCTACTGGTGGGGCCTGCGTCTGAAAATGGTTAAGTCCAGACTGCGCCTGCATCTCATGTTCGGTTAGAAAATAGGTGGAACAGTATTTATTTGACTCAGATAATTGCTACTAGCCTGGGATGAGACACAGCTCCCGTAGCTCGGTTCAAGGTTGAGGGCGACGGTGACACGCGGAACTCCTCTTATAGACTGCATCCCTCATCTGATTACTTGAACAGCACGTAATCGCCACGAAGATCCGGAATTGTCAAGTTTGCGACAAGCTCTCCATTCCGATTGAAATACGCTTTGTCCTTGGGCAAGGAAATGGTGACCGTCTTACCCGACCAGTTGAGATACACAATGCCGTGTGCCGTCGGCCTCGAATAGAGCCGGTAACCTGGATGTTCATTCGTGTCATAAAGTTGATCACTCGCACTCCCGGTTGGCTCGCCGAGCGCGTGCCGCATCTCCCCGTATGCTGAGATCGGAACGCCATTTGGAGGGTCGATGAATCTTGGCGCAAAAAAGAAGTTGGGACCTCTGAAGGTCAAGTAGGCCACATAGGAGGTTCGCAGCTTGTCCTGAAGACTGGAATCGTTCGGAATCAAGGATCTCAGTATCGCCACCTTTCCGGCGGGACCTTCCCATTGGTAGCGCTTGTACGCGGTGTAGACGTGGTCCCGAGAATATGGATCCGGCTGAAAGTTCTGGGTGATGTCTTCTCTCATCGTTCCATCAAACCCAGCCCACACCTCGGAGAACCTGGACTCGTCGCTCATGCTGCCTTCATTTCCGATCAGGTGAATATCGGGTGCGACCTGCTTCAGACGAGAAAGAAAGTAGACGATCGAATCGAGATAATCTTTATCATTCTGCGCGAACGGGGGATCGAAGTGGTCCACAGAATGGAATATGTTTTCATCGTCTAGCACCCCATATCCTGTGATAAAGAACATGCAATTATCCACTGCTAACCAATAGTTTTGTAACGGTGGTTGGAACATTCGCCCACGAACGTATGTATTCGCAAAGAACTGAATGAAACTTTCATCGCGTAGGTTAACGGCACGAAGCCATCCACCGCGATCCGCCGTGGGACGCCCACTATTATCCAAGTCCAGTACCAAGGAGAAATAAACCGGACGGCGCTTCCCTTCGTAGGTGGCAGTTACAAAGATCGGAGGACCACCTGCGGCAATTTGCCGCGCTTCAAGTTTTTGGAGATCGTCAAAAGGGAAATCATCGTCAGGCCTTGCGGGTGCGAAATGTTGGAAATGCCCGTGAGGAGCTTTGATGGACGTAGGGGGTATTTGACTAAAATAACCGTTGTGCGGATTCATAATCAAGGCGCCTGTTTGACTCAAAACAGGTGGATACCCATAAATTTGCCCGTATTCGAGAGGGGTTACGCGTCGTTGACTATATCCGAGGCCGACCAAGAGGGTGGTCAAGAGAGAACACCCCAGGGCTACCCAGAATATAATTTTGGGTTTCACGGAATTTCTTTATGCGGTTTGACCCAAAAGTTAGCCGTTGGCATTGTTGGTCTCGCTATAGTCCACTAGCTTCTGGAACAAAGCGCGGGCTCCTCGCTTTCAGTAACTGGACATACTCCCGGTAGATCGCCTCCTGAACTATTTCCGGGCTGAAATGACGCAGGACGTATTTGCGAGCAGCCTGACCGTGTTCACGTCTGAGAAGGTCATGAGTTAGATATCTCTCCAATGCGCGAGCGAATGATCCGACATCGCCGAGAGGGACGATGGTCCCGGTTACGCCATCACAGACTGCGTCCACGGTGCCCGTGGCCTGAAACGCCACGGAGGGGATTTCTGCGACCAATGCAGCTTCCAATGGTGGCACCGCAAGTCCTTCCCGATAGGAAGGAAAAGCCACAACATCCATGATTCGATAGTAGGAAGCAGTATCGTAAACAAACCCGGTCATCACCACACGCGGATGACTGTGTAACCGCTTCACGTAACTCTCAGGGATCGGATCGTTGTCTTCAAAACGACCCAACATCAACAGCCGTGCATCGGGGAACGATGCAAGAATTAGATCAAAGGCATCCACCAGCTCGGGCACGCCCTTGTCGCGTGTAAGGCGGCCCACAAAACCAATTACCGGCGCGTCGTCGGGAATTCCTAAGCGGGCGCGTAACGCACGCGCCCGCTCATGGACCTGCGTAGTTTCCGTAGGCTCATCTGTAAATACGCCATTTGTAGAACCTTTCGCCGGGACACATGTCTTGGCTTCCTTGGTGTATCCGAGCTTTACATAAAGTCGTCGCAAACTTTCGCTATCGCACATCACTCTATGCGCAAGAAAAGAAGCGCAACGCTCAGCAACGCCTAATACGAAGCGTTTCAATCCACGTGTTGTCTCCAAGCGCAAACCGAGTAAGAAATAGATCCGGATGGGAACGCCCGCTGCGCAAGCTGCGATCATCCCGAGTAGCCCGGCTTTCGGTGTGGCAGCGTTCACAATCGCGGGACGCAGTCGTCGCAGAACTGTGTAAAGCCGAATCAGGGAAACCAAGTCCTTAAGCGGACTAATCTCTCGTTCCATCGGAACTGTTACTGTGGTTACCTCTTCCAGTTCCCTAAAAAACCGAAGTTCATCGCCCGGCGCTGAGATCACGACGACGTCGAACCCTCGCTCGCGCATATACGTCGGGTGGCCCCTGAGAAACATTGCCGAAGGCGCGTGGGTTACGATGTAGACCAGTCGAGGCATTGTAGTCATCGTCTTCCCTCCAGCCATGATTCCGTGCACGCTCTGAGATGCTCATAGAACGCCTTCCGGCGACTGGTGAGGGTCCCGTCCGAATAGTCCCTGGCTTTCTGTAGATTGCGGGCGGACATACGCGCCATCCGGGAGGGGTCAGCCAGTACTTCACATATTTTGTGGGCAAGGGCGGGAGCGTCATTGGGCGGTACCAAATCCTCTGGCGACACTAGTTCGGGTATGCCGCCGACCGTCGAACCTAGGCAGGGCAGAGCGCGTGCCATGGCCTCAATCATGGCCCGAGGCAGGCCTTCCTGCCGCGAAGGCAGCACGAAAAGGTCGGCTTGATCCAGTTCCGCCCTTACCGCCTCAGGCGTAGTCAACTGACCGCGGAATTGCACCCGGTTAGCCAGACCACACGCGGCCGCGCGCGATTCCACCTTCAACTGATATTGACCGCTGCCGACGAGCACCAACTCCACGTCGCGCCCGTCGTTCACACACATTTTTACCGCATCAATAAGGACGTCGGGAGCCTTGTAAAGCTGTGCCATCGTACCGACGAAGATTAGTTTACTGACGTCGACGGACGTTGCGGTGCGTGGAGCTTTGACAAAGGCCGTCGGCGGCAACTCAACGCTCGAGTAATGTGTCACAAAAGCCTGCGGGGCAGGCGGATAGCGGCGCTGGAGCGCTTGCTCTGTCACGTAGGCTGCGGCGCAAGCTCGGCCGCACACCAGACGTAAGCGGTGGGTGAACCATCGGCGAAAGAGCGGCCGTAATGGGTGCCTGACGCCTCCAGGGGCGAAAACGTCGAAAGGGTCGCCCACGACTTCGACCCCAAAAGGCCGCCTCATTTTGCGCAGCTGCGACTCGACGCAGGTTCCGATTCTGCCCGGCACGCGGAGGATAACAGCATCGTTGTTTTGGACCGCCTTTGCCGTCGCGGCAGCGACACTTGTTAACCGTAACAAGTATTGTTCCGGTCCCAGATAATCTGGCACGTCGGCGAAGGTGATGTTGGGATTGCTGAGGAGTCGAAACCCCGGCGGAGGGTCCGGCACATTTCGTACCCGTGCGACGATCCGTACCGAGTCAAATACCGCGAGATAGCGAGTCCAGAATGACAAAGACCCCGAGCTCCAGACCCGACCATCCGGCGTCCGGTCAAAATGCAGCTCGGTGGTGACGACAACGTTCATAAAGCGCTCTTTCACAATTGTCTCTATCTGGGCTCCTGTGGGCGCGCCTTGGGCAGAATCATGCTTGTGTGAAAGCTGGAACCCGCGACTGGCGAGTCAACCCACACGCACGAGCCAAACCAAATGACGAAGATCGGTACCAACCCATTCTTAATAAAGATAAACAACAAATTGTCAGAGTCGGATTGCAGGAACGAAAAGCAAAGGCTGACAAGAAAAGGATATAGCAACAGCCGAGTGTCCCAGCGACGCAGCTTTGAAAAAAAGTGCTGTAAGCGTCCGACAATGACACCGAAAATTAAGTAAGCGAACGGAACCGCTATTGGACCAAAGTTGAGCATCGTTTCGCCCGCAAGGCCGTAGACAAGCGATGAACTCCATTTATTCTCGTCCCATGACCCATTTCCGTACTGCGCCTCAGTGCCTGCCTTAGTCTTTCCAGACGGCCGATCAGGCCAGAACGCCCTCGGGATGAGGAGCGCGGCGCTCGCAAGATAGGTTCTCCCCCAAGCATATTGATAGTCCCGATCCGGCCGTGAGAGCCGATAAAGCAGGAATGCCTGAACGTCAGCTCGCCCCAGATCCTCGAGGAGGAGCACCTCCAGTGTGCGCCCCTTCTTTATGCTTGCCTCGGCGGGAATCGCGCCGGCTTGAAAGCCGGACCAAGCATCCTTTCCCAGGTCCTTGTAAAAACCATAAATGTACATAAAAACAACCAGAAAGCAGATGCCTACAAAGACAAACGTCCTATTTAAAGGGCGAAACCAAAAATGAATGATCCCGGCCGCCCAAAACAAAGCCCAGATAGTATTGCTACGACTGCCGCGCAGGCCTCCAAACAACATTTGGAGCACAAAGAATCCTAACAGGACGAGGCTGATAACGAGCCAGGTCGTTGCGGTCTTTGAGCCGCCGGAGTAGACGGCAAAATAGACCATCCCCAGGATCGGAAAGCTTTCCGACACCATGAAGATCCAGCCCATTCCTTTGAAACCGGAGTACAACTCGGGGTCATGGACTGCCTGAGTGAACGTGTCAATATAACCAATGATTCCTCCCTGTTGGGCGTAGATCCAAATTTGAAGTGCGCCGCTGAGGATCAATCCGCATCCAGCACCCCACAAAAGTAGCTTTCGGTTCGACTGCCAGAAAGTTTCTTTCGTGGTGTGCCGTCCCCAAACCGCAGCTCTCGTTCTTGCGCAGCGATACAACACTAGTCCGGCTGCGTTCAAGCTCGCCATGCCACCGAGCCAGTCTCGCCAGTCCAGTGGTGGATCGATATATCGCATCCACGAGTCCCAGGTGACGTGGAGCAGCGGTGCGAGAAAAAAGAAGTGGACTCCCAGAAGGCCGATGATGCCAGCGGGGTCAAAGAGACTCAGCCGGCCACGAAACCAGTCGACGGCATCGCACCCAATCACAATTCCACAACACAATACCGGGATAAGAAACCAGTGCGCAGTCTGCTCAGAAGCAAGCAGAAAACAACAACCCGTGAGAGCGCAAAACAAGAACGAGATAGCCAGACTCGTCATGCGTCTGCTGTCAGAGAGCGAGTGTCCGCTCCGGTTAGACCATTCGATCACAACGTCTTCGGACTTCAGAATGCTGCCGCTTATCAACCGCATGTTGAACGCTTATATCACCAGCATTTCGGGGGAACTCCTCGGAACGCGTCGGGGATGGTCAGTTGCGTTCCGGTAAAGTCGTGCTAACTCCGCGGCTGATCGACGGATATCGAAGGGACTCTTCTCCATCAGCACGAGCGCTTCTGGCTGGCTAATCCGGCGCACGTGGTCACGGGTATCGAGTACAACTCTTGCCCAAGCACTAGCAGATTGCGACAATTGTAAGCGTGTCACTAATTGCGGAACAACATCGGCTTCGTCCGGAATAGTATTGGCGAATAAGCATTGTAATCCGGCGGCTTGGGCTTCGAGGCAAACCAGACCCAATCCTTCGTGCAAAGAGGGCATTACGAACAGGTCGAGTGCGTTGAGCAGAAGCCTTGGCACATCGGCTCGAATGCCGGTGAGGACGACGCGCTTCTCGAGCCCCAATTCGGTTACCCGTCGCTCGATTGCTGGCCGCAGAGCGCCATCTCCGATCAGCATGAGACGAACTCGGCGATCGGCATCGGCCACATGGCGAAAAATCTCAAGCAAAAAGCGGTGATTCTTCTGCTCGTCAAATCGACCCACATGCCCGATAACGAAAGCATCCGGGGGAAGCTGCAGAGCCGCTCTGACCGATGGGTCTGCCTGAACGCGGAAGGGCGCTAGATCGATGCCGTAATACAACAGTCGGCAAAACGAGCTACGCTGCCACTCCCGGCCGAACAAAGCCTCCGCTGCTTTGCCGCTTGCCGCTAAGCCGATCGTGGCGTAGCGACGAATAAAACGTTCTGTCGTCGTCAGGTAGATCCACCGCAACGGACTTGGCGAAATATCTTGCGGGGAAGCATCATTGTGGCTGTGGGCGATCCGTATGGGAATGCCCGCGCGGTGGGCCAAGCAAAGCGTGTAACCGCTATAGTGGTGAACGTGGCTGTGCACGATGTCGTAAGGACCGTATGCTGCAACGATACGTCGGAAATTCCTGGCGTAGTGCCATGGCCGGTTAGGGTGAAGACACGGAAGAACTCGACTGCCAAGCGCGTGAACTTCACTATCGTACGAGCAAGGCTCTGTAGTATGAACCATGAAATCCATTTGAAAGCGCTCGCGGTCGATATGGCGCAAAACGTGCATAAGCCATGTCTCGACACCGCCGCGATTCATTCCGCCGACGATATGTAAAACGCGAATTCGACGAGTGGATTCTATGGGCTTCATTTTACTCGTTGGCTTCGCAGGGCGTGAGTGATTACCGCCAAACTTCCAATAGCTTGAGATATTGCTGCGAATATAGTGGCGATTGCCGCCCCTGAAAGGTGATAGCGCGGGACGAGAATCGCGCAGCCGACCGCAGTAACCCCTGTGGTAATGAGAAATACGGGTAGTTGAGCGCGGAAATATCGGGCCGCGGTCATCGCGTAGCCCAAAAAGGATGCGACGTAACTGATGCCCGCCGCAACCCCGAGCCAGAGAAAAACACTCAGCGAATTGGCGTATTCGGGTCGATAAAGCAAAAGCAAAATCGAGCGGCCGGCCAACCAGATCAAGACTATTCCACCTATGCCAATGGCCAGGCCGAGACACAACAGCTTGCGCATTAGCGAGGAAAACGCCCGATAGTCTCGATCCGCATAATACCGTGCTAACCTCGGCGCTGCCGATTGTCCCAGTGCATTGACTACTATCGTACCAGCAGCCAGCGGGTAGGCCACGGCGGCAAAGATGCCCAAGTCCCAGGCCCCAAGATCGTGCTCAATGAAGTAACGAGGGATGTTGGTGTTAAACGAAATGAGCGCCATGACAATCCCAACTGGAAGAGCCAGCAGCGTGAGCTTCATCAGTGCACGCGGTCTCCAGCTTAGTTGCAGCTGGCTAGCTAAAGCCGAACCAAATTTGGACGGTGTATGCTCCGAGTTCGACGCGACCTTTAGTACGCTTGCACCATTACGGGCATCGTAAACTACAAGGAGTAACAGCCACGCCGCTGCCAAGCCACAGACGCCGAGAAGCAGGTCGCCGCTGAGATAAATCGCGGTGCCGAGTGCCACCAGAGAGAGCGGGCCTTTAATCATCATCGATAAAGCAATCCGATCCATTCTCTCGTGCTGCTGTAGCAACCCGTAAAAGATATCGCTGATCGATTCGAAAGCTTTGGCCAGACCCACAACCAAAATGATTGCGGCCGTATGCCATCCATAATCGGAAAACCAGACGATTCCGACAATTACCCCTCCAGCCGCCGCTGTAGTTAACAGACGCACTAATAGATAATCGCCGAACGGGTATTCAGAGGCCGCGTCCGTTACTTGGACACTCCTCAATGACAACCCCGCGCCAATCACGATCGGGGCTGTGATAGCCAGAGCCAGCGCAAATTCCCCGACCAGCTGCGGCGTGCCCAGCTTGGCGAGCACAACCACCATCCCCCACTGGCAAGCTGCGTAGACCACATTGCCACTGAGCGTCCATAGAAAGTTGACGCGTAGTGTTAACCGATGAGGACTGGATCTAAGCCGCGGCTGACCAAACGCTTGTCCTTTATCGGTGCTGGCGGTGGAAGTCGAGAGCATAGAAGAAAGCATTTAGATGAAATGGTCGTCGTGTTGGGTCCCCGAACAGACCGTCGGTTACCGCACCAAAGGCTGCATGGCCGCAACCGAATCTAGGACCGCAATACCGGTGGTATTTTGAACTGCCGTCTCTTGCGACTGATGCCGTTTGCGTCGGCGGATGTGATCTGAGAATACGGGTAAGTATAGTCCGCGTCGTGACGCAGCGAGACGCGATCAAACACAAATCCAATCAGCTTTGATCGCGCATGGCCAAGCTTTTGGACCGCCTGGAAGACGATCTCTGCTGAGGTCTGAGGCGATATCACCAAGCAAACCGCCTGGACATGCCGGGCCAGGAGCAATGTGTCGCTTACCATTTGAATAGGCGCACTATTGATAACCACGCGATCGAATTTCGTCGTTGCCTCCAAGATAAGCCGGCCACACGCCTTGCTCCCAAGTAACTCCGCTGGCGTAAAGACCTGATATCCCGTACACAACACGGAGAGTTTCTCGATTCTAGTGAGTTGCGTGGCCTCGTCCAGAACGGCTTCGCCCATCAGGATGTCGGTTAGGCCCTTAGTCGGTGCTTCATCAAAGGCTTCATTGAAGAATACCCTTTCGATAGATGGCAATCGAAGGTCGCCGTCGATTAGCAAAGTTTTGAGGCCCTGTTGTGCAAAGGCCACGGCGCAGTTGATCGCGCAAAAGCTCTTGCCCTCCGAAGGGAGGGCACTGGTGAATAAAAACGTTTTGCACAGCTCGTCCTGCGAAAACAGAGAAAGTGAAACGCGTAAGCTACGGAAAGATTCGGCGGCAGCAGAGCCGGGCTGCTTCACCAGGACTAGACAATCATCATCCGACTTTATTTTTAAGGCTTTCGGAATATCAGCAAGCGCCGGTACACCGAGGCGTCGCTCCGCTTCGTCGGGCGTTCTAAAAGAGCGATCCAGCGTCCTCGACAGCAATGCAAGCCCGCAGCCAAGCGTCAAGCCGCCAAAAAAGCATATCAGAAGGATTCGCCATTTATGGGGTGAAACGGGTCGCTCAGGAAGCAGCGCGTGTGAAACCACCTGAATCACGTCCTGAACCGAATTTTTCGTCGCATCGCTCTCCTTCGAGCGATTTAGAACTGATTCGTATAGCGCGCGATCCGAATCCACCTCCTGGCGTAACATACCATATGAGATCGACATTTTACTTAACTGAAGGGCCTCACGATCCTGCTCTCGCAATGCCTCCTCCATCTTCTTCTCGTTCGCGACCGCGGATTCATAGGCGCTGGTCACCTCCTGCGCCGCTTGAAGAATTGTCCTGTCCAGGCTTGCCTTCAGCTGCTCCAACTGGTTGACGGGGCCGGTGTGAATCGGGTGTTTGTACATTTCGGTCAGCGCCGCAACCTCCGCCTCTTTTTCCGCGACCTTCTTTTCCAACTCGACAACGGCGGCAGAGCCAGCAATGCTCGGGATTGCTAGCAGGTCCGACGGCGGGTGGCGGCCAATCTTTTTTATCTGGCCGTAGTCTGATTCCAGTTTGAGGCGGGTCGCTTTTGCTTCTGTGACCAGTCGATTGAGTGTGCGCAACTGTTCAACAACGGTGTTCTCTTTCTCCCCTAAAGCGCCTGTCTCTTGTTCCTCCTTATAGGATTGCAGCGCTTCTTCGGATTTCGCGAGTTTCGCTTTCAG
>WNFI01069265.1_pt1 | contig 24982 bp, 26 predicted proteins | sample 5400471 | NCBI WGS metagenome assembly WNFI01 (sample SAMN13153348, study PRJNA577476) | soil metagenome | isolation source: 100 cm saprolite on Douglas fir-dominated hillslope | place: USA:California | collected 2013-09-17 | reverse complement strand
CTTCGTAGAGCAGCTCGCCAAAGCCGAGGATGGCGTTGAGCGGAGTGCGCAGCTCATGGGACATGTTGGCGAGGAACTCGCTCTTCAGCCGGGTTTCCTCCTGGATGCGGAGGTTCTGCAACTCCAGCTCGAAAGCCTGCCGGCTCACCTGCTCGAGCCGCTTGCGCTCGGTGAGGTCGAGGATGAAGGAGATGATCCTCTGGGCGTCGAGCATGGCCGCGCCGATGAGGACCCGGACGCGGCTTCCGTCGCGGCGCAGATAGATCTTCTCGAAGAGCCCGGTCATGCCCTGTTTCCTCATCTGTTCGAAGGAGACCTCGCCGGCCTCGTCCTGCGCCGGTGCAGTGATGTCCCGCACGCGGAGAACCCCGGGGTGCAGGGCGTTGCGCGTGAGGGTCGTTCGCCCGCGAGGCAGTCCCCCGTCAGTGATTTCGTCGAACCCCTGGATCCCGGTGAGCACTTTTGTCAACGGAGCGTGCGATTGGTTTTTCATTCGGTGTCCTTTGAATGCTGCCGTCTCGCCATTGACCAGCGGCTGAGGTGCAAGGATCACGACCGGGACGCCGGCGTGGGCGCCTCTCCGCTTCTTGCGTGAGGGAGGTGGCGCCATCCCTCACTGGATCATCCAGGTCGAGAAATCAAGACGGATGCCGAGCGAGCCCATGTCTCAAGTTGCCCACCCGCAAGTCCCCGGGCTTGCTTGCTCAGGGTTCTTTCGTCCTGGACGGGCGGCCGTGCGCTCCAACGCGAAAAGTCAGCTTTCAGGGCCGGACGGAGACGGATAGACCAAAGGTCCTGTAGTCGCCCGGTGGGGAGGCGTTTCCGGTCACGTTCAAGATGGCGATCTCGCCGCGCAAGTCGAGATGCCGCGATACAGCGTACGTCGCGCCGAGGGCGACCGATACGGGGCGCCAGTCTTCGAGGAACGAGGAGCCAGACCAGGGATAATAGCCGAGGACAGCTGGCGCCTCGAACGGCTCGGCAGCCCTGAGCTCGAGGGCGAGCTTCTCGCGGAACTGCAGTATGAGTTGCGCCGTGGCCCCGAAGCTCACCTGGCTTACGCAACAGGCGCTACGTTGGTCCAGGTAGCGAACCCCCGGTGACAACACCAACGCCAGGGGTCCGCCGCCGCCGATGCGCGCGCTGAATCCGGCGATCAGCGGGATGGGGCCATCCTGGTAGCCAACGCTGAAATTCGTCGCGAGCTCCAGCGGCCCTAACGGATCGAGGAGATAGCTTAGCCCGGCGTTCAGACCGGCCGAAAAATTTTGGCAGGCATTATAGGAGCGATTCCCGCCGGAATTGGTGTAGCTGGGATTGGTGTAATGGTAATTTCCCACGCAGAGTCCGCCGGGAGCACCGAGAGAAAACGTCGCGCGATCGGTCAGCCCGTACCGCATGAGTGGAGCGATGGCAAAGGCGTGGCTCAGCGGTCTCGGGCTCTGCGCCAACAGCGCACCGACGTCGACTTGCGCCAAGCCCCGATGCAAGGTCAACGGACGGTCGTTCAACGCCAGCGGCCAGGTGTTCGACGGCTGCGGCTCTGGCAGGCCCTTGCCCGCGGCAGGCGCGTAGCCGGAAAGTGCCAGATCCTGCTCGCGCACGATGATGGTCCGGCCGGACTCGACGCCGATCTCGCCCGTCCACGTCCCGTTCTCGGTCCGGCGGCGGACGAGGTAATGTCCCGGAGGCACCGATAGCTTGATGGTGCGCTGTCCCGCTGGAATCTCCAGCAGGACCACGCCGGTTCCCAGGTGAATGACCTGCAGCGGCCCTTCTTTCTCCTGCAGCTCCACTACCGTGGGTGACGAGTCCACCCTTGCGAGCGGCAGATCGGCGCGGCCGCGCAGGTTCATGAAGAAGCTCGGATGCTGCGGTTCGGTAGACACGGCCGCGGTGTCCCGGATGGTCCGCTCCTTTGCATAGGCGAAGGCATCCCCCACCGTCACCACGCCATCGCCACGCGGGTCGGCGGCACCGCGCAAGCCGGCCACCAGATGGTGGGTGAAGAAGGATCCCAACAGCCGTTCCGACTCGTGAGCCTTCTCCACGCCAGAGCTGGACGCGATCAACACCGATCCTTCGCCCGAAAGCTCGAGCGGCACGTCCACCGCGAACGGCGGCGCGGCGTGGAGGCCCTTCGCGCCGGTCCAGCCTCCCCCGCTGCAGGCGTCGATGATGCCGAGGCGAACCGTGGCCGCGCGGTTGTCGAGCCGGGCCCGCAGCGAGCCGAAGGGGAGCGGCTTGCCTGCGGGATAGAGCGCGCCGGCGTCGGCATGGCCCGAATAGTAGAAGAGCAAGAGCGACTCGCCGGTGGTCGCCGCGAGCGCCGCGAGATGGAGGTCGAGCAGTGCGATGACCGCGTCAGGCTCCGGGTCGTCGAGGACGTGCACGTCCGCCGGGGCAAACTGGCCGGTCTGGACCAGCACCTGCGCAACGTCGTGCGCATCCCGGTACGAGTAGCGCAGCGACTCGCGTCCCAATGCGCCCCGGTTCGCTCCAACGATCACGGCGATGCGCCGTGGCTCCTCCGCCAGCGCCGCAACACCGATGAGGAACACCGACATCGAGAGACGCAGATTCATGGCTGCTCCGTGCGCTTGAAGAGCTCCACGCGCGTCGACCAGAGCTGCCGCGTGCGCGGCAGATCGTCTCGCGCAGTTCGCAGATCCGCGAGCGAGAGAGGAGCCCTGCTGAAAACGATCAACATCACCTCGGGTCCAGGCTCCGCGTCCAGCGTCCAGCTCCGCGGCAGAGTCGTTTCGCTGCGAGGGTCGATCTCGCCTGCGTAGAGCTCGAAGATCCTGGCAGCCCCGACCGAAGCCACGGTCACCCTCGAGAATCCAGCTGGCGCAACCTTGAGCTGAAGCCCATCTCCTGGAGAAAGCAGTGCCCGACCGTCCCAAAGCGAAACGGCCGCGCCATGCTTCACATACACCGCGACCGACGGGCTGCCCTTCACCACGAGGCCCTCGCCCCTGAATACACGCGGCAGAACGATTGCTCCGAGCGCCACGACTGCGCACACCGCTGCCAGCTGCGGCAGCCGAATCCAGGATGGCCACCACCAGCGCCTTTGCTGTGCGAGCGCGCGCATGCATTCGGGCATCGGGGAAGGTCGAAGCTGCGACAGATACGACGTGCAGCGCGGACAGGATCGCAGGTGCGCTGCAATCGCGGCGTCCGAAGCACCCAGGGCGTGGCTGTCCAGCGCAAGATATGACGGGTGCCCGTTCATCGGACGATCTCCTTGCGCAGCGTCTCGAGCCGCTGGTCGAGGCGCTGCAGGCAGCGGCGGACGGTGCGGGCGGAGACTTCCGCCACTGTCGCGATCTCCTGCTGCGTGAGCTCGTCGAGCCGATGAAGCAATGCGATCTCCAGCTCCTGCCGCGGCAACACCGCCGCCAGCCGCTCCAGCATCTGGCGCGTGGCAAGCGCATCGTCGAGGTTCGGGGCCGCCGCCGCCATCTCCTCCGCGACGCCGCCCTCCCCCGCACGCCGCGCACGCTCGCGCAGCTGGTCGATGGCTAGTCGGGTGCTGGTCCGGTAGACCCACGCGGCCAGAGTCCGCGGATCGGCGTCGACGAAACGAGATTTCCAGAGCTTCATGAACGTCTCCTGGGCCACGTCGTCGGCGGCCCCGGCATCGCCCAGCATGCGGCGACACTTCTCCCGGATCACGGGGAAGCAGCGGCGATACGCGAGCTCGAGCTCGGACAAGCACCCTCCATCGATAGGACGAAGAAACCTGGAAAAAGCGGACAGTGCGCTCGTCGAGCGGCGCGGGAGAGGCCAAGAACTCGCTGAGCGGATACGTCGACGACGCCTAGCACGACCGAGTCCTCGTCATGCGCCAGGGCAAGGGTATATGGATTTCTTCCAATGGATTGGTTCGCGCCCGCCCGCCTCTGCAGCAGCACGCTCGCGGGCGCGCTCGGCACCGGAGAACTGCGGCTCGCCGCGGGGTGCGCGCTGGGCTTGCTGGCGATCGCGGGCTGGGGCATGTCGGTGGAGGCGCTGCTGCGCCGCCGAACGAGCGGGCCGTCGCTCGCGCACGCGTTCGTCGAAGGAACCGTGGTGGTGAGCGCGCTGCGACTGGCCTTCTCGCTGATGGGCGTGGCCAACGCCTCCTGGCCCATCGCGCTCGCCGGCATTGCATTCCTGCCGGTCGCCGCCATCCGCGCCGGGTTGCGGCTTCCCCATCGGCGCGAGCTGGCATGGGCCGCGGCCATCGCGATCCTGATAGCGCCCGCGTGCGCATACCTGGTCAGCACGCCGGCCACCTTCAGCGATCTCACCGCCATCTGGGGACTCCACGCCAAGGCGCTGACCTGCGAGCCGCTGCTGCGCAGCCACTACGTGACCGAGCCGGTTTGGGCCGGCACCCATCCCGACTACCCGCTCTACCTCCCCTTCCTGCACTCCTTCTTCTTCAGTCTTCAGGAAAGCTTCCGCGACGACTGGGTCAAGGTGTGGCAGGCCGCGGCCTGGCTGGCGACGCTGGTGGCGGTCCGGCGGTCGCTCTCGCCGGCGCTGGGGCCTTTGCGCGCCTTCGCCGCGGTGATCGCGCTCGCCGCCGTCACCGCCATCGCTCCCGAACGCGCCGGCCTGCGCGACGGCTTCGTCGAGCTGCACGCGGTCTCTTTCACCGCGCTCATCGCCGCGTCGCTTTACTCCGGCGAGCGAGTACGGCTGCCGCTCTACCTGTTCGGGCTGGCGACCACCAAGCACGAGGCGCTCGCCATCGCCGCCGCCTTCCTCGCGCTGCATGCGTTCTCGGAGCTGGCGCGACCCGGACTTCGCCGCGAGGAGCTGCGCAAGGAGCTCGCCTATGCGCTGCCTTCGCTGGCGCTGCTCCTCGCCTGGCTTCTGGTGCTGCGCCAGCTCCCCTCGCGGCACGAGAACTATCCGGAGCGGCTGCTCGACGGCGCGGCCTGGGCCCGCGGCTTCTCCGCGCGAGGGATCATCCTCGCAGGATGGCGTGCGACGGTGGAGCAGTGGCCGTGGCCCCTCGCCTTCGGGCTGGCGCCGATTGCGGCGGCGGCGGCGGCCGTCGCCATCGCTCGCGGCCGCGAGGCGCGGATCGCGCGCGCGTCGCTGGTGTGCCTAGCGACCTTCGCGGCGGGGTTGGTCGCCTTCTTCGCCAGCTACCTGGTCACCCCCTGGGGGCCGAACCTCTTCCAGAACACGCTCGACCGGCTCTTCGCGCAGGCGTTCCCGCTCGCCGTGATCGGAGTGGTGGGCGCGACCTCGATCTTCGAGGGCGTCGCGCGGCGCTGGGCGGGATGGGCCACCCTCGCCGTCTTCGTGCTCGGCTACGCGCTGCCGGCGGCGTCGCGCGAGCGGACATATCTTAAAGACGTCGCCATGCGCGGCAAGCGCGGCGAGTGGGGGATGGGCGCGTATCTCGCCAATCCGCAGTGGCGAGCGGCGCTGTTCATCGACGCGCGCACCCAGCCGGCCGCGAGCGGCGCCACGCTGGGAATGGAGTACTACTTCACCTGGAACTACCTGCTCTATCCGCGGCTCGTCTACCCGCAGTCGAAGGAAGTGGTCGCGGGCACCTGGCGCCCTTGGCCGCGATGGAACACGCCGCAGGAGGTCCCGTGGCAACAGCTCGGCCTCGCGTACTGGATCAGCGACGCCGCGTTCGGGAGATTTCCCAGATAGGCTCCCCGACAACCATGCTTGAGGCTTGAGGCTTGAGGCTTGAGGCTTGAGGCCCGAGGCCCGAGGCCTGAGGCCCGAGGCCCGTCTTCAGTCTTGGAGTGCTACGCTCCGCCCGATGGCGACCTCGCTCCTCGCGCAGAGCTGCGCGCACCACCCCGGGCGACGCGGATTCGCGCTCTGCATGTCGTGCCGCAAGGTGGTTTGCCAGGAGTGCGCCACGACCTGGGACGGCGTGAACCACTGCCGGCCCTGCCTGGCGAAGAAGGGCGCGAAAGAGAAGCCTGCCAGACGCTTGCGGGCGTGGCTTGTCTGGGCGGCCGCGGCGGCGATCCTCTTCCTCGCAGCGGCGCGTACGCTGGCCTGGTCGGCGGCGCTGCTGGCGAGGTTCTTGTGAATCGATCGGGGGCGCTGGCGCTCGTCGACCGCGCGACCGAGGTGGTGGGCCGGCTCGGGCCCTGGGTGGGCGTGCTCTGGATCACCGCGCTGCCGACGCGGTTTTTGCTCGTCCTGCTCTACGTCGAGCTCGTCGAGTTGGGAGCGAAAGCGAGCCGCTACGGCCTGCACCTGCGCCACCTGGCCTACGGCATCCTCGCAACCTGGCTCCTCTCCCTCTGGGGCCGCCAGGTGTTCGTGCGCGCCTGCCGCCACGCGCTCGAGTCGGAACGGCCGCCCCCGCGCACGATCGCACGCGTGCCGCTGGGCGAGCTGGCCGCGCACGTCTCTGCCGCGCTGGTGATCGAGTTCGCGTTCTGGGCGCTCTTGCTCACGCTCGTCGCGCCTGTCGCGCTGCTCGTCGGCGCGGGGCTCGCCGCCGCGGCCGCTCCGCGGGCCGGGCCCGGACTCTGGAAGCCACTGCGCGCGATCGCGGAGAGCTCGGGCTCGCTCTCCACGCTCACGCGGCTCCTCGCCATCTTCGCCGTCGCGCTCCCGTTCGCGGCGCTCAACCTGCACGGGCTCTTGCGCATGGGCCTGTGGCTCGCGGGGGGCCTCGCGGGCGTCGAGTCGAGCAGGTGGGACGCCGTGCTCTCGCTCGCGAACCCGCTCTACAGGGCGCTGCTCGCCGCCGGCGCCGGGCTCCTGCTCGAGCCGTTCTGGCTGGCGGCGCTCACTGCGCACGTCGAGCGCGCGCGCGCCACGAGCAGCGGCGACGATCTGCGGCGGTGGTTCGCCGAGCTGAGGGCGCGGGCGTGATCGCGGTCTTCCTGGCGGCGTCGATCGCGCTCTCCGACTATCGCGCGCGGCTCGAGCGCATCGACGCGCAACTCGCGGCGGGAGATCGCGAGCACGCGGCTCGAGGAGCGCGCACGCTGTTGCAGGAGAAGGTGAGGGCCGGAGGCGAGGAGATCGCGCCCGACACGCGCGCGCTCGAGCCAATCGCGCACGGCAAGCCCCGGCGGGCGAGGCTGCGCACGCTCATCGACTCGCTGCCCGCCTCGCTCGGGGAGGCAAAGGCGCCCGACCGCGCGCTGCTCGAAGATCTGCGCCGCGCGCAAGAGTCGGTCGGTCCCGCCGCGGGCGGCGATCTCGAGCCCATCAACGCGCCCGAGCCGCCGCTCTGGCAGGAGCTGCTCGAGGGCCTCGAGCAGGGCCTGCGCTGGCTGGGCGATCGCCTCATCGATCTCTTGCACTGGATCGAGGATCTCTTCCCGAGCACGAGCTTGCCGCGCGCAGGCGGCGCGGGGCGGATCACCACGCTGGTGCTCGTCGGCGTGGGCTTCATCGTCGTGCTGGTCGCGGCGCTGGCGCTGCTCACCAGGCACAAGCCGCCCTCGCGCGTCGCTCCGGCACGCTCGCGGCGGCAGGCCGCCGAAGACGAGGATCCGCTCTCGCGCACGGCGACCGGCTGGGAAGCGTACGCCGCCGAGTTGGCCGCGCAGGGCCGCGCGCGCCAGGCGATCCGCGCTTGGTACCACGCGCTGCTCGTACGCTGCTACGGCGCGGGCGTCCTGCACTACCACCGCGGGCGCACCAACTGGGAGTACGCGCAGGCGCTCTCGCCATCCCTGCCCTGGCGGCAGTCGTTCTGGGAGCTGACGAGGAGCTTCGACCTCGAGTGGTACGGGCACGCAGAGAGCACGCCCGAGGCGCTCGACGCCTTCGCGGGTGAGGCGAGAACGGTGCTGCGCGCGCTGGGAAGATCGCCGTGAGATGGGCCCCGCTCTTCGCCTTCCTGGTCTTCCTCGGCGGTGCGCTCCTCTGGCTCGGGCGCGACCCGGCGCTCAAGCGCAGGGCGTACGGGCCGGGGTCGTCGCTCGGCACCGGGCCCGAGGGAGCGTCGCTCGCTCGCGCCTATCTCGAGAAGCGCGGCGCGAGCGTGTCGACCCTGGCGCGGCCGCTCGCGCAGGCGCGGCTCGCGGCGGACGCGGTGCTCTTGCGGATCGATCCACGCCCAGGGCGCGATCTGCGCCTGGCACGCGCGACGCGGGAGACGGAGCCGGAGGATGCCGGCGTTCCCAGCGCGGGCGACGACGACGACGCGGGGCCTTCGCAAGCGGGCGCTGCGCCGGACGCAGGCCCTGATGCGGGCACGTCGCACGCGAGGGTGCTCGACGCCGCGCCGCCCGACGCCGGCGCCGTGCTCGACACCTGGCTCACCGGCCCCGAGGAATCCTTCGTCCGCGCCGGTGGTCGCCTGGTGCTGGCGATGCGCGGCGAGCCCGCCGCAGGCGCGACACAAAAGGTCCTGCCGCTCCTCGCCGGCGTGCGCGAGCTCGATCCGGCCGAGCCGCGCGCGCTGCCCGACCGCGCGCTCGTCGACGCGCAGCCTGTCTTCGAGCACGGCGGCGGTCCCGCCGTCGCCTTCCGCCCGCTCGGGCGCGGCGAAGTCTGGCTCCTCGCCGAGCCAGAGATCTTCTCCAACGACGCTCGGCGCCGCTTTCTGGCGCGCCGCCGTCACCGTCGGCCCCGCGCAGGATCCCTGGCGCGACCCGCGCTCCGAATCGGTCGAGCTCGTCGACTCGATGGCCGCGCTCTACCAGCGCGCGCTCTCGCCCGCCGAGGCGCTCCAGCTTTACCGCACGCGCCTCGTCCACGAGATCGCCCTGCGCAAAGCCACCAGCGAGCGCAAAGCCGAGGCGCTCCTCCCGCGGTACGCGCCCGGGCTCGATCTCCCGCCGGCGGGCGCGCGCATCTCCGAGCACGACTTCCGCGTGCAGCTCGCCATCCTGGTCCACGCCTTCGAGAGGTTCCGCGATGAACACCCCTCCCGCTCTTGAGCTCCCCGCCGTCAACGCCGCGTTCGCGCGCATCCGCGAGCAGCTCGACACCATCGTGCTGGGTCAGCCGCAGATGAAGGAGCGGGCCCTCTCCTGCCTGCTCGCCGGCGGCCACGGCCTCATCGAAGGCGCGCCCGGCACCGGCAAGACGCTGCTCGCGCTCGCCATCTCGCGGCTGCTCGGCTGTCGCTTCAAGCGCATCCAGTTCACGCCCGATCTCATGCCCGTCGACCTGCTCGGCACCAACGTCTTCAACCAGAAGACGCAAGAGTTCGTCTTCCAGCCGGGGCCCACCTTCACGGACGTCCTGCTCGCCGACGAGGTGAACCGCACCACGCCGCGCACGCAGTCGGCGCTGCTCGAGGCGATGCAGGAACGGGCGGTCACCATCGACGGCGTGCGCCACGCCGTCTCGCCGGTCTTCTTCGTGCTCGCGACGCAGAACCCGGTCGAGTATGAGGGAACCTATCCCCTGCCCGAGGCACAGAAGGACCGCTTCCTCATGAAGATCGAGGTCGACTATCCCACTTCGCAGGACGAGGTCGCGATGCTGCGCGCCTACAGCGAGGGGCGGAGCCTGCACGACGAGACCGCGCTCGGGCAGCTGCAGCCGGTGCTCGACGCGGCGGGGCTGCTCGCGGCCATCCAGTCGGTGGCCACGCGCGTACGCGTCGAGGAGCGGCTGCTCACATACATGCGCGACGTGGTGGCGGCCACGCGCGCCGACGAGGGCGTACAGCTCGGGGCCGGGCCGCGCGGTTCGCTGGCGCTGCTCTGCGCGACCCGCGCGCACGCCACCTTGCGCGGCCGCGACTTCGTCACGCCCGACGACGTGAAGGAGCTGGCGCCGTCGGTACTCGGGCACCGCGTGACCCTCTCGCCCGAGGCGGAGATGGAGGGGCTCGATCTGACCGCGGTGCTGCAGCGCATTTTCGAGCGCATCGAGGTCCCGCGGTGAGCTTGCGCGCAGGCCCTTTGCTCGCGCCCATGCTGGGCGGAGCCACGGCCGTCGCGGCCGGAGCAGCGTTCTTCGCCCCGCTCGCGCTGGTCGCAGCGGGCGCCGTGCTGGCCATCGCCGCCGCCGCGGCCGCCGAAGCGCTGTGGCTGCGTCGCGTACGGTTCACGGTGACCCGCGCCGAGGCGGCGGTGGTCTCGCTCGGCGAAGAGGAGTCCTTGCCCGTCACCGTCGCGCACGACGCGCAGGCCGAGCTCGCCGTCGAGCTGCGCACGCGCTGGCCCGAGGAACTGGGCGGCGGCTCGAGCACCGCGCGCGGGGTCTGCGCTCGGGGTGAGCGGCTCGCGCTCGAGCACGCGGTGACGGGCGCAGCGCGCGGAGCGGCCGAGGTCCCGCCGCCGCACGTCTCGCTCACGCGCTTCGGTCTCGTCGAGCGCATCGCGCAGGCGGGCGATCCGCTGCTCGTGCGCGTGCTGCCCAATCTCGCAGCGGTGCGCCGCCTGCACGCGCAGCTCAACGCGCTCTTCCTGCGCGGGCTGGGCACGCGCATGGCCCCGCGGGTGGGCCAGGGGCGCGAGTTCGATCGCCTGCGCGACTATGTAGCTGGCGACGACTACCGGCAGATCGCCTGGAAGGTGAGCGCGCGGCTGGGCAAGCCCATCGTGCGCGAGTTCCGCGTCGAGCGCTCGCAGGACGTGCTCCTCTGCGTCGACCGCGGCCACCGCATGGCGGGCCGCGTGGGCGCGCTCACGCGCGCCGATCACGCCGTCAATGCCGCGGTGCTCACCGCCTACGTCTGCAACCGGGCCGAGGACCGCAGCGGACTGCTTTCCTTCGCTGACGGCGTCGACCGCGGCATCGCCCAAGGCCGCGGCGCGGCGCACCTCGCGGCGGTCACGCAGTTCGCCACCGGGATCAAACCGGAGTTTCTGCCCAGCGACTACCGTGCGCTCGCCGCGCACCTGCGCCGCAGGCTCCGCTCGCGCACGCTGGTCCTGCTCCTCACCGTGCTGCCCGAACCCGGCGAGCACGGCGACCTGCTCGCGGCGGTGCGCATGCTGATGCCGCGCCACCTGCCGCTGGTGATGGTGCTCAAGGACCCGGGGCTTCAGGCTGCGGCCGAAGCGCTGCCCGCGAGCCGCGGCGAGCTGTGCCGCACGCTGGTCGCCTCCGAGCTCGTTCAGGGCCGCGCGCACCTCGTGCGCGGACTGCGCCAGCTGGGCGCGCTGGTCGTCGAGACCACCGCCGAGGACAGCGGCGTCGCGGCGGTGAACTCGTACCTGGAAGTGAAACGGAGGCAGGTGTTGTGATCGAGATCGAGCGTTTCATCGAAGAGCGCAGCCTGCGCTGGAAGCGCCTCGGCGCGCTGCTCGACTCCGCGCAGGACGAGGAACTGGGCCGCGACCGGCTTCAGGAGCTGCTCCTCCTTTACCGCAACGCTTGCGCCGATCTGAACCAGGCGCGCGCGCTCACCGCGAACCCGGTGCTGCTGGCGAGCGTGAACCAGCTCGTCGGCCGCGCCTACCGCTTCATCTACCGCGGCCGTCCCGCCACGCGCGTCGACGCCAGGCGCTTCCTGCTCGAGGAGGTGCCTGCGACTTTCCGGCGCGAGGCCCGTTGGGTGCGCGTCGCCGTGCTGGCGCTCCTCGCCGGGGCCGCGGTGGGCGCCGCAGCGGTGATCGTCGATCCGGCCGGCTCCGAGGCGCTCATCCCCGCCCAGATGTTTACCGAGAGCCCGCGCCAGCGCGTCGAGCAGATCGAGAGTGGCAAGGAGCGCATCGACAGCGTGAGCAAGGCCACCGAGTTCGGCGCCTTCCTCTACACCCACAACATCCAGGTCTCGTTCCTCACCTTCGCGCTCGGCGCGCTCACCTTCGTGGGGGGGATGGTGATGCTCTTCTACAACGGCGCCTTGCTCGGAGCAGTGGGGGCGCGCTACCTGCTCGACGGCGCGGGCACCTTCTTCATCGCCTGGGTGGGGCCGCACGGCGCGCTCGAGTTGCCCTCCATCGTCTTCGCCGGCGCGGCAGGCCTCTTGTCGGGCCGAGCGCTGCTCGCGCCCGGCGAGCGCGGCCGGCCGGCGGCGCTGCGCGAAGTATTGCCCGCGGCCTTTCGCATGCTCGCCGCCTCCGCGCTCCTGCTCGTCTGCGCCGGGCTCATCGAGGGCTCGTTCTCGCAATTGTCGGCGCGCTCGGTGCCGTACTCGATCAAGATCGCGGTGAGCGCCTCGCTCTTCGCCGCCATGTACCTCTGGCTCTTCCTGGAACGACGGCGATGAAGGGCCGCCGCGAGGTGCACAGCCCCGAGCAGGTGCTCATCGAGCTGCAGCCCGCGGGCCTGGGCAGCCGCTTCGCCGCTTTCGCGCTCGACGCAGTCATCCTGCTGGGCGTGATCGGCCTCGTCGATGCAGCCGGCAGGTTCCTGCCCGGAGCGGTGCGCGGCATGATCGTCGCCACCGCGAGCTTCCTCGCCCTCTGGGGCTACAACGTGCTCTTCGAGGTGGCCTGGAACGGCCAGACGCCGGGCAAGCGCGCGCTGCGCATCCGCGTCGTCGACGGGCGCGGCCTGCCGGTCGACGTGGCGCAATCGCTGGTGCGCAACGTGGTGCGGCTCATCGACATCTTGCCGGCGGGCGGCGCGGGCATGCTCTCGGCGCTCCTCGACGGCGACCACCGCCGCCTGGGCGATCGCGCCGCCGACACGCTGGTGGTCGCGGAACAGCAGCCGGCGGTGCCGCAGATCGGCGCTCTCGGCGCCCGCCGCTTCAACAGCCTGCGCACGCCGCGGCTGCGCCGCATGGTCGACGCGCGCCTCGGCCTCGAGGAGCGCGAGCTCCTCTTCGCGCTCTGCCTGCGCGCCGCGCAGCTCTCGGAGCGGGCGCGCTTCGAGCTCTTCGAGGAAGTGGGCGAGCACTACCGCGCGACGCTCGCCATCGAGGACCCGCACCTGTCGGGCGAGAGCATCGTGCGGGGCATCGCTGCCCTCTGCGCAGGCGAGCCGGTCAATTGAAATCGACCGGCGCCCGGCGGTGCTGGTAGATCCATGCTGTCTATTTCTGCAAGGAGGAGCAGATCCGCGATCTCAAGAGCGGCTCCGCCGGACCCGACCTGGCCAGCGCCGGTCGCCGCTTCGTCGGCATCTTCATCGACGGCCTCGTCTTCTTGCCGGTGACCATCTACTTGACCGTCCACTATGCCGGTGACAAGGGCATGTTCGATCACTACCTGCCCAAAGTCGCGCTGCCCGCCGCGCTCTGGGTGATCTACGAGGCGCTGATGCTCGCCTCGGGCGGGCAGACGCTGGGCAAGAAGGCGGCCGGCACCAAGGTGGTCAACGCCGACGGCAGCGACCTGCGGGGTAGCCAGGCCTGGTCGCGGGCCATCTCGCGACAGCTCATGAGCATCACGTACATCCTGGGGTTCATCGATTCGCTGATGATCTTCTCCGAGAAGCGCCGCACGCTGCACGACCGATTCGGCAAGACGCTGGTCGTGAACTGGAAGCGGTAGTGGCCGGCCCGCACCGAGGCTACGCGGGTCCGGGTTGCCCGCGCTGCTGGACGCCGCTGCCGCGCAGCGTCCTCGAGCACGGCACCGTGTACTGCGGCAACTGCGCGCTCAGCTTCACCGCCGCGCTCTTCGATCCGCCCGCGCTGCGCAAGCCTCCGCCGGCCGCGCTGAGCGGCGGAGAGGCGCAGTGCGCGCGCCACGCCCGCAACGCCGCGGTCGCTTCCTGCGAGCGGTGTGGCGCCTTCATGTGCGCGCTCTGCCGCATCGAGAGCGACGGCAAGGTCCTGTGCGCGCCCTGCTTCGATCGGCTGCGCACCGAGGGCGCCCTGGAGAGCGCCAAGACGAGCTTCCGCTCCTGGCGTACGCTCGGCCTGCATCTCTCGGTCCTGGGGCTCTTCATGACGCCGCTCGGGATCGTCATCGGACCCGCTGCGCTCGTCGCCGCCGTGCGCGGAATCCGCCAGGACAAGGAGAGCGGCGACGAGGGCACCGCGCTCGGCACCGTGCTCTCGTTCGCGCTGGGCTGCCTGGTTACGCTCGTCGGGATCGTCTTCCTGCTCTCCATAGCGGGCGCGTTCGCGTTCAAGAAGGCGCCGAGGTAACCATGGCCCGCAGGCTCCTCGGCACCCACGGATCATTGTCCGATCGCACGCGGGTCTACCTCGCCGAGGGCGCGGTCGAGATCGACGAGATCGAGGGCTACAGCGGGACGCGCAAGCGGGTGCTCTTCGACGAGGTGCTGCTGGTCACGCTCGACCGGCGGCGGCAGGTCTCGACGATCGCGATCAGCCTGGGGCTGGCGACGCTGGTGAGCATCCCGATGCTCTTCGTCTCCTCCGCGAAGCTCCCTCCGGCGCTGGCGATCGCCTGCGCGATCCTCGCCGCTCCGTTCCTGCTCTGGTGCGCGCTCCACCTCGCGCTCGGCGTCGATTACCTCACCGTGTTCGGCAAGCGGACCTCCGCGCAGATGACCTTCTCGCTGCGCAAGGGGCGCGCGCGGGCGGCGTTCGAGGAGCTGCGCGAGCGCGTGGGCGATGCGCAGGAACTGGAGCGGAAACGTGTCGCGAGCATTGCGGCCGCGGGCGTCTCTTGATCTGCCAAAGACGACCGGTCATATAGTAGGTCAAACCATGAGTGACCGTTTCAAGACGGCCCCGTCCGCAGAGCTCCATTGGGACGTGTTCGTAGCGCCAGCGAAGCCGGTGGTGACCGACGACGTGCCACCTGGTTTCCCCAGGCGGATGTTCTCGCCGATCTCCGCCACGCTGATTTCCGGCGGGCGCGAGGCAGTCCTGGTGGATCCTCTGATGACCGTCGAGGAAACCCGCGCGCTTTCCGATTGGATCGCCGCCACGGGCAAGAATGTGACGACGATCTACATCACTCACGGCCACGGCGACCATTCCTTCGGGATCAGCGTCCTGCGGGAACGCTTTCCGGATGCGCGGGCGATCGCTACGCCTCGCGTTCTGCAACACATGCGCAAGCAAGCGGCGCCGGACTTCCTCCGATCGTTCTGGAAGTCGCGATTTCCGGGACAGCTCCCGGATGAGATCGCGTTTCCGGACGCGCTCGAGGGCGAGGGGTTCGAGCTCGAGGGGCACGACTTGGTCGCGGTGGATCTCGGGCATACCGACACGGACGACACGACTTGCCTCTACGTCCCCTCGATCAAGCTGGTGGTGGCCGGCGACGCCGCCTACAACGACGTGCACCTGTACCTCGCCGAGTCCAGTCCACAGGGCCGGCGCGAGTGGATCGCGGCCCTCGACAAGATCGAGTCGCTGGGGCCGCGCGCGGTGGTCGCCGGACACAAGCGTGCTGGCAACGATGACCACCCGCGGATCATCGAGGAAACCCGCAAATACATCCGCGACTTCGATCGTCTCGTGGAAGAGACGGCGACAGCCCGGGAATTGTACGACGCGATGCGCGCCCTCTATCCGGATCGCGTCAACCCGGGTGCGCTGTGGTCCTCGGCGCGTGCCCTCAAGTCCTAGGCCTTCGCTGGTGATTGCGAGTCCGCATATGGCCTTCGCGCTTCCGCCGGCGCGGGGCTCAGTGGCTCGGGAAGAGCGCGGTTGCGAGCGGCGTGTCGAGGCGCGAGAGCGCTGCCGAGCGCAGGCCGGCATCGGACACGGCGTACACGAACGTGTTCCCTGCCTGGTCGGTCGCCATCACGCTGCGCCGCACCCAGGGCCGGTACCACCACGTCCATTGGCCCGTGCCCTGCTGGACGTAGACGTCGTTCATTCCCAGAGAGCCCACGGCGGCGATGCTGCCCGCCGGATCGACCGAGAACACGCGCACGTCGCTGACGAACCCGTTCCACCAGGGCTGGCCGGGCGTCACGTTCTGCCAGTCGCTGAAGGGAATCGCGAGCAGGCCCGGCTTCGAGACGTCCGGGCGATACCAGTTGAACGCGTAGTGATCCCAGAGCGCCTCGCTGTACGACCACGCCGTCCCGACCAGCGCCTGCGCCGTCCGCCTCGGCTGCGCGAGATCGCTCACGTCGAAGAGCGACAAGGCCACCGCGCGCTTGCTCCAGTCTGGGTGCCCGGCCGGGTCGACCGGCACATCCACGCCGATGGCGAGCAGGTGGCGGTCGTCGATGGGCTGGAGGTACGTGGAGAAGCCGGGCAACGTCAGCTCGGCCACCTTTTTCGGATGCGCGGGGTCGGAGAGATCCAGCGTGGCGAGCGGGTCGACGTTGCGGAAGGTGACCGCGTACCCCTTGTCGCCGGTGAAGCGCACGGCCATCAACCGCTCACCGACGACCAGCGGCGAGATCTCGCCTATGAGCTTCAGCGCTCCGTCCGCCTGCGGCGCGAGCACGCTCAGCCTGCTGCTCAAGGCCACGTGGAACGCGCCCTGCGCGTCTTGCGTCCAGTCGGAGGTGCTGGTGGCGATGCGCAGGTATCCGTCTTTCTCGTCGAGCGCGAACTGGTTGTCGACGATTCCTTCGACGCCGCCCGAGCCGATGTACGAAGCGCGCGCCGGATTTTCGATGTCGAACTCGTGCACGTACGTCCAGTCGCGCTCGCCGGCCCACGGCCACCACCACCAGTGCCTGCTCGCCAGATAGAGGTGGCTCTGCGTCGCGTACAGCACGCCCGCCTCGCCCACGATGCTGGCGCGCGACACGCCCGCGTCCAGGTGCGCGAGATCCAGCGTGGCGATGGTGACTAGGCCGAGCCGCTCCGGCGAGTTGGCGACGTAGAAGTCGCCGCACTGATAGCCGACCTCGATCAGGCTGCCGTCGGGAAGCTTGCGCTGTCCGCTCGGAAACCAATGCGCGAGCGGCGTCGCGCGGATGACGGCCTCGTTCGCGTCTTCCAGCGCGGCGATGGCCTGCGCGAACTTCTCCTTGCTCTGGTAGATGGCTGGGTCGTAGTCGGGCCACCACTTCATCTTGTCGGGCCAGCGGACGTTGTCGCTCAGGACCAGGCGCACCGAGCTGCCGACGCGCCGCGCCCCCTGCGCATAGCCGGGCAGATAGACCTCGGCGGCGACTTTCGGCGCCGAGAGATTGCTGACGTCCACCACGGTGATCTTGGTGGTGCTCCAGCCCCAGAAGCAGCCGCCGCCAAGCATGCATGGAGCGACGGAGCCCGCGATGCCGGCGCCTCCCGCCTGCGGCTGCGCCCAGATGTTCGAGAAGATGGCGATCTGGTTGCCGTCGAGGAACATCTGGCTCGGCCAGCCTTCGATCTCGAGCTGGCCGGCGAGGGCCAGGCTCTGCGGCGGCCAGCTCGTCGCGGTGAAGAGGCGACGGCCCGAGAGGACGAAGATGCGCGTGCCGTCGTTCTTGACGAAGTCCGCCTCGTCCACGCCGGCCACCTGCGTGTTGGTGGTGGTGTAGCTGGCGGGCGCGCCCCCTGCTGCCGGCGTTGCGGCGCCGTTCGCGGCTATCGGCACGCCCCACCAGCCGCCGGCCTTTTCCTCCTCGAGCTGCATGCGCATCTGCCGCACCGCGGTGTCGCGGACGTTCTGCGCCAGGTCGTCGCAGCTCGCCGCCTTGGCGAGGGTGACGCGGGTCTGGATCTGCGCGGGTGCAGCCTGCCCGGGTGCAGCAGCCTTCTGCTTGCCGCAGGCGAGCAGCACGAGCAGGACGGCGAGAGAGCGAGGCATCGATGGCTCCTGGTGGATTCTTCGTCCCATGAGGACCGCCAGCCGCCATTTCGGGCAAAATGAATGCGCGTTTGCCACGAATCCAACGCTCGCGGTCCTTGGGGCTGTGGGGAGCTGTTCAATGAGGCGTGCCGCGGTCCTGCTGCTGATCACTGCGTCCTGCGATCCGCAGGCGGACTCCGCGTACCAGGGTGAGCCGCTGGTGACGCTGCGGGGCTACGTGAGCAGCAGCAACGGCCAGACTCCGCTCGAGGCAGCGATGCTCTGGCAGCGGGGGCCGCCGCCTTCGACCAATGACGTCGACCTCGCCACCCGCGCGCCGGTGCAGGCCGGGTTCCCGGCGACGTTCACGGTGCACCTCTATCAGCCGCCGCCGGCCGCGGCGCGGCGCTCGTTGGCGGCGGGCGAGATCGCCTTTGCGCGCGCGAACGCTGCGGCGGTGCCGTATGGAGTTGCCGCCGCGGGTGTCGCCTCGCTCCCGGCGATGGCGAACGTCAGCTATGGAATCGACGCGCATCACTGGGTCGTCTATCTCGCCGCCGACGTTCCGCCGCACTCGCTGATGGAGTGGTGGCTGGGCGCCGCCCTACCCGCGGGCTTCTATCTGATGCGGGTCGCAGCGGTGAGCCCGGGCTGCGTTACATCTGCCCAACTCGACGCTTGCGTCGCCGACCTTGCGCAGCGCGGGATCGCCGACCGCGCGACCGCGGTCTCCTTCTGCCTCGAGCCGTACAAGCTGTCGCTCGCCCCACCCGGCGAGCAGATCGTGCTCGATCTGGGCACCGTCAGCCTCGGGCCGCCGGGAAGTGGCTGCCCATGATCGAGGTCGATCGCCTCTACCGGAGCCACGGGCACATCGTGCTGCGGCGCGCGCGCACGCTGCTCGGCAGCGAGCACGACGCACAGGAGGCTCTGCAGGAAGTGTTCGCGTCGCTCCTGCGTTCGCCCGGCGGCGTGCGCAACGCGGCGTCGATGGTGGGCTGGCTCTACCAGGCCACCACGAACTTCTGCCTCAACCAGCTGCGCAACCGGCGCACCTCGGCGCGGTTGCTCGAGCGGAAACCCGAGCCCGAAGCAGCGGGCGCGCGCGCAGAGGCGCTCGCCGAAGTGCGCAGCCTCTTGTCGAAGATGGCGCCGCAAGTGGCCGCGGCGGTCGTGTACCACCACCTGGACGGAATGACGCACACCGAGGTGGCCGAGATGCTCGGCTGCTCACGTCGGCAGGTGGGTTACCTTTTGGCGCGCGCGCAGCAGGCGCTGCAGCGCATGGAGCAGAGCGCATGAGCAATCCTCTTGCACAGCGGTTGTGGCCCGCCTGCCTGTCGGCGCTGCAGCTCGATCGCTTCCAGATGGGCGAGCTCTCGGGCGCCGCGGCCGAAGAGGTTCGCGCGCACCTCGCGGGATGCGCGCGTTGCGCCGACGCCGTCCGGGAGCTCTCGGTCGCACCGAGCGGCGGCTGCGGGCATCGGCCTCGCTGCGGCCGCTTCGCTGCTGCTCGTGCTGCGTCCCGCGACGGGCGTGCGCAGCAAAGGCTCCGCGCCGGCGTTGAGCATGTACGTGCAGCACGGAGGCGAAGTGCGCCGCGCCGGGCCCGGCGAGCCGGTGGCTCCCGGCGACGCCCTGCGATTCGCAGTGACCACGCCGGTCGCCGCGTACGTCGCGGTGCTGAGCATCGATCCGCGGGGCCACGGCTCCGTCTACTTCCCCCTCGGCGCGCGCGCGGAGCTCTTGCCGGCCGGCCAGGAGGCGCCGCTGCCGATCGGCACACGGCTCGACGCCACGGTGGGCGAGGAGCGCGTGGTGGGCCTCTTCTGTTCCGCTCCGGTGGAGCTCGAACCCATCCGGGCCGCGCTCGAGAGCGGCCAGGGCACGATTCCCGACAGCTGCCAGGTGACCAGGTGGAGCTTCGTCAAGCGCTGATCGCGCTCGCGGCGCTCCTGCCGGCAGCGGCGGCGGCGCAGGTGGAGCGCTTCGCGGTGGTGGTGGGCAACGACGTGGGCCAGCCGCCCGACGTCGCGCTCAGCTACGCCGAGACCGACGCGTCGCGCGTCGCGTCGGTGCTGCAAGAGGTGGGCGGCGTGCGGCCGGAAAATCTCATCGAGCTGCGCGGCCAGGACGCCGCCACGGTGCGCCGCACGCTCATCGCCGTGAACGAGCGCGTGCGCACGGCCGGCCGGCAGACGGTGCTGGTGGTCTATTACTCCGGTCACGCCGACGCGGGTGCGCTGCATCTGGGGGCTACGCAGCTGGAGATGGGCGAGCTGGAGCAGCTGGTGCGCGGCTCCGCGGCGACCTTCCGGCTGCTGATCCTCGACGCGTGCCGATCCGGCGCGCTCACGCGCGTCAAGGGCGGCGCGCCCATTCCACCGTTCGACATCCGGCTCGGCGAGCGCGTCGCCGGCGAGGGCGCGGTCTTCCTGACCTCCAGCTCCGCGTCCGAGGACAGCCAGGAGTCCGACGAGATCAAGGGCAGCTTCTTCACGCACGCGCTCGTCTCGGGCCTGCTCGGCGCGGCGGACGAGAACGGCGACGGCCGCGTCACCCTCGACGAAGCCTATCGCTATGCATACGAGACCACGCTGCGCGCCTCCAGCCGGACGCTGGCCGGCATGCAGCACCCGACCTTCCAGTATGAGGTGCGCGGCCAGGGAGATCTGGTGCTGGCGACGCTGGAGCCAAAGGCGCCCAACCGGGCCTGGATCGAGCTTCCGCAGGGCCGGACCTGGCTGCTCTTCCAGGGATCGCAGGACGGCGCCGTGGTCGGCGAAGTGGGCGCCCACGACAAGTCGCGCAGGCTCAGCGTCCGGGCGGGCAGGTACTTCGTGCGCGGACGCGGGGCGGACATGCTGCTCGAAGGAGTGCTGGACGCGCCCGCCGGCTCGAGCCTGCCGCTCGACGAATCGCGTCTCGAGCGCACGAAGTACGCGCGGCTCGTCCGCAAGGGCGGAGGCGGAGCGGACGCGGTCGCCTCGGTGGAGGCCGAAGGGCGCCTGCGCAGCTCCCTCGTCGACGACGCGGGCGTGTGCAGCGGCGCTGCCCTGGGCGTCGCCGTTGCGCTGCAAGAGATCACGCTGACGCCGCGCTTCGGCTGGTGCCGGAGCAGCTTCGCCAATCCGGGCATCCACGCGTCGGTCGATCAGTACGACCTGGAGCTCTCGGCCGCTCACGTCTGGGACTTGCGCCTGGTTTCGCTGGAGCTCGGGCTCACCGCGGGCGGCGCGCTCCTCGTGCAGCGCTTTGGAACCTCGGGCGTCGCCCCCCGCCGCACCAGCGCGGCCTTGCAGCTCTCTCCGGCCGCGGGCATCGCGCGCGAGCTGAGCGATCGCGCGTACCTTTACGCGCGAGGTTCCGCCTCGACGTATCTCTTCCGCAGCGAGGATTCGCAGACGCAACGCTCGACGTTCGGGCCCTCGTTCGCGCTGCGCCTCGCGGTTGGAGCCGGGTACCGGTTCTAGCGCATCGCCGCGCAGGGTCCGACCACGTGGTGGCGGGTACAGGTCTAGACATCGCTGACACCTCGGGAGCGATCATGCGGAAGTGGCGAAGAGAGCGGCGATCAGACTTGCTCCGAACTTCACGAAACCTCCGATCGATTGCAATCACCAGCGGGGGGCCGAATGCAGTCCGCCCGAGGCTAGTGGTTGCCCTCGACGTTCGTGCTGCTGGCGCCGCTGGCGCCCTCGGCGGCGGCGCCGACGGTCTCGACGCTACCCAGCTCGCCACCGTGGTTGTTGGGACCGTCTGCCTCATTGATGCCTTCCTGGCCGGTGCCTTCCTGGCCATGCTCTCCCTGGACGCCGGTCTGACCCTCTTCGACCTTCTGGTGCTGACCGTCGTTAGTCTGGCCGGCGGCCTCGTCGGGCATCGTAACCTTAGCCGCCGCCGGGGCGCCCTCGGCCAAAGCGTCGCGTGCAGCCCCGGCGCCACCCTCGCTCGCCAGCACCGGAAGACCGATCAGCAAGGCCGCCGCGGCGGTGATCATCAATCGCTTCATCATGGTCGTCTCCTTGGCCGCCCTGCTGCGGCTTTGCCCGAGAGAAGAGCAACCGCCGTGCCATCCCGGAATCACAATGGAATTTGGCCGTTTCCCCACACCTCCGGCGTCCCAGCCGGTACGGTTGGGTTCCCTGACCGTCCGCTTGTTCACTTGAGCCTGTCCAGGGGGACTCACCAGCGCAGCTTGTGCTCGATGGCGTCTACCAACTCGAGCTCGGACTGCGCCTGCTTCTCCAGCTCGGCCTGATCGCCTTGCGCGATGGCGCGATCGGCCGCGGCCAAGGTGTCGTCCATGCCGGTCGCCTCCTTCTCGCCGCCCGCCTTGATCACCTTGGGGCGCACTCCGGCCCATTCGCTCTGGAGATCCTTGCGATGGGCCGCGCCGGCGTGGAGATCGGGCGTTCTGGCGTCCAGCATCAGCTCGCGCCCGAGGAAGTCGAGCGTCATCAGCTCCGGCGGCGCCTTGGGGTGATAGAGCGCGAAGATGTCGTCCATGGTGTCGGTCACCGCGTTGGCGGCGCGCGCGAGCTGCAGGGTATCAGCCGCGCTTGCGGAGAGCGACACCAGCCGCGCCACGGATCTGTCGAGGGCGCGCGCGCTCGCCTCTTTCAGCCCCGCCCGCACCACCGTCTTGCGCAGCTTCTTCCAGCGACTCTGTATCGAAGCCGCGGCGGCATGGACGCCCCCGGCATCTCCGCTCAACGCCTTGTCGTAGGTGTCCTCGGCCAGCGCCTCGAAGTCGAGAACCGCCTCATGCATCTCCCCTTTCAAGCCCGCCATGGGCCTCAAGCGAGGACTGCAGAAGCGGTGCCATGCGCTTTCCCTCTGGCGCCGACGGTCGAGGGTCTCAATTCGAGATCCCCCGGTCTCAAATCGAGACGCCCCGCCACCGCGGTGGGTCGGGGCTTTCGAGTTGAGCGATGGCTGGCTGGCTGACGCCGGCGGCAGATCTCGCTGACGGCTGCGCCACCCTAGCTGGGCCGGCCCTGCTTCGGCCACGGGAAACTTTCCGTTGGCGCGGTTGGCGTGAGCTCGTGGAAACCCTGCAGGTCGAGCAAGACATCCCCTTCGGGTGTCTCGCTGAGAATGTCTTTCAGCCGAGCGCCCCACACTATCGAGGGGTGTTCGTACGTCCAGCGCGCGTGCACCGCTTGGAGCGATGTATCGTCGACACCTGAGACGGTCACCAGAACCTCCGCCTCGGCGCTGGCCAAGGATTCCGGCGTCTGCCCGTAGAGCGGGCTCTGCTGGTCGATCTGGTGGAGGACGGTCCAGGAACGGGCGAGCGCTGGAGCACGGTCGCGGACGAGCTTCAGGTCCGCGGCCCGATAGAAGGGCACGCCTTCCGCGGTCCGGGTGGTGACCGTCAGGATGAGCCGCATCTGTGCATCGTAGATCTGGTTGCTACGGTCGTTCCCCAGCCGAATCATCAGCGTGGGCACGCCATCCATCGGACCAATTGCCGCGTGGCGCCCGAACACCATCCGAGGCCGGGTGAGTGAAAACCGAACGAACACCAGGCCGGTGGCGAGCGCGGTGACCAGGAGCCCGACGATCGACTCGACGACGACAATTGTGTTCGCCGCGCGCGAGGCGGGAAACATGGCTCCGTAGCCGATGGTGCCCATGGTTTGCACACTGAAGAAGAATGCGTCGAGAAACGAGCCGGGATCGGCATTGGCGATTCCGCCGAAGGCCATATAGAGCGCCGCGAAGAGCGCATTGAGCACGATGAAGACGACGGCGATGACAGCGATCACACCCCACCAGGACATCCTGAGCAGCCCGTGGTAGGCGTCGCGCAGCCCCGCTGGCCGCGCGCCGACGACGCGTATCGTGTAGGAAACCGCTCCCGGCGGGCGGAATGATTCGGTGGTCATTGCCCAATTATGCGTCACGCGCCAGCGCGGGTCGACGGCGCTCTTCCGGCGGCTTCGTGCGCGATCGCCGCGGCCGCGGTCCGGTTCTCGACCCCCAGCTTCTGGTACACGTGCTCAAGGTGCTTCTTCACGGTCCGGAACGACATCCCCAGGATGCGGGCGATCCCCTCGTCGCTCTTTCCCGCCGCGGCCCATGCCAGGACCTCGGCCTCCCGTCCGCTGATCCCCAGGTGCGACAGCGATTCGGCCGCCAGATGAGCGCGCCGCTCCTTGAGGAGCAACAGCCGACTTCCATCGCCTGTCAGCCCGCGCACGATCAGGCAATCCTCACCGCGGCCGATGACGAGCGGCGCGGGCGGCGGCGGAGGCCGGATGTTCGCGAGCGCGGTCTGCTCGTCGAGCCAGGACCGGATTCTCTCCGGAAGCATGTGCCGCCGGCGCGGGTCGTCGCTGAAATACGCGTCGAGCAGCCGCCGCGCCTCGGGGGTCGCCTCGCGGATCGCGCCGTCGTCCAGCACCTCTACCACCCCGCGATCAAGCTCTTCCAGCGCGCAGCGGAGCAGGTCCAGCTCGGCGCGGATCTTCTCGCGCTCCTCGGCGTCGCGGTAGGCGTGCGCAATATGCGGATCGAGCAACTCGAGCAGCCCGCGCTCGCGGTCGGTGAAATCCCGCGTTCTCCGGCACAACCCCACGACCATCTGCATCCCAGGTCGAGTCGCGATGTGCGCGCCGATCACGTACTCCACGCGCCTTCCACTCGGCGGATGCTGACGCCATCGCCCTTCCCCCTAAGCGATGCTCGGAAGATTACCGGGGTGACTCGGGGGACAATCAATCCACCCACGCGGCCGCAGCTTCGCGCGCAACCGCGGCGGCCGCGGTCCGGTTCTCGACGCCAAGCTTCGCATACACGTGCTCCAGATGCTTCTTCACCGTACGGAAGGAGATGCCGAGGATGGCTGCGATGTCACCGTCGCTCTTTCCCTCGGCGGCCCAGGAGAGCACTTCGGCCTCGCGCTCGCTGATGCCGAGCCCTTCCAGCGATCGCGGGTCCAATCGGGCGCGCTGCTCTTCTAAAATCAGCAGCAGCGCACCGTCGCGGATCAGCCTGCGCACCACCATGCGGCCTTCCCCGCGTTCGAGCACGAAGGGCGATGGCGCAGCGGGTGGCTGGCGGTTCGCCTCGGCGTCCTGCTGCGCAAGCCAGCATCGGAGAGGCTCAGGGAGCCGGCCGCTGTCACTGCCGAACTCTGCGAAATAATGGCCGAGAAGCCGGTGCGCTTCGGCTGTCTCCAACCGGATCGAGCCGTCGGACCGCGCCAGCACGACGCCACGTTCGAGCTGGTCGAGGGACCGGTGGAGCAGCTCCATTTCCTTCCTCAGCTCCTCCCGCTCCTCGGCATTCCGATACGCCTGCGCGATATGAGGGTCGAGCAGATCGAGCAGCGATCGGTCACGGTCGCTGAAGTCGTGCGTTGTCCGGCACAGCCCGACGATCATCTGCACTTCGGGTCGCGTCGCGATATGCAGTCCTCGACGATCACGATCGCGATCGGCTTCAACGCGGGCAGCCCGCCGGGGACGCTCAGCGGCACCCTGATGCAGGTCACGACGAGCGGCACGGCC
>WNFI01543994.1_pt1 | contig 24989 bp, 31 predicted proteins | sample 5400471 | NCBI WGS metagenome assembly WNFI01 (sample SAMN13153348, study PRJNA577476) | soil metagenome | isolation source: 100 cm saprolite on Douglas fir-dominated hillslope | place: USA:California | collected 2013-09-17 | reverse complement strand
GTGTGTCTGACACTTGTCGTGTAGGAAATACAGCCAGCCAGCCCGTCTAGTCGTCAAGCGACCTCGATTCTCATTCATGGCGTTGTTTAACTCTAAGCATACCCGATGACCCAAGATGATGTGCTTACGGTAGCTATAATTCACTGACCGTGCATTATGAGTACTACAACTGATCTAAATCGGTATGCTTCGGGGAGGATGTGCAGTGTAATCTCCACAGTTTCCAGCGGACCAGCGCCGCGACGAACTACTGTGTGCCAGTGTAGTTGCATCAAGATGGGCGTTGTCGACTTGTGGATCAATGATACAAAGCTACATGGCCACTAGTAGTTCCACTAGGCCAGGATGCTGCGGCCATTCTCTCGAGCTCAAGCGATAGACACGGATTTAACTGGTGCCAACTTGGTTAGAACTTGCGTCATACTGTTCTGTATGTCGACAACAAACGCCGGATGCAAGTCATGTCACTCATGTGGGTGTCTACTATCCCTATAACCACACCACACAATCGATTAATGGATTTGATACTGATTCTGGTGTCCAGGGACGTGAGTGAGCTTGTGATTGAGCGTGATTGAGCATGAGCGGTGATATCTATTTGCCTTGTTAGATTTGTACTTATTTGTACCTAATATTCCCTTTTGTGTAGAGAACGATTTGTAAGCATGACCCGCTTTCTATTCAAAGAACCCCCTTTTCATGCACCCCTTCCCCAGGGCCAATGAGCGTTTTCAGAACCCTGCTGGCGTGCTATGTTCTCGAACTCTAGCGCACGCGTGTTTGACTGGTGCAACTGATGACCAGAACCTCCGATTACAAAAGTGTGTCCATTTTCGCAATTGTAGAAGTGTCCTCGATGTGCTGGAACGAGGAGACGGGGGTAAGTGTCTCAGTGATCGCAGTCAAAAAAACACTGGCACAGCGACTTACAAAATCCGAATGCCTTGACAATGTCTGCCCTTTCTTGTAGAGATAAGGGCGCATAGCCGCTCTCTGTGAGAAGGTGCTTTGCTAGTTTGCTGTACTCTTCCACATACTTATCTCCCCTTTCGCGGCAATTTTGAGCGAACCACGCCCTTTCTGCTTTCAAGTCGTCAATATTTTCAGAAGGGCGGCCGCGGATGTATGTCGTCTCTAGCGTTTTCACCAGGGTGGCCGTGGATTTTGCTTTTTGTTCCGCCCTACTGCTCAGCATCTTTTTATGGGCATCATCCAGCATTCCATCTCGAGCTAGTAGTGCGCGTTCGTTCAAGATATCGAAGCGGAACAACTCGAGGTTCCCACGGAGGATGTACATCCGAGCGCGTGCAGCAAGGCGCGAAGCTGTAGACCTTTGCGCAAGAATATAAGCCTTGTTTGCATCGCGGATGCAGGACACGTAGATAAACGACACATAGGATTGCCACAAGTGTATGTGCGTGGTGATGTCTTCCTCTAGCGAGTTTGTGTTTAGACCGCCGATTCGGCCCTGCGCAATTTCCGCCAACATGTACCGCAACTCGATCGACAGGAGGAAGCCCTCCACCTGAAAGCGTGTGTCTGCTTTATGCGGAGGCTGACCGATCTTTCTGTTAACTTCCTCCATTGCCAAGGGCTCCGGCTTGTCGCAAGCCCGTTCCGGGTCGCTGGCTACTGCGGCAAGTTCGAGACGGTACAGCGTCGCGAGCGCAGCGCCATAAGCCTGTACATGCGGTCCCTGTGTCCCTCCGACCGCAGCAACTTTCCTGTACAGCTTGATAAGGTCGCGGACGATCTTGTTCCATTCTCTGCTCTCCTCTCCTGAGAATCCATGAACGTTCATCATAGCACCCTGCTGAACTGCATCAGGAGGAAGGGGCTCATATTCCTTGCCAAATAGCTTCTCGCGACTTTCATCAAGGCGTTCAAGTTCTTCCGGCGTCTTCTCTGAACGGCTGAAAGCGATCTTTTTCGCATCGTCCTTGGCACCCTCGAGTTTCGCCGAAATCTTTTCAACCTCTTGACTTATGTCCTCCAATTCTGAAGACATTTTGCTAGCAACATTTTGTTCAAGAATATCGAGACTCGCTCGCTTCGTAACGCGGCCATATCTGAGAGCGGTTATGGGTCCCCGGCAGGTGGGACACGAGGGGGGAGTCTGATAGTTCACTGGGGGAGCCTTAGTGGCCGTAAAGACGCCCATAAGGTCGATTTCGTAGAACTCCGACATGTTACAGTGGCCGTCCAGCGTTTCGACAGTGAAAATGTGACCGCATGTAAGCCGAATTAGGCGTTCTGAGATGTCCTCGGAGCTAAGGTCGATCTCGGCCAGTTTCCTCTGCATGATGAAGTCGACAATGTCGACCTTTCGCTCATCCGGGAGGCATGATATGCATGTCTGTTCCTCGCAGGGTTCACCACAAACTGTAGAAAGAAAAATCAGTTTCTAGAGCAGATGCTGGCATGCGGAACAGCCAGCATACATACCTGAAGGACACTCGTGACCACAAACTAATCTACGTCTACACGGTTCGTCGCAGGGTAAGCGAGAACATATCTAAAACAAGAGCTCAGTTAAGAGTCAGGACAATCTATCCTGGACTTACCGAGCCGCACACCACCGGACACTCATGGTGAGAACAGCGCCAATCGCATGGTTCCATACACGGCGGGCAAGGTTCCCAGCACGGCCTCTTGCATTGTCGATGACTACACCGCTGTCGGCACGCTTTCGGACATTTCGGGTTACATGAATGTTCAGAGGAACAAGGGAGACCACACAGGTGTTGGCATTTCAGCAACCGCTCGCAAGCATGATCTCTGTGGTGCGAGCGGACCAAGGGTAGAGACCTCGCAGGCGTGTTCTTTTTCGTGATCGTTTGACACTCGTGGCATCTGGATGTGCATCTCCTAGAGCAGCATGTAGTCATGCCCCCACAAACCTCCCTGCATATGAAAGTAGAAGGATCCTTGCTACAGGCCATAATAGCGCTGTGCTCGCATTCTGGTAGAGGCTTTGAAACTTTGGCAATGCACATAACAGCCTTCAAATTTTCGAGCATATGACTAGAGAGGGCATCAGAGAAAAATGAAAGGCGAACATGCAGAACACTTGCCAAGGGACAGAGTCGGCTACGTGACCACATGGCAAACCTACGTCATAAATGGGGAACTGGCAGTCCCCACAGTCGTCGGAACACAGCAAAGGACAAGGGTGGCGCCTAGGACAGTTGACCCTCACACAGGGTTGGTTACATTTCATCCTTCGGTGATTGTCTAGATCGGTGTGGCACTGTAACGCGCTGTTTTAGCGAAATAGCAGCAAAAATAAAAATTTATATACCATCGATGGGCACACGTGTCCACACGCCAGACGAAAATCGCAAGGTTGGAGGCAACCACCTTCGGGGGCCAGTGTAGGAAGTTGTCCCGGCTTGGACACAGATCGCTTCGCCTCAGGGTGACGAGGGCAGGTGATCGGGAATGCATAGCCGATCTGATCTTTGTTCTCCATCTCGTCCAGAACCGTTCTCCACGTCTCATTTTTCCTTAAATTCGATGCGTTTCCGAGGATAAACAAGCCGTGCTTGGCCCGAGAAAGTGCGACATTGGTCCTGTTGATACTCTGGACATGTCCAGGTACCGTTTAAACTCTGTAATATAGACTGTGGTAAGGGATTCCCACCTTCAAGAAGCCTATCGAGGCCTGGCCCTCTTCATACGAGCCAGAGTTTCTGACCAGGGAAATAATAACGATTTTTGCTTCTTGTCCTTGGAAGGTGTCCACTGTACCGATACGAATCTACATGTTCACCATGATATCAGGACGGTGGTTCTCAGAACTTGATAACGTCACCGACATGTCTCGCAACTTGGACCTGAGCGAAGCCTATTTCGTCTTCGCCTGCTAGGCCCGTGCGCTCAAGCTGGTCTTCGTCGCGTTCATCCACGCTAACTGCGACTTTAAGATCTCGGAGGGCCGCCCGGACCTTTTGCAGCTGGCCGAGATATGCACACAACACAGCAATGTCCCCGGGGTCGTCATATGGGCCTTGTTTTAGGAAGTACAAAACGAGGTCACGTATCATATCAACCTGATTAATCAATTGTATTCGTTGAGCCGTAGAGTAACTGTCAAGTCCAAGATAACGACACACCTCGAATGCATTGTACTTTGAGACAGAGTCATCTTCTGCGTTCTCCTTGTTGTTATGTGAGAAAAAGAAGACATTCTTCTCTACGCCTTGCACCTGTGGATAGTGACGGACAAGATCGTGGTCCTCGAGCTTCGGGTATAAAATGGTCCTGGGAGTACGGATAAATGTCTTGATTCTACATATCTACCAGAGCGTATTACACACCGCACAAAGTGGGAGATTGAGGGCCGCATTCGTCGCTGAACATTAATCTGGGACATGGCCATTCCGTTATCAGAAAGTCGTTCCATGAGTGAGCGATCAAATTTGAACAGCTCCCGGCCAGACGTGCTATCCACGGATAAAGCTTTCGACAGAATTAAGCTTTGCATGACGACTCGGAGGAACGCCAATGACTCACTGAATGTCGATACGTTCGGGCGCAACTGCTGGGGATCCCCGATACAAATGAGGTGCTCAACTGCGTTGAATCAGGTAAGCTTTCCAGCCGCATCGAGGTAACTTGGATGTACCTGAGGGGACAAGAGAGGCCAGAATGTGGGCTTCGAGAACTTGACCAGCCTCCTCGACCATAACGACCTTTGGCGCGATACTCTAATGTGCGAGTCAGTAGCATGCGACTATACAATCAGGTTGACTGACCGTAAGTAAAGAGACGAGCTTCGCAGCGCCTTTGGTTTTTATGAAGTTAGATTAATCTCGAACTTTCACTTGCTTTTCGGTACGCACCGGTAGTAGTACACGCAATGAGGTCGGTTTTACTGAGAAGCCTACGTCGACCCTACAAATAAGATATGCATTATCAGTAATAAGCAGAGCGGGTATCCGATCGACTGACTTCATCCTGGACGTCCTCGTAAATCTGACAAGCGTCCTTATATTGTTGCTTGAGGCTATCAAACTCTTCCAGATTTGATTCGTAAGCCATCCTGCGCATTTCATTCTCCCATGACTCTGCGAGGCACCTTCGTTCGGAGAGTGACATTGACCAGACAGTATCACTAGTAACGAGACGTTCGAGGGGACGCCGACCCGAAGGAGTCTGAGGAATCATGCCAGGGAAACCTAATTCTTCAAAGAACGCTAGTCGTGGGTCCGTCTTTTTCTTGTCCTTAGCAGAGGACGTTGGTGGAGGCTGGATGAACTCGATATCGCGGCCACTCTTCCAGAATCCGTATATCCCTTTAATCTCCGTATTCTGAGCGGATTTCTTGCCTCTCGATACCTCTATCCACTCCCCGTTTTCATTTTCATCCTCGGTGGTCTTTCGGAAGAGCTCTGCAATCCAAAACGGGGGCTCTTGGAGAGAATCAGCGTGCTGGGGATAATGAAAGTTGAGATATGTCTCAGCATCTTCCGACGTTAACTGAGGGAGTTGTATCTTGTTCATAATACCGGTCATTAGTTCTTCGATCCCCTTCAATTTAGCGTATTGGCGCCTCCTAGGTCGATCAAGTTCACCATGTCCGGCAAGCTGCTCCAGTTTGTTCAAGCTATATTGAGCAATGCGCTCATCAGTCGCTCTGGACCCCAGGCGAACGATATTTGTCGTGATTTTCGCATCAAGGATCGATGTAAGCAAATGGTCGAGCGCGAGATTCGTGTAGGAAATGAGTACTGAGAGACCGTCAGTGTAAGCATTGAGAGGTAATACCTCACACACCGATCGGCCTGATTTTACTGGAGAATAGTACTCGGAGAATCTCCTTTCCTGTGAAACTCTTTCTCGACATAAGAATTGGGCACATTTTCTAGTCAATAATCTGCCATACCTTCCCTGTTCCAGGAGGTCTGGCAACTAGGGGATAAGAAGCCAGTTCTAAAAATTAAATATACGACGCACCCTTGTATCAGAGAAACTTCCCGTGTAAGTGCTCCAAGCAACGCATCGACCTGAGAAGGGTCCAATTCACTTGAACCCACTAGATGTTGGCGTGCACGTGCTACAGCCGTCCCGTCATTGATGTCGAGGCTTGGAATGTGTAGACCACGTTGAGCCAAGCATTCCAAATTATATCTGAACCATGGGACACGAGCATAACGAGGTGGTTCAACTTGCAGGGAGTCGAGAGATCCGGAACGCGATATGGAGCTGGCAAAGGGGATAGAGGTCGGTTCTACCTCCTGTAGAGTTCGAAGGAACGGCTGTATAGCCTCGAACATGATGCTGTTGTCCAAAAGAAGCGCATATGTTGACGAATTAATGGTGATTGGATGTCGACGCAAAGCCATGAGTTCTATCTCGGCATCGAAGAAAGAGATTCGGAGTTGAATGGTATCAGCATTGGCATCTGGTTTGGCGGATTCTCCAATGTCTGAACCCGTGGAGATGGTAGTCCCAAGAAACACTTGGAATCGACGGGGGGAAATAAGAAGCAAAGCTACTAGACTTCCGCGTTGCAGCCGCTTTGAATGATCCCAGTACTCTGCTCTCTTTTTCCCATTCTTATCACGCGCGCCACCAGGGGGAGCATCGAGTAAAAGGCCAACGGTGAAGTTACGACGCTCAGCCTTGACGGGTGCAAACCGAGCGCCAGTGTAGAGGTAAAAGAACACCGAATTGATTCCACCAGACGTCCTATATGCACCTCCCTTAGACGCCAGCAACTTCTCAAGTAATGTAAGGCGCCTCTCAGAAAGAATTCTGGGAGCCCACATGGTCTCGAGATCTCTATGAACTTCTCCAATTGATTGTCGGATTGAAGTGCTTCGACAAGGGCAATCAGCGTAAATAAACAATGTAGTAGAAATGGACACATACATCATCTCTTCCCTCAAAAGTCGGAATTGAATATCAAGATGTCGTTGCATGGAATCCTCGGGCAGATGATGGGGCGCCGTAGGAAGGAATGCTGGGAGATAAGGTGCTACAGGACAAAGGAGCTCCTCATGAGTGGGCGCAATCCGAATGTCCTCTATGTCAGTGAAATCGTTGTCGTGACGAGGTCCTCCGTCTCGTAAAGTGCCAGGGGGCTCATAGGTGTGGGCTAGGCGAGAAAGAAAGGCCTGCTGCATCTGAAGGGTGGTGACTCCTGCGTGTGCCACAGGCCGCCTCATCCTTTCTGTGTGCCCATGTTCTCTATCCGTGATCAACCTGAGCCGACCAACGTCTTTCTCGAGTTCTGCCAATGTGAGATCGCGGACTGCCGGGGGTGATTGGACAATAGAATCAGAGAAAGTCGGTTGTGAAGCGTTGACAGCTCTAGCCCAACGAGAAAACCAAAGGAAAAGGTCTTCGACGAAGTCGCGTAGCTCAGGGTGATTCTGTAATGCGTGCTTGAAGCGCGCGAAATATCTTCGAGTTCCCGGAACAGATAAGAGTAATGCGAGGGGAAGTGAATGCCGAGACTTACTGGGATATGACAGTAGAAAGAGTCTTGAAGATTACTACCCCACTGAGTGTGTTTCTACGTGATGCGGGAAGACCTGGCGAACGGTCCTCCCAGGTCAGGTCGTTTATCATCGAGGACATACATTCTCGAGTAGTTGTTTGAAATTCATCATAATTTTGGTCAATTATAGTGTAGACCTTGCTGTAATTACTGCTCAAGCGGCGAGATCCGACGAAGATAAATCGATGACTTACTTCGTATTCTGATGCATAGTGGTTTTGAGCACCAGGTCCGACGACAGGAACTATGAGGTGAAAGGATCAGAACCCAGTCAGGAATTCCATTAACAACATACCTCGAGAATTGGGAAATAGCCCTTCTGATATGAGAGTGCTGCCGAGCCAGCGCCAACATTAACGGCGACCGGTGAGAACCGCAAGACGTCACCAATCCGTAGTAAGGCGTTACCCTAATAACAACGGTGTCACTGCTGAGCAGAAAGAAACCAAGGAGACCGGGCGCACACGAACGATGCTGTCGAGGAAGTCCTATCGCGGAATCGGGTAATCAATATCAAGTACATTAGCTTGGGGCACTCAACTAACCTGGGCTTGATTAGAATCCTATGACGTGAATAATTAGTAAATATTACTCGTGACTACAAATTTGCGTACCCATGCATGGTTCCGGGAATTGACGCTTGCAAGGATCCGGGAGAAGCCCTCAACATGGCTAGCACCCCGAAATACGAAATTGTCAAAGAGATAAGGCCTGAGATGGTTATGCGCTTGACTTGGAGTTAGAGTGTGCTGCGTGTCTAGAACGGAACCATTGTTCACGGCCAATCCTTCCAGTGAGAAGAAATCGGGAGTATAATCCGTGGGCGGTGTGGCGGATGAGGACGCCTGAACCCTTGCCTCGTGTTTGCCACGGTCACCATTACTTGTGGAGCCCTGGCCGCGCATACCGCCTCCACCATTTCCGTCGCCCCGACTGCCTCCACGACTGCCTCCACGTCTACGATGGTCGCCCGAGCTACTTGATGACATGATAAGAGAAAGGGTCGATGGCAAGAGATGTGATATGGTGGACGATAGAGACAAGACGATGAAGCGCCCGTGTGGCGAGACATTCTTCCATTCTCACCCTTCTCTCCGGGTAGGTCCCTCCTCGGCTTGTGGCGGGATCCACCCTTTGGAATGATTGGGCGTCCGATAGTGGACCCTAATATCCAGAACAGGAAATGATGTGCTGGCGATGAGCCAGCAAGGAAAAAAGAACAAGATGAGCCTGTGACATTACGCATACACCCCGTTCAGTGCGGGGAAGTTGAAAGTGAGGAGATTTAATATGTTTATTGACTTTGAACCAGTGGGGGAGGGTGGCGCAACCGAGTCCGCAGCAGAAAGGTTCGAGGTAGGTTTTGGAATGCGGGCGGCAAAGTGTGAAAGTCGAAAGTCATTTCAAAATATTTCAACACGATGCAATAACTTGTACGTACAGACCATTTTTAGGGGCGTGTGTACGTGGGCACAAATATGGATTATGCATTACCCTTGGTCTTGGTGGAACACCTAGTTAGGTTGTACCCGTAAAGTGACTGACGACTGATCCAGGTAACCCTCGGAAAGTGTGGTAACTTAGCCCGAGCCGGCCTCAGAGAATGTGTGCTGGTCAGTGCGTGGGTATAGAGTCACCAGAAGTGACTCATACAAGATACAACATAGAGTAGTGAACAACAAGGATGTAGAACCTTGACTCCGTGATGAGAGCGCCGCGGCTTTGGTGAGAATTCACCAATGCTGGACTTTATTCCGCCGGCTGCGGAATGCGGTAAAGGAGGCCAACAACTACAACTATCTTTGTTCCACGGCAATACACATACAATAGGCTTGCAAGAGTACTGCGGTGGCCAGACGGAGTTACCACGGGTGACTGTAGGAGCTGCGGCCGCTGCGGGCCCGGACACGTGACTTCAACCGAGCCATGAGCCAAGTCAGGTGAGCGTTATTTTGTATTTCATATTACAGCAGAATGACGGCTTGAAAACGAGAAAACAGGCAAATGCACTGCTAGTGTCTGTGTACCCCCAATTTTAGTGCCACGTCACAACCGGAAGTGGCACTAAGACTTACTGTAAACAGTACGCGATGATTGGCATTAACTTGAAAGTGACAAGGCGCAGTGAGATAAGATCGAGCGATGGAGAGGAGAGCACACAGGAGGTTTCAAGAACACAGAATGACATTCAGCTAAGCGAACATCGCGCTATTTATTATAAGTAAATACAAGCCCATTTGACTACCATCTGAAACACCAGCGATCGGGGGTCCGTTGTAACTAAAGTATGGCATTAAATAAGGGAGCGGAGCGATGAGATTGGATGAATACGTATGAGTGCGCGAGGGGGTCCATGTGTCCCATGACCATCACACTTGCTATGGTGAGTGATCAGCTGTCCAAGAGATGGTAACTAATGAAGCCAGCTGGTGTACAGTAATACACGCGGAATACACGCGGCGATTAGAGAGAAAAAATTGGAACGATACAGAGAAGATTAGCATGGCCCCTGCACAAGGATGACACGCTGTTTCAGAGTGGTAGACCTACGGGTCTCAATATTTATTTTTCCTTCTCAAACGTTAAACTTGACGAAGATCAGGAACCGCGTTATGTATTCTCCATTAGTATGTTTCGAACTTCTCTTCCATATTTCTTTACCCTGCAAGCATTTTACAATGTAAACTAATTCAGTCGCTCTTGACCAACCAATTAGATTGCGGTATTTAGCCGACTGAATTGATTTACATTAATATTGTAAAACGCCCAGTCTTACTGTAACATTCACAAGAGGTAGTACTACAGTATCACGATCTACTCTCATAAATTAGCGACCGGTATCAAATTTCCCCGATTTTGCATATCAATATAGCAGCAATTCCTCTGTTTTTCCTTGACGCACGGTTCACTGACCCATCTGTCAACCAAACTGATGCCTGATGCACAAGTATGCCACCTTCGATTTTCCTTCTGACCTAGAAACCCACTATGAGGGTTTATTCTCTCATCCTGGGATGAAGCCTCTGAAGCCTCCTCAGGCTACTTGACACAGCCGACGCTCATTAGACTCGTAATGGCCTCCATCCAAGCCATCGCTGACACCCTGTGTGCAACGGTGCTCCGATTCTACGTACCTACTGTCCAAGATACGTATATATGGGCGGCCATATCACGCCGCGTGATATGGCCGACTCGTACACAGATAACGACCGTGACAAACAGACTGCGCGTGAGGGCGGGCGCCTTGAATGGCGACGACATACTGTAGCGCCGTAGTGCACAGGTTACCGGGGACCGAACTAGGCGGTACCCTACAGCAGCCGAAAATTGCCTACCCACAGGCAACTCAACCAAGATCCGAGGTCTTTTTTTCACAGGGACAGGGAAAAGCCTGCTTGCGGCAGTCCTAATTCCGTAATTATTCACATCCACTCCACTGTTTGACAATGCCTAGCTATCAGCTGACAGACTGTCTTCTGGAGCTAATTTTTTCCTTCTTCTCTTTCGTGTAACACCTTGTGCAATTTAGCTATATTTAATCAACGCCGGATTCAGCTTCTTCTGGGGTTGACGAAAGTCGGCGGTCTGAAGCCGTTCGAACCAGGGGTGGGCCGATTGTAACAAACTCCTGCATGAGGGAGAGGGCCCTAAACGAAGTTCTGAGTAGAAGGATGCTTTTCTGGAATAGTAACCCCTGTAACCTAGTACGCAAACCTTGGTCCCAGCGCGACTTTGTCCATGTGAGAGCAGTCCAGGCGGTGTCATTTGATAATAATTCTTGGACGTGTGGGTGGATGACCGAATTAAAATTATCGTAATGGGTGACATGATCCCTCAGGCATCAGGTGCTAAACGTCAGGGTAACGTCGCGTATTCTCAGCTGAACGCTGCGTTCAGCGGTCCATTCAAAGCGTACGCATTCAAAGGTTTCTTCTAGAGTCATCACAGCTGATATGATAAAAAGGGAGATCAACGGAAATCGAACGGAGGGAGAGGCGCTCAGGTTAATAAGGGGGAAAGAGACAAAACTCACCTGCGTCGCCGACGTTGAAGTTGAGGGACTTGAACGGTTCTGATCCCCCGCGCCCCTGGCTTGGCGGAGCCCCGGGATGGAAGAAACTCGTAATGCTACTGCCGACCTTCCAGACGAAAACTGCTCCCTCTTCAAGGGAAACGGTCACCAAGCGCCGACCATCAGGGGAGAAGCTGCACGCCGCAAGCCCTTGCCTGTGACATTCTAACACGTAGAGGCGCGTGGCTGTCTTGAGGTCGTACATCACAATTGCGCCTTCACCCGTCCCCACGGCTAGGCGCTGGCTCGCCGCGTGGAAGTCTATTGTCGGGAAGCTACGAAGGGAGAAAGAAAAAATGGAAGCTGTCAGTTAAAATTGAGCATCAGGGGAAGAGATCCAGGCGCGCACGTCTTCACGACATGTCCGAGAATTTCTGTTGCCGCGTCATGGACGGCGTCTCGGTGCGATGTCGAATTAGGGTCTAGGGACTTCACCACTGCTTCCAAGAGTTTTGGAAGATTGGGATGTATGGCAAGAGGTTTCTGAGAGAGAGAAAGAATCAGCGAAATTTTGATTCAGTGGATGGAAGGAAAAAAAAAACGACCTTGCGGATGAGAAAAGCTACAAGTTGCATCACGGACTTCCGATGCTCTAAATTGTGTGGGTGCAAAATATCGAGTGACAGGGTTGTCATGAATATCCCCGTGTTGTTGGTAACAATGTGGAGGACTGCTTGTCGGGCTTGCGGCCCGACATTTTGAGCGGAAATGCTTTCTTTTTTTGTGCTTGTCGCAAGATTGAAAAGGCTTCGTAACATCTCCATGGAGTTAACGTAGTGCTGCCATATACTGAATCCACGGGAACAAAGGTCAATTGCCAGCGCTTTGCAGGACATATCGTTCTCGTGGAGATATATCATCACCGACTTGGATATTATATTCAGGGCGCTGCAAGAATGAACATAATATCAGAAGACCCTCACCCTTGGGGAAGGGGAAGATGCCAACCTTGCGGAGAGTAGACTGTTTTGGCGAGCGGCAATAAACCCGCAGAGAAGGAGAGCTTTTGAAGCGACGGGAGACCCTTTTTCCGGGTCTGGAAGCAGAAAGGGTACTATAGGGCCCCCCGATGTCAGCCGTCATTGCCGGGCGCAACAGGATAACAAAACTTTACGAGAATGCTGCCACCTATCCACCAAGGAAGTCGTCTCCTCATCCATCAAGCTGGCGACTCCAGCGTCAAACAGAGTTCTTGCCGCCAACCGCAGCTCGCCTGTGAAATAAAACGTCCCGCCACAGGCGAGGTAAATAAAGATAAGGACATAACGTGAACAGGTCATACTTGAGACATCGAACCACCACCTGGCAAGGGAGGAAAGGCTCGGAGGTACGTAACCTCTGCCCACTGAGTGGGAAAGAGATGTAGCGTAAAACGCGACGACTGTATTGACGTGATCCACCGTATCTGATGGCGGATTCAGCATCAGCAACCTATATGAAGCATATGACCCACCGCCAAAATGTGTCAAGGCACGCAAACAAGCTATCAGGGCCAGCGCCCTGACAGCGGACACTTCTCCGGATATGCACCAGGGGCTTTGTGAGCTCCCTGATACAATCAGAGTGCTTACTCGATTCCTGGGAGTCACATCATGTCAGGGTGCAGTCCTTGTGCTGTTGAAGACAAGAGGCAAAAACCTATGGAAACCAACGGATGCCTGGGTGGCCGGGAGACCCAATCGGTCTTTACAGATGGCGTCGATATCGGGGTTGAGGCCTGATGTGAGAAGGACTTGCAAAAAAGAGCGCAAAACCTCGACAGTCCGCTCTCGAGTATTCGTATCGTCTCCAGCAGTGGATTTGGAGATGGATACCGCACGTGTAAGAAACGACCCTAGATCAACCAATATTGTGGATGCTGTCGCATTTTTTTCCCTAATCAATATCGGTGTGAGAGGAGAATATGAAACGTACCTGAATCAGGCGAAGAAACAGTGAGTACAGTGAGTGCAGTGAGTGCGTTTCCCATCGGCGGCGAATCCCGAAGCGACCTGCTCACAGAGTAAAAATTGGTATGACACAGGACAAGCCACAACGCTACGAACAGTTCTGTCCAGCCACCCTGGGCGAGCAATTCCTCCGCTTTTTCGGTGTCCATCGATCGCCAAAATTCAAGAGTCTTAACATCCCATAGTCGCGCACGATCATCTGCGTATAAGAGGAGAAGATTACTTCCTCCGACGCATATCCTTGTAAGCGGTGCTGGAGCACCCGGGACCAGGTAAAGACTGGCGACGTCAGATGTAGTAGTATGGTCGCTATAACTACTGAAAATGCTCACAAGTTGTAGTTGTCCAATGCAATAACCGCAATTGTGCCATCCCCAGAAATGCAAAGCAGACATCCTGCTAGTGGACCACCTTTATCGTACCTCAGATACAGGACACGCTGGAGTGGGGCGATGAACAGAAGCCATCGCGCCAAAGTCTTCATAGATCTGAAAGGGGACGATCATCAGGGAGTGGTCAGATACCTCACACTACTGGCCTTACTCTAGTGACCATATCGCAACAGAGCCGTCGTCTGCACCGCCAACAATAAGTCTTTCCCCTGTTCGGTCGTTCTGAACAACGTGTAGTCCGATGACATAGCCGTTCAACGGGATATCGGATATATCACCAGGTGCCGGAAACGAGTTAACCTGAACCAGATTAGGGAACGATGACCGGCCAATCGTCCCATCGCCTACAGCATCATCATCGTCAAGGGGCAAAGGAGAAGGAGGGACGTCTGAGACAACATACTGTAACCCAAGATGATATGCGTGAGCTCCAGTGGGAGCAGGCACGTAATGCCTCTAGCCTGACGGTCATCATCATCAGAGACCTTCTTCACTTTGTCTTTGTCAGACGATTTCCACAACGTCGTTGGTGCCCATTCTTTCCGGTTCTCCCCGGAATAATTAGCGATCAGTTCAACCTGGCGCCGGCCAGTACTGCTGATCCCTGTAGAGAGCACAGTTGTAGGGGACAGTACATGGATTGCTTGGGTCGCCTGTATTGCAACGGTGGTTACGACGTGTGATCTATCAGGGTCGGTCAGCAGGATCCCCACACTCGGCAGAAATCGGCTCCGTACTGTAAAATCCCAGAACTTCGCCCATCCGGCACTCTATCGTTGTTCGGGTCCACAAATCTCAATCTAGATACTTGTACTCGATCCTAATAAAATGCAATGAGTGGAATTCACAGACTCGCAGATACACTTATGCTTACGGAGTAGATGATGGAATAGGTATCCCAGCCGCACCATGTGATATCCTTCAGCCCCTCGCATGCTGCTCTCAGGTGATTAATGACAAGTCGTTGTGAATCAGACTCGAAAACCTGTAAAACTGTCAACTCTATTTGCTTGTGAAGCCCAGGCATCACCCACGTAAAGTTCTGAATCAGACCATGCGATGCCTCTAGTCCGGTCCTTTGTGAAAAAGAGTCGCAATCCCTTCAATCTTTGACTAGGCTTCAGTTCTCCGATGTCAAGCGGGTCCTCCAGTGTAAGTCTACATGATTCTTCACGATTATCGGGGGGTGCAGTATGTTCGGGAGTAGCTTTGAACGGATTTAACGCGGCTAGGGCCGTGCTGCTGCTGTCGTCCGGTAGCTCGGATTGTGGTGGAATAACAGCCGAGACAAGGACCGCGCGCTGCACGATGAGGTGATTTGATGAATCGACATGGAAGAAGTTTGGTGCATCTAGGTCGTCGTCGGCGTTTACCCTACAGTGATGGCCTTGATGACTCACCGTCCCCACAGGTGCGTAAACCAATTCCCGCGCTCGGGCCTTCAACCAGCCACTCGGCAGCTTTATCAAGGCTCAGCTCATCATCCCCGCGGTCAGTATTTTCCCGCAATTCAAAGACGGATACACGAGAAAGCTGGGGTTGGCTAAATCCTTCACTATCTACAAACAAGTCCTGCCTGGAAACCTCGTCGATGACTGCGGAGGTGAGTATGATAGCTGACTTTGTTGTATAAAGTTAGCAAAACGATGAGAACTTCATTTGACTGTTCGTACCTCTTCGCTCTCGTGGACAAACAAATCTCTCCATGCCCATGCTGTCTCTGAAGGCTCTACTCCTTTGACACCGGCTGGGGGTCCCGCGGGAAGTTGGGGAGTTCGCAAAGATAATACGCACGACCCGTCATCTACAGAGTGTACGGAGAGATCACTATGTGAAGAATTAAACAAACCAGAAAAAGGCAAAGAACAAAAATAGTCAAACCCTTGGGAACGCAGGCATATTAAATGTCGACCATTTACGAGCGCGTGTAGACCCACAACTGCATTTCCTGGGCCAGGGTGAGGCGGAAAGACGTGAAACTCCAGGGAGAGTTGATAAGAGGTGTAGAACGGGGATGGTGGGGCACTATGTGAAGCAGAAGGTAGAGATGTGTTCGACGGTGTGGGCGAGTGTGTTCTACTTAACACCGATTTGCATTCACCTCGTGGAGCTGGACTTGAAGGCGATGCAAGACCCTTTGACCGTACAGGTTGCCTCTCGGTGGAAATTGTCTTGTCAAATGACCGGCGTGGTCGATCTGTCGATGACGAATCCTTGACACCCCCTTTCAGGAGCTCTTTAAGCTTTTCCGATTCCTCATCGAAATCCACGTAATTCTTCGGGGCCTGAGCTTGTTCGTCAGAGATGGCAGATACAACGTGAGCGCGAGAAGCAAGGGAAAATGGTGCGAGAGAAGTCGTCGGAGTTCTTGAACGAGAGTGGGAACGACTGGAACGACGGATAGATTTCTGGCTGGGAGATCTTGACGACAGGGGCTTCTCGATGCTGACTAGAGCAGAGGTAACATGACGGTTTTGGCGTAGGAGAAAGAGCGTTCCGTCTTCACAGCCGAGTGCTACGCCTTCCAAGGAGTCGGAGGAGCCAAATCGTTGGCCCGGGGGAGACGCCGAGCCGGATCTAAGCCAGTATGGGGTAAGGCATGATACATCTGTGATAGTAGAGGCCTGATTTATAAGGCCATTGGCAGAGGACAGAATATCAGATGATCCTCCGAGAGCTGAATCGCTCGAGGAAAAGGTAAAGGGAAGCACGAGGGGCACTGAATTCATAGATCAAGACTGGCGTTGGAATGGACCCCAGAACTGTGATATTGTTTCAACTGGACAGCCACGGAGCGCGGGGCGTGAGAAAGTGGTCAAACCCAAGTTGAGAGTAACAAGTGAAAATCCGAGCGTTCAAACGAGTTGTCCTCCTCTCACTCGTTGGACTGATAAGCGGATGTGGACAAAGAGTTCCACGGTTGGCCGCCGTTTAGCCGACAAACTTCCGATCACGTGATATGGTGAGTTTGGCGCTCGCAAGAGGCCGCCCAGCCTTTCGTTAATCCATTGCACTCCCCGCTTCCAGACAATGTCTGAAGAGAGGAAACCGGGACCGAGTTCGGACCAGTTTGAGGCTCTTATTGAGCTATTAGCCACCGACGATGCCCATGACGACTCCAATTTCCATATTGCCCCAGAGGTGCCATCGACCGGGCTCCGAGATACTAATGGAAAGTTGGACTACGCAAAAATTCGATCGTTGTTCTTACAAAGACGGGCTAACAATGATGGTAATCGTGCCATGCATTCCGACGCCCTTGATCACGAGCGCAACTCCGAGTTGGGGTTAAAGCCTCCTCGGGTGTGTAGGGATCTCATACCACTGGAAAAATGTTTATTTGTCTGCCTTAGATTGTGGTAGAAGAACCAACAGCTTTGATAGGAGACTCTTTACCGCCCAACCCTTTGTCACAGCGAGGAGACATCGAGTCTGGTGAAGTCGAGGCAGTTCCAAAGGTGCGTTTATTTTATCTCCCATGGGATGGTCGTAAGGCTTAATAAAACCTTCCAGGATGGCGATGTTCATTGTTCCCAATCCGTCCTTCCCCTCGAGGTAACTTCTCCGCTCCCCTTTCAATATGCTTCCGGGTGCTCATTTTTGGTGACTGCGGGCTTCCGGAGAGTTAATAGTGCATCATCTACAAGCTGCCCTCTCCAAGGCCGAAGAGGAAGTTGCACAGCTCCGGGACCAGGTCTTCCAGCTCCAACCCCAGGCTGATAAACTGTTCGAATCAGACTCTTCACAAGGCATGCTTTTATATGATATCTCCATATAAAGCTCATGGACCTAGCTCGTTTAGAGAGTCGAGATGTCAGTGACATTCGTGGGTACCCCGCCAATACGCCGAGATCTGCACAGTCGGCCCTGAATAACGTACAAGAGGTAAGTTCCTCATTCGGAGGTTTTTGTTTTCCAGATCAAATCGATCACGAAATAGGCGTCTGCAATGGGGCTATCAGTGGATTCAGCGCCAACCAAGATGGATCGCTCTGACGTGGAACGCGCTATCCAATTTGTGGTCCGAGCCGATGAATTAATTTGGCGGCGCTCCCGGTACCCGAATGGTCCTCCGGCGCCGGTATTTTCTCAGAGCAACCTCGACGCCCTTGCTGCACGTCTTGCCCTATGGGAAAGCATTATCAGGGCACCACCCTGATAATCGATACGAGATCAGGACTGTTGCCGTTCAGCCGTGAGTAATGAAACTTTATTTCCTCTGTTCTGCTAATTTCTGAGTTTGACTTCCCAACAAGAATTCGTCCTCTTTACGTCGTTCACACCAAATGGGCCCCTCTGGATCAAAGTTTGCCGTTCTTGACCCTGTGATTGCTTACCCAGAGGGGTAAAATGATTGTGATTTCCAGATATGTTTTCAATACACAGCGCTGTGGCAAGGCATGAATGATGGTGGCTATGTTTATCGGCCTTCATGTCCCTGCGGATTTTAGAGAGTGCCCGAGACGCATATATGAGGGCAACTCTATCTGTGGCCCCGACTAATGTGAATTGCATTGCGGCTCTACCCTACCCCTCCTTCAGCCGAGATCGTACCCTCCTTTTCCTGCCATGACCAGCCCCGCAATATTTCCGTATCAAAATTCAGACGTTTCCCAGGCTCTCTATCACATCAATGACCTTGCCTTTGACGAGGACTGCGAGCTTTTTTTGCAACTAGGTACGTGAAAACACTCGAAGGACTCATGCAGAAAGAAAAACCCCTCCAGGTCTCTTAGGTTTTCTTGCCGGCTTCATATGGTTCATGAATAGCAAGTGGAGTTGGCAGGAGGTATTTGCAGTGCTTCACGGCCTGCTAGCGGTGCTGTTCGAAGGTGAGTAGAGGCGCCCACGTGTCCAACCCATTGCATCTAAAATCACTTGAGGCCTTCTACCAAGTTATTAATAGCACACATAATCGGTTCTTTTGCCTCAATGTGTATATCTATCGCCTGACTGCGTGTTCCGTTCTACCGTACTGATTGGCGTCAAGTCCGATCAATCGGCTATAACAAGCGGCGTGAGAAAATCAATAGAGAAGTTCCAATGAGCTGCAATTCTGACGATAAACGATGGTAGCGTGGTCCGCGAATCGCATCAGCACGTGATCCCCGAACGACAAGGGCTATAGCTTGGGTCCGATCCCGTCCGATGCTTTGCGCCTCTATCCTCTATCTATTGGGTCATCCTCCAGAGTTGTTGCATTTCACTTACCCACGTGGCAGTACAATTTTCAACACCAACCGAGCTATCGTTTCCGCAGTCCCGAGAAGCCTTATGTGTTGGATGAGGCGCCCCCGCCTCCACCACCTCCCAATCCGGGTGCTCCACCCTCACCTCCTTTCCCCGGTCAAGGGCAGGGGCTGTGCGGCCTGACTGGCAACCAGTGGCACATGGTGCTGATCTTTAGCGTACCCCGTGAGTGGGCAATTCATTCTTTCCGCTGATCCTTTCCATACTTATAATAAACCGACCCCGTCCCTGTGCATGCTCGGCAGTATTGGTTGCCCTTCTGATTGCGCTCGTCATTTCGTGGTTCAACGGGTCCGAGATTTCATTTCTGTGGCTTCAGATGCAGGATCGTGCCAAAATGATCAGGATGGGTACGTTCCCCACTCTCATTTCGTGCATCGTACGATACTGACGAGCTATCGCTATTCGTTATGCTCACGTCAACTTTAGGGTTGCGCGAGAGGCTATTCGGACATCTGCTCTCGGAAGACGATATTCGCAGCAGAGTCGTCGTTACGGGCCCCGAGATCACCCCGCGCCGCTACCCCACTGTCAATTTTATCCTTGCGCAGCTCCGTTCTCCGTCTCCCACTGCGATATGAAACCTCGGAAATTTCATTGATCCAAACGACTGCCAAGACTATTCATACCCCGACATTTAATTTTGCGTACAATATACTAATGATGATAGATTCCATCGTATGTCTAATGTCTAGCCCTGAACCCCCTAAACATTCAAGTAGAGAGTCTCATTAGATACCGTTTGTGCATTTCGGTGTTGCAGTTGAGTTAGATCACATGGTACAGTAATAAAAGGTCCGAGTAATAGAATAGTGAATAGAAGCCCAGGTTACTTGCAGCTTTACGCCCGTCTAGAATAGGCAATCGCCGGTGTTCTATTCTTTAAGGCCACCCCATCCAGACTGCTGGTTGAGAGGGCAGGGGGTGTTAATTCCCTTACAAGTGAGATTGTGAAAGGACCGTGGTGAACGGTGCAGTATTACTAACAACATAGCCAGAGACACAGCCAGAGCCACAGCAATTCAGCTTTGACACAGCCCAATTGCAAAATCGATCGCAAAATCATAAAATTTTGACAGACCCTTTGCGGTCTACCCTTTTGCAAAACCCAAAATTCCCCAACATTCCCATCACCCTCCGGTCTTGTCGGGCTTCTCCAAGTCAACTCTCTTCAACTAGTTCAATTCAGCATCAAACTCAGCAGCACGTCGATCTCTCTCGTAATCCGAGGAGCCATGGTCACTGCCATGATCGTCACGGTAACTTGTCAATTGCCAGTAGCACCCTGACAGTGCTTTTTTTTCATCTCCGTCTTTCTCGATGACGAGAGGATCACAGTGCCTTGATGGCGGCCGTGCGTTGTATTAGGGGTATAGGGGTGGGTATTGGTGATATAATACTTCTCTAGTCCAAGGCGTATCTGATGAGGTTCTGCAGCTGCGCAGCTCTAAACACAGCCGTAGGCCGAAGGGAAAAAACAACAACACAGCCCTGGGTTACGATATATAGCTGTGCGGACAAAAAGAAGAAAGAAGGGATTACAGTAAGATTAAAGAATACTCATCGCAAAACTTGAATCCGAGACCCCCGAATTTTCAAGTTGGCCACCGATTCACTCCGAGTCGGATCGTTTCCTGGCACGTCGATCGACCTCTTCCTGTCTACTGTATTGATGTTGAATGAATGGGTGGGAGTGACCTTGATCTCACGCAGGGGACGTCTCGGACTCTATTCATTCTTCGTTCCTCGTAACTTAGGCACCAGATATACAGTACGAGGGTTCATGTTTGACAGCGAGAAGTCCGTCGATCGCGGGGAATGTCATCGGCCGGACTCTTTATACCAAAGATTGACAAGTAGTAGATCAGATCAGTAGGTGCCAGTGATCATCATGGTTCTCACTGTTTGCGATGAGTCACACTAGGGAGAATCACGGCAAAGCAAATCAGTATCCTCAGGCTTTGTAGTACTAAGTGGCGCGCAGCCCTCGCGCGCAGCTGAGAGGGTACACTAACCTGTTCGACAGTCGACACAATGTATAGCGTCCGTGGCGACCCAATAAATAGAATATGAATAGGGAAGATGTTCCGCGAATTTCGGGATAAAAAGGCCCAGCAACGTTCAGACATGCGCGTGTGTTCACGTTGTCAGTTATTACTGTAATTGTATCCATGGTAATCATGTTGCCCGAGCAGCCCACGTGAAAACTTCTCAAATGCGCGGGACACGTCCCGTAATAGGGGTGGGACCACGAACTTTGACTGAGCTGCTAAGGGACGCACGTACCTTAGTCGGGCATAACTTATTATAACCAATACTGTAAAGAGCAGCCTGAGACTCCTGCGACTAACTCACTGTAACAGCTGCACTACACTAGTGTCTACTGTAGGTAGTGGTTCGATTCTTTTTGCTGCATGCGTGGGTCCCACCAACTCAGTACAGAAACCTACTGGCGGTTGGACTTTGACTTGATATACTGGTATGAACGATACACTTTTGCTAAATCCTCGTCGAGATCATGTCCAAATGGATTGGTTGTGGTACACCAACCCAGTCATGTGGCAGATTCGGGCGTAGAAAGAAGAATATATGCTAGAAGCAAGTAATAAAAGGATTATACAGTCAAGGAGCAAATGTCATTGAGGGGATCAAAACCAAGTCCATGTAGCATAGGGTCGCATAGGGATAGAGACGTGGGTGAGATCAAGACTTTTAACCAACACGTGTCACAGGTCCTTATGATGAGAAAGAGGTGAGGAGGTGAATGAACGTAGGGTGCTGACTCTCGGGTTTCAGCCAGCATTGATGGAGAGTTCAATAGGACACGCCGCATTGGTAACTGACGTCGCGGTAGAATGCTTATGGAGAAGGCCATCGATGTACATGTCAATGTTGAGGCGGAATTGAAGACCTAGTTTTGGAATAAGTTATCGAATTGAGGAAATCATGAAAAAGACGGACCTGGCCGAGTCCCATTTATGTATTGACCCTTATTTTTGCAAGCATTGTACCAATTGATCCCTATGGAAGGGCCAAATACTCAGTAAGGGCAAGAAGACAAAGTAGGGGAAAGGCTGACTGACATGTTTGATCACTATCGTTAGTTGCCACATACGAGAAGTTGAGAGGCATTTGAATGTCTATGAACTTTTTCGCGGGGAGCTTGGTGCGGTTCATGTGACCCGATCCGATGACACGGAAGGAGCTAAGATCATATACCTGCGCTTCCAAGTGCTTGAAAACGACCGGCAAGTAATTCGAGTTGGTGTCGACCTGAAGCTGTATATTCGCCGGGAAGGTGAAGTTGGCAGGAGCGCGGCTGAATTGTGCTGGGATGGACTGGTTATACCAGCCTGTGCCGGATGTGAGAGGATTCGAGCCGTTGATGGCAAAGTTAGGTACGCGTGGGATGACAAAGATAAGCGTGATCGTGATGCTGTCGAAGAGAGAGGCGGATGTGAGGCATAAACCAGATCCGTGCGATGCACAAGGAATGGGGGAAAAGATACTTACATAGCGCAGACCGCGAAAACGATGAATACGACCACGCGTCGGGTGAGCCATTTGCTACCGCATAATCCATACTGTCCACGATTGAACGCTCTCCACTTGCGTACGAAACCTTCCGAGTCCTGTTCCTTCCGCCCCTTCTTGGTCATGGACTTCAGCTCCTTCTTCCCCCATTCAGCACCGAGCGCAGGTACGGTCACCAACTCCACAGGACCTTTGTTGGAATCCTCCTCCACTCTTGAATGGCGGGGCGATGGGACTTGTTGGTAGCTTTGTCACGAATATATAAGCCAAGCACTGACGATGATAGATCAACTTTTACATACGCTGGTTCACTTGGACCGAGACCAAATGCGTTGCTGTAGCGAGGACCGGCATTGTTAAAGTCCGCATAAATATCCCAACCACCCTCGTTTGGCCGCTCAAATTCGTCGTTACCGCCCTTGACGGGTTCCTCACGTCCAGTATCCAAATACGACATCCGATTATATCCAGCACTTTGCGCGCGTGCAGGATCTGCTGCGCCCCTCGGAAGGTTTCCGGTTGCATTCGGGTTGAAGAACGAGGAGGAGGAATCACGACGAGCGCGGTGGTCGGATAATGAGGGCGGAGAGGCGTAGTCTCTATTGAGAGCGTCTACGGAGGACCTACGACCTCCGTAGAAAGATGATACGGCAGATCTGCGGTCGTAATCCATGGTGAAAGAACGTCGGCGTCGTCGTTAACGGCGGTGAGGACTTAGGCCGGTGAGAGCGTGGCTCGGCCCTACCGATTTCACACGTGGCTTCTTTCACACGCCATCTTTCTTCCCCGTTGGAGACTGCACCTGAGCCATCAAGAGCTCATTGCCGTATGTCAAGAGAAATCCACTCACCGTGTTACTGAAGTCATCAAGGAAGTCTCGGAAAGTTTCTATGATCCAGTCTTCCCGCCATCTTCCGCCATCTCCCTTCCATCGTTTCTTAGCCACCTACGTCAAGTCTGTTCAAAAGGATTTTTGATAGAGTCCACTAATGTGTTTCTTGCCACACGACTGAGATGTACGGCGCCTGTATTAATTCCCTTCTGTCCGAGTCTTCATGACATGTTGACAGGATGGTTCGCCACCAAAGTGACGCTGCGCTAACAACCGGCCTGACAAGGCGGCCCTGGAGGGGCCTGCATGCGTCTCAATGTAGGCATCACATTACTCTTTTGAGTGTTTTCTCGTAGCTTCGCTGTGCAATCACATGTATTTGCGCATACAGTACCTACAAATATATGGTACTCTTCGCCCTGAGAAACTCTGCCTTTTTCCTCCTGGACTCACACCTCGCGTGCCCTTGTCCTGGTCTCCAACCTCCAACAATCTCATCTACTGCCCACTGGTCCTGCTGCACCCAAGTCCAAGAGTCCCACAGCCTCATCATCAGGTCCACTGGGAATGCAGTCGGTTACATGACTAGGTATCCAGTCTTGCTCGTTCTCTGGTGTCACCGCAAGGTTACTCCGATAACAAGACAAGTTTGCCGACAGTCTGAAACAAGAGGTGACCGTGATCAAGGCGTGCTGAATATGATCAAGTATGAACAGTTGGGATGGACTTGATCAGCCTATGCCCGAAGCCATGCATGCTGATCATATCACGATCAGTAGTCTTGACCCAGAATGATTGACATTGATCAACCCTTTAGAGGCAACCTTGATTAAACTTGATCATACAATTCAGCTATGATGAGCATGATGGCCTTGGTGCACATGATCTGATCTGATCATCTCCGATCCTAGCTTTGTAAATTTTGTGATGGTGTGTGAACTCCAATAACAATCCCAAAGGGCCAGTAAAATCGGGTGCATAAAGAAGTAAACTACCCATCCCCCTCCGTATAGCTCGGCGGTGCCGAAGTTATCAATCCCTCCGCCCGAAGTCGCTCAATCTCCCGCCGTAAAGACTGGACGTCCGAATGTAGTCTTTGAGTATCGTACGGCGATGTCGCTCCACCGGACTCGGTGACGATACTCGGAGAGAACCTGGCCCGGGTCTCATTCGATGTCGAGTGGTTGTGGGACTGCTGAGAATGAAGATTCTCTGTGCGTAAACGCGCAATCTCCTTGTCGGACAAGCCAACTAGGACGGGTGTCCCTGGCTGGGAGAGTGGAAGACGGCTGGATGACGAGGAAGATAAATGGTGAGGGGTGACCATCTCTGCCTTCGTGTTTCCAGATACTAATAGCTGCTGCTCCACCAGAAATCCCGAGTCTTGGGTTGGCTCTAAAGGATCCGGATTGAAGGGTGTCACTATCATCTGTAGGCCAGCGTCCCAAGTATC
>WNFI01133933.1_pt1 | contig 24994 bp, 23 predicted proteins | sample 5400471 | NCBI WGS metagenome assembly WNFI01 (sample SAMN13153348, study PRJNA577476) | soil metagenome | isolation source: 100 cm saprolite on Douglas fir-dominated hillslope | place: USA:California | collected 2013-09-17 | reverse complement strand
GCCTCAAAGCAGAACCAACCGAAGAGATCGTTTAATCTTGCAACCAGGGCTTTACGAACCAACGGCTGGTATCGCTAAAGGGGGCAGGTCAGTCGAGGCAAATTGATCCGACTCAATCGACAAACCGCGAAGCCTGAAGTAGTTGAGCACCGACCTCATTACGACTTCGCTTACTACGTGAATGAATTGGTTTCCTCCAACCGGTTTCTGCTCTACGTCTTGAGGGTCGGCGTCGATGTCATTCAGCTTGTCGTCGACGTAAACGTCGATCTCAGGCCAGTGTTTGTCGATGACGGGGTCGAGCCAGTCGGCGGCGTTACGAATTCAAGTTGCTTCGCTCCGGATTTCTTTTCCTTTGGCTACCCTGACAACGAACTCGAAAGCGCGCGCTGCGTGTAGCCCAGCTTGTGGCTGTGCTCGAGTCGGCCTGCGAAATGCGGGAAATCAAGCCCCAGGCTTTGCCTGAGGGAATCAGCCAACTTACGGATCGCTTTCCAACTTGGGTTCATGACGCCCGTGTTGAATGCCACCGCTATCTCATTGCCTTCGCCCACTACCGGAATCAGCAGGACATTGCCCGCAAACGCGCGAGCCATCATTGCGAGATGACCCAATCGATCCGAGTTTTCCCCCGCCAAATTGGCCACCAGCATTCCGCCCGCGCGCAACTTGGATCGAACTTGCTCGTAAAATGAACTGTCGCGGAGCGAAGGCGCGATTCCATTGCCGTCGAAAGCATCTGCGATGACAACGTCGTACGCCCTATCGGCTCGAGCGACATAGTCCGCGGCATCGCTGTGGATGATCCTGAACCGAGCCGATGGCGGAGGAACGCAAAAATACTCGCTAAGAGCGATTACATTGGCGTCGACCTCGACGGCGTCCACGCGCGAGTATGGCAACTGGCGGCGGCAGTATTTGGCGATGGAGCCGCCTCCGAGGCCCAGTATCAGGATGTCCCGAGGTTCAGGTTGAAATAGCAGAAAGCTCATTGCCTTCCTGGTGTAAAGCAAGTCAAGCGCCCACGGATCATCCAGGCGCATGCGGCTTTGGACGCAATGAGGCGAGAAGTAGAGAACCCGCGCTTCCGGGTCTTCTCCGATGTATGGCTTGCGATAGCGCCCCTTGAGAATCGCGTCCATCAACACGCGACGATCAGACAAAGGAGACTCCAGGACTCTGATAGTTTCGCCTTGCGACAACGTAATGGGTAGATCGATCAGAGAAGGGGACTTACGCATGACTCATCAGGGAGATGACGATGATGAGGACGAGCAGGACTATCGCGCCGCCGATGCCTGCCGCCGCCATTTGCGTCGCGGAATAGGGCGTCGACTTGGACTTATGTTCGGCGCTATCTGCTCTTCCGTTCGTGTCTTTCATGGTTTCTCCTTCTCGCGCCCCGCTTGGACCACGGCAACGTCGGTCGAAACGCCCTCCAGGAGCGCGAGCAGCCCCCCAAGCAGGACGATGGGGGATGGCGGACAGCCCGGGACATGCAGATCGACCGGAAGCACCGCCGAAACTCCACCGCAACACGCAGGGCTGCCGGCGAAGAGGCCGCCATTGCGAGCGCAGTCTCCTACAGCGACCACCCACTTGGGATCTGGTGTCGCCTGATAAGTGCGTTCGAGCGCTTCACGCATGTGTGCCGTCACCGGGCCGGTTACCAGCAGCACGTCGGCGTGCCGCGGAGAGGCGACGAAGCGAAGTCCGAATCGCTCCAGATCGTAGAGAATGTTTCCAAGGGCATGGATCTCGAGCTCGCAACCGTTGCAGGAGCCCGCGTCGACCTCGCGGATTGCAAGCGTTCGCCCCAGGCGCCTGCGAGAGGCCTGATTCAATCGCGCAGCAAGCTCGGCGAGCGCCGCATCGTCTATCGCAGGCGCAGGCTCCGTGAGCGGCGCCTGCACGAGGCTCTTGAGCAGCAATCTACGCATGTCGATCCATCCTAGAGGTCGTGGCCCGCGTACGAGCAGTTAAAAGACTTGTTGCAAAGCGGGAAGTCGGCCACGATGTTGCCCTCGATCGCGGCCTCGAGCAGCGGCCACTGGAACCACGAGGGATCGCGCAGGTGGCAGCGCTCGACGTTGCCGTCGGGCCCGATTCGGATCCACGCGAATATGTCGCCTCGAAAGCCCTCCACCAGCGCCACGCCTTCGCGGGGCGCGGCCGCCGCGCCCGTTGAAACCGGCGCGCAAATCGATCCGGACGGAAGCTGGCCCACGATTTCCTCGATCAAGCCGAGGCTTTGCTCGACCTCGCGAATGCGTATCCAGAGGCGCGCATTGACGTCGCCTGCCTGGACCACCGGGACTTCGAAATTCAGTTTGTCGTAGGGCGTATAGCCCGGCGAGCGCCGCGCATCGAAGTTGCGCCCCGACGCGCGCCCGATGTAGCCGCCGGCGGCAAATTGCTGCGCGAGCGCGGGCGACAGGATTCCCGTCCCGACGGTGCGGTCCTTCAGTGAAGCGGTGTTTTCGTACACGTCGACGAGGTCGGGAAAATGCTTGCGGGCCAACGCGAGCAGTGCGAGTACGAATCCCTCGCCGTCTCCCGGCAGGTCGCACTGCATTCCGCCGGGGATCACGCGGTCCATCATGAGACGATGGCCAAAGCAGGCATGCGCCGTGCGCAGCACCCGCTCGCGCAGCAGGCCGCAGTGTGCATGCATGATGCTGAACGCCGCGTCGTTGCAGACGGCACCGATGTCGCCGAAGTGATTGGCGAGCCGCTCGAGCTCCGCGGCGAGCGCGCGCAACCATACCGCCCGCGGCGGAACGTCCACGGCAAGCGCGCCCTCGACCGCCCGGGCGAACGCCAGGGCGAAGGCCACGGTGCTGTCGCCCGACACGCGTCCGGCGAGCGCTGCCGCGCGCTCGATCGGCGCTCCGGCCATGAGCGCGCCGATGCCCTTGTGCGCGTACCCGAGCCGCTCCTCCAGGCGTACCACGGTCTCGCCGTTGGCGGTGAAGCGGAAATGACCGGGCTCGATGATCCCGGCGTGAACGGGGCCCACTGGAATCTGGTGCAGGCTCTCGCCTTCCACGGGCAGGAACCGATAGAGGCCACTGTGATGCAGCCAGGGCCGCGTATCGGGCAAACCGTCAGGTTCCAGTCCGGTGAGGTCGCGCATCGCCCGCTCCAGGCGAATCGCCGGCGGGTGCAGCCGGCCGATCGACGGAAAACCATTCGCCTCGCATGCGATGCTGAGCACATCGCACTCGCCCGTCCTCATTTCGATGACGGCCATGTGCGCGAAGCCGGGCTCTCCCCAGAGACTTAGGAGCGAGCGTTCTCCGGACTGCAGCTGTTGCGCCGTCTGCTGCCAGGCCTCGGGATGCACGATGGAGCGCGTCCAATTCATGTCAGTTCAGCAGCGTGGCGATATGTTGGAACCACGTGACGAGGGCTGGCGGAAGCCAGATGCCGGCCGCCAGGACAAGCGCAAGGTGGGCGAATACCGGCACGAACGAGGCTTTCGAAGGCGCATCGCTGCCGTGCGGATCGCCGAAGGCGATACCGTTCAGACGCAGCAGGAGGGCACCCAGCGCCACCAAAAGGCTCAGTCCCAGCACCACTGCGAGCGCGGGCTCGCGCGCGAAAGTCGAAGTCACGATCAGGAACTCGGTCATGAACATGCCCATGGGCGGAAGGCCGGCGATGGCGACGACGCCGAGAAGCAGGCCCCAGCCGAGCACGGGGTGAGAAACCGTGAGCCCTCGGATGTCGGCCATGAGCTGTGTTCCCTTGGCCTGGGCGATGTGGCCCACGCAATAAAAGATCGCCGATTTCGTAAGGCTGTGCAGGGTCATGTGAAGTAGGCCGGCGAAGTTCGCGAGTGGCCCGCCCATGCCGAACGCGAAAGTGATGATCCCCATATGCTCGATCGATGAATAGGCGAACATGCGCTTGATGTCCTGGCGGCGATAAAGCATGAACGACGCAAACACCACCGAAAGCAGGCCGAGCGATACCATGAGCGGCCCGGGGGCGAGCGCCGCTGGATTCGCCGACATGATGGTCTTGAAGCGCAACACCGCGAACAGCGCCACATTGAGGAGCAAGCCCGACAGCACTGCCGAGATCGGCGTCGGGCCCTCGGCGTGCGCATCGGGTAGCCACGCGTGCAGCGGCACCAGACCAACCTTGGTGCCGTAGCCCAGCAGCAGGAACACGAACGCGAGGTTCAGGAGCGCCGGATCGAAACGCGCTGAATTGTCCACGAGCACATTCCAGGCCATTGCATCCAGCCCTTCGCCGACCGCCGAGCGAGCCGCGAGATAGACGAGGATGGTGCCGAACAGCGCGAGTGCGATGCCCACGCTCGCCAACAGAAAATACTTCCACGCCGCCTCGAGCGCGGCCGGCGTGCGGTAGATCCCGACCATCAGCACGGTGGTGAGGGTGGCCAACTCCACCGCAACCCACATCAGCCCCACGTTGTTGGACAGCAGCGCCAGGTTCATGCCGAACATGAGCACCTGATACATCGCGTGGTAGAAGCGCAGGTAGGCGGGGCTCAGCCGGCCGACTTCCAGCTCGTGCGCGATATAGCTGCCGCTGAAGACACTCGTCGTGAATCCGACGAAGGTGCTGAGCACGACGAACACGACATTGAGGTCGTCGACGATCAGGAACGATCCGGGGGCCGGGCGCGCAACCAGCAGCACCAACGCGCAGGCGAACGTCAGCAACGAGGCGAGGGCGTTGAGCCGCGCGCTCGCCCGGTCGTCGGGCAGGAAGGCGAGCAGGGCGGCACTGAGCGCGGGAATGATGAGGATGGCGGCAACGACGAAGGCGCCCGGCTCACTCATGGTTGCTCTCCGCGGTGCTCGTGAAGGAGATGGACGTCCACGGTCTCGAAGCGCTCGCGAATGCGGAACAGGAAGATGCCGATCACGATGAGGGCGATGAGGATGGAAAAGGCGACGCTGATTTCTACCACCAGCGGCATGCCCTTCGCCCCGGTGGCGGCGAGGATCAACCCGTTCTCGATCGACATGAAGCCGATCACCTGGCTCACGGCGTTGCGCCGCGAGATCATCATGAGCAAGCCCAGCAGAATGACCGACAGCGAGAAGGCCAGGTCTTCGCGGGCGAGCGTTCCCGCCTCGGCCGTGATCGGCATCATGACCATGATGGACAGCGCGACCAGTCCGATGCCGCCGAGCATCGTGAGCCCGATGCCGACCACCGGCTCGATGGTGCGGTGGATCCCAAGCCGCACGATGATGCGATGCAGGACCTGGGGTATCACCACCGCTTTCACGCCGAGCGCGATCCCTGCAGTTATGTAGAGATGCGGCGCCTGCTGGATGTTCGCCTGCCAGGCCACGGAGAGCGAAACGACCAACGCGTGCAGGGCGAAGATGTTGATCAGGCCGGACATGCGATCCTGGTACAGGAGCATGAAGCTCACCAGCACGAGGCCTCCGGCGAAGAGATGGGCCACATCGAGCGCGATCTGATCCATTCACGCCACCCGCGACACGAACAGCAGGAGCGCCGCCAGAAAGCCCAGCATCAGGGCCGCCCCCAGGAAGTCGGAAACGCGAAACACGCGCATCTTCGCGATGGCGGTTTCGAATACGGCCAGCAGGAAACCGGCCATCGCGAGCTTGAGGACGTACACCGGTATCGCCGCAAGGTAGGCGGCAGGACCTTGGCCGGACACCGCGATTCCCCAGGGGAAGAACACGCAGGCAATCACCGAGACATAGAGCAGCAGCTTCAGGAACGACGCGGCTTCGATCAACGCCAGATGCCGGCCCGAGTACTCGAGAATCATCGCCTCGTGCACCATGGTCAACTCGAGGTGAGTCGCGGGGTTGTCGACCGGGATCCGGGCGTTTTCGGCGATCGCCACCATGATGAGCCCGACGAGTGCGAGCGCGAGCGACACTCGCAGCCCGATGCCGGGACCCTGCATGGACGCGGCGATCGAAGAAAGCTGGGTGGAACCCGCGAGCAGGGAAAGCGTGAACACCACCATCAGCATCGCCGGCTCAGCGAGGGAAGCGATCATCATCTCGCGGCTCGAGCCGATGCCGCCGAAGCTCGTGCCGACGTCGAGCCCCGCCAGCGCGAGCATGAACCGCGCGCTTCCCAGCAGCGCGACGATGGCGATCATGTCCGCCGCGTAGCTGAAGATCAGGCCAGTGGCAAACGTGGGCACAAGCGACGCGGCGACCCAGGTGGTCGCGAAGACCAGATAAGGCGTGACGCGGAATACCCAGGATGCCGAATGCGCCAGCACGACCTCCTTGCGAAGCAGCCGCAGCAGGTCCCGATAGGGCTGCACCAGGGGCGGCCCTTGCCGGCGGAGCAGATGCGCCTTGAGCTTGCGCACGTATCCGGTGAGCAGCGGCGCGAGCGCCAGCACGAGCAGCATCTGGCAGAGCTGCACGAGGAGGTCGAGGACTATTGCCATATCGCGAGCACCGTGAGCAGTATCACGAGCGAAGCAAAGACCAGGGTCAGGTACCCGCGGATCGTCAGGAACTGCACCTTGTTGAGACGACCTGCGACGAAAGTCACGAGTTTCGCGGTCGGCAAATACAACACATCCCACGGGACGTCACGCAGCTCCACGTGAAAGCGCGCGGCGCCGACGTCTCCCGGGGGCGGCATGTGGACTTCCTCGCGCGCGCGAAACACGACGGTTCCGAATACCCTGCGGATCGGCTGCGAAAAGCTGCCGGCGGTGTACTGGGTGATCGGGCTGGCATCGGGAAAACCGCAGTCCCAGGGCGCCGACCGGCGCGCCTTGTCGGAAGCCCAGCGATGGATAGCTTCAGCGCTGAGCCCCGCGGCCAACGCGATGAAGGCGAACAGCAGCAGGCCGTTGTACGAGCTGCGGCTCTGCGCGATGGGAACGATCGTGAGCCAGTCGAGCTCCTCTTGGCGCGGCAGGTGCGCGCCGGCGAGTGCCTGGATGACGGGCGCCAGGGCGTCGAGGAAATAGCCCGGCAGGATGCCCGCGAGCAGACACAGCGCGACCAGCACGAGCATCGCGGCGAGCGACCAGCGATCGGTCTCGGCGGCGTCCTGCGCGACGGGCGTGCGCGCTCGTCCCAGAAACGTCACTCCGAACGCCTTCACGAAGCACGCCGCCGCGAGCGCCGCCGAAAGTGCAAGCATCGCGCCCACCATGGGCACCAGGAACTTGAGCAGCCATTGCGGCAACGCGGGGCTTAGCAGAATCGCCTGGAATGTCAGCCACTCGGAGACGAAGCCGTTGAGCGGCGGCAGCGCAGAGATCGCGGCGGAGCCGACTAGGAATGCGAAGGCGGTGTATGGCATCCGGTGGATCAGCCCGCCGAGATGCTCCATGTCGCGCTCGCCAGTCGCGGTGAGCACCGCTCCGGCGCCGAAGAAGAGCAGGCTCTTGAAGACCGAATGGTTAAAGACGTGGAACAGCGCCGCGGTCAACGCCAGCGCGGCCGCAGCCGGCATGGCGCTCGCCTTGAAGGCGAGCGCGAGCCCAAGGCCGATGAAGATGATGCCGATGTTCTCCACGGTGTGATAGGCGAGCAGGCGCTTTAGATCGTGTTCCATCAGCGCGTAGAGCACACCCATGACTGCCGTTACTCCGCCCAGCAGCAAGACCAGCGCGCCCCACCACCAGCTCGGCGCACCGAGTAGGTCGAACACGATGCGCACGAAGCCGTAGACCGCCACCTTGGTCATGACGCCGCTCATCAGGGCGGAGACGTGGCTCGGAGCAGCCGGATGCGCGAGCGGCAGCCAGACGTGCAGCGGCACGAGGCCGGCCTTGGAGCCGGCCCCGACGAGCGCGAGCACCAGAACGACCGCCGACACCGCGGCTGAGGGCGCCGTACCACGGATGGCGTCGAACGCGTAGCCGCCGGCGGGCCCTGCGAGCAGCCCGAAGGCTAGCAACATCGCAAGCGTTCCCAGGCTCGCCATGATCAAGTAGAGGTAGCCGGCCGGCGCGTTGCCAGCGCGGCGGTGATGGGCCATGACCAGCGCCCAGGAGGAGAGGGACATGAACTCCCACATGAACAGGAACGTGAAGGCGTCGTCGGCAAGCACGACCAGATTCATGCCGGCGACAAACACCGGAAAGAATGGCAGCACGCGCGCTGGCGTCTCCTCGTGCCTGCCATAGCCGAGACCAAACAGGCTCGCTGTCGCGCCGCCAAGATTCACGACCAGCAGAAAAAACGCCGCCAGCGCGTCGAGCCGGAAATGCGCGCCTAACCACGGCAAGCCGACCGGCAGGGTGAGCGCTGCGCCGAGGGCATCTGGGAAGAGGAGGGACCAACCCGCGATGACCAGGGCGATCGCCGTGACGCAGAGCGTGATCCCATAAACAAGCGCCGTTGCGGCGCGAAGGCGCGCCACTGCGGCCACCGCTACGCCCATTGCGAGCAGCGTCGCAATGCACCACAAGAGCCCTTCCAGAGCCATGGTGCGGCTTTCCCCTCCCCGAATGTCGGGCCAGCGCAGGGCTACGCGGAGCGTCTGGCGCCCGCGCTAGCCTGTCTTTTCAGTCGAACACCGCGGCCGCCATTGCCGCTCGCCGCCCCCTCGTTGATCAACTCGATGCCCGCGCGGTCCAGCGCCGCAATCAGCTTCATCAATGACTCGACGTTGCCGCGCACCACGCCGTCGCTTGCTTCCATTCTTTGAATTGTGGGCAGGGACAATCGCGATGCTTTGGCAAGCGCTCGCTGATCGAGGCCCGCTAGCGCGCGGGCGGCCCGTAGTTGCCGAGAGGTAATCATTCTCCAAGCCTGAGTTCAGATCACTCATGCCGGATAATTTAACTACGATAACTGATTGTTGATGGGCTGTAAATAATGCAGAACCCTGCATCCGGAAGAATGCCAGCCGATTGACGGCCTTTGTGAATTCGATCGCTACGCCTAGCGGAAAGGAATCGAATTTTGCGTCAGAATTCGCGAAAGATTATTCGAGGAGCACTTCTGCATCAACGACTTGGAGTAGGATCGACCTCTGCATGGGGTGCAGGGGGTCGGAGGTTCGAATCCTCTCGCCCCGACCAATAATCAAAAAAAACGTCAGACCTGCCTGGCCTGATCCGCCACCGGCAACTTGCGCACTCGTGTGCCTGTTGCCGCATAGATCGCATTGGTCACTGCCGGCGTGATCGCTGAAGTTCCGGCCTCGCCCATCCCTCCCGGCGGCTCGGCGCTCTCCACGATGTAAACCTCGATTGCCGGCGTCTCGTTCATGCGCAGCATCCGGTAATCGTGGAAATTGCTCTGCGCGACGCGGCCGCCCTTCAGCGTGATCTCGCCATGGAGCGCCGCCGTGACGCCGAAGATGATCGCGCTCTGGATCTGCGCCTTGACGGTATCGGGATTGACGACGGTGCCACAATCGACCGCGCAGACGACGCGCCGGACACGAACCGTCCCGTCCTTCGATACCTCGACTTCGGCGACCTGTGCCAGATAGCTCGCGAAGACGAACTGGACTGAAACGCCACGACCGACCCTCTCAGGCAAGGGCTTTCCCCAGCCGGCCTTTTCCGCCGCAAGCTCGAGGACCGCCTTGGCGCGGGGCGACTTGTCGAGGAGGGCCCGCCGATAGGCGACCGGATCCTGCTTCGCCGCAGCCGCCAGTTCGTCCATGAAGCTTTCGGTCACGAAGACGTTGTGCGACGGCCCGACGCTGCGCCAGAACGTCGTCGGAATGCCCGGGGGCTCCACCCGCAGATATTCCACGTGCAGGTTCGGCAGGGCATAGACCAAATCGATCGCGCCCTCGGTCGTGTCGGGATCCAGGCCATTGTTGAATGCCGGAGGAAGCCATCTCGCGATGATCGAGGAGCCTGCGAAGCGATTGTTCCAGGCGACCGGCATTCCTTTCGCGTCGAGGCCGGCGGAGATCCGGTCGAAGAAATACGGCCGGTACATGTCGTGCTGGATATCTTCCTCGCGGGTCCAGATGACTTTCACGGGACCCTCCACCTGCATGGCGATCTGGACCGCACGCGTGACGCCGTCGATTTCGAGCCGGCGACCGAAGCCGCCGCCGATCAAATGGTTGTGAACCACGACCTTGTCCAACGGCAGCCCGGTGGTTTTTGCGGCGGTGGCCTGGGCTCGCCCGAGGGCCTGGTTGCCGACCCAGATTTCGCAGCCGTCCTTGCGAACATGAACCGTGCAGTTCATCGGCTCCATCGTCGCGTGCGCGAGGAACGGAACCTGGTAGGTCGCCTCGATCTTCGTAACGGCGCTCGCCATGGCCGTGCCGACATTGCCGATGTCTTGCGCAACGGGGCCGGAATTCAGCGTCGCCTTTTCGAGCTCGCCCACGATCTGACCCGTGTCGAGCTTGGCGTGCGGGCCGTCGTCCCATTCGATCGCGAGCGCCGCCAACCCTTTCTTCGCCGCGCCCATGTGGTCGGCCACCACCGCGACAGCGTCGTCGAGCCGCACGATCTGGCGCACGCCCTTGACGGCCTTGGCCTTCGCATCATCCACGCTCTTCAAGCGACCGCCGAAGACGGGCGATTGCGCGAGAGTGGCGATCTTCACACCCGGCGGCCGAACGTCGATGCCATAGACCGCCGTTCCGTTGACCTTCGCCGGTGTATCGAGTCGCTTCGCAGGAGTGCCGATGAGTTTGAAATCCTTGGGCTGCTTCAACGCCACCTTTTCGGGTACGGGCAAACGGGCGGCGTCGGCGGCAAGCTCGCCATACCTGATCTTCCTTCCCGTCGGCACGTGAAGCACCTCGCCGCCTTGTGCGCGGCAGGACGCCGGATCGACATCCCAGCGCTTTGCCGCCGCCGTCACCAGCATGGTTTTCGCGGTCGCGCCGGCCTGGCGGAGCGGCTGCCACGACCCGCGTATCGCGTTCGAGTTGCCGGTGGCCTGCACCCCTAGCAAGGGGTTGGCATAGAGCTTTTCGTTGGGCGGAGCATGTTCCAACCGCACCTGCTTCAGGTCCACCTCCAACTCTTCGGCGATCAGCATCGGAATGGAGGTATAGGTGCCCTGGCCCATCTCGACGTAGGGCATGGTGAGGACAAGTCTCCCGTCGCCTTCGATGCGGATGAAGGCGTTGGGGGTGAAGGCCGCACCTGCGGTGTCTTGGGCTGCCTTGGCATCGCGGATCGAAGGCCCCAGGTTGAACCCGATCAACAAACCTCCACCGAGCGACGCGCTTGCGCTCAGGAACTGGCGACGAGTGACCATGTCAGCCACCTTTCTTGTCGTTCGCCACTACACGCGCCGCGTGCTTGATTCCCTCGCGGATGCGCACATACGTGCCGCAGCGGCAGATGTTTCCCGACATGGCGGCGTCGATATCCGTGTCGGTCGGATTCGGCTTGGCGGCGAGTAACGCCGTCGCGGACATGATCTGGCCGGATTGGCAGTAGCCGCATTGCGGGACCTCCAGATCGATCCACGCCTGCTGGATCTTCCTGCCTGCAGGTGTAGCTCCAACCGCCTCGATTGTCGTGATGCGCTTGCCGACCGCGGCAGAGATCGGCGTGATGCACGAACGCACCGGCTTGCCGTCGAGGTGGATCGTGCACGCACCGCACAAGGCGAGGCCGCAACCGAATTTCGTCCCGCTCATCCCCAGGACGTCGCGCAACACCCAGAGAGTCGGCGTGTCGTCATCGACATCTACCGTACGGGCAGTTCCATTGACGGTGATTGCATGGGGCATTCGTCACTCCTGGAGTTTCAGGCGGGCACCGTCGTCATTATCCGGCGCCGCCGCGACGATTGCCATCCAACGCTTTTGACCTCAGCGGTTAGCATGGCTATCATTTCCGCTTGCCTCGCACACTTCCTCCGCTCGAGACGTTTCGCTTCTTCGAAGCGGCGGCGCGGCACTTGAATTTCACGCGCGCCGCGGAGGAGATGCACGTCACCCATGGAGCGGTGAGCCAGCGCATCAAGCGCCTGGAAGAGCATCTGGGAATGTCGCTCTTTCGGCGCGGCGGCCGGCGCATGCTGCTGACCGACGAAGGACGTCTGCTGCTCGAACGAGTGCGGACCGCCATCAGCGAAATCTCGGATGGAGTCGCGGCGATTCGGTCAGGCAACACGGAGCGGATCCTCACCATCAGTGTGGTGCCGGGTTTCGCCACATACTGGCTGCTGCCGCGCCTCGCGGGGTTCATCGAGCGTCGCCCGGATATCGAGGTGAATATCCGGCCTACTTTTTCGCTGACGGATTTCACTCGCGATGGGGTCGACATGGCCGTGCGGTTCGGATCCGGCACATGGCCGGGGCTGAAATCGATCAAGCTCTATGACGAGGAGCTGGTTCCGGTATGCAGCCCTTCGTTTCGGGGCGGCCGGCTGCCGGGCACACCGGCCGAGCTCCTGAAAACGCCGCTTCTCCACGATGAGCGGCAGCCTTGGTCCCTCTGGTTCAAGGCGGTCGGCGTGGACTATCGCGGCGCAGATCGAGGACAACGGTACGCCGAGCAAACGCTGCTCCTTGCGGCAGCGATCGGGGGCCTTGGTGTCGCCCTGGCGCGTGCTTCGTTCGTCAAGGCCGACCTGGAATCCGGCCGGCTGGTTCAGCTCTTCTCCCAGCGCGTGCGCGCGAAGAGTTCGTGCTACATCGTGTACCCGCGGGGCTCGGAGACCGTCGGAAAAATACAGGCCTTCGAGCAGTGGCTGCTTGACGAGGTCCGATCCGGCGAGGTTGCCAGCGCTCTTCCGGCTCGCGCGATCGCCTAGAGGCGGCGCGCGCCGCCTTCAAGGTCGCGGTCCACCACACTAGACCGTCGATCGGCGCCCCGGCAGGCGCCTGGATGTTACTTGCACCTTAGTTGCGCGATGAAGGCGCGGCCCGCCGGCCCGGGCGGTGCGTCCTTGCGAAACACCACCTTCATCGGAAGGGTCATGTCGCGCGGATTGCCTTCGACGCGGATCTTGAGCAACGCTCCGCTATCGAGATCCGCTTTCACCATGTGCAACGGCATGTGGCCCCATCCCAATCCGGCCTTGAGGAACGCGTGCTTGGCTCCGAGATCCGCGAGGCGCCAGGTGAGCGGCGAGAGCACGCCGAAATTGCGGCCCTGCGTCAACGCGGTCCTGTCGGTGAGAACCAGCTGGATCTGCTTTGCGATGGCCGAGGCCGAGACCACGCCGCGCATGCTCGCCAGGCGATGCGAGGGGCTTACGACAGTGACGAACGGAACGTTCAGCAAGGCCTCCGATTGCAGCTCTTCCGGCACGAGCGGCAGCGAGCCGATGACGCCGATGCTGCAGTTGCGATCGAGAACGGGCTTGACGACGCCGCCGAGGGCTTCGACATAGAGCCGCAGCGGCGTATGCGGATAGGTCTTGCGGCTGTGCGCCGCGGCTCGCGTGAGCGCTTCCATCGGCAACATCACATCCACCACGACCGCGAGCTCGGGCTCGAGGCCCTCGCGCATCGCGCGGGCGCGCGCCTTGAAGCCATCGACGTTGTCCGCCACCGCGCGAGCGTCGGCAAGGAGACTGCGTCCCTCCTCGGTGAGCTGGGGGTAGCGCGCGGAACGATCGAAGAGCTTTACGCCCAGCTGCGCTTCCAGGTTTGCGAGCGTCTGGCTCACCACGGATTGCGCGCGCCTGAGCTTGCGCCCCGCGGCCGAGAAGCTGCCCTCGTCCACCGCGGCGATGAAGGTTCGCAATTGGTCCAGGGTCACTCCGTCGAGCATGGGCCCATCGCCTGAGACGATATGTTGTATCTAAATATATAGGCTTTTCGGATATGAGGCGAGGCCCTATGTTGTCGGTATCGACCTCATGGAGACGGAAATGAACGCCACCGCTGCCGTAATCAGCCGCCCGAAAACCACCGCCGTGCGCCGCATCGTGCAAACCACCAGCGGACGCCGGCATGGTCCCATCAATCGTCTCGTCAGCCCCTCGGACATCGGCGAGCTGATCAAGCCTTTCGTATTCCTGGATCACGCCGAGGTCGCGCCGCGTCCGGGCAACCCCCTCATGGGCATACACCCGCACTCCGGCATCGCGACGCTGGCGAGCCGTTGCGCGCCTTCCAGCTGTGGGTGGCGCTGCCGGCATCGGAAGAGAACGGTCCCGCGGAAAGCCAGTACATCTCCCCGGAAGAGGTGCAGGCAGAGGGAGCCGCGCGAGTGATCCTCGGACGTTACGGTCGCGCCGTGAGCCCGATTCGCGCTCCGGCCGGCGTCAACTATCTCCACGTTCGCCTCAAGGACGCAGAACGCTGGCGCTACGCACCGCCCGAAGGACACACGGTCGCGTGGCTCGCCGTCGACCAGGGACGCTTGCAATCGCACGCGCCGATCCTGGCAGGGCAGCTCGCCGTCTTCGAAGAATCCGAAGGCGCGATCGAGGTCGTGGCACACGGCGACACCTCGTTTGTCCTGGGATCCGCGATCAAGCATCCCCACCCACTCGTGCTCGGCTACTACTCGGTGCATACGAGCCACGCAGCGCTCGCGCAGGGCGAGGCGCAAATCGATCGAATCGGCCACCGGCTTCACGCCGCGGGTCGCCTTTAAACCTCGACCCCCAAAGGAGCAAACATGTCATCCACCAGCAAGAAACTAATCGCAGTGATCGGCGCGACGGGGCAGCAGGGAGGCGCGGTCGTGCGCGCCCTGCAAGCCCGCGGCCAATTCAAGGTGCGCGCCCTGACGCGCAACCCGGACAAGCATCGCGGCCTTGCCGACGAAGTCGTCGCTGCGGATTTGAATCGCCCGGAGACCCTCAAGGCGGCCTTCAAGGGAGCGCATGGCGTTTTTCTGGTCACCAATTTCTGGGAAGAGGGCGCCGACGAGCTCAAGCAGGCCATGGCGGCGATTCGCGCCGCCAAGGATGCCGGCGTCATGCACCTGGTCTGGTCGACGTTGCCGGATGTGGAAGCCATCAGCGGCGGCAAGCTCCACGTTCCGCATTTCACGGGCAAGGCCAGGGTCGATCGGCTGGTCCGGGAAGCCGGGTTTGCGAATTACACGTTCGTCGTCGCGCCTATGTACTACCAGGGTCTCGCAGGCGCTCTCGCGCCGCAGAAGCAGGCGGATGGATCCCTCGGCTGGGCGCTGCCCATCGATCCCTCCGTACGCGGCATTCACATGGGCGACATCGGCGAGATCGGCAACATCGTTGCCGGAGCGTTCGCGCACCCGGATCTGGCGGGCCATGGCGAATACCTGCCCCTCGTTGGCGACTTCCTGAGCTTCAACGACATCGTCGATACGCTGAATCGGCAGGGTCACAGATTCTCGTTCAGGCAAGTGCCGAGGGAAGTCTTCGCCACTTCGTTCCCCATGGCCGCCGAGATCGCGGCGACGTTCGCTCACTTCGAGGCCCACACCTACCTGGGTTCGGACTGGTCCGACCGGATTGCGCTTGCGAACAAGGTCGCGGGCGGGCCGGCGACCGGGTTCTCGACGTGGGCCCGGACGAATATTCCGGTAGCACCCGTGCTTTCCAGCGCAGCTTGATGACCATGCTGTTCTGGTGTTCCATGTTGTCTGAATGGACTTCGTCGCGCTGCTGATTCGATGGGACGTGCCGCTCGTCTTCGCGGCCGTGATGCTGGAGCAAAGCGGCCTGCCCGTGCCGGCCGCTCCCGTCCTCGTCGTGGCCGGCGCGCTCGCCGCGAGCGGCGCGATACGCCCCGAGCTCGTCCTGCTCGCGGCACTTTTCGCGTGCCTCATCGCCGATCACGCCTGGTTCCTCACGGGCCGGCTGTTCGGGCGCCGGCTGCTTGCGGGAATCTGCCGACTGTCGCTGTCCCCGGACACCTGCGTGCGCAAGACCGACGACCTCATCAGCCGCCACGGCGCGCCGCTACTCCTGGTGGCCAAGTTCATTCCCGGCGTCTCCGCGGTGGCGATCCCCACGGCAGCAGCGATGGGTTTGCGCTATATGCGCTTCCTCGCCTTCGATAGCCTGGGCTGCCTGCTGTGGAGCGGCGCCTACGTGGGCGCCGGCGCGATCTTCAGCCGCGAGATCACGCGCCTGCTCGATGCCATGAGCTGGGTCGGTGGCGGGGCGCTCGGCGTCCTGCTGGCGATCCTCGCCATCTACATCGGGGCGAAATTTCTGCAGCGCCGGCGGCTGCGGCGCCTGCACGCGCTGGTGCGCATCTCTCCCAATGAGATCGTGGATCTCCTCGAGCGCGATCCCGCCGCCGTGATCCTGGACGCGCGCTCGAAGCTGGCGCGTGAGGAGGATCCAAGGATGCTGCCACGCTCGATCGTGCTGGAGGAGCGAAATGCCGTTGACGTGCTCCCCAAGGGCCAGAAGGACATGATGATCGTCACGTTCTGCACCTGTCCCAGCGAGGCGAGCGCGGCCTTGCTCGCCGAGGAGTTGCTCCTCAACGGCTATCGCCGCGTGCGCGTCCTCACCGGCGGCACGGATGCCATCGAGCTGCTCGGCAAAACAAAAGGGCCGTGACTCGCGTCACGGCCCCGGTCCAGCTGAAGCTCGAAGCGCTGTCGACTAGAAATCCGCCGAGAGCGACGCGCTCGTGAAGCGCGGCGAGCCCATGTAGTACTGCGGGGCCTGCGCGCCCGTTCCGGTCGCGTTGGTGGTGAACAGGCTGCCGCTGCCCGCGTTGAGCGCGAGGTATCGCCTGCTGAACACGTTGGAGACGTTGGCGCGCAAGAGGACGTTGCGTACGCCGCCGAAGTCGCCGAAGCGATAGCCCGCGTTCAGGTCCACGGTGGTGTACCCACCCGCCCACTCGTCGTTGGTGAGCGTCGAGTAGCGCCTGCCGGTGTACTTGGCCTGCGCGTTCACGTAAAACTGCTGCTGGGCGTACTGCAGCGACGCCGCCGAGAGCCAGCGCGGTGTATCCGGGAATTCCTTGCCCGCCGTCGGCTGGATGTTCGTGGCCGAAAGCGCCAGGTCATTCTCGTTGCGCGTCTTCGTGTACGACGTGGAGACGTAGCCGCTGATACCCTTTACCGGGACCGTGCCCAGCTCGAGCTCGGCGCCGCGGATGCGACCGTCGCCCACGTTGGTGTCGATCACCACACCCTCGCCCGCGTCGAACTGGCGGGCCAGGCGGTTCTTGAAGGTCGAGTTGAACACGCTGCCGGAGAACGTGATGGCCGTGCCGTAGTGGCGGTAGCCAAGGTCGCTGCTCACCGAGGTCTCATCCTTCAGCTTCGCGTTGATGGCGTCCACGCGGTTGATGCGATGGCGTCCACGCGGTTGATGCCGTTCACGATCGCGCCCTGCCAGGAGAAGTTGCCCGGCGCCTTGAAGTTCTTGCCGACATTGAGGAACAGCTGGTTCGCGGGGTCGAATTGGTAGCGCACGCCGACCGAGGGCAGCGTTTCGTTGAAGCGCTTCTGCGCCTTGTAGTCCAAGCCTTGCCCGGTGCCCTCGTTGGCGTAGTTGGTGTAGTCGCGGTCGATGTGGGCCGCCTTCACGCCCACGTCCACGCGCAGCCTCTCTCCCATGAACCCCATGGTGTCGTTGACGAAGAAGCTGCCCGCCTTCGAGATGGTGAGCTGGTCGCGAAGCTGGAAGGGCGTGCCGTCGGCGCGCAGGATCAGCTGGCTGCGCAGCCACAGGTCGGCGGCGTTGCCGTCGTTGTCGATGCGCACTGCCGGTCCGGTCTGCCTGTGGCGCGCTCGCTCGTACCAGTAGCCCGTGGACAGCCGATGGTTAGCCAGGGCCCAGGACAGGCGCACGGTGCCGCCGGGCCGGTGGGTGTTGGTGAGGCTGGAGCGGTAGACGATGACGCTGTCCAACCGGTCGCCGTCGCCGTTAATGTCCTGCACGCCGCCGCGGAACGTGCCGCCCTCGTTCAAGGTGAACTGCTGGTTGCCGCCCGTGCCGTAGCCGTACCAGAAGTAGGGCTCGATATCGAGCTTCAACGCCGAGGTCAAGTTGAGGTTGGCCTTCCCCGTGATGATTGCGTTCCGGAAGGGGTTGAGTGAGAGTTTGTAGTAGGTGTCCTGGGACACCGGCGCTTGCCGAGTTCCCGCCACCGGCGTGGGATTGCCGATGAAGGTCTCGGAGAAATCGAAGTTGGGGTTCTCGAACTGCGCTTTGGTCCCGGTGCGGTAGTTGTTGGTGATCGAATAGTTCCAGAGCGCGGTCACCATGACCCGGCTCGCGTTCGGCAGCGCGAGCACGCTGCGGAAGTCGACGTGGTCGCGGTCGGCCCCTCCCTTGCCCTTGAACTTTTCCACCTCTGCATGCGAGAACGAGAGGAAAGAGCTCCAGCCGTTGGCCAGCGGCAGCTTGCCCGTGTCCACGCGCACGAAGGTCTTGGAGAGGTTCAGCTGGCCCACGGTCTGCTGGAACTTGGCGCCCAATCGAGACAGCGGGTCGCAGGTCACGATGCCGATGTTGCCGCCGCTCGCGCCCACGTGAGGCGCATCCGTATCCGGGGTGCCCTGGGTAACGAAGAGCTCGCACATGTTCTCCGCGTCCGTGTACTCCTGCGGGAACACCGAGAAGCTGCCCGAATCGTTCACGGGCGCGCCGTCCACCGTGAAGCCCATCTGGTCGGAGTTGAAGCCGCGCACCCGCATGCCGCCGCCGAACAGGCCCGTGGCATCGAAGCTGAACGTGTTCACGCCCGGCAGGAGCTGCAGCCCCTGGTACGGGTTCGATGTGGCGCGCTGCTTGTCGAGCGCGGCGCGGGTGGTGGTCGAGCGCGCCTTGGGCGCCTCTTCCTGGATGATTAGTCCGGTACCGAGCTTGTCGCCCTCTCCGATGATGGAGATGGTTTCCACTTTCTTGGCTTCTTCTTCCTTCTGCTGCGCCAGCAACGGGGTCGCGGCGAAGAGCGAGGCGATGGCGATGGACAGGATTGTCGGTCGAGTTCTCATGGTTTTCCCAGGGTTGTGGTCTGAAGCGTGGTCGATGCCCAGCCAGAGGGCGCGTGCGCCCCGCAAGGGGGCATGAAAGCCTGCACAACAGCGGCATTCCCGGATCGTCGCGGCCCCAATCGGCCACTGTCGCAGCCTTTCATGACCGGCATGCTACAGCGATTCCCATGCCAAGTTCGAGTTCCGGGTCTGCCATACTCGCGTCGCCCTGATTCTGCGCGGCGCATTCAACGCGTGCCGAAGATGCGATCGCCGGCGTCGCCGAGGCCGGGAACGATGTAGCCGTGATCGTTGAGGTGGTCGTCCAGCGCGGCCACGGTGACCATCACGTCCGGATGCCGCTCGAGCATGTTGCGCACGCCCTCGGGCGCCGCCAGCAGGCACACCAGCTTGACCGTCGTCACGCCGTACTCCTTCAAACGGTTGATCGCAGCCACGGCGGAGTTGCCCGTGGCGAGCATCGGGTCGACCACGATCACCATCCGATCGGCGATGTCCTCCGGCACCTTGAAGTAGTACTCCACCGGCTCGAGTGTCGCGGGATCGCGGTACAAGCCGATGTGGCCCACGCGCGCCGCCGGCAGCAGCTCAAGCATGCCGTCGAGCATGCCGTTGCCCGCGCGCAGGATCGAGACGAGGCATTGCTTCTTGCCGCTGATCATGGGTGAGGCGATCTCGGCGAGCGGGGTGCGGATGGTGACGTTCGCGGTCGGCAGGTCGCGCGTCACCTCGTAGGCGAGCATCTGGCTCAGCTCACGCACCAGGCGGCGAAAGGAGTCCGTGGTGGTGTCCTGGCTGCGCAGGTGCGTGAGCTTGTGCTTGATCAGGGGGTGGTCGACGACGTGGAGATTCGGGAATTCGTGTTTCATGTTGTTCTCCCTGAGTCAGAAGACGGTGCCGTCGCTTGCCACGTGCACCGGCGGTGCGCCGCCGGCGCGCCGCTCGGCCGCGATCCTGCGCCCGGCGGCCCAGGTTCCCCCTTCGAGCATCCGCGCCAGGGGAAAGGCGGCCTCGTTCAACCCGAGCGATTTGCGCACTAGCGGTGCCATGCGATCGAGCCCGATCACGGTGAGCGAGCGCCATTCGACGACCGCGGGCTCGCCCACCGCGAGGAGGCGCGTGTGGAACGTCGCATCCCGGGCCTCGAGAAGTCCGAGATCCAGCAGGAGCCCGCCGTTGCGGTACTCTGGCAAGCCGGTGAGACCCTCCAGCCCCGTGACCGCGAGCCCGGCGTCGGCCAAGGGCTCGAGCAGCGAATACGTCAGCCACTGGGTCAGCTTGTGGAAGGGCACGAGCCCTCCGTGGGCCGCGGTATGCGGCCAGCAGTCACCCAGCGGCACTCCCTGCAGGACGATGCGGCCCGGCCACAGCGCGCCGAGGGCGCGCAGCAACGTGCCGAGAATCTCTTCGGTCGAAATCCGGCCGTGCGTCGCCAGCGAGTGCCACGCGTCGACCAGGTTTCCGAGGCGCGCCGGCGTGCCGAACCACTCCGGCTGCGACTGCATGACGGTGCCGAGCTTCGCGAGCAGCGCCGCTCGCCCTTCGAGGCCGACGAGCGCATTGCCCGGACCTGCCTGAAAGGCGCGCGCGATGTCGTCCGGGCGGACCTTGGCGAGCGCGAGCGCATCGCAGCGCAGCGGTTTGCCGCGATCCGACGACAGGAGGCCGCTCGCGAAAAGCTCGAGGCTCGCGATGGCGAGGCCCTCGGAGCGCGCGAACACCTCGCCCGTGGCCGCCTCGCGATACCGCCACTCGGGACCGGCGCCCGCATCGAGCAGCACGCTCGGGATCACGAGGTCCACTGCGGTCCTGGCGCGCTCCATGCGCGAAGATGCGCCGTCGAGGCCACGCGCGGCCGCGAGCTTCGTCCATCGATCGAAACCGCCGGCTTCGAAATGCCGCCAGCGGCTGTGAAAGGGGACCTGCAGGTCGGGATAGCGATCGCGGATCACATCGACGACGTAGGCGGCGACCGCAGGCAGGCGTTCCTCGCGCCAGCGGAAATGCGCAGAGCGCTCCTCCATCGCCAGGCGGGCGACCTCCGCGCAACGGGCGCGGACCGCGCCGGCGGTGAGAAGCGCCGCGGCCGGATGCAATGCGGGCGCAGCGTTCATGCGGAGGGCGCGCGGGCGATCATTCGTCCAGGCCGCGGCCCTTGCGCGGTGAGCGCTTCCTGGCGAGGGGCGTGTCATTCGAAAAGTAGCCGGCCGCCTTCTTGGCATCCATCTCCACGCGCGCATCCGGCGGGATGAGATGGTTCGGAATCGGCACGCGCTCGACCACCTCGATGCCCTGCTCGACCAGGGCGCCGTGCTTCATGTCGCTCATCGAGGCCCAGCGATCGATGCGCCTGATGCCGAGCCAATGGAAGACGTCCGGCGTGAGCTGCTGGAAGCGCATGTCCTGCGTGCCCGCGACGCATTCGGTGCGCGCGAAATAGGTCTCGGCGCGGTCGCCCCCCGGCTGGCGCTTGCGCGCGTTGTAGACGAGGAACTTCGTCACCTCGCCCAAGGCGCGGCCCTCCTTGCGGTTGTAGACCACGATTCCCACGCCGCCTTGCTGCGCCATCTCGATGCAGACCTCGATGCCGTGCGCGAGGTAGGGGCGGCAGGTGCAGATATCGGAGCCGAACACGTCCGAGCCGTTGCACTCGTCGTGCAGCCGGCACGCGATGCGCGTCTCGGGACGCCCCAGGCGCTTGAGGTCGCCGAAGAAATACACGGTCATGCCGCCGATGGGCGGGAGAAACACCTTGAGGTCCGGGCGGGTCACCAGCTCCGGGAACATTCCGGCGGTCTGCTCGAAGAGCGCGCGACGCAGGCCGCTTTCCTTCACGTCGAAGCGCCGCGCGATGCCCGGCAGGTACCAGACGGGATCGATGGCGGCTTTCGTGACGCGCACATCGCCCGATTCCGAGAGGATGTCGCCGTCGGGCGCGAGCCGGCCGGCAGCGACCGCGACTTTCAGCTCCGGCATGTTGATGTGCGCCTTGGTGATCGCCATGGTGGGCCGCACGTCCGCGCCGGCGGCGATCTGCTCGGCGAAGGCCGAGGAGACGACGTGCCCCCAGGGATCCATCGACACGATCTTGTCGGGATCGCCCCATTGCGGATGGGGGCCCACGACCTCCGCGGGTGCGGTGTTGGTGAGATCGGGTCGGTGGTCGCGCTGCAGCGCGCCCGAAGCCACCGCGAGCGCGCGGTAGACGGCATACGCGCCGGCATGGGTGCCGATGGCGTTGCGCTGCGCCACGTTGGTGAGGCTGGCGATCACGGGGCCGCGCTCCGCGGCTGTCGGCGCACCCCAATGCACTTCGTAGAACGGTCCGCGCCTCTGCGCGTTGGGGTGAGACGAGAGGACGATGTGATCGGAGGAGCGGCGTGTCACGGTCGGGTCTCCGCCGCGGGCAGCCGCGTGATGCGCGGGGACGGCACGGGCGCGCGCTCGCGCGTCTCGAGATACGCGATCAGCGCATCCAGGTCCTGGCCTCCGCCCTTGCGATCGGCGCCCTCCGTCAGGAGCGCGAAACCGTCCCCGCCCTCGGCGAGGAAGCTGTTCACCGTGACGCGGTACGTCTTCGCGAGGTCGAGGGGCTGGTCGCTCAGGCGCATGTCGCGAACGCGGTCGCCGGGTGCCGCTCCGTCCTGCCAGGTGTAGCCGAAGCCCTCCGAAGGCTGGAGGAACCTGGGCTCTCCCGCCGCGGCACGCAGCTGCGATTCCAGCATTGCTTTCAGCTGCTCCCCGGTGAGGGTCATGACGACGAGACTGTTGCCGAAGGGCTGCATGGTGAACGCCTGGCCGAAAGTCACCGTGCACGGCGGCGCGGCGCAGTCGATATTGCTGCGGATGCCTCCCGGATTCATGAAGGCGACCTGCGCGCCCTCCGCGCGGGTCGCGGCGAGCTGCGCATCGGCGATCAAGCGCCCCGCGCTGCTGTCCGCCTTTCCACTGCGCGTGAACGCTCCGGCGATGCGCCCGACGGGTCGCTCGGCCTTCGGCGCTACCAGCGCCGCATAGCGCGCGACTTTTTCGGCGATCGCGGCATCGGGCCGGGCTTCGCGAAGGACGTTGGCGAAAGGCTCCGGCGTGGCGGCGGCAAGCTTCTCGCGCTGCGCGGGGTCCGTGCGCTCGTTCAGTACCGGCAGGTTGATGCTGCGCATCTGCGGCAGCAGGGTGCCGGTGGCGGGATCGAGTTGCACGTCCACGACCGAGATGCCGCGCCCGTAGGAAGTCCCCTGGATCAGCAAGCGGCCCTCGATCTCGCAGCGATACCCCTGGTGGGTGTGGCCGGAGAAGATCACTTTGATCTCGGGCGCGAGCCGGCGAGCGATGTCGAGCAGCGGTCCATGCGCGTCGGGACAGGTCACGTCGTTCCAGTCGCCGCGGTTCTGCGCGGTCCCCAGCTCGATGCCCTCGTGGAAGACGGCCACCATGGCCTTCACCCCCTTGGCGCGCAGCTGGCGGGCCGCGCGGTTGGCAGCCTCGGCCTCGTCGAGGAACCTGAGCCCCTTGACCGCCGAAGGGATCACCATCTGCGGCGTGGTCTTCGTCACCCCGCCGATGAATCCCACGGGGATGCCCTTGAATCTTTTGATCACGTATGGAGCCACGATGGAGCGGCCCTTGTCGTCGATCACGTTGGCGGCGATGTACTTGAAGCGCGCGCCCGGGTAGCGCGACTGCACGCAACTCGCGACCGCGCCCTCGGGAGAGGTGGCCGCGCAACCCCCGTGGATGACGCGTTGCAGCTCTTTTTCTCCCGCGTCGAACTCGTGGTTGCCGAGGGAGCTTAGCTCGAGCCCGATGGCGTTGAGGATCTCGATGGTCGACTCGTGCCGGAAGAGCGTGGAGACGAGGGGTGCGGCGCCGATCAGGTCGCCGCCGGCGAGCATGAAGCTGCGCGGCGCGCCCGCGCGAAGCTTCTGCACCATGCCCGCGAGCGCAGCCGCACCGCCCACTGGCACGCGCAGCTGCGCAGCCTCGGGCGGTGCGCCCGGATCCGCCAGGAAGAGCGTGAGGCTCGAGGTCTCGAGGTTGCCGTGCAGATCGTTGATGCCGATGAGGCGCACCTGCACGGGGTCGCGCGCGTGCGCTGCCCCCGAGAGCGCGAGCCCCGCCGCGAGCAACCAGGATCCCAGGCGCCTCATTGTTGCCTGCCTCCGACACGGGCGACGAGAATTGGGGTGGGCTCCGGCGGCGCATCCGCGATGGCGAACGCACCTTCCAGCAACCGGCAGACGGCTTCGGCGTCGGACTCCCGGGCGGCGTGCACCATGGCGAGCACATGTCCCGCCTCGACGCGTTCTCCAGGCGCGGCCACGCGCGTGAATCCGACCCGTGGATCGACGGTGTCCTCGGCCGTGTGGCGCCCGCCCCCGAGCTCGATGCAGGCAAGCCCCAGGTCCCGGGTCGCCACGCGGTGGACCCAGCCGCTCCTGGCGGCGAGCAACGGACGCTGCACCGGTGCGGCGGGCAACCGCGCGGCGGCGTGCTCGGCGAAATCGCTCTCGCCTCCGAGCGCGGACACCATGCGCGCGAAGTGCTCGAGCGCCCGGCCGTTGGCCAGGACCGCGTCGATGCGCGCCGCGGCCGCCCCGACATCGGCGTCGAGCTGGCCCATCACCAGCAGCTCGGCGGCAAGCGTGCGGATCACGAGGTGCAGGCGCGGATCCGGTTCCGCGCCCTGAAGGAAGCGCACCGCCTCCAGGACCTCGAGCGCGTTGCCGCAGCTGCGGCCGAGCACCTGATTCATGTCGGTGATCCACGCGCAGGTCTTGAGGCCCGAGCTGCCCGCCACCTCGTTCAAGGCGGAGGCCATCGCGCGCGCGAATGCCAAGTCGGTGGCGAATGCGCCGTTTCCCACCTTGATGTCGAGCACCATGGCATCGAGTCCCGCCGCCAGCTTTTTCGACAGGATGCTCGCGCAGATGAGAGGAATCGACTCGACCGTCGCGGTCACGTCGCGAATCGCGTAGAGCCGGTGGTCGGCCGGTGCGATCTCTGCGCTCGCTCCTACGATGGCGCAGCCCGCCTTGCGCAAGGCGCCCTCGAGCGTGCCGCGCGTTACGGTGGTCTGGTATCCGGGTATCGAGTCGAGCTTGTCGAGCGTGCCGCCGGTGTGCCCGAGGCCGCGCCCGGAAATCATCGGCACGATGCCGCCGCAGGCCGCCACGACCGGCGCCAGCACGA
>WNFI01010965.1_pt1 | contig 24995 bp, 23 predicted proteins | sample 5400471 | NCBI WGS metagenome assembly WNFI01 (sample SAMN13153348, study PRJNA577476) | soil metagenome | isolation source: 100 cm saprolite on Douglas fir-dominated hillslope | place: USA:California | collected 2013-09-17 | reverse complement strand
GGAACACGCCGCTGTCCACGGCCGCGTTCTACAGCCGCGGACGCGGTGAGCTCATCCGGCTGCTACGCCGCCACGGAGCCGACCCGTGGCACCCGAATAACGCTGGGCAGACCCCGGTCAGCATCGCCTGCCTGATCGCGAACTACGACGTCGCCCAGTTCTTCGCCGACCTCACCGACTCGGACCCGAACACCTAATCCACAGGGCCTGACAATTGCTCCTGAGACAGTCACCGCGCCAAACCTAGTGCTGAGGAGGACGCCTTAGCCTCAATCCACCGCGCAGCTTTGAGTGATCATTTCCGGGAAGTGCGCCTTCAACTCTCGATCTTGCAGTTCTCGCGGGCATGGGCGTCTGGCCGCTCGCTGTTCTGCGGCTTGTCCGGGAATCTGGCTGGGGATCGCGGTGGCGTGATGCCGGGTGGCGCTGGGCCGTGGGGGGCGCGGTGACCGGTGTCCGGGCTGGTCAGGCCGCCCGGGTCCGCGGCGGGCCGCAGGCGGCCTGGAACAGGCTTCGTCATTCGGGCTCGCGGTGCCAGTATTCGGGCAGGTGCAGAATCAGGTTGCCGCGGCCGCGTCTCTTGACAGCTACGGCACCGGATGGGCCGCAATCGGCGGCTCGCGCCCGGTGACGCCGCCGATGGCGTCCGGTCCGGGCCACCGTCGCAGCGCAGCGGCAAGGAGCAAGGCGAACGCGAGGGCGGCGGCAACGGCGCCCGACAGGAAGCCCGTCGTGGCCCGGACCACCGCGCTGCCCGGAAGCGCGGTACCGGCCAGCAGCCCCGCCAGCCCGATCAGCCAGCCAGCCATCATCCAGGCGTGCTTTCCCCGGCCGAGCAGGGCCTGCGCGAGGATCATTGCCGCCAGATAGAGGCCGACCGACAGGCCCATGGCCAGGAAGGTGACCGGGCTCAGGCCCTGCCGGAAGCCGAAGAAGGCCCGGATGACCACTGGGCCCAGGGCCGCCGCCACCAGCGTGCTGACGACGGTCAGCGCCAGGCAGATGGTCAGGACCCGCCGCGTAAGCCGGAGGAAATCGGCCCTCCGGTCCCTGGCCGCGTGCGTGGCCATGGCGGGCAGGAAGCTCGGCTGAACGGCGGTGAACAGGAAGACCGGTATGCGCACCACCACCAGGGCGGCGAGGAACGCCCCTGCGCGCGCCCGCTCGGCGGGCGTAGCGAGCAGCTGGATGATAACCGGCCCCGCGTTGACCAGCAGCTGGGCCGCGACCGAGCTGACCAGCAGCAGTCCGAGCGCCGATACGAGCGGGCCGCCTCGGGCGATGGACACGCCGACCCGCGGGAGATGTGCCTTGCGCCCGACGAGTGTCGCTGCGAGCGCGACCCACGGAGCCGCGCCGAAGAGCCAGCCGACGGCGGCGACGCTGTGCAGACTGGCCAGCACCAGGCCGAGCAGGCCCGCCAGCCGGAAGCTGCCCTCGACGCCGAGCTGCAGCCCGTAACGCCCCAGCTCCCCCGTGCCGGCGAAGACGCCGCGTGAGGCGAAGCAGCAAGCATAGCCTGGCAGCCCCACGCACAAGGCCGCGAGCAGGCTCACGTTGCCGCCCAGCAGCCGCAATGACACCGGGTGGGCAGCGACCGCGACCAGGCCGGCGGCGATCGCGGCGGACATGCTGACCACCACGGCGCGGCGGACGAGGCTCGGATCGAAGGTTCCGAATCCCCGTTCGTGACCGCGTCTGCGTGCGATCTCCTGCTCGACCGGCAGGAACATCCCGGTGGCGAGACTGCTGACCAGGACGTAAAGGACTGATATCCCCGCAAAAGACGCCGCGCCGAGCAGGCGGCCAGCTAGGATCAGGGTGAGGTAGGAAGAACCGGCCTGGACAGCGAGCCCGCCGATAAGGGGCAGCGAACGCCGTGCCACGCCGGGCACGCTCCTGCTGGCTCTCACTGGGGCAGTCTAGGCTGCCTGTGCGCTCTCCTGCCTGGCGGAAGACGCGAAGGGTGCCGAGAGCCGCTGCTGACGGATACGAGGAGAACGGTTGGTCCATCGCAGTTCCGTCACGCCCGCGTTGCCCGGCCGGACGCCACCGTCTATTTCCGCAGGGCGCGAGCAGTGGGGGTCGATCGTCGCCCGGTTCCTCATCGCCGTTGCGGTCTCCGCGACGGCGGACGTGCTGTGGTGGCTGCACGAGCCGCGGCAGCTGACCGGTCCGATTGACATCGTGGGCTATCCCACGTTCGCGAACTTCGACTACATACCGTCTTTTGCGGCTTACCGTCTGGTTACCTACGCATTCCCGATCGGCGTGCTGGTCGTGTACGGCCTGCTCGCGTGGCGCGGCCCGTTGCGGCGGCCGGCTAACACCCGCCGACGGCGCTCCACCGCGCAGATGCTGGCTCTCCCGCCTGCTGAGCCGGACCTGACCGCGGCCGAGCCGAGCCTGGCGCGAGCCGAGGCGGATGTCCCGGCCCAGGCGGCGGTCTGGCCGACCCTGGGCGTCGCGGCCCGGCTGCTGCTGCCGGCCCTGGTGGTCGCCGTGGCAGCCAGTGCCCGGTCGAACAGCAATCACCAGGGCATCGCCCCCCTGGGGCTGGCATGCGGCCTTGTTTACCTGGTAGGCGTGCCCGTGCTCACGGCAGCGATCACCTGGTTCCGCGGCCGCCCCGGCCCGCTGCGATGGGCTCAGTTGAGATCGGCGATCGCCCCGGTCAACGGGATCGCCGGGGCGATGGCCTCAGTCTTCGGGCTTTGGTTCATCTCACGGCACAGCGTCGTGGTCGTGCTGAGCGACGACCGCGCTCAGCACTGGCCGTGGCTGCCCGGCTGGCTGGCCGGCCTGGGCATGCTCGTCATTGCCGCCTGGGGGGTGCTGAGGCTGCGCGGCGGCCGAATACCGGCCGCCGTCGAGAGACGGCTGCTGTCCGTCGTCGTCGGCGCGGCGTCCGTGTTCCTCATCACCTCGCGGATGCCAGGCGAGCTCGGCAGGTTCCAGGGCTTCGACGACGCTATGAACCTGGTCGGAGCGCGCCTGCTCAGCAAGGGCTACTTTCCGTGGCGCGATTTTCTGTTCATCCACGGTCTCTGGACGGACGCCCTGCAGGGCACCGTGGGGTTCACCGTATTCGGCGACACGCGCTGGGGCAGCCAGGCCGGCACCACCGTGCTGCTGATTCCGTGCGTGTGGGTCATCGCCTACATGTTCGCGGTCTGGCTCTCACGCGAAAACCCCTTGTTCCTGGTCGGTATAGGGGTCGTGCTGCTGTCGGGAGTCCTGGATTCGCCGCCCGGGCTGTTGACCTTCCCCGACGTCCGGTTCATCATCGTCCCGGTGAGCCTCGTGCTACTCGGCGAGATGCTGCGCCGCCGCAGCTTCAGGTGGTGCGCAGCGTTCATGGTTGTCCTGTTCAGCCAGGCGATCCTCGTGCCCGAGACGCTCTTCCTGGTCATTCCGGCACTGCTGGTCGTCGCCGCTGCCGACCTCACGCACCGGGCGCCGGGCAGCGGGATCTGGCCGGCCCTGCGGAAGTCGTGCTGGTGCGCCGCGGTCGGAGTGGGCCTCATCCTCATCTGGTGCGCCTTTCTCGCCGTGAACCACTCGCTCGGCCCCTGGATCGATTACTTCAAGATCTTCGTTACCGGGCACAACGCCGAGGGCGCCGTGCCGCCGAGGAGCATCCTCCCGCGGTACTGGATTGAATTCGGGCTGTGCATTGCGCTGGTGCTCGTCACCTTCTGGGCGGCTGCCGCCCGCGTGCGAGGCGGCAGGTCATGGTCGCCGCGCGACTGGGTCACTGTCGCGGCAGCAGGATTCGTCGCGCTCTACGGCGAGGCGGCACTCGGGCGGTTCGACGCGCCCCACATCGAGCTGGTCTTCATCGCCGCGATGCCGCTCATCCTGCTGTGGGCGGAGCGTGCCCTGACGGCTGCCGACAGCCTGGCTCGGGCCATCGCCTCCGGTACCCGCAGTCGCGACCCGCGAAGGGCCGAGCTGGCAGCGGGCCATCCTGCCGCCGCGCAGGCAGCCCGGCGCCCTATCACCCTCCTGGCCACGGCGGTTGCTGTGGTCATAGCTGCGCCGCTCACCGGCGCGCCCTCCGCTTTCGCGAGGGCGGGATCGCTCCCATCCCAGGAGCACGCGGTGTCCGTGGCCGAGCCCACGATCCCCCGGCTCGGCTATGTCGTGCCAGGTGATGCAGACCAGTCGCTGCTCCATGACCTCGGCACGGCGCTCGACACCTACGCGGGCAAGAACGGGTCAGTGTTCGACATGACGAACAGCCTCGGCTACCTCTACTACCTGCTCGACCGGCGGCCCGCGAGCCGGTTTGTGCACGTCAGCATGGCGATCACGCCCTACTCCCAGCAGCTGCTCATCGACAGCCTCCGGCAGAGCCGTCCGCCCGTGGTCATTTTCGATAGCGTCACGACAGGTGTGGCCGAATGGGACGGCATCCGCAACAACGTCCGCCATTACGAGGTCAGCAAGTATCTGCTGAGCAATTACCAGCCGGTCCTGTACACGCATCGCGTGCTATTGCTGCTGCGCAATGACCTTATGGCCACCCGCCCGCCGATTCCCCGGCTGATCGTCCCGCCAGCATCGACTAATCTCTACTTCAGCCGTCCCGCGTGCTACTGGGGCACTGTCCCCAAGTTCCTCAGCTCGCCGCCTTCCGGTTCCTCGCAGGAGATACCCGTCACCTCACTGGAGCCAAGGGTCGTCATTAGAATTGCGGGGTGGGCTGTCGATGCTGCGGCGCAGGCACCGGCGCGCATGCTGGTCCTGGCCAGCGGCAGTAAGGTGCTCAGGGTCGTGCGCCCTGACGTCCGGCGGCCTGATCTGGTCGGGACGGTCGGCAAGTACGCGCTGGACAGCGGCTTCTCGGCGGCGGTGATCCAGCCGCCCGGCGGCACTGCCATAACTGTGTACGGCCTGACGGCCGACGGAATGCTGCACCTGCTAGCGGGCCAGCGGAGCCCGCTGCTGAGCGACACACTCACTCTTCCGGACGGCAAGGTCGCTGGTATCGGGGCACCGATCCGAGGCCATGTGCACAGGGTGGTCAGCCGGACGGAGACGATCGGCGTCGCCCAGATTCCCAGCAGCGTGATCATCGCCGACTACGACCTGCTGACGCTGCACGCCAGCGGGCCGATAGGGCCTTCCTCCGTCACCATCTCCGACGCCCCCGGCGCGGCTGCCAGGCATGACATCATCGCCAGCGCTCCGCGCTCATCGGGGGCTGCCCTGGGCGTGCGAGTCGGCAGCTGCCTGCAGTGGCACGGATACCCGGCCGGCACGCTGTACGTGGCCCAGACAGGCGGGGCTCCGATCACCGGATTTCAGTTGTCCGGCGTCGGCTCCTGACCCGTCCGCGGTCGGGTCGGGCCGTGAACGTCGGCGCCATTCCCGGGCGGTGAACTGCAGCGCCCCTCCCGGGCAGTGACCAGGGCCTCGAGCTCGTCGCGTCCGGCCACGGAGCCGATCTCGTAGAAGCGCCGGTGCACCTCGAGTCCCGCGAGCAGGCCTTCGTCGGCCAGCGCGGAGCAGAGCGGGGCGAGGTCCTGCGGCCCGCCGGCCGGCACTCGCTCGCTGATGACCGCGCGGCGGAATGCGAGCAGCCCGTAGTCGATCCAGCGCATCTCGGGTGGAGGCGCGGTCAGTCCCTTCGCATAGCGGGCAACGCGCGTACCCCTGAGCACCACGTTGCTGTCGTCCCAGCGCCCGTCATTGCGCAAGACGGTCATCAGCGCGGGCTCGCGGCGCTCGCGTGCCGCCCGCAGCACTCCGGCAGGATCGATCTGCAGCCAGGAATCGCCGTAGAGAACAAGGAAGTCCTCCTCGAGCGCGCCCTCGTCGCAGGCGAGCCGCAGTGCGCCCGCGGTGCCTCGCAGGCGTTCGCCCTCGTCGACGTACCGAGCTGACAGTCCCCACGAGGCCCCGTCGCCGACGTGATCGCGGATCAGCTGACCCAGGTGTCCCACGCAGTAGACGACCGAGTCAATCCCGGATCGCGCCAGCCACGAGAGCTGCCACGTCGCGAACGGCGTCCCTGCGATCGGCAGCAGGTTCTTCGGAACGGTCTTGGTCTCGGGCCACATGCGGGTGCCGAGGCCGCCGGCCAGGATCACGCACTGCATCGTCGCCCCTAGTCGCGAACGAGAACGGTGCTGCCATCGTGATCGAAGGTGAAGCGCACTTCCGTCAGTCCCTCGGCGGCCATCGCCCGGCGAAGCGTGCGCTGGTCGCGGGTGTAGAAGAGCAGGAAGCCGCCCGCCCCGGCTCCGACCAGCTTGCCGCCGATCGCGCCGCTGTCGCGGCCCAGCTGGTACCAGCGGTCGATGCTGCCGTTCGACATCGAAGCCGACCGCTTCTTCTTGTGCTCCCAGTGCTCGTGCATGATCGCGGCGAAGCCCTCCGTATCGCCCTGCTCCAGGGCCGCCTTGCTGCGCAGGCCGAGTTCCTTCACGAAGTGCAGGTTGTCGATCATCTGCGGGTCGCCGCCCTCGGACCGCGTCTTCTGCTCGGCGAGGACCCTGTCAGCGTCGCGAGAGTAGCCGGTGAAGAACATCAGCAGGTGCTCCTCAAGGTCAAGCAGGGTGTCCGTGGGCATGGCCGGCGGGGATACGGCGACCTGACCATCGGGCCTGAAGTCGAAGCACTTGACGCCGCCGAAGGCGGCCACGTACTGGTCCTGCTTGCCAACGGGCCTGTGCAGGCGATCGATCTCGATGGCGCAGGCCTCGCGGGCCAGATCGCCTGGCGCCACGTGGTCGCGGCGGAAGGCGTAGACAGCGCGCAGCAGCCCCACCGTGAACGCCCCGGACGAGCCCAGGCCGGTACCGGACGGGATGTCGGCCGTGCTGACGATCTCGACTGACGGGCCGATGTCGTGGGCCAGCAGCACCTCGCGGACGATCGGATGCTCGATCTGGTCGGCGCGCTCGGCGCGCTCGAGTGCCGAGTATTTCAGGAAGTAGTCCGGCGTGAACGTCCGGTTGATCGTGATGAAGATGTATTTCGAGATGGCCGCGGACAGCACGAACCCGCCGAAATGCTCGTAGTACGAAGGCAGATCGGTGCCGCCGCCCCCGAGGGTGATCCGCAGCGGGGCGCGTGTGATGATCATCGGATGTCCGCCCCGGGCGTGTGCGCCACTGCCGCCATCTGCCAGCCGAGCGGGAAGTCATCGCGGCTGTGCCTGAACCCGGCGTCGAAGAAGCGCGTGGCCGCCTGCTCGGCCCTCGACGGCGTCGTACCAGGCGCTCGGTCCGCGACGTCGGCGATGAGACGGCGACCGCGCGCGATGACGGCAAGCTTGTAGATGTTGAAGAACGGAAACCCGGCGCGAAGTACCCGGTCGACCGCATATCCGGCATCGGTGAGCACACCGGCCAGGTCTGCGGCTTTGAAGTGCCGATGGTGGCCGATGTGCCGGTCGAACGCCGAGCGCGGGCCTCCTGGCACGGTGATGACCACCCGGCAGCCCGGGGCGAGCAGGCTCCTGGAGTTACGCAGCAGGCGCACCGGATCGTCGACATGCTCGAGCACCTCGGAGCACACGGCGTACCCGGCGGCTGGCTGACCGGGGTCGGGCGTCACCGCCTGCAGCAGGTCGCGCTGGCTGAAGCCGACCTCCACCCCGCGTGACGCGGCGGCCGCGCGACCGCGCTCGACGCCGGCCGTGCTGTACTCTACGCCCCACACCCCGACGTCGGGGTAGGTCTCCCGCAGGTAGATGGCGAACTCGCCCTGCCCGCTGCCGATGTCCAGCACCGTCGCGCCGGCCGGCGGCCTGCCCAGCAGGCTCATCACCAGCCGGCGCCGGTACAGGTTGGCGGGGTTGCCCTCAGCTGCCTCGCCGAAGGCGTCCCAGTGATGATCCCAGTCGTCCGGGTCCGGAGCCTCCGGTCGGCGGATCGCGCGGTCCGCGGCGCTCACAGGACCAGGCCCGCGGTCGCGGCGTCGTCATGGAACATGCGGACCGTCTCCAGCGAGAAGGCGTCGAGGTCCTTGCCGAACGACGCCAGCTTCTTCAGCAGGTCGAGCGTCACGGTGATGATGTGCACGCCGATGTCATCCGCCTGCCGCACGTTCAGGATCTCCCTGGAGCTGGCCCACAGCAGCTCCAGCTCGGGATGCGGCGCCATCGTCCCTAGCGCCGCCCGCATCAGCGGGATGGGATCGCGGCCGGTGTCCGCCACCCGGCCGGCGAACACCGAGATGATCGCGCCGGGACCGCCGGCGAGGGCCGCGGTCACGACCTCCACCTGCGCCACCGTCATGAGGGCCGTCACGTTCACGTGCACGCCCGAGTCGGACAGCTCTCGCATCACGGCGGATGTGCTCGTCCCGCACGTGTCGGTGACCGGGACCTTGACGTAGACGTTTCTGCCCCACGAAGCGATCAGGCGGGCCTGGCGCAGCATCTCGGTATGCTCGTCGGCGAAGACCTCGAATGAGATCGGCCGGTCGGTTATGCGCTCGAGCAGCTTGCGGGCAAAGCCCTCGTAATTACTGACTCCCGACTTGCGCATCAGCGTCGGGTTCGTCGTGAAGCCCGCGATATCCGGCCGGTCGGCTAGCTCGAGGATTCCTTCGAGGTCGGCTCCGTCCGCGAATATCTTTACGGTCTTGAGTCCTAGATCAGCCATCCCTGGGTCTCTCCGGGGCCCAGTTCTGCTGTCGAATCCACGCCGCGGCTTCGGGCAGATTCGCCACGGCGACGTGTGTGCCGACGGGAACCGGCTCCTCGAACCGATATTTAACGTATATGGCTTTCACTCCGGCGCGCCGCGCGGCCTCGATGTCCCGCCATCGGTCTCCTACGCTCGCGCTGCGCGCCAGATCCAGGTCCAGCCGCTCGGCGGCAGCGAGCAGCATGCCCGGCTGGGGCTTGCGACAGGCGCAGGCGTCGCAGGCGTCATGCGGGCACACGCAGACCTCGTCCAGCGGCACCAGGCTGCGCAGCCGCTCGTGCATCCTGTCGACCTCGGCGCGCGTATGGGTGCCCCGGGCGATGTCTGGCTGATTGGTCACGACGACGAGAACGAAGCCCGCCCGCTGCAGGTCGGCGCACGCCTCGGCGACACCGGGGAGCACGCGGAACTCCGCCAGGGTCCGGGGCGGTGTTGGCACGCCGTCCCGGACGAAGGCCTCGTTGAGCACCCCGTCCCGATCGAGGAAGACGGCCGGACGGCGGCGTGTCGCGGTCATGCGTCGAACCGCCCGTCACGCGCGTCGGCCAGCAAGGACGCCATCGATGCCCGCAGAGCCTGGGGTCCGGTGCGCTCGTTCTTCCAGCCCAGCGCGCGGATGCGGTCGGTGTTGATGCGAACGAAGGGCACATCGCCCTTCCAGCCGCGGTCACCGCCGGTGTAGTCGAACCGCGTGCTCCCGGCGGGCAGGCCGATGACGTCCATCGCCAGCTCAGCTATCTCGGTGACCGTGACATAGTCGCCGGTCGCGACGTTGAACACCGCGAATTCCTCCGTGGCCAGGCGCGCCGCGTGCAGGACGGCCTCGACGACGTCGTCAACGTGGATATAGGACTTGCTCTGCTGGCCGTCGCCGAGTATCCGCAGGCGCGTCGGGTCTTCCAGGAGCCGGCGGATGAAGTCGAAGCCCACGCCGTGCGTCTGGCGTGGCCCGACGACGTTGCCGAATCGAAACGCCCGCGCGGTGACGCCGAACATGGCGGCGTAGGACGCCAGCAGCGCCTCGCCCGCCAGCTTGCTCGCCCCGTAGGTCGACACCGGAATCAGCGGCCCGTGGTCCTCGGTCGCCTCCCGCTCGCCGAGGTCGCCGTACACGCCGCTGCCGGAGGCGTACAGCACCATCTTGACGCCGCCGCGGCGGGCAGCCTCGGCGACATGATGGGTGAGCAGGGTGCCCTGGTCGAAGTCGATCGCCGGGTCAGTCATCGCGCGCGCGATGTCCGGGTTCGACGCCAGGTGGATCACCGTGTCGTGCCCGTCCATCGCGGCGACGAGATCCGCGAGGTCCCGCGCGTCGCTCTTGACCACGTTCAGCCGGTCGTCGCCCTGATGTGCGGCCAGATGCCACTCGCGGCCGGACGAGAAGTTGTCGTACACCGTGAGCTCTTCTGTCGCCTCACTGGCGAGCAGACGATCGACGAAGTGCCCGCCGATAAAGCCGGCGCCGCCCACGATGCAGATCCGCTGGCTGGCCCGCTGGGTCATCGCAGCGACTCCCACCGGGTCGCCACGCGGGCCAGGGCGGGGTGGGATACGAGCAGGTGCCATACCACGGCGCACAGGCCCTCGGTGTGCGGCGTGATGTGGTCGGCGTACAGCGGCGGGATGACAACGCAGGCATCGGCGAGCCGGGCCGTCGTGCCGCCGTCACGGCCGACGATGCCGAAGATCGCACTTCCGCGCTCGCGCCCGAGCTGCAAGGCGGTGATCAGGTTGGTCGAGACGCCCTTCGCCGCGTTGCCGCCGCCGACGGAGAAGACGAGCAGCGCGTCGCGGTCGGAGAGCCGTGACCCTTTGAGCCACTCGGCAAACGTGGTATCCCAGCCCTCGTCGTTTGCCCGTGCCGTCAGTTCTGACACGTTGTCGGTCGGCGTGTACGCCTCGAAGCCGCAGATCTTGCGGAAGTCGTTGACGGCGTGAGACGCGTGGCCCGCTGAGCCACCCACGCCTAGGATGAACAGGCGGCCGCCCCGCCCGCGCACGGCCGCCAGGCCCTCGGCGATCTGCTCGACCACGTCTGTGTCGATCGACGTGAGAACATCGACGGACTCCTGCACGAAGGCCTTCGAGAATGTCATTTCCGGGTCTCCACTGGATCGGTCTTGCACACGGCGAATGTGTTCAGCGCGAACTTGTGCCTGAAGCAGCGAATGCCGTGCGGCACGAAGCCGGCACCGACCAGCAGCGGCCACAGGTCACGGGGATCGTAGTAGGACTTGTGATCGTCCATCTCGCAGGCCGGCGAGAGGCCGAGCCGGAACGCCGAGAACTCCAGCGCCCTCTTGCCGAGCCAGGACGGCACGTTGATGGCGCAGACGCCGCCGGGCCGCAGGAGGCGCCGGAACTGCTTGATGGTCTCGGCGGGCTCCCAGAGGTGCTCTAGGACCGACATGCACAGGACCACGTCGAGTGACCGATCAGGCAGGTCTGCCAGGGCGCCGGGAAGGCTTCCTTCGATCGCGGTGACGCTGGGCAGCGACTTGAGATCGTCGGCCAGCGAGAGGTCGACGAGTGTCGCCGACCTGACTCTGGCGAGGACCGATCGCATGTAGGTCGCCTCGAAGCCGCAGCCGAAGTCGCCGACGTCCTTGCCGTCGATGCTGCCGACGGTCCGCCTGATCTGGTGGCCTGACAGCCAGACGCCGACGCGATCGACGGCCGTGATCCTGCCATCCTGCCCGAATGCCGTGTCCCGAGCAGGCTCAGCGTTGGGCATCGTTCTTCTCCCCGTAACGCACCTCGGTGGCGTGCAGGAGCAGGGTGAAGCAGAACGTCGAGAAGCCGATGATCATGAATAGCAGCCCGACGATTCCAAGATGATCAAGAACGGAGGCTGGATTCGGCAGCGAGTAATCGTGGGTCACGTAGTGCACGAGCACAACCGCAGCAAGCGCGAATCCGAGCGCGAACAGCAGCCCGCTGGCCACGACGGTCCCTGTGTAGCGGAACAGGCGCCGCCACCGCTGTTGCGCCTGACCCGTGTAATCGAGGAATACGTCGGCCAGGCAGCCAAAGTAGATGCTCTGCAGCCCCAGCACGGACAGGGTCAGGCCGACGAGCATCCAGTACAGGTTGAACGTCAGCGGGCCGATTGTGATCCCGCCGAAGCTGAGGGGCAGCGTGAGCAGCAGGCCGAGGGCGAACAGCACTATGCCGGGCTTGAACAGGAAGAACTGCGCGCCGTGGATGAACATGGCACGCAGGTTGATCCAAGCGGCGTGGAAGGGAGAGAACCAGCCTGAGCGCTTGTGATGCGACAGGCGGCCGTCACGGTCCTTGTAGAAGGTGACCGGCACCTCAGTGGTCCGCAGCCCCATGCGGACCGACTTCAGGACCATCTCCGAGGCGTACTCCCACGACTGCGCGACCAGTCCCATGCGGCAGAGCGCCTCGCGGGTGACACCGCGCATCCCGCAGTGGATGTCGCTGAAATGGCTGCCGAAGAGACGGTTGAGGATCCAGGTCGTCAGCGGCGTGCCGAAGTACCGATGCAGGGCGGGCATCGCACCGGGCTCGATCGAGCCCTTCCAGCGCGAGCCCATCGCGTACTCGGTGCCGCTGCGCATCGCCTGGACGAAGGGCGCCAGCTCGCGGAAGTCGTACGTGCAGTCCGCGTCGCCCATGATGACGTACTTGCCGCGCACGTACGGCAGCGCGTCGATGTAGGCACGGCCGAGCCCTCGCTTGGGGGTCTTGAGGACGCGTGCCCCGCCCGCGAGCGCGAGCTCGGCTGTGCGGTCAGACGAGCTGTCGACGATGAGTATCTCGCCCACGGCGTCGGCCTTGCGCAGTCCCTCGTGGCACCACGCTACGAAATCGGCGATGGTGAGCTCCTCATTTACCGCCGGAATGAGGATGGTCACCTCGGGCGATTCGACGTCGTCTGCAGGCAGGAGGAGATCAGTGTCCCGAACTCGGACTAGTCCGGTGTTCCCGCTGGTTGCGCCGATTCCGATGGCCGGAGCATGGCCAGCCGGCCGGTAATCGACCACCCCTCCCAGCCTCCTACGTCATCTAAGATCGCCGACAGTGCCGTCACCGACGGTATCGGCCTTGCGAGTTATCCCATGTTCATGGAATTTGAGAGCGGCAGTTCCCGCCCGGAGCCTCCCAGGTGGTAGGCCACATACCTGAGCGGCCTGGGCGCACCTAGCAGGGCAAACTGCCATAAGCAGGCATCAGGATACGCGCCGCCGCATTTGAGCCGGATCCGGCGACGCGAATTTTACTTTTTCTTTGGTATCTGATTGCGCAGATGGGAGGGATCGCCCGGGTGACCCGCTCCATGTTGGGCCAGTACTTCCCGCAGTCCTCGCGCAGCGGCGCGCTGAGCGACCATACACCGCGTCAGCGCAGGGAGCGCGCCGACAACGCCGAGCCGGGGAGGCGCGGGCGGCGGAAAGCACCGGGAGGTGGGCGCCGATGATTTCGGGGACCTGATCGGGCTCAGCAGCACGGCCCGTGCAGGTCTCTGCCGGGAGAAACTTACCATGGGGTGCGAGCATCACCGAATCGTGCGGGCCGAGTTCGGGGAATCGGCCCCGGATGCGCTGCGCCAGATGAAACTGCGCGGCGACTCGGTCGCCGTGATCCTGGCCGACGACCGGATGCCGCAGATGATCGGGATCGAGTTCCTCGAGCGCGCGATGGACGTGTACCCGGTAGCCCGGCGCGCCCCGCTGACCGCCTATGCCCACACGGGTGCCGCCATCGACGCGATCAACGTCGTCGATCTCGACCACTACCTGCTCAAACCGTGGGACCCGCCGGAGGAAAACCGCTACCCGGTGGTGGACGGGCTGCTCGAGGCGTGGCTGGCCTCGGATCACCGGCAGACGGCGACCGATAGCGCGACCCGCACGACCAGCACGTTCAGCCCGCGGACCAGCAGGCTCTTTCCCTGGATCTTGGTGTGCCCGAACGCGGCGCCGGCCTTGGCGTGCCCGCAGGCCCGTCTCTGCATCGAGTCGATATCGATAAGGCCAGCACGCCGGCGCCGGGCAGCAGCGGCACGGCCGCGGCCAGGGCGGCCAGGAACACCCGCCCGGCGGCCTCCAGCTGCCGCACGTTTCCCCAGGTGAATGAGCGCAGGAACGACCCCAGCGTGGACGGCGCCCGCACCCCGTCGAACACCTCGGTCATGGCGCCGTGGCGCAGCAGGTCCATGTCATCGATCGAGTCCGCGCCCGCGGCCATCCCCGCCACCAGGCAGGCCACCTTCACCTCCGGGCACACCCCGGTCCGGGCAGCGATGCGGACATGCCGGCGGGCCAGCGTGTGCAGCCCGGCCCGCCCGGCCAGCGCCATGACCGGGACCAGCCCGGCCGCCTCGATCAGGTCGTCGGTGAAGTCGATGCGGGGTCGGGCAGCGACGCTATCCCGCCAGCGTGCGGCTAGCCGAGCCGGCGCCGGGGCAGGCACCCGTAAGCTGCCCCGGCGCCCGCACCTGCTATGCCACAGACTGGCGGCGCAGCCGCCATACCGCCAGCGCCGCGATCGCTGCCGCGCCCGGCAGGAGCGGGTTGTCGAACCAGTTACCGGCACCCATCGCGAGGTTGTCCAGCGTGATTGAGAACGAGGACAGCAAGAGGTAGGAGGCTAGCGCGACCGCTGGCCGTGCGTCGATGCCAATCCAGGCGAGGCTGACGACGAGAACACACAGCTGCAGACCGAGTGCCAGGTATGTCGAGTAAGTGACAGACTGAAAGAAGCCGGGCAAGGTGAACGCCGCGACGACCACGCCAATCAGCCACAGCCACGCACCGGCCGGCCGATCCGTCCGGCGTGCCAGGGCGACGACTGCCATCAGGCACAGCAACTTGATGACAAGCTGGCCGACCAATTCCCCCTGGGACGCAGCCAAATAGCACACAGCCGCCGCAGCGGCCAGCACGGCGGCTCCGACAACCAGACGGCGACCTGCCCAGACCAGGACCACCGTGGCCGCAATGAGCAGCCCTGACAGCAGCGCTGGCCACCCAGACGGACCGTAATAGGGCACACCCGCCGGACCAAGCTTGCTCGTAACGAAATCATCGACGTACCCGAATGCGTGCAGACTCAGAAAGTAGGCAACGCCGAGGAACACCGCGAAGCGCAGGTTGGCCGCCGTGCTGAGGCCCCGATTCTGCGCCGCGCGGGCCCGAAGGCCACCCAGGATCAGCGCCCGGGCGTCGCGCATCATTGGCCGCTTCCGGCCGTCTGGCGTCGCCTCCAGCAGGGTGCCCATGATCTCCTCGCCGCGGTCCCGCCGGTAGGAGGCCGGGTAAGCCAGCAACAGCAGCCGGCAGCGGCGCTCCAGCGGGCTCACGCCGTCCTCGCCTTCCGGCCGAGCCGGCTCGCCCGCAGGCTGGGTTCGGCGCCGGTAACGAGCCGCGCAGCCGCCGCCATCCGCTGTGCTTCAGCCCGCAGTGCGGCCGAACCTGCGTCTGTCAGCCCGTAGGAACGGCGGATACGGCCAGCGACCATTTCCTCGCCAATCAGCCGGAGGCGACCCTCGGCCGTCAGCCGGTCGAGCGCTGTGTAAAGAGTGCCGGTGGGCAAGCGAATCCTGCCATTCGACAGCTCCTCGACACGCTTGATAATGGCGTAGCCGTGCAACGGCCCGGCAAGAAGCGCAGCGAGTACGAAGTACGTCGGCTCTCGCATCGCGATCCGAGGTTCGCCCATGCCGACCATCATAGGTAGATGGACGATACGTTGTCAATCTACCTGTCAGAGATCCGCGCCCCAGCGTCAGCTCTACCAGCTGCCGGGCAGGTCCGCGCTGTAACGGGACTCGATGATGCGGTGCGCGATCGAGACTGGCGTCGGCAGCCGCAGCTCGCCGTTCGCGATCGCGGCAGCCAGGTCATCCCTGCTGTACCAGTGGGCTTCCGCCATCTCGTCAGCGTCGACCTTGATCTCGGTACAGTCGCGTCAGCGCGGAAGCCGAGCATCGAGGCTTTGCGACATGGGCCAAGGCTGACTCCCGAGGTAACCGACCGCGCCGCCACGGATCGGCCTTATTCACTCCGAACTAACCGGGGAGCTATAACCACGGCAAGGGCCACGCGGAAGGCGTTTCCGGCGCGGTGCGGCTCAGGATCCGATGTGCCGGTTGTGGATGCGCAGCGCCAGCACGGCCAGGTCGATTAGCGGGGTGGCGCTTCCGGCGGCGTGGGCGCGAGCAGCGAGGTCGGCCAGCACGGCCTCGACTTCGGTGCGGCGGCCATCGATGAGGTCGCGTGTCAGCGACGATGTGGTCGCCGACCCCGCGGCCGTGACGGCGTCCTCGGTCACGCGCAACTGCCCGGCGGGAACCGGATGGCCGCAGGCGCCCGCCGCGGCCGCCGTTTCCGCGAGCACCGACCGCGCGAACCGCTGTCCTCCGGGCACGGCCACGATGTCGCCGACGGTTGCTCGCATTAGCGCGGTGACGGCGCCGAGGCTGGCTATGAACACCCACTTGGCCCACATCGCATCGACGATGTTCCCGGGCACGACCACGTCTGCTCCGGCGTCCCGGAAGGCCGACGCGAGCCGGTCGACGCGGGCGCTCGGCGAGCCGTCGAGCTCCCCCAGCTCGACCTCGAAGGTGGGCGCCAGCACCTGGATTGTCCCATCGTCCTCGAGCTCAGTCGCGATCCGCAGCACCCCGCCGAGCACGGCCGACCCGAACTGGCCGGTCAGGGGCTCGACGTGGGCCATCCCGTTGAGGAACGGGATGATCACGGCCGGGGGCTTGACCGCGGGTTCGATGTCGGCCATGGCCCCTTCGAGATCGTCTGACTTCACCGCCAGCACGATCGCGTCGTAGCCGGAGGTGAGCTCGCCCGCGGTCACGACCGTCGGCCGCAGCACGCTGGCCCGGTCCTGGCTGGCGATGTGGAGCCCTTCATCGCGCAGCCGCGCGGCGCGGCGCGGCCGCACCAGCACGGTCACGTCGTAACCAGCGTCCGCCAGGCGCGCCGCGACGAATCCGCCGACCGCCCCGGCTCCGACGACGAGGAACCTCAACGGCTTTTCGTGCGGACCAGCGAGCACCGGACCTCCGTGCCACAGAATGTCGCTTTAATCCCGTCTAAACCCCTCGGCGCAGGCCTAGCACCATGCTTACATCCCGCCTCGGCCAGGCCACATGCCGGCCCTCAGGCGGCACTGCTGTCGGGCCCCGGAGGCTCGTCAGAAGTGGCTGAACGCGCCGGTTCCAGTCTGGACCGCTGTGTTGAGGCGGAAGTCAGGCTCGGCCACTCCAGTGACTGCCTGGGGTTCGAGCGGGTCTGGCGAGGCCACTCATGCTTTTAGGCGGGCCCGCGTTCGTGCCAGTCCCCGCTGATCGCCGACACCCTCATCTACACGCTACGCGCGAGCTTTCAGCTCTGATCAGCGGCGGGCTGGCGCCGGTTTCGCCTCGGGCAGAGCGGTGACGAATTCCCGGAGCGCGACGCCGATCTCGTCAGGGGAGTCCTCCTGGATGAAGTGGATCCCTCGAACCACGGATTCGCGCTGATTAGGCCAGCTGCGACAGAAGTCGTACAACCTCCTCACCAAGATGGCGCCCGGCTCGGCCTTGATCATCAGTTTGGGCAGCGTTGACCTGGACACTCAGGCACCGTGCTGCTCGAATATCTCGAAGACGTCCCTCGGCTCGCCTTCGAGCGGGAGTTCACGTGGCCACACGAGCGTCGGGGTCTGTGACGCCGGATCCCGGAATGGCGCCCGGTACGCATCCATCTCCGGCTCGCTGAGGGTCCGCATAATGCTCATGAGCAGTACCGTCTCGACGAAGAAATTCTCCTCGAACACCAGCCGATCTCCCTCCGGCGAGCGCAGCCGCTGAAACGGCCCGCGCCGGTCTTCGGGGAAGTCACTCCAGTTCCTCGGCTCCACCATCGCCCCCATATAGGCGATCGCCACGACGAACCAGCCGTCGACGTAGCTGGCCTGGTCGACGAAGCGGTACCGGCCGTCGGGAGCAGGACCCGATTGACCCATCCCGACCAGGTCAGGGGCAAGGCACCGTCGCCGGTCGGCCAGATGGGGGATCACGTTGCGCCACAGGTACGACCACGTGGGATTACCGTGCAGAAAAACCACCGGCTCACCCTCGCCGACGTCGACGAAACTCATCTCGGTGCTATTGACCAACACGCGTTCGCGATGATGCCCGTCCCCTGGGAGTACGTCCACTGGAAGCCTCCTGCGCATAAAGTGGCTGCGGTCGGCCGTACATCACTTCCGTGGCTGTGAAGTTGCGGGATCAAGATCTCCGTTCAGGAACTATGGTTTTCCATAGCCGACTGACCAGTCTTCACTCTCGTTCTCGGTGATCGATACGACCAGGTCAGCCGGGTCGAGCCCGCAGTCACGCTTCAGGTTCTGGGCTAGCAGCGCGTAGAGCTTCTCCTTCTGGGATGGAGTTCGACTACTGACGTGTTAACAAGCCATTTCAAAAGGAAAACTGGTAATTCACTCCGAGGAGGTCAGGCGGTGCGGGCGAACTAATACGGCAGACGCACTTCGTGATCTAAAGATCTCTAATGGTTGGGGTTACAGAAGGGTGTGAGGTCGAGGCCGGTGCTGGCGAGGAACCCGTCGAGGAGTCCGGGCCGGTACTGCATGCGCCTGAGCCGGGTCTTGACCAGCGCGGTCAGCTGGCTGAGGTCGCGCTTGGCCATGTTGGCGAGAGACCTTTTCAGGTGCGACCACACCGCGTTGAGCTCGTGCGCGTGTGGCGGGAGCTGGTAGACGGTCAGCCAGGGCCAGCCGTCACCAGGCCCATGACCCCGCCATTACTGTAATGATCTTTTTAGTAAGGCCCGGCACCGTCGCGGTAGACCACCAGCAGCGCCACGTCGTGGTGTAGAACAGCAGCGCATCGCCGGGCTCGAACGCGATGGTGACCGGGATGCGCGGCACGTCGGCGAGCTGGCCCAGGCCGAGCGGCAGGCTGCCCTCTTGCGGGCCGATAAACCGGGGACGTGCCGGGCCGAGGAGCAGCGGCGCGGGATGACCGCAGCTGAGCAGCTCGACCTCGGTACCGTCGGCGCAGACCTCGGCGAGGATGGCGGTGACGAACTGCTCATCACCGAACTGGCGGGCCAGGCTGGTCTCGATCCGCGAGGCGACCGCTCCCAGGCAGTCCTCCTCATGGGCAGCCTCGCGGAACACGCCGAGGACCGCCGCGTGGGTTCGAGCCCCACCCGCCCCACTGGTTTCCGACCGGCCTCCGCCCCCGGCTGGACGTACGGCAAGATGGGTGACATCTACCCTCGACATCAACGAGGGCGAACACCGGCGCATACGGACGACTCCAAGCGCACGGGCCGATGCCAGGTAGCCAGTGGTGAGCAGCCGCGCAGCGGGCGCCGGATCGAACTTTGGGCCGGGATGGACGCGGGGGTGCTTTCAATGCCCAGCGACGACGTGCTCGTACTCATCGATGAGGGCGGCCGGGTGGTGGAGTGGGGACGTCCAGCCGAGGAGCTGTTCGGGTGGTCCGCCGACGAGGCTGTCGGCCAGTGCGTGACCGCGATCATGCGCGAGGTCGCCGCTGACGACGGATGGCGGCGGGAAAGGTTCTCGGATGCGGCCGCGGTGCTGGTCAAGCCGGTACTGCGAGGCACTTCCGTTGTTTGGCAGGTGCTCGCAGCACGGGACGCCATGTCGGGGCAGGACGTGGCGATCTTGAAGGCCATGTTCACCCATTCCCCGGTCGGACTGCACGTCCTCGACGATCAGCTGCGCGTGGTCCGCATGAACGCCGCAATCCGCGGGCTGCGTGACACGCCGGTGGAACACCTGCTAGGGAAGCATTTCACCGAGGCGTATGAACTCCAAGACCCCGAGGAAGAAGCCGCCGTGGCGCAAAGGGTCCTGGAGAGCGGAGAGCCGGTAGTGAACCGGCTGATCCCGGGCTTCGAGGCACCAGGCCAGCCCGGGCGCCGCATCTACTCCGTCTCCTACTTCCGCTTGGAGGACCCCCACGGCGATGTGCTCGGACTGGTGGCATACGCGGTCGACGTCACCGAGCGAGAGAACGCACAGAACCGCCTGGCCCTCCTGGACACGGTCCGCACACGAGTGGGGCACCGGATGAACGTGGGCGCTGTCTGCAGAGAGCTGGTGGAGGCGGTAGTGCCCGCCTTCGCGGGCATCGCCGTCGTCGAGGTAGTCGAAGACGTCGTCCGCGGAGAGGAACCTCCGCTGGTGCCCGTCCGCCGGGACGTTCCTCTGCGCCGAGCAGCCTTCCAGGGTCAAATCCCGGCATACCCGGTCGGAGACGTGCACCCCCTGCCGACCGGCACCCCGTTCTCGCGCGTCCTCTCCGACCTTCGGCCGCGCCTCGTCTCGATCGATGAGGACAGCTCGTGGCTAGCCGCCGACCCAGCCCGAGCACACGCCATCAAGCGATCCGGTGCCCACTCCCTGATCGTGGCACCGCTGGCCTTGCGTGACCAGGCTCTTGGCCTGGCCAGCTTCTACCGCCATCGGCAAGAAGACCCCTTTGAGGAGGACGACGTCGCGGTGGCGTCCGCCGTTTGTGCGCACGCTGCGCTCTGCATCGAAAACGCCCGTAAGTACATGCGCGAGTGGATTATCGCGTCAACCGTCCAGCGCAGGCTTCTCCCCCAACAACCGGCCACACAGACCACCGTGGAGATTTCCCAGCTGCACCTTCCCGGTCAGGAGGGCGGCGGCGCGTGGTTCGACGCGATCGCGCTGCCCGGCGCACGGACCGCGCTGATCGTCGGCGACGTGGCAGGGCGAGGCATCATCGCGGCCATCACGATGGGACTCCTACGGACGGCCATATATACACTCGCCGCCCTGGACCTGCAGCCCGACGATCTGCTGGCCCGCTTGAGCGACACCGCGGCCCGTCTCGCCGCCGCGTACGCCGCAAAGCCCCCGGTGGATCCCCTGCCCCGTGAGCCGCTCACCCCCAGCTGCGCCATCGCGATCTACGACCCGGTCGATCTCACCTGTACCATCGCCCGCGCCGGCCTCCCGGAGCCGGTCGCCGTCTTTCCCAACGGCACCTCCGCCAGCCTGCCCGTCCCCCCAGGTCCCCTACTCGCCGGAACAGACAAAGCCCCATTCCCCGCGACAACCGTCAACCTCCCCGAAGGGAGCACCCTGGCGATGGCCACGGCCGGGCTCGCCGACGAGGTGCTGGCGCGATCCGGTCCACTGCGCCCGCTCCTGGACGGCGCCGGTGCGAGGCCCCTGCCAGACCTGTGCGGCAACATCGCGTATGCGCTTACAGACAGCCACCGGACCGGCGAGACAGTGATGCTGCTCGCCCGCACGAAGGCGCTGCCTGCAGATCGGGTACTGACCCGCTCGCTGCCGGCGGAGCCCAAGGCCGCACCGATCGCCCGCGCAGCGGCCCGCCGCCAGCTGGAGGTCTGGGGAGTGGACGAGGAAACGGCGTTCACCACCGAGCTCATCGTCAGCGAGCTTGTCGGCAACGCGGTCCGCTACGGTGCTCCGCCCCTGCGACTACGCCTGATCTTGGAGCGGATGCTGACCTGCGAGGTCAGCGACGCCGCGACCAGCACTCCGCTCGTGAAACACGCCCGCACTATCGACGAGACAGGCCGAGGGCTGTTCATTGTCGCCAGCCTCGCGGACCAGTGGGGTACCCGCTACCAGGCCCAGGGGAAGACCGTCTGGGCAGAGCAGCCAACGGGGGCACCGTAGCAGTGTCACTTTTCCGCTTCGTGCGTCGTCCTTTGCCGGTGACGTGCCACCGCCACCTGACCCGGCGCCCGCCAGCCAGAGCCTGACCGTCTTCACCTCCTACTTCCTGAACTACGCGGCCACCGAGCTGGACATCCCGGCGACCTGTCCGGGCCCGGCCACGCCGGCTGAGCGCCAGGCTGCCGGGCAGGCCGCCGCACGCCGCACCCGCTCCCGCCGGGTCCGCTCGGCCGCGGTCAGCCACCGGGGATACCTCACACCTCCGGCATACCGCACGACTCGTCAGTCGCACCAGGCCGTAACCCCCGCCATTAATGATCTTTAGCGGTGCGTAAGAGCGCTTGTTTAGACTTCGCGCGGTGGATGCTGGCGAGGATCTTCTCGGCGTCCTGGTCCGGGTAAGCGCCCGGGGTGCTCGTTCCAGTGGCCGGTGGACGCGCCGATCGTGTCTTGGGTTGCCGGACTGCGGACCGGGACCCGCGATCCCGGTCAGCGCGATGGCCGGCGCCACCGGCGTCGAGTGACAAGACAGTGAGGCTCGGTGGCAAGGCTGTCTTGCGCCGGTCGGCGAATCGCGCCACGGCGGTACCCGTGATGACTGCCTCGGCGAAATGATCGGTGCCGCCCGGGTGCGCCCGGCAGGCGTCGCTTCGGACGTGCAGGGTCATGGCGGACACGACGACGCCATCGGCGCCCAGCCCGCGTACCGCCTGCTCCAGGCGACTCCGCGCATCCTGCCGCACCTGGACCACCAGATTGGTGTAGGCCGGCACCTCCGCGTTCCCCGTGCCCCGGGGACCGGAGCTGGTCGTCAGCAAGTCGTCGTGCAGCCCGGCTACCGAGATGCCCAGCGCGATCCCGGCAGGCACCCAGCCGGCCATCAGCAGCCTGGCGAAATCCGGGCCGGACAGGTCGCAGGCGAACGGGCGGGCCAGCGGCGGGCAGCCGCTGGCCCGCACGGCCGTGCCGGTCACCGTGAACTGGACGGCACCGGCGGTGAAGTTGTCTGCGGGGATCTCCCTGACCTGCAGCGCCGCGCCCACGATGCCGTGGCCGCCAAGATCTGCGCACTCGCCGGCCATCCGGTCGATCGCCGTCCGGCGCCCGTCGTACAGTGCCTGCGCGATCCGCGCGGCCGGGCCGGGGATGCCCTGCCCGGGCACGGTGGCGGGGCTGGTTCCTGGAGCCTCCGGCGACGCGTCGCGCGCCAGGTGACGCGCAGCGTTCCCTGGGCAGCTGACTCCCGCGGTGGCGCTGAGGTAGTAGACGCAGGCCCCGAATACCTGGCCAGCCGGCTCGAACCCGACGCTCCTGATCGCCGCGAACCCGCCGACTGACAGCGCGGAGTCCCATGTCCCGTCGCGGCGCAACGCAGCCATCATCGACCCGCCGTAGCTGGTCCGTGGCACTCGCCCGTCGCGCTCTCCAGATGCGCTCGCCAGTCGTCGTCGCCGACCCATGCCCCGCCCGGCCGCCTAACGGCGTCCAGCACGCGCCGCCACGGCCCGTGCCGGGTAACAGCAGAGCCGGTCCTCGCCCGCACAGCCAGCGTCCGGCTCGTCGGTCCTGCACCTGAGACACAACCACCAGCGCTCCTCACCGCCCATGGCCACCACACTCCCAGATCATGGCCGCCACGCTCCAGCCCGGCCAGCTCGGCCCGTCGGGGCGGTTTCAGGCAAGCGGGCGGGCGGGCACGACCTTATCGTGCCCCGGGTGCTCGGACAGGACATCGTGAAGCGTCGGTCCGTGGCCTGACCAGCCACGTCCCAGAGGGGGGCGCGTCAGAACTGAACCCGTCGCAGAAGGGAACCGTTTGTGCAAGCCATCACCGTACGAGACCGTGCCGCCGGCGCCGCCGGGCTCACGCTGTCCGACATCCCCCACCCCCACACGGCCGAAAACGACGTGATCGTGCGCGTCCACGCGGCCGGGTTCACCCCCGGGGAGCTGGACTGGCCGGGCACATGGACCGACCGCGCCGGCCGCGACCGAGCCTTGAGCGTGCCCGGGCACGAGCTGTCGGGTGTTGTCACCGAACTGGGCTACGGCACCACCGGCCTGACCGTGGGCCAGCGGGTGTTCGGACTGGCCGACTGGACCCGCGACGGGTCGCTGGCCGAGTACACCGCGGTGGAGGCCCGCAACCTCGCCCCGCTCCCGGCGGACATCGACCACACCGTGGCCGCCGCCCTGCCCATCTCCGGGCTGACCGCCTGGCAGGGCCTGTTCGATCACGCCCGCCTCAAGACGGGCCAGACCGTCTTGATCCACGGCGCCGCGGGCGCCGTCGGGTCAATCGCCGTGCAGCTCGCCCGCGAGCTGGGCGCCCGCGTGATCGGCACCGGTCGTGCCAGGGACCGCGAGGCCGCCCTCGGCCTGGGTGCAGGCGCGTTCGTGGACCTGCAGGCCGACCGGCTGGAGGACGCCGGCCAGGTCGACGTCGTGTTCGACGTGATCGGCGGCGAGGTCCTCGAACGCTCGGCCCCGCTGGTCCGCGACGGCGGCACGCTCGTCACGATCGTCGGCCCGCCGAAGGTGCGGCCCGCCGACGGCCGGGCGATCTTCTTCGTCGTCGAGCCGGACCGGTTCCGGCTGGCGGACCTCGCCGAGCGGGTGCGGTCCGGGCGGCTGAACCCGATCGTCGGGGCCGTGCGACCGCTCGCCGAGGTGCCGTCCGCGTTCGCCCCCGACCGCCGGGTGCCCGGCAAGACGATCATCCGGGTCACCCCAGGCGGATAACCGGCGTGAGGGCGGCGGGACCCGGCTTGACCTGCGGGGTAATTGCGGGCGCGGTCAGGTCCGCCCATCGTGGAAGCGGTACCTGACCACCAGAACAGAACCCGTGGAGAAGCCATGTCTGCCTACGCCGTTGCCCATATGCGCCAGGTCACGATGCGACCGCCGATCGTCGAGTACCTGCAGCGGATCGACGCCACGTTGGCACCGTTCGGCGGCCGGTTCATCGTGCACGGCGGTGAGGTCGACGTACGGGAAGGCAGCTGGCCGGGCTTCCTTATCGTGATCGAGTTTCCGGACGGCGGCCGAGCTTGCGCCTGGTACGACTCGGACGCCTACCGGGAGATCGTGGCCCTGCGCACCGACAACTCCGACAGCGACGTCATCCTGGTCGACGGAGTCGACAGCGGGCACCGGGCCACCGACGTGCTCGCGGCGAGCAGGTAAGCCGTGCCGGCCGCGGAGGATGTGGACCGGCAGCTGCCTGGGGGCGTGAACGTCGGCTCAGGCGGTGGCAGGCCCGATGGGGCCGACGTCTCCGCGCTCCCGCTCCCGGCCGGGTCGTCGGCGCTCGCAGGCGGTCCGAGGCAAGGACCCGCGCGTGATTTCGCTTTGCCGCTACGCCGAGCGGAATCTGCGGTGCAACTCACGTACCTGCTCCACCAGATCGGGGACCGGGCCCGCCACCACGAGATCGGGAACGACCTCCGTGATCGCCAGGGGCAGGACTGGGGCCGGGCTGACTCCCAGCTCGGCGAGCCAGGTGCCCATTTGCTCCGATGAGGTCACGTACACGATGCGCCCCAGCCCGACCCAGCCGTGGGCGGCGGCGCACATCGGGCAGTGCTCACCGGAGGTATAGACAGTCGCCGCGGCTCGTTCCCG
>WNFI01212498.1_pt1 | contig 25001 bp, 26 predicted proteins | sample 5400471 | NCBI WGS metagenome assembly WNFI01 (sample SAMN13153348, study PRJNA577476) | soil metagenome | isolation source: 100 cm saprolite on Douglas fir-dominated hillslope | place: USA:California | collected 2013-09-17 | reverse complement strand
ATGGGGGAGAGCGACTTACCGCGTCCCGCCCGGAGACGCAACGATGCCCGCCGCGTTTACTGGCGGCCCGGCCGGCGGCGGCTCTTTCGCGAACAGACGCCGCGCCAGCACCTTGTCGGCGAAGTCGCGGACCGCCTCGGCCAGGGCCTGCGCCACCTTGCGCTGGTACTTCGCCCTCCCCAGCAGCCGTCCTTCCTGGGGGTGCGAGATGAAGCCGATCTCCACCAGCACCGACGGCATCCGCGTGCCCGAAAGCACCAGGAAGGGCGCCTGCCGCACGCCGCGCGACTGCGCCGAGGTCCCGCGGATGACGTGGTTCTGGACCAGCCGCGCCAGCGCCGCCGAGTCGTTGCGCGCCTGCCCGAGCGCGAGGTCGTTCAGGATGCCCTCCACCGCGTTCGAGGCCTTGGGCATCAGCACCGCTTCGGGACCGCCGTTCTCCAGCTGGGCGAGCATCTTCGCCTCGGCGTCGGTGGGGTCGGGCGAGAGGAAGTACGTCTCCACGCCGCGGGTCACCTTGCGGTCCTCGCTGCTCTCCATCGAGTTGCAGTGGATGGAGAGGAAGAGGTCGGCGCCCGCCTCGTTGGCGACGCGCGCGCGCTCGGTGAGCGAGACGTCCTCGTCGGTCTCGCGGGTCAAGACCACGGTGGCGCCGGCGGCTTCGAGCAGCGCTTTCGTCTTCTGCGCGACCGCGAGCGCGACGTCCTTTTCGATCAGCCGGCCGCGCCCGTGGGCTCCATCGTGCGGAGAGCGGCCGCCGTGCCCGGGGTCGAGCACGACGACGAGCGCGCCCTCGTCCCCGGCGACAGCGGCCGGGGCGGGCAGGGAGAGCAGGCAGGCGCAGGCCAGGAGGAAGACAAATCGCACGAGCGCCAGTTTACCAGAAGAGCGCGTTCTTCCGAAGAGTTGCTACAGCGATTCGCCTTTGAACGCGTCGCGCACCTTTCGCGCCGTCTCTGGGCTGAAGACCGACAGCAGCCAGTAGACCAGCCCGGCCACCAGCAGGACTTTGAGCGCGAGCCAGGCCAGAGAGAGGAGGAGGCCGAGGATTCCGCCCGCCACGCCAAAGGCGATCTTGAGGGCGATCCATCCGATCAGGGCGACGACGGCAACGGCAACGAAGGCGCGCATGTCCTTTTCAACGCGCCGGCGGGCTGGAAATTTCGCCCTCGACGTCCACGCCGGGCTCCGAGCCTTTGGCGCGGCGAACCACTTCGCCGATCACGGCGGCCGGCGCGCCGGCGTTCGCGAGCGCCCTCAGGAGCTTGGGGACGGCCTTCGGGTCGACCGCGGCCAGCATCCCGCCGTTGGTCTGCGCGTCGGCGAGAAGCAGCCGATCGGCGTTGGACATCGACTGCGGAAAGGTCGCGCGCTCGGCCACGAAGGCGAGGTTCGACTTGGTTCCGCCCGGCACCACGTCCTCGCCGGCGAGCCGGCGCACGTCGGGCAGGACGCGGAGGGCCCCGGCGTCGAGCCGGGCCCGCGTCTTCGAGGCGCGCATCGCCGAGTCGAGGTGGCCGAGCAGGCCGAAGCCGGTGACGTCGGTGAGCGCGTGCACCGACTTCCAGTGCCTGGCGTAGACCTCGCCGGCTTTGCGGTTCAGCTCCTTCATCTGCGCGGTCGCGGCCTTGATCAGCTCCGGCGAGGCGACGCCCTGCTTGATCGCCGAGGCGGCGATGCCGGTGCCGAGCGCCTTGCCGAGGAGCAGCACGTCGCCAGGTTTCGCGCCGCCGTTGCGGAGGACGCGGCGCGGATCGACGAGGCCGGTCACCGCCAGGCCGTACTTGGGCTCCTGGTCGTCGACGCTGTGCCCGCCGACGATGGGGCAGTCCGCTTCCTGCGCCTTGAGCGCGCCGCCGGCGAGGATCTCGCCGAGGATCTCGAAAGGCTGCGACCGCGGCCAGCCGACGATGTTGAGCGCGTAGAGCGGCTTTCCGCCCATCGCATAGACGTCGGACAGTGCATTTGCCGCCGCGATGGCGCCGTAATCGCGGGGGTCATCGACCAGAGGAGCAAAGAAGTCGAGCGTGGCGACGAGGCCGCGGCGGGCGTCGAGCTTCCAGACGGCGGCGTCGTCGCGCGTCTCGGTGCCGACCAGCAGCGAGCGCGGGCGAGGCAGGGAAGGTAGTTCGCGCAAGACCTGCGCGAGCTCCGCGGGGCGGAGCTTGCAGGCTCAACCCGCGCCGTGGCTCAGCAGGGTCAGCCGCGGCGCCTTCGGATATCCGACCGATTCAGGGAGTCCGGGTGCTGAGATAGCCTTCTCCGCCAAGATGCGCCTCCTTACAGTCGGAACTGTAATGCTCCTCTGCGGAGCTTGCTCTACCACGCCGTCCATCACGGTGGTGGCCACGCCCGCCCAGGTGGCCGGCGACGGCCTCACCATCATCACCGTCAGCGCCAGGCCCACCGAGGGCGGGAGCCCCGTCGACGCGGTGGTCCATTTCAACTTCGACGTGCTGGGCGGGGTGCCCGATCAGCCGACCTACGCGGCCTGGGAAGGCGCCACGGGCACGCCCAACAAGATCGACGTGACCGCGAGCCAGGGGACGGCGACCGCGACCGTCAAGGCTCCGCGGCAGGGATTCGGCAGCATGAGGTTCACCGTCAGCTTCTCTTCGCAGGGGAATGAGCCGAGCGCCACCACCTCGGTTTCGCTGCAGCCCAGCGGCGGCGCGGCGGCGAGCCTGACCTTCACCTGCCAGCACCAGAACATCGGCGCACTGGTGCACGGGCGGCTCACCGACATCCACGTGCTCTGCCGCGCGACCGCGGTCGACCTCTTTGGCCATCCCATCCCCAACGCCTCGGTGCAGACGCTGTCCGAGGCGGGCACGCTCACCTGGCACGACGACAACGCCGGCGTGGCGCAGTTCGTGTACACGGTGCGGCCCGACGACATTCCGCCCAAGGACGTGAACCCCTTGGACTCCACCGGCAAGGAGCAGGACATCTGCCCCTCGGGCTGCGCGAGCGCTCCCTTCGGCCCGGCCTGTCAGGGTGAGCCGTGCTGGACCGATGCCACCGGCCTCACGCACAACCCGCGCGACGGCATCGCGACGCTGATCGCTGCGGTGCCGGGGCAGGCGGGCGTCGACAACCTCGGCGAGCCGTTCGTGGACATGAACGACAACGGCGTGCGCGATCCCGGCGAGCCGTTCATCGACTACAACGGCAACGGCAAGTGGGACCCCGCCGACGGCAAGGTCCACGAGCGCATGATCTGGAAGACGTTCCGGATGATCTGGAGCGGCGAGGCGGCGGTGACGGCGACCGGCGCAACCCGGACGGCGCACGACGTGTTCATGCTCGCCTCGAATACCGACGCCACCCATGCCAGCCTGCTCTTGCGGCTGTTCGACCGGAACTTGAACCAGCTTGCGGCCGACGGGCCATCGGCGACGGACGCCATCGCCTGGTCCGCCTCGTGCAGCAACGGGGGCAGTGTCGCCTTCCAGCCGGAGAGCCAGATCATGGAGCAGCACGATCCCGGCGTCCTTTTCGCTGCGGACACGGGCGCCATCAGCGCGCCCTGGCTCCGCTCCACCTGGACGCGCCAGACCGACTACAGCAACGCCATCGTCTACACGCCGGGGACCAGCCCCGACAGCTGCACCATCGGCGCGGCGCCGCACCGGGCGTACGATCCGGGCGCGATCGACATCCCGGCAGCCGGCAGCGATCCCGACGCGGTGCTCGTCGGCGCGGTCAAGTTCTGAGAGCCGGCCACACCACGGCGCGCGGACCAAGACGCCGCCGTCAGAATTGCCGCAGGTATCCGCGCTGGATCAGGCCGGCCAGCTTCTTCGACACCTCGAGATCCGATCCCGAAGCGCGGTCGAGCACCGCCTGCACCACGCCGTAGTTGTGCACCAGCTGCACCAGGTCCAGCTCGTCGGGCGGCAGGTCGCGCAGCCTGGGCGTCAGCGGCATGGCGATGCCGATGGCCGCGGTGGCCGCAGGCAGATTGCCGCGAGACAGCTCGTCGGACTGCTGCATCGCCTCCATCACCAGCTGCTCGGTGCCCTCGGCGATCTCGCTCGGCATCGACGGCATCTCGCCCTCGTGGGGCACGAACTCGAAGCCGCCCTGCGTCCAGGTCACCATGCGGAAGAGCGCCTTCTTGGGGAGCAGCGTCGGGTCCGCGTCGATGACCGCGCTCACCACCTTGCCGGCGCGCAGGTGCACGCGGCCGCCGCGGTAGCCCTTGATGACGATGGCTCCGGTCTTCTTCGAGGTGCTCAAGAGCTGCAGCAGATCGACCAGCGGCACTTCCTCGAGCCGGCCCTGCACCGCAGTGCGGCCGCCGGTCTTCTTCTCCTGCGCCGCCGCCATCCGCTCGAGGTTCTGCTGCGCCGATTTGGCGTCGACGACGGGCGCGCCCACCGCCCGCGTCATGGTCACCAGCTTGAGGATGCTGGTGCCGATGAGGATGCGGTCGCCCTCTTTCAGCCGCGCCCGCTTCACTTTTTCGCCGTTGACGAAGGTGCCGTTGGTGGAGCCGAGATCGGAGATGGTGATCTGCCCCGGCAGCAGCGTGATCTTGGCGTGCTTGCGCGAGACCATGTCCTCGATGAGGACCATGTCGAGGTCGCTCGAGCGTCCGATCACCAACTCGCCGTTCTCGCCCAGCGGATATTCGCCGCCCTGGTACTTCCCGCTGATGAAGCGCAGCGCGAAGGCGCGGTCGGTCATCGGCGGCCCCGGGCCAGCTTGAGGTACATGCCGGCGGTACGGTGCGACGGCTCCATCCGCAGGACTTCTTCCCACTGCTGCAGGGCCTCGTCCAGCCTCCCGCCCGCATAGAGGGCAATCCCCAGGGCCACGCGGGCCGGAAGGTAAGCCGGCGCGTGTTGGACGGCGATGCGGTGCTCGGCGAGCGCGCCGTCCAGGTCGCCGGACTCGCGCAGCGCCGCGGCCAGCTTGAGCCGCAGGTCGACGAAAGTGGGGCAGAGCGAGAGCGCGCGGCGGAACTCGGCGGCGGCATCGTTTGGACGCCGGACCGAGAGATAGCCGTCGCCCACGGCGGCGTGGAGGTTCGCGACCTTGCCGCGGGTGAAGGTGTCGAGCGGCTCGTCGCCGTTCGGATCCCTCGGCTGATTGCTGCGGGCGCGCGCCAACGCGTCGCCGAACACCTGTTGTCCCCGCTCGTACTGCCCCATGTCGTTGCAGACGATGGCGAGGTTGAGCGCGGCCTCGACGTAGCCGGGGTTGATGTCCAGCGACTTCTGGAACGCTCTCTGCGCTGACTCGAACTCGCCGAAGTGGTGGTAGATGACGCCCAGCATGTGGTGGACGTCGGCGAACGCCGCGCCCCGCGCAACCACCTGCTCGAGGGGCCCGGCCGCGAGAGAGTAGTCACCCCGCTGGAAGTGCTCTTTGCCGAGGGCGACCAGCTCCCTCACTTGGTCGTCCATGCGCTCCCCTTGTGAAGACTGGAGCGTATCACTTCTGCGGCGGAGGCAAGGACTTGAGCTCCTCCTCGGCGTACCGGTGGTGCGGGTCGCCGGCGGGCGTCTCATCGACCAACCGCTGAAGCGTCTCGCGCTGGAGCCGGGTCTCCTTGGCGTTCTGGTAGGCGACGGCGGCGCGCCAGAGCGAATCGCTGCGCAGCTTGCCGCCGTCGAGATCGCCGTAGGTGTCGGCGACCGCCACCAGCCGGCGGGCGGCGCCGCGCCAGGCCTTTCGCTTCCAGTAGAACCCCGCCACGTAGCGGTCGTGCGCCGCCAGGCGCTGGCGGCACTCGCCGATCAGATCGCGCGCGCGAGGGACGAACTCGCTCTTGGGATAACCGGTGACGAAGCGCTGGAGCGCCTCCAGCGCCTGCCGGAGGGGACCCTGGTCCTTCTCCGAGCTGGGCGGGAGCAGGAAGAAGTCGGAGGGCCGGTCCTGGAAGTAGGCGAGCCCGACGCGGAAGGCCGCGTAGTCCGCCCGCGCGTGCGAGGGATGGCTCTTGACGAAGTCCTGGTACTTGCTCGCCGCCGCGCCGAAGTCGTCGCGCTCGAAGTCCATGTCGGCGATGGCGAGGTCGGCGAGCGCGGCGTATTGGGAATAGGGGAAGTTGTTGCGCACCGCCTCGAAGTAGCGGATGGCTTCGAGGTAGTTCTTGTCCTTCTTCTCCGCCATGCCCTTCTCGTAGGCCTTGGCCGCGTCGGAGGCGGCTGCGCCGCTCAGGGGCTTGGTCAGGTCGACGCTGTCCTTCCCGCCGGCGCAGGAGAGGAGGGCGGCGCACAGCACGAGACTAGGGATCGATCTCTTCATCACCTTCCCACTCCATCTCCAGCGCCCTCGCCGCGGCGCCGGGCTTGTGCCCCTTCGCGATCAGCGACCGCAACAGGCGGCGCTTCTCGGCGACGTCCCGCGGCTTGCGTCCCCGCAGCCTGCGCTGCAGCGCGCGGGCGGCAAGCTCGTCGTCGCCCACCTCGCCTCTCGCCTCGGCCACCGCGGCCTGGGCGTCCTCTTGCGCGATGCCCTGCGACTGCAGCCTGCGCGCCAGAAGGAGGGGACCTTCTCCCCGCTCCATCAGTGTGCGGGCGCGGCCGCGAGCCACCTCGCGGTCGTCCATGTATCCCAGCTCGCGCAGGCGCGCCAGCGCCGCGTTGCGGTCCGCTTCCTCGAGACCGGCCCGCGCCAGCGCGCGCTCGAGCTCCAGCTCCGTCCTCGCGCGCACCGCCAACAGGCTGAGCGCTTTTTCGACGGCGCCGCGCTTCTTCACCGTCAGAAGCGTTCGATCTGGAAGTCGTCGTCGGGAGGCGGATTCGAGGCGGGCTTGGGCGCAGCCGGGGCCGCCTTCGCCGCCGGCGGTTTGGAGCCGGCTGCCGCGGCGGGCCGCGCCGCCGGTGCCGCACGCTGGGACGCGGGCTTCGCCTGCTGCGGCCCGCCGGGCTGCTGGGTCTCGTCCTTGCCGCCCTCGAAGTGGTCCCACTGTGCGTCGCTGGTGGCGCTGATGCCCGACACGCGCAGCGCGAAGTCGTCGGGATTCGAGCACTGCCGCAGCGCCTCTTCGTAGGTGATGATGGTCTGCTTGAAGAGCATCATCAGCGACTGATCGAAGGTCTGCATCCCGTAGGTGGTGTAGCTCTGCGAGATGGCCTGCGAGATCTCCTTGGTGCGGTCCTTGTCCTCGATCATCTCGCGCACGCGGCTGTTGCAGACCAGCACCTCCACCGCGGCGACGCGCCCCTTGCCGTCGGCGCGCGGCACCAGCCGCTGCGAGACCACGCCGCGCAGCACCGAGCCGAGCTGCAGGCGCACCTGCTTCTGCTGGTGCGGGGGGAAGGCGGAGACGATGCGCGCGATGGTCTCGGTCGCATCCAGCGTGTGCAGCGTGGAGAGCACCAGGTGGCCCGTCTCCGCCGCGGTCAGCGCGGTCTCGATGGTCTCGAGGTCGCGCATTTCGCCCACCAGGATGACGTCGGGATCCTGCCGAAGCGCGGACTTGAGCGCCTGCGCGAAGCTCAAGGTGTCCACCCCGACCTCGCGCTGGTTCACGATCGATCGCTTGTCGCGGATGAGGAACTCGATGGGGTCCTCGATGGTCATGATGTGGCAGGTCTCGTTCGAGTTGATGTGATCGACCATCGCCGCGAGCGTGGTGGACTTGCCGGAGCCGGTGGTGCCGGTGACGAGGACCAGGCCGCGCTGCTCGCCGGCGATCTTCTCCAGCACCTTGGGCAGCAGCAGCTGCTCGATGCCCATGATCTTGAAGGGGATGACCCTGAGCACGACGCCGATGGTGCCGCGCTGCTGGAATACGTTGACGCGGAATCGCCCCAGGCCCGGCACGCCGTACGCCAGGTCCAGCTCGTTCTGGGCTTTGAACTTTTCCTTCTGGTAGTCGTTCATGATGCCGAACGCCATCCGCGAGATCTCTTCGGGCGGAAGGCGGCGGGCGTCCTTGAGCGGCACCAGCGAACCATCCACGCGGAACATGGGCGGTAAACCGGCTTTCAAGTGGATGTCCGAAGCTCCGCCCCGCAGCGCGACCTGGAGAATCTCATTCAGTTCCATTTGCCGACTTTATCACGCGGCGCACGCCCTTCCCAAGGTCTGTGTATGTGCGCTCTCCGCATTGATCAGAGAAACAGGAGGTACGCATCCAGGGCCACCGCCAGACCGATGATCCCCAGCATCACGCCCGCCCAGAGCAGGTAGCGCTTGTTCGAGAGGATGGTCACCGAGAGCAGGATCAAGGCGAGCGTGATGAGCTTTCCGCCCAGCTCGTAGCGGAAGACGGCGCGGCTCGGCTCCGAGGCGGCGCGCTGGGAGACGTCCTCCTGCCGTTCCAGATCCTGGACGCGGTAGAAGACACGCTGCGTCTCGGCGTCGAAGTCGCGGATGCGCTTCTCGTAGCCGGTGAGGCGGAAGGCGTCGAGGCGCGCCTCGGGATCGTCGCGGGCGAGGCGGCGCCTGGCGAGGTCGAGGCGCACCCGATCGCGCGCCAGCTCCAGCGAAGTCCGCTCGGAGAGCTTGGTCTGGTAGTACGCCCACAACTCCGCGCCTTGCCGTCGCGCCTCCGACGCCGCCGCCTTGAAGCCGCTCGCGGACTCGGCGCGATCGCCCTTGACGTTGCCGATGAAGCTGAGCGCGGTGGTGAGGATGATCGCCGCCACCGAGACGCGGTTCTTCAGCTCCTCGGCGAAGGCCTCGCGCTCCTCGCGCGCCTGCGCTTCTATCTTTTGTTGCGCAACCTCTTCGCGCAGGAGCCGCGTCTCCTCGGAAGGTGCCTGCTGCGGAGGCTCACTTGCCATGCGCGGCCTCCTCGATGGCCGCGCGCATCGCCGCGACCGAGACGGGCGCACTCGCGGGCCGATCGTAGACCACGGCCTTGCGCAGCTTTGCGAACTGCTCGTCGTACTCCTTCCCCGCCCACTCGTCGGGCACGTCGCCCGAGCCGCGGTCGATCTGCCGGAAGCTGGCGTCGAGCATCCGCTGCATCCAGTCGAGCCGGAAGAGGATCGGATAGTCCTGGCGCAGATCGTTGCGGATGGGCAGCATCCCCTCCGCCTCGGTTTCGCGCTGCTGCAGCCCGCGTTGATCGACGAAGCGCGCCAGCTCGAAGGCGATGCGCGGCTCGGGCGAATGCACCGGCACCGCCCACAGGTGTACCTCCTCGAAGGAGAAGCTCCTGCCGGTGCGCGCCGGCTCGCGGCGCGCGTTCAGCTCGACCGAGACACCGCGCGGCAGGGTGGACCAGGCGAGGTCGCCCGCGCCCGGCATGCCGGGGGGCGCGTCGCGCCGGGCGCCGCCGTGCAGCCAGAGCGAGTCGGACTGATCGATCGGCGCCCAGCCGAGCTTGCGCGCATGAAAGAGGGAGTTGACGGCGAAGCTGTCGAGGCCCGCGCCCTCGCACGGCGGCACCAGGCCGTGCTTGCGGAAGAGCGCGCGCCAGTGGAGCGTGTCCAGCAGGTGCGGAGCGTCGAACCTCATGAAGGTCTCGTCGGTGGCGCCGTGGCGGTAGAGGGCGGCGAGGAACTCGTCGCTCGCGTCCTCGTTGTCGCCGCAGGGATACCCGACGCGCGGCGCGGTGACGGCCGGCAGCGAATGGTCGGCGGTGGCGGCTTGCTCGGCCCAGCTCGCCGGATGGTGCGCCCAGTGCCAGCCGGCGACGAAGAGGTCGTAGGTGTCCCACTCGTCGGGCGACTTCTCCAGCGCGTAGCCGGAGGGGAGCCCGATGCCGTTGGCCTCCCTGAGCGCGGCTTCGATGGCGGGGCGATCCGCCTGCCAGTGCAGGTATGCTTCCTCGACGGCGGGCCTGAGGAAGACGGCCACGTCGACCAGCGCGCGCTTGGGCAGGTACCACTGGACGCCGCCGATGTTGCCGCGCCGCACCGCCTCCGCGATGTACTCGGAGAGCGCGGCCCGCAGATCTTCCGGGACCGCGCCGTCGGCGATGGGTCGCACCGCGCCTTTCGACCGCAGCTCCTCGGCGTGCTCGTCGTCGATGTCGGCGAGCGCGATGCCGGTCGGGTGCTCCTTCTCCTTGAGAAGGATCTGGTACGACTCCTCGAAGCTGGGGGCGCTGATGAATTCGAAGGTCAGGTCCCGCTGGTGGCCGTACTCGGAGAACTCGTTTTCCAGCATCCACGCGATGCGCGGCTGGCTGGCCCGCAGCAGGACCTTGACCTTCCGCTGCCGGCCGAGGTGCGGCCGCTCCGGGCGCAGGTTGATGGCGAGGAAGGCGATGTTGACGGCGATGCCGAGGATGACCAGCACATCGACGAGGGGCTTCTTGGGCACGCCGGCTTTTTAGCAGAAGACGCGAGCGATGAAGCAGGCGACCAGGACCGCACTCGGCCGCGCAGCCGCCCTCCCATCCCGCCACGGCAAGAAATAAAAAAACATTTTTTTGCGCTGGAGTGTTTTGGACCCCCGTCCGGAAATCGGGCCCCCAAAATCGGACCGCGCTCCAGCGAAAATTTTGTACAAAATTCTCGCAGGGGGCGGGGGCCCGAGCCGGCCCGCCGGCCGTAGAGAATTTTGTACAAAATTTCTCAAGGCCGGACCGGCATGGTGCCGCCCGAGTCCTGAGGCCCGCGGCCGCAGCGCGTTAGCGCTTGGAGAACTGGAACCGCTTGCGCGCGCCGGGCTGGCCGTACTTCTTTCGCTCCACCGAGCGGGCGTCTCGGGTGAGGAAGCCCGCCTTCTTCAGCACCGGCCGGTAGTCGGGGTTGAGCTTGAGCAGGCAGCGGCTGATGCCGTGCCGGATGGCGCCAGCCTGGCCGGAGAGGCCGCCGCCGCAGACGTTGATGGCGATGTCCACCTTGCCGAGCTGCTCGACCACCTCGAGCGGCTGCTTGAGGATCATCTTGCTGGTCTCGCGCCCGAAGTACTCGTCGAGGGTGCGGTCGTTGACGACGAATTCGCCCGAGCCGGGCTTCATGCGCACGCGCGCGATGGAGACCTTGCGGCGGCCGGTGGCATAGACGAGGAGTTCCTTGGAGGCCATCTTTGTCTTCCTTAGGCGTTGACCGCGTCCATCGCGGTCGGCTGCTGGGCGGCGTGCGGGTGCTTGTCGCCGGGATAGATCTTGAGCTTCTTCATCAGCGCGCGGCCGAGCGCTGTGCGCGGGAGCATGCGGCGCACGGCGTCCTCGACCAGGCGCGTGGGCTTGCGGGCCACGGCCTGCTCGGCGCTGAACTCGACGAGGCCGCCCGGGAACATGGTGTGGTGGACATACTTCTTGTCCTTCCACTTGTTGCCGGTGAGCTTGACCTTGTCGGCGTTGATCACCACCACGAAGTCGCCGCAGTCGGCGTGCGGGGTGAAGATCGGCTTGTGCTTGCCGCGCAGGACGCTCGCGATGGTGGTCGCGGCGCGCCCCAGAACCTTGTCCTTCACGTCGATGACCACCCAGTTGCGCTGGACGGTCTGCCTGCTTCCCATCACCGTCTTCATCGAAGAGCTCCGAAAAGGGTGGCGGGATCTACGCGATCCCCGAGGGCCTGTCAACAGGAGTGTCACTGGAATTCTTCCGAGGGAAAGGCTAGCGCCATGCTAGCAATATGCTAGAATGCTCTAGTCATGGCCACCCTCTTCGTGAAGGACTTCCCCGACGACGTCTACGAGGCGCTCCGCGACCGGGCGAGGGCGAACGGCCGCTCGCTCGCGGGCGAGGTCCGCGTGATCTTACAGCAAGCGGTTCCGCGGCGCCGCTCACAACGAGAGGTCGCCGAGTCGATCCGGCGGTTCCGCGAGAAGATCGCGGCCGAGGAGCGCGGCCTCGAGCTCGACGAGGTGGTGGCGATGGTGCGCGAGGACCGCGATCGGTGAAGCTCGTCCTCGACGCGAGCTTCGCCATGGCCTGGATCGCTCGCGAGCGGCGCGCCTCCGCAGCGGTGGCCGAGTTTTCCGACCGTTTCCTCGCCGGCACCCTGGAGCTGCACGCACCTGAGCTGTTCGTCGCCGAGACGGCGAACGCGCTGTGGAAGAGCGTCCGCCGGGGCCTGCGCACGCTCGACGAAGGCATGGAGATGTTCGCCAACCTGGCGGACGCCGCCATCGAGTTGCACCGCCACCGCGACCTGGCCGTGGCCGCGCTGGATCTGGCGCTGCGCCGAGGTATCTCTGCCTACGATTCCTTCTACGTTGCGCTCGCGGTGCGCGAGGTGTTTCCGCTCTTCACCGCCGACCGCAAGCTCGCCGCAGCCGTGGAGGACCTGATCGAGGTGATCACGGCCTGACCGCCGAGACGAGGAGCGCGACGGCGCGCACGCCGTCGGGCAGCGCCTGCGCGATCTCTGCTTCGAGCTGGGGCCGCAGGCGCTGGCCGGCCTCGCCCGCCTCGCGCAGCGCGGCCGTGACCGGACCGGACTCGAGCAACAGCGACGGCTCGGTCCGCCGCGCGAGCTCCATCGGGGTGATCGAGACTTGCGCGAAGCCCGCCGCCGAGAGCAGAGCAGACAGCCGCCCGCGATCGGAGAGCGAGAACGCCCCCGGTCCGGGCGGAGGAGTGGAGGGCCCCGCGAGGTGCCGGCGCAGGATCCCGAGCGGCACGCTCGCCCAGGTGTTTCGCTCGAAGGGACCCCAGACGGCCGCGCCCACGCGCGCTCCCGGCCGCAAGGCTCCGGCGAGGTTCCGGAAGGCTGCCACGGGATCGTCGAAGAACATCACTCCGAAGCGCGAGTACAGGAGATCGAACTTCTCCTCGAAGCGGTGCGTCTGCGCGTCGGCGACCAGGTACCTGGCGCCGTGCGCCGCCTCGCGCCGCGCCACCTCGATGAACGGCTCCGAGACGTCGACGCCGAGCGCGCCGCTGGTGCGACGGGCGAGCGCGACGGTGGTGTCGCCGAAGCCGCAGCCGACGTCGAGGGCGAGCTCGCCGGCGCGCGGATCGAGCGCCTGCAGCGCCTCGTCTCCGTAAGGCGAGAGCATCGCCGCCATCGCGCCGCGCAGCCTGAGCCAGCGCTTTGCATTGGCGTCGTTCCACACCTCGATCTGAGCCGCGTTGGCCATCTCAGCCCGGATCCTCGCGCAAGAGGTCGTCCATGGCGGCGAAGAAGCTCTTCGCCTTCGTCTGCTGCACCTCCTTGGCGCTCCCGGAGTGCGGGCCGGCGAGGTCGATGACGTCCACCAACGCAGGCGGGATGTCCTCGAGGAAGCGCGACGGGGTGCGAGGCGTGGCCTTGCCCCGCTTCACCCGCTCGGCGGCGCGGGTGAGGATCAGCCGCTCGCGGGCGCGGGTGAAACCGACGTAGCAGAGGCGGCGCTCCTCCTCGAGGTTGCTGGTTCCGTCGGCGCGCGGCTCGCCCGAGGCGTCGTCGAAACCGCGGCCGGAGTGCGCGGCGAAAGTTTCGTCGTCGGCTTCCGCCGGCGCCGAGGCCGCCGGCTCCGAGGCCTCGGGCTTCGGGCCTCGGGCTTCGGGCTGGAGGTTGCGTTGGGCGGCTCTCTGTTCTTCGCGCTTCTCATATTCGATCAGTTGCCCCAGGAGCGATTCGATCGCTTCGATCCGGCGGGCCTGGGCCGCAAGGCTCTGGGCGCCGCGGCGGGCTTCCTCGAAGAGCCCGACTTCCTCGACCAGCGCGCGCGCCGCCTCCGAGAAGCCGCGCCGAGAGAGTCTCTCGCCGTACTTGCCCATCACCGCGACGAACTCCGCGATCCGCTCGGCGGCGTGGCCCAACTCGGGAGGTGCGCTGGCGAAGACTTCCCACACCGTGCACTTGCGTGCTCGCGCGAGCTGCTGCGCCCGCGCTACCGTCGCGTCGCCGATGCCGCGCGCCGGCACGTTGACGATGCGCAGGAGCGCCAATTCGTCGCGCGGATTGAGCGCCGCCCGCAGGTACGCGATCAGATCGCGCACCTCCTTGCGATCGAACAGCGAAGTCCCTCCCACCACCCGGTACCGCACGCCGGCGAGCCGCAGCGCCTCCTCGAGCGGCCGCGCCTGCGCGTTGGTGCGGTAGAGCACCGCCATCTCGTGCAGGGGAATCTTCTCCTCGTAGGAGATGCGGACGATCTCGTCGGCGATGTGCTTCGCCTCCGCCGCGTCGTCGGGCGCGCAGACGAGGCGCAGGTTGGGCCCGCGTCCCCGGTCGGTCCACAGCTTCTTCGGCTTGCGCCCCGGGTTTTTGCCGATGACGGCGTTGGCGGCGTCGAGGATGTTGCCGTTGCTTCGATAATTCTGCTCGAGGAAGATCTCGACGCAGCCGGGGAACTTCTTGTCGAACTGCAAGATGTGCCGCACCTGCGCGCCGCGCCAGGCGTAGATGCTCTGGTCGTCGTCGCCCACCACGCAGAGGTTGCGCCGCAGTCCCGCCAGCAGTTCCAGCAGCTGGAGCTGCGCGCCGTTGGTGTCCTGGTACTCGTCGACCAGCAGGTATCGATGGCGCTTTTGATACTTTTGCAAAACCTCCGGCTGCTCGCGGAAGATGCGCAGCGGCAGGAGCAGCAGGTCGTCGAAGTCGGTCGCGCCCATCGCCCGCAGGCCCAGCTGGTAGCGCGGCAACAACTCCGCCGCCGCGAGCTCATATTCGTCGTCTCCCGATACTGCGGCCTTCGGCCTCCGCCCGTCGCCGGCGGAGCCGGCTCCTCCCGATGCTGCGGCCTTCGGCCTCCGCCCGTCGCCGGCGGAGCCGGCTCCTCCCGATGCTGCGGCCTTCGGCCTCCGCCCGTCGCCGGCGGAGCCGGCTCCTCCGTGACCCTCGGCGCCGTTCATCCGCAGACGGGAGATGATCGAGAGCAGCCGCTGCACGTCGAAGCGCTTGTCGTCGATCTTCACCTCGCGCAAGAGCCGCTTCACCAGCGCCGCCTGATCGCCGGAGTCGAGGATGGCGAACTTCTGCGGCAGCCCCAGCTGGTCGTGCTGCTCGCGCACCACGCGCACTCCAAAGGCATGGAAGGTGCTCACCGTCAGGCCGCGCGTCCTCTCCCGATCGCCCGCCAGCTTGACGATGCGCTCCTTCATCTCCGCCGCGGCCTTGTTGGTGAAGGTCACCGCCAGGATGGCCCGCGCCGGCACGCCCTCCTCGATCAAGTGCACCACCCGGTGCGCGATCACGCGCGTCTTGCCGGAGCCGGCGCCAGCCAGCACCAGCACCGGGCCTTCCGTCTGCAGCACGGCTCTCTTCTGCTCGGAATTGAGGAGCGAGAGATCCATCACTTCTTGCGCCACTCTTCGAGGCGTGCGCGGATCGCCGCTTCCTCGCCGTTCTCGCTCGGCTCGTAGAAGCGCTGCCCGCGCAGCTCGTCGGGCAGGTACTCCTCCGGCACGTAGTTGCCTTCGAAGTTGTGCGGATACTTGTATCCGCCCGCGTAGCCCATGCTCTTCATCAAGGGCGTCGGCGCATTGCGGATCTTCAAGGGCACCGGCAAGGGGCCCTTCTCCAGCACCGCGCTGCGGGCCGCGCCGTACGCCCTGATCACCGCGTTGCTCTTCGGACAGCAGGCGAGGAAGGCCGCCGCCTGCGTCATCGGCAACACGCCCTCGGGCAGGCCCACCAGCTCGAAGGCGCGCAGCGCATCGATCGCCACCGAGAGGGCGCGCGGCTCGGCGTTGCCGATGTCCTCGCTGGCGAAGATGACCATGCGGCGCAAGAGGAAGCGCGGCTCCTCGCCCGACTCCAGCATCCGGACCAGGTAGTAGACGGCGGCGTCGGGATCGCTCCCGCGCATCGACTTGATGAAGGCGGAGATGGTGTCGTAGTGCGCGTCGCCGGACTTGTCGTAGAGCAACGTCTTCTGCTGCAGCGCTTCCTCGGCGTCGCGCGCCTCCAGGAGGTCGCGCCGCTCCGCCCGCGCCCGCGCCGCCGCCACCTCCAGCGCGCTGAGCGCGCGCCGCGCGTCGCCGCTCGAGTGGCGGGCGACGTGCTCGAGAAACTCCGGCTTGGCGAGGAGCGCGCCGGCGAGCCCGCGCTCCTTGTCGAGCAGCGCCCGCTCCAGGAGCACCTTCAAGTCCGCCTCCTCCAGCGGGCGCAGCGCGAAGACCCGGCAGCGGGAGAGCAGCGCGGAGATCACCTCGAAGGACGGGTTCTCGGTGGTGGCGCCGATGAGCGTGACGGTGCCGCGCTCGACGTGCGGCAAGAGCGCGTCCTGCTGCGCCTTGTTGAAGCGGTGGATCTCGTCGATGAAGAGCAGCGTCCGCTGCCGGTTCTCGTCGAGCCGCCGGCGCGCCTGCGCCACCGCCTCGCGGATGTCCTTGATGCCGCTGTCGACCGCGCTCAAGGCCACCAGCTCCGAGCGCGTGGCCGCCGCGATCACCCGCGCCAGCGTCGTCTTGCCGGTGCCGGGCGGCCCCCAGAAGATCAGCGAGGGCACCTGGTCGGTCTCGATCGCCTCGCGCAAGAGCGTGTTGGGCCCGAGGATGTGCTGCTGCCCGACGATCTCGTCGACGGTGCGCGGCCGCATCCGCTCCGCGAGCGGCACCAGCGTCGTGTCCTTCGCGGCAGCGGCGCGAAAAAGGTCGCCCGCCTGCTTGCCCCTGGGCATGTGCGTCGGCATCGGCGCGAGTGTAACCCTGCGATGCGGTAGAGTCGCTGTGTGAAGACGGTCGGGCTCATCCCGCGGCTGGCGAGTCAAGAAGCGGCGGAGCTGTCGCGCGAGATGTCGCGCTGGCTTTCCGAGCGCGGCCACCGCGCTCTCGTCGAGGAGGAGGCGGGCGTCAGCGGCGTTCCCACCGCGCCGGGCTGCGAGATCGCCTCCAGCGCCCATCTGCTGGTGGTGCTGGGCGGCGACGGCACGCTCATCCACGCGGCTGGGCTGTGCGGGCAGCGCGAGGTGCCCATCCTCGGCGTCAACCTCGGCACGCTGGGCTTCCTGACCGAGGTGCCGCGCGACCGCGCCTTCCCGCTCCTGGAGAAAGCACTCGCGGGATCGCTCGCGGCCTCGCGGCGTCTGATGCTCGCCGTCGAGGTGCGGCACGGCGGGCAGGTGCTGCTCGACGGCGCGGTCCTCAACGACGTGGTCATCTCCAAGAACGCGCTCAGCCGCCTCGCCATCCTGGAAGTCGCGGTCGACGGCCGGCCCGCCACCAGCTACCAGGCGGACGGCCTCATCGTCGCCACGCCCACCGGCTCGACGGCGTATTCGCTGAGCGCGGCGGGGCCCATCGTCGATCCGGCGCTCGACGCGATCGTGATGACGCCGATCTGCCCGCACACGCTGACGCAGCGCCCGCTGGTGATGCCGCCCGACGCGCAGGTGCGAGTGCGGCTCGCCAGCCCCGGCGAGATGTTCGTCACCCTCGACGGCAGCCGCGGGAGGGAGCTCTCGCTGGGCGAAGAAGTGTGGATGCAGCGGGCCTCGCACCGGACGCTGATCCTGCGCAATCCAGAGGTCGATCACTTCACCATCTTGCGCGAGAAGCTGGGCTGGGGCACGAGGTAGAGCAGGCCTCGGGCCTCCTGCCTCAAGCCCGGTCCTGTTTGCCGAGGAGCGCCGCCACCGCCACGCCCTCGAGGAGCTCGCGGTCGTTCTGGAAGATGTCGACGAACGCGGCTCCCAATTCGCCGGGCCTGCTCCACACCACCTGCGCCTCGACGAGGAGCGGCACCCGCCGCTGCTCGAGCTTGATGGAGAGCGCGATCGGCGTCCCCACCGGAATCACCTCGGCGATGCGGATGGAAAGCCCGCCCGATCCCACGCTGCTGGTGGCGAGGCTCGCCAGCTCCTCCGGCTCGAGGATGTCCACCTCCAGCTCGACGTCGGCGCGCAGCGCCTGCCGCCTTTCTTGAGGAGTGCCTGCAGCGTGGTGGATGCTGCCGAGCAGCTCGGTCACCAGCTCCCGCCAGCGCGGGCGCTGCCGGTCGAGCAGGCCATCGCCTTTGGCGTGGTCCGCCAGCTCGAGGATCTCTTCGTAACGGGGATCGTCGGGGGGGAACATGTCGGGTCACACTAACATTGTCAGGGTGCTCTGCTAGTGTCTGCCGCCATGCTGGAGCTCTTGCGGGTGAAGGCGTTCGCGATCATCGACGAGCTGGAGGTGCACTTCGCCCCGGGCTTCAACGTGCTCACGGGCGAGACGGGGGCGGGGAAGAGCATCCTGGTGGACGCGCTGCACCTGGTCCTGGGCGGGCGCGCGCAGGCCGATTCGGTGCGCACCGGGACCGAGGAGGCCGAGGTGCAGGCGCTGTTCCGTCCTCGCGATCCGACCGAGTGCGATGCGCGTCTCGCCGCCCTGGGCCTGCCCGCCGCCGGCGGCGAGCTGGTGGTGCGGCGCACGGTCCAGCGCGAGGGCCGCAGCCGCGCCTGGGTCAACGGCGCGCTGGCGACAGCGGCGCAGCTGCAGCAGGCGACGCGCGGGCTGCTCGACATCTCCGGGCAGCACGAGCACGTCGGGCTGCTCGACGCGGCGCTGCACCTCGACCTGCTCGACGCGCACGCGGCGCTGGGCGCGCTGCGCGGTGAGTATGCGGCGGCGTTTTCCGCGCTCTTCGAGGCGGAGCGCGCGCGGGCGCAGCTCGACTCCGACGAGTCGCAGCGGGCGCAGCGCGCCGACTGGCTCAAGTTCCAGCTCGACGAGCTGGTCAAGGCCGACCCGCAGCCGGGCGAGGACGAGAAGCTCTTGCAGCAGCGGCGCGTGCTGGCCGCGGCAGAGAAATTGCGCGCGGGCGCCGAGGAGGCGGAAGCGGTGCTCTCGGAGTCGGGCGCGGCGCGGGCGGCGAAGAAGATCGAGGAGCTGGCGGGCATCGACCCGGCGCTCGCCAGGCTCGCGCAGTCGGTGCGCGGCGCCGCGGCGGAGCTGGACGAGGCGGTGCGCGAGCTGTCGCGGTACGCGTCGCGCAGCGCGGGCGATCCGCAGCGGCTGGAGGAGATCGACGAGCGCCTCGAGGCGCTGCGCAAGATCTCGCGCAAGCACGGAGGGACCTTGAGCGCGGCGCTCGCCCGGCGCGAGGAGATGTCGCGCGAGCTGGCTGCGCTGGAGAACCACGACGAGGAGCTTTTGCGGCGCTCGGAGGAAGTGAAGAAGCTGGCCGGCGCGGCGCGGGCGCTCGCCGACAAGCTCTCGGCCAAGCGGCGGGCGGCGGCGTCCGGATTTTCCCGGGCGGTGGCCGGCGAGCTTCTGGCGCTGGGGATGAAGTCGGAGCTGGAGGTGCGCTTCACGCCGGCGGCGGAAGCAGCCGCGCAGGAGCCGGCGTCGCCGGCGTCGCCGGTCGCGCAGCGGCGGCAGGGCGGAGCAACCATCGATGGGCTCGGGCCCCGCGGCCTGGAGACGGCCGAGCTCTTGCTCAGCCCCAACCCCGGCGAGGAGCTGCGGCCGCTCGCGCGCATCGCCTCGGGCGGCGAGCTGTCGCGCGTTCTTCTGGCGGTGAAGCGCGTGCTGGCCGAGAGCGATCCGGTCGACGCCTATCTCTTCGACGAGGTGGACGCACCTGCCGCAGATCGCGGTCTTCGCCGGAAAGCACCTCACGGTGGAGAAGGAAGTCTTGAAGGGCCGCACCCACAGCCGCGTCGCGGCGGTCGACGGCGACGACCGCGTCCGCGAGCTGGCGCGCCTCTTGTCCGGCAAGGCCACCGAGGTCGCCCTGGAGCACGCCCGCGAGATGCTCTCCGCGGCGCAGGAACCCCGGCGCAACCGAAAGGCCGTGTGAATGGCCCGCTACCGCTGCGCTGCCAGGACCGACGTCGGCCTGAGGCGCGAGCACAACGAGGACAGCTTCCTCGTCAACGAGGACCTGGGCCTCTACGTCGTCTGCGACGGCATGGGCGGACACGCCGGCGGCGAGACGGCGAGCCGGCTGGCAGTGCAGACCATCGAGCGCGAATTGCTCTCGGCGAAGTTGCGCGCCGACGATCCCTTCGCCTCGCAGGCGCCGCTCGACGACACGCCGCTCGCGGGCGCGCTGCGCGAGGCCATCGAGGGCGCCTGCGCGGCCGTCTTCCGCACCAGTCGCGCCAACACGGAGCTGGCGGGGATGGGCACCACCTGCATCTCGCTGCTCCTCCACGGCGCGTACGCGCTGGTCGGCCACGTCGGCGACAGCCGCGGGTACCTGGTGCGCGGCGGCGGGGTCCACCAGCTCTCCGAGGACCACTCGCTCGTCATCGAGCAGGTGCGCGCGGGGCTGCTCACCGAGGAGGAGGCAAAGCAGAGCCGGCTCAAGAACATCATCACCCGCTCGGTGGGCTTCGAAGAGGACGTCCTGGTCGACGTGATGGGCATCGAGACGCAGGCGGGCGACCGCTTCCTCCTCTGCTCGGACGGACTGTCGAATCTGGTGGAGAACGAGGAGATCCGCGATGCGCTCTTGGGGGATTCGCTCGACGAGGTGCCGCGGGCGCTCATCCAGCTCGCCAACGAGCGCGGCGGGGATGACAACATCACGGTCGTGGTGGTGCAGCGCGTCGAATGAGAAATGCTTTTCCACCCAGGCGGCCAGGCTTTCACCTTCGTCGGTGTTGACGGCCGTCACAGGTATCCGATACTGGACGAGTCCCTGAGAGGCGTGCAGGCTGGCGCACGCTTCGCATACGGTACCGGGAAGCAGTCGCGCACGCGGTGGGTTGAAAAGGTCAGTTCCCCGTCGCCTGGAGGTTCCTTGGACAAGTCGTACACGATCCTTCTCGTTCCGGATCGCGACGCCAAGGTGAAGAAGATCCGCCTCGAGCATCGCATGCTCGTGCGCGTAGCCGTCTGCGCGGCGCTGGTGGCGCTGGCGCTGATCGGCGCCTTGGCTCATTACTTCACAGTGGTCGGCAAGGTGGCGGAGAACGAGCTGATCCGCGCCGAGAACCTCGAGCTGCAGAACCGCTGGCGCGAGGCGGAGCAGAAGTTCGCCCACATCAACGACGAGCTCGACCGGGTCAAGCGGCTCAACGCCAACCTGCGCCACATCACTTCGCTCAACGACCCGGATCGCAAGCTCAACATGCCTCAGCCCGAGCCGGGCCAGGCGGCGCCCGAGTTCGTGGGTGGCGGCATCGCCACCGAGCCGGCGACCTCCGGCATGGGCCCCATCGGCAAGATCGCGGGCGGCGAGGGCCGGATGATCGCGGACGGCGACGCCAAGGCGGTCGCCGCCGAACAGGATCAGGACCTGCTCAAGTCGCTCGACAACCTCGACAAGAAGGTGAAGGCGCAGGAGCAGGAGGCGCGCGCCCTCAAGAGCTACTTCGAGGACCAGCAGGCGCTGCTCGCGTCGGCGCCGTCGATCTGGCCGGTGCGCGGCTGGGTGACGTCGGACTTCTCGGTGCGGCTCGATCCGTACACCGGCGAGCGGGTGATGCACGAAGGCATCGACGTCGCCGCCAGTTCGGGCACGCCGGTGCGCGCGCCGGCCGACGGCACGGTGGTGTTCAGCGGCCTCGAAGGCGGCTACGGGCACGTGCTGGTCATCGACCACGGCTACGGCCTCAAGACGCGCTACGGCCACCTCTTGCGCATCGACGTGAAGGTGGGCGAGAAGGTGAAGCGCGGCGAGTACATCGCCGCGGTGGGCAACACCGGCCGCTCCACCGGCCCGCACCTGCACTATGAAGTGCGCGTCAACGGCGTCGCCGACAACCCGCGCAAGTTCATCCTGGAAGAATAGCCACCTGCTCCACCAGCTTGCCTTCGTGAAGCTTGCGGCGCGTGCCATCCGCGCGCAGCTGGTCGATGGCCGCGCCGTCGGTCAGCACCACCTCGCCGTCCGGCCCGACGTCGAAGGAGAGCACGCCCTTCGCCAGCACCTCGGGCTCGCCTCCCGGCCGCAGCCGCACCAGCTCCCACGACTGCGGCGCAACGGGCCGCTTCGGGTCCACCGGCTCCTCGCCGTCGCGCGACGCATCGAGCAGGTTGCCCCAGATGAGCATCTGCCGCAGGTCCTGCTTCTCTTCTTCCGGCGTGCCGGCGCGGACCAGCGGCTTGCCGGTGTACCTGAGAGTGAAGAAGCTGAGCCATCCCCAGACGGCGCGCAAGAGGTACCAGGGGACCAACAAGAGATTCAACGTGGCGCGCAGGGCGCCGATGGGCCGCCGCCCTCCCGCCCAGGGACGGCGGATGAAGAGCACGCTCCCGTCGGGAAGCGCGCGGGGAGAGACCAGGTCGCGGTCCTTCTCCTCGCGTACGGCGCGGACCTCGTGGGTGGCGAAGTCGATGCGCTGGATCGAGGAGGGCCCGAAGCCGCGGAACCGGCCTGCCTCGTCGCGCCCCACGCCGGCGCTCTGGTAGAGCAGTTGTGTGGGCTGGCCCGGGACCCAGGCCGGCGCGCCGTCCAACGAATCGCCCTCGGTGACCTCGAGCAGGTCGCTGCCGTCGGCGCGCATGACGGCGATGTTCGCGGTGCCGTTGCGCCGCGCCACCGCGCAGGCGATGAAGTCGGCCGACGGATGCGCGACCGGGGCGCCGACGCGTTGCCCCGAGCCGTGGAAGAGGCGCTTCTCGTCGTCGCCGTGCACCGCGAAGAGGCCGGAGACGTCGCCCGAGTCGAGCGTATAGAGCAGCTCGCCGGGCGCGCGGCCGGAGCCGAGCGCGGTGACCCGCGCCTGACCGACGACGAGATCCGGATCCGTCACCTGTGGCCGCCGCCCCTGGAAACGCGCGCTGAAGCCCTCCGCCTTCCAGGCATTGCGCTGCACGGCGCGCACCGCGCGGTCGCGGATCTGTTCGCCGAAACGGCTCTCCAGGGTGCGCGGCTCGCCGCCGGGAACCAGCACGTGCATCTTGCCGCGAGAAAGAAAGGCGACGGTGGCCATCGCGGGAGCATCCGGGATCGGCCCGTTGCTGGCAAGAACCGGTTGTGCGCCTGCGTTCCCGCGCTTGACTTCCCTCGGGCGAGCCTTAGGCTTGCCCGCAATGCGCGGATCACTCGCGGCGGCGTGTGCGGCGGTGCTGGTGGGGCTCTCCCCGGCCGGCGCGCTGCCGTTTGCGTCGTACGCGGCCGCCTCTGCGGTCAGCGTCGAGTCGGCCGCGCAGCACGCGGAGTCCGCCGCACCCGGCGCTCCCGCGGAGGCGAAGGCCGTCTCCCGGCGCGAAGCTGCGGCGCAGGCAGGCGAGGCGCGCGTGCCCTCGATCTTCCGCTCGCCTTCCGGCCCGGCCCCCAGCCGCGCGCCGCCTTCGATCTAGCTTTGAGTGGGGGGTCCAGGGGGGAGGCGACCCGCCCCCCTGGTGGAGGCGCCGTAGGCGCCGGATCGAAGAGCGCTCCAACGAAGGCTGTGAGGATCCAATGTTTAATTACGTTCTCAAAAAAATTGTCGGTACGAAGAACCAGCGCGAGCTGAAGAAGATGCAGCCCATGGTGGCGCGCATGAACGAGCGCGAGCCGTGGGCGAAGAGTCTCTCCGACGAGCAGATCCGCGAGCAGGTCCGCGCCTGGCGCAAGGAGGTGGCGGACGCGCCGGCGAAGGAGAAGTCGGCCGTCCTCGAGCGCATCCTGCCCGACTGCTTCACGCTCACGCGCGAGTCCTCGGTGCGGTCGCTCGGCATGCGGCACTTCGACGTGCAGCTGATCGGCGGCATCGGCCTGCACAAGGGGATGATCGCCGAGATGAAGACCGGCGAGGGCAAGACCCTGGTGGCGACCTTGCCCTGCGTGCTCAACGCGCTCGAGGGCAAGGGCGTGCACGTGGTCACCGTCAACGACTACCTGGCCAAGCGCGACGCGGAATGGATGGGGCGCCTCTACCGCCAGATGGGACTCACTACCGGCGTGGTGGTGCACGGCCTCACCGACCGCCAGCGGCAGAAGGAATACGGCTGCGACATCACCTATGGCCAGAACAACGAATTCGGCTTCGACTACCTGCGCGACAACATGAAGTTCCGCCTCAGCGACTACGTGCAGCGCGAATTGCACTACGCCATCGTCGACGAGGTGGACTCGATCCTCATCGACGAAGCGCGCACGCCGCTCATCATCAGCGGGCCTTCCGAGGAGTCGACCGACAAGTATTACAAGATCAACAAAGTGATCCCGGGATTGATCCGCGATCGCGACTACACCGTCGACGAGAAGGCGCGCTCGGTGGTGCTCACCGACGAGGGCGTGGAGAAGGTGGAGGCGAAGCTCGCCGTCCCCAACCTCTACGACCCCGAGCAGATCGAGACGCTCCACCACGTCGAGCAGGGGCTGCGGGCGCATACTTTGTACCGCAAGGATCACGAGTACGTGGTGAAGGACGGCGAGGTGATCATCGTCGACGACTTCACCGGCCGCCTGATGCCCGGCCGCCGCTGGAGCGACGGGCTGCACCAGGCGGTGGAAGCGAAGGAGAACGTCAAGATCGAGAACGAGAACCAGACGCTTGCGACGGTCTCCTTCCAGAACTACTTCCGCCTGTACACCAAGCTCGCCGGCATGACCGGCACCGCCGACACCGAAGCGGCCGAGTTCGCCTCCATCTACAAGCTGGAAGTGCTGGTCATCCCCACCAACAAGAAGAACGTCCGCAAGGATTTTCAGGATACCGTCTACAAGACCGAGCGCGAGAAGTTCAAAGCCGTCTGCGACGACGTGGAGGAGCGCTGGAAGAAGGGCCAGCCGGTCCTGGTGGGCACGGTGAGCATCGCCAAGTCGGAAGTGCTCTCGCAGCTCTTGAAGAAGCGCGGGGTGCAGCACGACGTGCTCAACGCCAAGCAGCACGAGCGCGAAGCAGAGATCGTGGCGCAGGCCGGGCGCAAGGGCCGCATCACCATCTCCACCAACATGGCCGGCCGCGGAACCGACATCCTCCTCGGCGGCAATCCAGAGTTCCTCGCCAAGCGCGATGTGGGGCCCGAGCCCTCGCCGCTGGAGATCGAGGGCCGGCTGGTGCAGGAGCGGGTCGCCAAGGCGAAAGACGGAAGCGACGGCAAGCTCGCGCCGGTCACCGCCGCCGAAGTAGAGCTGGTATACAGAGCAGAATACGCGGCCTGGAAGGAGAAGCACGACGCGGCCGTCGCCCGCTACAAGGAGGCCTGCACGCGCGAGCACGACGAGGTGGTCTCGCTCGGCGGCTTGCACATCCTCGGCACCGAGCGGCACGAGTCGCGCCGCATCGACAATCAACTGAGAGGCCGCTCCGGCCGCCAGGGCGATCCCGGCTCGTCCAAGTTCTACCTGTCGCTGGAAGACGACCTGATGCGCATCTTCGCCAGCGACCGCATCGCCAAG
>WNFI01014582.1_pt1 | contig 25011 bp, 27 predicted proteins | sample 5400471 | NCBI WGS metagenome assembly WNFI01 (sample SAMN13153348, study PRJNA577476) | soil metagenome | isolation source: 100 cm saprolite on Douglas fir-dominated hillslope | place: USA:California | collected 2013-09-17 | reverse complement strand
GTGCTTCGTGGCGAAGGCCTCCCACCGGCGCCGACCGGTTGCGTCCCGGTAGTCGAAGACCCACCGCCCCCGCCGCTGCCGGATGCACGCCATGCCTTATCGACCTCCCGCGCGCGAGAGGGTAGCGCCCTCGCGCCGCCGAATCCAGTCCTCAAGCGTGCGCACCCTCACACGTACGAACCGCTTGCCCACGGTGACCACGGGAAGGTCGCCACGCCGCCCCATCTCGCGGGCCTGGTGCTCCGTGATCCCGAGCCGCTCCGCCGCCTCGGGCATAGTCAGCAGGCGGTCCTCTACGGCCGGCACCGTACCCGCGCTCGCCTTCACGGTCGGCACCGCCAGCACTGCCCCGAGCTGGGCGAGGCGGGCAGCCAAGGCCACGACCAAGCTGGGGCGAACCTCGGGCACGGCCTTGACGATCAGCTTGTCCAACTCGCCGAGGATTCTGCTGGGATCGCCGATCATCAGAGTATCTCTTAAGGTCTGATGAACCCCTCCACCCACCGCCGCTTCATCGCCCGCCATCCGGCATGTAGCAAGGGCTGGGCCAGCGCTCCGCGCCGTGTCCAGAGGCGTAACTCGTGGAGGCTCAGCAGCGGGCCCTAGGTCGGGCTTCTCATGCTTGAGAGACGGGTGTGCGGCGTCTTCAAACATGAGAATTCGTTGTGCGCACCGCGGCAAGGAAGACGGGTTTGACCGTCTTCGCGTTCAGGAAAGAGCCCGTTTCACGACATGCGGAGCGGGCTCGTGTGGGCTGATGCCCAGTGGAGGTACGTGCCTCACCTGAAAGCGTGTAGGATAAACCTCATGGCGGCGCTCGACCGGGTTACCTTCGATCCCACGCGAATGAACGGTCAGGCCAGCATCCGTGGCCTTCGGCTCACTGTTCGCCGGGTTGTGGAAGCCCTTGCCGTTCACCCAGACATGGCAGAGCTAAAGCGCGAGTACCCTGAGCTAGAAGACGAGGATATCCGGCAGGCCCCCGCGTACGCCGCTGCGAACCTCGAGGACGAGGCCCTCGATTTGCCGGCGTCTCGGTGAGTGTCCTCCTCGACCAGGCCTTCCTCATTCCACAGCAGAGCTTCTGAGAAGGTGGGGACTCGACTGCCTCCACAACGGGGAAGTGGGCTTGAGCAAAGCCAAGGACGAGGAGCTCCTTCTTCGAGCGAGAGCCGAGAATCGAGCAGCGGTAGCACTCGACGCCAATTTTCATCGCCTCTGGCGATGGACATGCTGCTCCTGCTGATCCGAGACCTACCGGGAAGCAACGACTACCCACGCCATAACGCCACGTAGGGCCGTATCTGGATTGCAGAGCACCGCCACATCAAGCCATCTGTCACCACCACCGCCACCCGCCGAAGAAAGCGTAGAATAGGGTTGCCATGGCCACGGCGGCAAAGACGGTAGCGACCCACATCACCAAGGATCCCCGGGTGTGTGGCGGGAAGGCGTGCATCGACAGCACCCGGATCCGCGTCATGGACATCGTGCTGCTTCAGCGTCAGGGTCTGAAGCCCGAGAACATGATCGAATACTTCTCCGTGCCGCTAACCCTCGCCCAGATTCATGGGGCGCTCGCCTACTACTACGACCATCCCGAGGAACTCGAGGGCGACATCTCGGACGGCAAGCGCGTCGAAGCCGAGATCGAGCGCGACCGAGCCCTGCACCTGAAGGGCCACTCCGGCCGGTAGTGCCCGGCCTTCCGCTCTTCACGGACAACCACGTCCGGGGTCCACTGATCAAGGCCTTGCGCCAGCGGGGCTGGGAGGTGGCGCGGGCGGTTGACCTCTTTGGGCAGAAGAACGACGACGCGGAGCTCTTTGCTTACGCCGCCAAGGATGGGCGCGTCTTCCTGACGTGCGACGAGGGGATCCAGGCCATCGCGCACGACTGGTTGAGGCAAGGGCGCACCGAGTTCCGGATGATCTATTGCACGATGGAGCACCAGCAGGAGATGAGGATCGGCGACCTGCTCGAGGCCATCGAGGACATCCTGCGAAAGCCGGACGCCTTCACGTACCCGATCGAGTACGTTAAGCACCCTCGTTGAGCTGCCGACGGCGGGCAACGCCCGCACGTCACGCGGTTCGAGGGTCACGGTGCTGCGTCAGCCGGGGAGGGGCGCAGCGCGCCAGTATTTGTTTCCAGCCGTTCCGGCGGGTGACCGCTTCACGAAGAACGTCGACGTACTCGCCTGTATCCAAGCGGTCTGCCGGAGGCAGGGGCCCTCCCTCCAGCTCTAAGAGGAGGGCCCGTCTCTCCGCCGGGCCGTTGCTCAGCTCGAGGATGCGGCTGTAGGCTTCGCACGCGTATGCGAAGGTCTCGCGCTTCGCGAAGTCGATGTCGAGGATCCATTCTCGTCGGAGCGTGGAGCGCAGCCCGATCGTCCGGCGCTTGCAGTTGTGGAAGACGTGCGCCGTCTCGTGAACGACGAAGTCGGCGAACCGGCCGCCGGCGGTGAAGTACTCCACGGACACATAGCATGTCGTTTCCTCGCTCAATCCGAGGATCTGCGGTGCGTCCTCGGAGAGCAGCTCCGCTCCGAAGCTGCAGAGGTACAGGTTCGCGAGGTCCCAGGCCGTCTTGAGCCAGCGAGCCCGTCGGAGGACTTGCTCGATGTTGCCTGGCGTGAGGAACACGACCGCCTGCGCCAGGACGTTTAGCACGGTCGGTTGCTCGCCGCGCGGGAACAAGCCCTGCACCATTGGAGCCACCTTGGCGCGCGCGAAAGGCACCGGGTCCAAGCCAGTGAGCGCCTCCGGCATCACGGCATGCGGGGTCCGCTTCCGGACCTCCGTGACGAGGGCCTCCGCGAGGGCGGTATGGGCGTTCTCCCCACGGGCGAAGAGGTTGCTCCCGGGCCAGCCGACAAACGAATGGTTGTCATGCTCACCGGTGCGAACGTACCGTCGGACTTCCTCGTCCAGGGAGTCGCGCATGCATGCCGATCATAGCGGGGACTGCCGTTGTGGTCGCGAGACCCCAGCGCCGCTAGAATGGGGATGGTCTCCGGACTCGACCAGAAGAAGGCCGCGCATGTCCTCACCCGAACCCGGTCAGATGGAAAGCCGCCGAGATGAGAGATACAGCGCACGAGGGCAAGATGGACTTGAAATCTCTGAAAGATATCCCGCCGTGGGACTGGCCTGAGGGTGCGGGCGCGACGTTCCTCGACCTCATGCGAGACGGTCAGGCCGTGGAGTCCGATCGTCTCCTAGCGGCCGAGCTGGCCGGCGACCTTACCGTGATCAACGATGAGCTCGTGGACGCGTTGCTGGTGGTCCTACGCAGCGGGGCCGAGTCGGAGGATCTGCGCGTGAGGGCGGCGACCTCTCTCGGCCCCATCCTCGAGCAGGCAGACACGGATGGGTTCGAGGATGCCGCCGCCGCCCTGATAACGGAGAGAACGTTCAGCACCCTCCAGGAGTCCCTCCGCGAGGTCTTCGGGGATGCCGCCGTGCCGAAGGAGGTTCGGCGAAGGATTCTCGAGGCATCGGTGCGTGCGCCCCGGGACTGGCACCAGGATGCCGTGCGCGCGGCCTACGGCAGCGGCGACGAGGCCTGGAAGCTGACGGCCGTCTTCTGCATGCGTTTCGTGCGCGGGTTCGACGAGCAGATCCTCGAAGCCCTGGACAGCAAGGACCCGGACATCCGCTACGAGGCCGTCACCGCAGCCGGCGACTGGGGTGTGGAGGCGGCCTGGCCGCACATCGCGGCGCTCATCCGGGCGGAGGGGACCGCCAAGCCTCTGCTCCTCGCGGCGATCGGAGCTGTGGCGGCCATCCGTCCCCAGGATGCCCCCGGGATCCTCGGTGAGCTTACCTTCTCGGACGATGAGGACATCGCAGAGGCGGTCGACGAGGCCCTCGCCATGGCTGAGGGGCCAGTAGACGAGGACGACGAAGACAACGATCTAACACACTGAAAGGGACCCGCGTCGAGATCGGTCTCCTGCACGGGTGCCTGAGGGAAGGACCTGACCCTCGAGCAGGCCGAGGGCGAGCGGCCCGGTGACCGCCCCGAGCTTCGAATCTGAGAGCGGCGCCGGCGCCTTCTCAATCCTGAGAAAGCCGCCGCACCTCCGCGGCCGCGTCCGCCCCGTAAGTCATTGCCCGCCTTCACGCGCCCAGGGTGCCAGCCCCGGTCCCGGCATGGCACACCCCTTGCCATTCTCCTGGCAGCCAACCGAAGCAGAAGGCTTAGGAGGCCCGTGAACCGACGTCGTCGCATTCAGCCCAAGGCCGCGGTCGAGCTCGAGACCGTGAGCCTCCGGCTTCCCCCGCAGCTCGTCCGGGCTGTGGCCCAGTACGCGAAGTACATCCGTGGCAGCACCGACCGGACCCACGTCATCACCCAGTTGATCGAGATAGCCCACCAGCAGGACGCAGACTTCCAGAAGACCCTCGGCGCCAGGGCCACGGTTGTATTCACTCCCGCCCTCTCCGCCACCCCCGGCGGACCCCTTCCCTTGCCTCGTCAGTAGGAGCGTTCCCGATGTGCCCCGAACCGAAACCTGCCCGACCGACGTGGCGCTGCAAGTTAAAGGGGGTATACCCCCGCCTTCCGCTCCATGTCCATTCCGCGGGGCAGAAAGGACTTACGGGAACAGCCTCGGGTAACCGGGCAGCGCCGGAGGTAGCGGCGGGATGCACGGTGCGCGCCTCTAACTGGAACCCGGATCGGCTGCGCAGCCGCCAAGAAAACGAGCTGACTTCCGAGGCCTGGAAGCCCCTGGGATCGGTCCCTTGTAGAGACGCAAGCAGCGTCGAGGACTCTCTCTCCCGCGCCGTGGCGGAGGCCTCGTGACGCCCGCCAAGGAGTATCCGAGTACCCCCTCGGGCGGGTTGAGCCAGGCCGCGAACGACAAGGGAAAGCCATCCGCGGCCCCCTCCTCGACAACGCGGCTCCTGCCGGTCTGCGCGAAGATCGACTTGGCACTGAGCTGAGAGATCGACGACTACGCGAAGGCCCACGGCATCACGCGATCCCGCGCCGCGGGCCAGTTCCTCGAGATAGCACGCGAGTCGCTACGCGCACGCGACGGAGTTCCGTCAGGCAAGGCCGAAGAGATCCTGGATGCCCTCGAAGGTGTCCGCACCGTGGTTGAGCTCGTGGGGCCGCCGACCTTCGGGCTGATGCGCCTTCTTGTACACTGGGCCACCCAAAGCGGGGGCCTGAAAGTCTCCGAAGACGAGCTGCTCGCCGAGCTGCGCACGGTCGCCGGCGATGAGTGGGAGCAGGCCCTCTCCGAGGCGGAAAGGGATCTACAGCTAGCCCTGAAGAAGGCACGGGCCGATGGGAGGCTGTGAGTGGAGCCACCCCCCAGTTTCGAAAGCCGCCCCCCGGGCGGCGTTCATCCGTGGGACCCGGAGCTGGGCACGACGACCGCGAGAGCTGACCGCAGGCGGTGCACTGACGATTCCAAGAGAAGATGGATCTTCCGCAGCCGCTCAGGGCGCACTCGCGCGATCTCCGTGAAGGCGATCGTGTCGGCAAACACGAGATCGGCCACGGGAAGTAGTCGCTTCCACTCGCGGGTCGCCCTGGCCGAGCGTGTTTCCACGAGAAGCTCGTCGCCCCGTAGGCTCCGAACCAAGACAGACGCCAGACGCAGGATGTCAGTCGAATGCGACACCAGCAAGACGATGGCCCCGGCCGGCAAGTCCAGAATCGACTGGCGGTCGTTCGGAGAGACCTCAAGAGTGACGCTCTCGATGGATGCGCCCGGGACGATCTGCCGAACCTTCTCGGTCAGATGGGGGAGCGCAACTCCAAGGGCACCTCTTAGGCGCTCCGGGTGCCGCTCCAACTCAGCGAGCGAACACGCGCTCGCTGGGATCCCTAACGCGTCTGATAGCTCACGGACCAGTATCTTAGCCATCTCGGGCGCGGGATCCACGACGACGAGCCGAGACGGCGGCGCGCCGGCCAGCCATCTCAGAACGGCGGCCCGCACCTCAGCTCCAGAGTAGCGTTGGAGTGCGACGTTGAGTCCGAGGCGGATCATCTCATCGAGGTTCCGGGCCTCCCGGACTTCCCTCGGCCCCGGCCGGCGGATGAAAACTCCCGACCCGCGGCGCATCTCCAAAAGCCCCCGCTCTTCAAGGAGGCGGTACGCCGCGGAGACAGTGTTCGAGTGGACTTTCAATTGCCGCGCCAGGGCGCGAACACTGGGAAGGCGCTCACCTGCCTTGAACTCCCCGGCAAGGATCTTTAACTCGATCTGCGCCGTGATTTGCTCGCGGAGAGGGGCGCCAGCCCTCCGGCGCAGGAGCATCTGCATCGGTCGAGATTATGACGCAGGATCCAGACACGGACGTAATCGGGGTCGCACGTGAGCCCTTCCGACCAGCTCAGGTGATTTGTGACGCTCAAGACACTGTCACACACGCATGAGCACCCGCCCCGGCGATCGCGTATTTAATCACCAGGAGGAATCAATGGCCGTGGTGGCAGCCGTTCTTGTGGTCGCTCTTCTGATGATGATTGTTGAGAGAGTGCTCCCCGGTCGCAACTGGCCCAGGGTCCCTGGCTGGTGGATCCGTGCCCTGCTGCTCAACAGCCTCCAGGTGACCTCGGTTCTAGTCGGCGGGATGACTTGGGAGCGGTGGATGCCCAAGAGTCACCTTTTAGCCGTTGGCGGCTTAAACGCGGTGTCCGGTGCCCTCGTGGGCTACCTCACAATCACCTTCGTCTTCTACTGGTGGCACCGCTGGCGGCACGAGTCCGCGTTCCTGTGGACTTGGTTCCATCAAGTTCACCACAGTCCTCAGCGGATCGAGGTGATCACCAGCTTTTACAAGCATCCGTTCGAGATTCTCGCGAACGGCCTGATCTGCAGTACGGTCCTCTATCCCGTGCTGGGTCTGGGCTCTGCCGCCGCATCGGGTGCTGTCGCTCTCAGCGGCTTGGCGGAGCTGGTCTATCACTGGAACGTGACCACACCACATTGGCTCGGCTACCTGTTCCAGCGCCCCGAAAGCCACTGCCTCCATCATCAGGAGGGAGTGCATTCGTACAACTACTCCGACCTCCCGCTCTGGGACATCCTGTTTGGAACCTTCCAAAATCCTAGGCATTGGCGGGCGCGCTGCGGGTTCGGCATGGACGAGGCACGGCTTGTCGAAATGCTGGGCGGTCTCGTTGTGAGCGACTCCGGTGTGCAGGAGGCAGTGTGAAGTTCCAACGGCCTGCAGTGCTTCTGCTTTTCGTGGGCTTGCTCCAGATAACAGGGGACGTACTCGGCTCTCCAGTCCTCAAGGGACTTGGGGCATCGTGGGCCGCCTCCCCGGCGCCGCGGGTGTTCTCAGCCACGCACGGCCTTGAAACATTCTCGACCCTCTTTGCTCTCGAGTGGAGCGAGAGGGACGGTCGCCAACACGCCCTCGCGCTCACGCCGGCGGTTTACGGGCGTTTACACGGGCCCTACAACCGACGCAACGTTTATGGCGCGGCCCTTGCCTATGGGCCCGTCTTAGCGACCGATCCCCGATCGCAGCCCATGTTACGTGCCGTCCTCTCTCACGCCTTCTGCGGCGAGACACCGTTGCTCCGGGAGCTCGGTATCGATGCGACCATTATTGAGGGATCGTCCCGCATCCGTTTCAGGCCAATCCCAGGAACCGCGGCAGGTCTGCCTCGCACGATTACAGCGCCATGCTCCTGAAGCCCAGCCGAGACAGTGTCTTTCGCGCGCTTCTTGGCAGCTATCTTTTCGTACATTTCATGCAGCTCGTTCCCTACGGAGCCGAGCTCTTCTCTTGCCGTGGCGTTCTACCCTCAGCCTCGTTGAGCCCGCTGGCTTTCTTGTTCCCGAACGTTCTCTCGGTCTGGGACTCACCCCTTCTTGTCACGGCATTACTGAGCGCGGCGGCAATAGCAAGCCTTGCTTTCGCAGTAGGCGTTCATGAGCGTCCAATGGCCCTTGGCCTTTGGTATGTGTGGGCCTGTCTCGTGGGAAGAAACCCCCTCATCATGAACCCGTCAATCCCCTATGTAGGCTGGCTACTGCTGGCGCACGCGTGTCTGCCGGCGAGACGTATGGGTAACGAGATCCGCGGCGTGGCGTTAATCCTCTTGGCTGTCGGCTATACGTACAGCGGCCTCACCAAGCTGGCTAGCCCCTCATGGCTCGACGGTACGGCGGTAACATGGATTCTTGACAACCCCCTGGCGCGGCTGGGAGTCCTTCGAGACGTCCTAAGATCACTCCCGTCTCCAGCGCTCAGACTCGCTACCTGGAGCGTGCTCGGCTTGGAAATCGCCTTCGCTCCTCTGGCACTTGTTCGCAAGCTTCGGCCATGGCTTTGGACCGCCATGCTGGCCGTGCACACTGTCTTGATGGCATTGCTCAGCTTCGCGGACCTCAGCCTAGGGATGATGCTGTTTCATCTCTTCGCCTTCGACATCGGCTGGCTCCAGCAGTCCCGTGCCCGCAGCGCCCTGGGTCGCTTCGTGCTGATCCCAGCTCCTTCCCTAAACCTGGGAGCCGCGCTCACTACCTCTCGGGAGCCTTAAACCAGTGCACCGCCTGATCGCCCTCGGTGCGAGCAATCTCACACGGGGGCTTTCGACTGTTGTCAACACGGCCAGGGCAACATTCGGCGAGCCCATGGAGATCCTCGGCGCACTCGGCCACGGTCGCTCCTACGGGATACTCAGTACGTTCCTGGTGCGCTCACTGCCAGGCATCTTGGAAGCAGGCCTTTGGGCCCAACTGGACGCGCTGCCGAGTGCCCCAAGCCAAGGCCTCATCACCGATGTTGGCAACGACATCCTCTATGACATACCGGTTCTTACGATCCTCTCCTGGGTCAGAGAGGTCGCGGCCCGTCTCGAGAGGCACGGGACTCGTATCACAATGACCGACATACCCCTCTTCAACATTCGGACGCTGACAACGGCGCGCTTCAAGCTCGTCCGGTCGGTACTTGTGCCCTGGTGTCGATTGTCCCTCTCCGAAGTGAGGGACCGCTCGGCAGCTCTCAACGAGGGCCTGGTTTCTCTTGCAAGTGCACGCGGACACACACTCGTACGCCTCAGGCCGGAATGGTACGGCTTCGATCCCATCCACGTCCGGCCCAGTCTTTGGGGCGACGCGTGGCGTGAGATTCTGTTCGGGGGAAAGGAGCCGATGCCTTCTCCGCCCCAATGTGACGGCGCGGTACCTGCCCTGGGTGCTTGGAGCCTCTACTTCGCCCGACCCGAACGGCGCTGGCTCCTCGGATTCGAGGACAGATGCGCACAACCGGGCATTAGGAGCCGAGGGGGGACTGCGGTCTGGCTCTACTGAGTTGTTCCCATGAGGCTGCTCGTGCGATTGAGCGAATGGTGACGGGAACAGCGAGCGTTCAAGATCTGAGGGTCACCCGCCGTTTATCGCCTTGAATTGGAGGGCGTCGGAGGTGCAGGAGGAGGGGCGGATGACGATCCTCGTCAACGATGTCCACTCGCGACTCCACGCGACAGAGGCTCGGGAGGTTGCTGTCCCGCTTCACAAGGGAGGAAGTTCAGCGCTTCGTGCGTGACAGCCGGGTACGCGGCTTCCAATAGCTGTGAGTGGCGCCGGACGTGAACGGTGAAGCCCTGACGGGGTCTGGCTAACTTCGGGGCCACAACTGGTTACCTAGTGACGGAACGAATTTGCGACACGGATGTGTTAGATCCGCGCTCAGGGCCGAGAGCCCTTACGCCTTCCTTTCGATTTTCTGCTACCGCCGTGCTACCATCACGCCCGATGCCGGGCCATCTTAGCCGACCTCGAATCAGAAGTCGGCCTCGTCGTCACAGCAACTTAGGCCGTGTGGAGTCGGGTCAGTAGACCCCATTCCAGAGCTGGAAATCACGTGTAGCGGTGACCCCGCTACCGAGGGTTCGAATCCCTCTCTCTCCGCCATTTCAGTGGGTTGCAAGAACAAGCTCCGAGGTCCGGAGTCGGTCGCGGCTACCATTTCGGGCCTTTTTGCTAGCACTTCGTTCCCGTCGAGGCGATCCACCGCCCCCGGAGCTCGCTTCCTAAGCCACCGGCCGTAGGTCCCAACCGTCAGCTCAATGCTCGCGTGACCGAGTTGCTCCTGCACCTAGGCGGGGCTCACCCCGTCGGCCAGAAGGAGGCCTGCATAGGCGTGGCGGAGCGAATGGCAGGAGTAGTGACCCGGCAGACCCGCGGCCTGGACCCAGCCGAAACCCTCTGGGGCGTGATCTGAGGCATGAGGGCCCCCTGCGATGGCCGGGAAGATGCCACGGGCGGCCGCCTCGCTTCAGAGCCAACCCGCCTCGGTGCGCAGTCGGTGCAGAAGGTCTATTGCCCGGAGCTCTTCGGCGGAGTACTGGAGCTTCCCTGGCCTGGTCCCTCGTTGCCGAGACGACCCAGGGCGCGCGAAAGGCCGTATTGGGCCTTGTCGTACTCGCCGATGGCGCGAACATAGTCCTGGCGGGCGCGGGTCTGATCTTGCTCGGCCAGGATGTTCTCTAGGACGACCCCCACCTCAAACTCCTTCCGGCCCCGGGCCAGCTCCAAGCCCTGCTCCGCAGCCACGAGCGCATCCTTCGCCGTTTCGAGCTGTTCCTGCTGGGACAGCAACCGGGTCCGTGCCTCGACGACCTGAAGTGCAATGATGTCCTTCAGCTTCTCGAGGTTCCAGCGGGCCTCTTCCCGCCGGGCCCGCGTCGAGCGTATGCGTCCAACGTCGAAGAGCCCCCCCGGGCCGAAGCGCCAGCCCGCCGCAGCCAGGTAGTCGCGCGACCCTCCGAAGCTGGTGGGGCTATTCTCCTTGCCGCCCCCGAGCCCCCCGAAAAAAGCCTGTCCAACGATGGTGGGAATGAGCGGGCCGTAAACCGCACCCTTCTCGGTCTGTTCCGCGACCTGCAGCAGGGCCTGCGCCTCTCTCAACTCCGGGCGGGCAGAGAGCGCTTCCGAGACCAGGACGTCGACGGCCTCCGGGGCTTGGACGAGAGCGAGGGGAGCGAGCTCGAGATCCTGGGCGACCAACTCCACCCCGGGGTCCAGTCGGAGCGCCTCGGCGAGTCGTGCGGCCAGGATGCGACGCTGCTCCGTGGCCTGCTGGAGAAAGAGCTGGTTGCGCCGCGTTTGGACCCTCACCCGGAGCTCGTCCCCCTTGAGGGCGATGCCAGCATCCACGGCGCGATGCAGCTGCGATTCGTAGTCCTGCGAGATTTGGAGGGCTTCCCGGGCGACCCCAACGACGGCCTGGGCCACGAGGAGGTCGAAGTAGGCTTGGGCCGCGCGCACCAGCGTTTCCTGGCGCTGGGCCATCAACCCCTGCTCTGCCGCATGGCTCGCTTGGCGCGCGGCCAGGGTCCTGAAGAACGCGTCGCCGACGTCCACGAAGAGGTTGATCGCGCCGCCGAGCGCATAGGAGGTCTTGTCCGCCTCGACGATGTTGCCGACCACGTCCTGGATGAGGCCGCCATGGCGGCGATAGTTAGCGGTCGCAGAGAACCAAGGAAGGAACTGGGTCGCGGCGCTCGTGGCATTGCCTTTGGCTGCCTGAAGCCTCTCACGCGCAATTTGGATGTCGACACTTTTAGCTCCCGCCAGGCGGAGGGCCGTGGCGAGATCGATCGGGTAGACGGCGACGGGAGCGGGCGCGGCCCGGGCTGCGGTTTCCGCCGCGGAGCCGCTTATCGGGAAGATCCCGAGGCCGATGACAAGGATTGCCAACGCCTGACCTCGGGGCCTCATCGGGTCTCCACAACCGTGACTGACTGGCCGTCGGCCGGAGGGTTCGAGCCGGCCAGAACGACGGCCTGGCCTGGGGAGAGGCCTTCCAGGATCTCGACGCTCGCGTCGTCGCGGAATCCCGCCTTCACGGCTACGCGCTTGGCCTTCCCATCAGCCAGCGTGAAGACGAAGTCCTGGCCTTTCCCAGTCACCAGAGCCGCGACCGGGATGAGCAGTGAATCGGGTCTCCGTTCTATGGCCATCCTGGCCCGCGCATACATCCCCGGACGGAGCTCGCTCTTGGCGTTACCGATTTCCGCCTCCGCCGTCATCGTCTTTGATGCCTCTTCCAGCGCATAGGCGAATCGGGTCACGCTCCCCTGAAATACACGGCCCGGGAGCTCGTCCACCATGACCTCGACCGGCAGGCCGACCTTCACAAAGGGCACCTCCGGCTCCGGCACGGAGATCTCGATTCGGACCGATCGCATGTCCATCACGGTCAGAAGCGCCGGCGTCTGGGTGACGCTGCCGGAGGTCGCGGCCGGGATGAACGCCCCGGGATCGACGGAGCGGCGCGTCACAATGCCGGACAGGGGGGAGCGGATCTTGGTATAGCCGAGCAGCGTCTCCGTCCGCTCAAGGTTCGCCTGGGCAATGTCGAGCTTGCCCTTGGCGTCGTCCACCGTCTGGGGCATCACGAGGTCGGGAGCCTTCTTCTGAGCCTCGCTGGCGCGCCGATACGCGGCATCGGCTACCACGACCTCGGCCTTCTGCCGTGCCAGGTCGGCCACGAGCTCCGGCGATTCGATCTCGGCGAGGAGGTCGCCCTCGTGGACCAAGTCGCCCTTGTCGACGCGGATCGTCTTCAGATAGCCGGCGACTTTCGCATAGAGTACGGCCTGTTCGTGGGGGCGTATCGTCGCCGGGAGCGCAATGGTCCGGCTGATCGGCCCCTTTCGGGCCTTGCCGACGCTCACGGTCGGCGACGCGGAGGGTGTGGCGGCCGAGGGCGCCGGATCCGCTTGGCGGCAGGCGGAGGACAAAACGATAGCGCTTCCCAACAGCAGGGCGACCGGGTGCGCTTTGGCGACAGCTTTCATGATTGATAGTGCTCCCAAGGAGTCATCGTTCCTCCGGGCGACCCTCGCCGGTCTCCTCGGGTTCGAGGGAGCCCGAGCCGGTGGGACGGCCCGACTGCAGGACGGAGAAAACGGAGGGAAGGACGGTCAGGGTCGCGAGGGTGGCGACGGCTAGCCCGCCGATGACGGCTCGGCCGAGGGGAGCCGTCTGCTCACCCCCCTCTCCGAGACCAATCGCCATGGGGATCATGCCGGCGATCATCGCGGAGCTCGTCATGAGGATGGGCCGGAGGCGGTCCCGGGCGGCCTGGACTCCCGCCTGGGCGGCGGTCTGCCCGCCTTGGCGCGCCCTCTCGGCGAAGCTGACCAGCAGGATCGCGTTCGCGGTGGCCACGCCGATAGCCATGATGGCTCCCATAAACGATTGGATATTGAGGGTGGTCCCCGTCATCCAGAGCGCGGTGACCACGCCCGCGATGACCGCGGGCACGGTCGACACCACCGCAAGGGAGAGCCGCACCGATTGGAAGGTGGCGGCGAGCAGCAGGAAGATGACCACGACGGTCAAGACCAGGCCGGTACGGAGGCCGTCGAGCATCTGTCGCAGGGCGGCGATCTGCCCCCGGGACGTCACTGTCACCTTCGGGGGCAGGCTCCCGAGCTGATCGAAAGCGCGGGCGATCCGCCGGTCGACGCTGCCAAGGTCTTCCCCGAAGACATTGGCGGAAAGGCTGATCGTCCGCTGCATGTTGTAGCGGTCGTACTCTCCGACCGTCGTGGCTTCGTGTACCGTGGCAATGTTCTGCAGCAGCAGCGGCCGGCCGTCCCGGACGGTCAGGGGGATGTTCCTCAACTCCGCGACCGAGGTCATCTGGGTCTCGGGGATCTCCACCTGCACCTGGTAGGCGACGCCGCTCGTCGGGTCGGCCCAGTAGACCGGAGCCGTGTAGCGGCTGGAGGAGGTGGCCGCGGTGAGCGCGCGCGACACGTCGATGGTGTTGACGCCGAGGATCCCGGCCCTCTCGCGATCCACGCTCACTTGCACCGCTGGATAGTCGAGGGACTGGCCGAACTGAAGGTCCCGCAGCGCCCGAACCGCCCCGAGCTTCTCTTGCAGCCTGTCCGCGATCTCGCGGGTGAGCGGCAAGCTCGGACTGCTGACCAACACCTCCACGGGCGTGGGCGCGCCCAGGTTCATGATGCGGCTCACGATGTCGCTGGGCTCGAAGGAGACGCGGACTCCCGGTAGCCGCTCTGCCAACCTTTTCCGCAGCCTCTCCTTGAGCGACTCGAGAGACACCGCACCCGGCTTGATCTGGACCTGCATGACGCTCTCCTCCGGGCCGCCGGTCCAGAGGTAGATGATGTTGATCGGATAGTTGGGCGGCTGGACCCCCACGAACCCGAGTGTGCTCTCGACGTTTCGAGCGCCGACCTCGTCCGCGACCACTTGGAGAGCCGCGAGAGTGATCTTCTCGGTGCGCTCGATGCGGGTGCCCGTGGGCGCGCGCAGGCGGAGTTGGAACTGTCCGACGTCGACGCGCGGGAAGATCTCGATGCCGAGCCGAGATCCCACGACGACGATGACCAAGACGGCAACCCCCAGAGAGCCAGCAAGGACCCAACCCGACCTCCGGGAGACCTTCGCCACACCGCCCGCGACCCGCTCGCGGAACCTGTCGAAGGCTGAGGTCTGCCGCGCATCGCCGTGATGTTGGCGCAGTAGCCACACCGACAGCACCGGCACCAAGCTGTTGGAGAGAACATAGGACGCGAACATCGAGAAGCCCACGGCGAGGGAGATGGGGACGAAGAGGGCACGTCCGGCCCCCACCATGAAGAGCGACGGGATGAACACCGCGAGAATGCTCAGCATGGCCAGGAGCCTGGGTCCAGCGGTCTCTTCCGTGCCCTTGAGGGCCGCCTGGGCGACCCCCTCGCCCCGGGCCAGATGAGTGTGGATGTTCTCGATCGTCACCGTCGCCTCGTCCACGAGCACCCCCACGGCGAGGGCGAGGCCTCCCAGGGTCATGATGTTGATCGTTTGGCCCGCCCCCCACAGTCCGACCGCCGCTACCAACAGCGAAAGGGGGATCGTGACAACCACGACGAAGGCGCTCCTCCAGTCCCGTAGGAAGAGAAGCACCATGAGCCCGGTAAGGATCGCACCCAGCGACCCTTCGAGGGCCAAACCATTGATGGCGCGGATGACGTATGGCGACTGATCGAATTCGTAACTCACCTTGACGTCGTCGGGAAGCACCGCCTGGAACTTGGAGAGGTTGGTCTTGACGAGACGCACGACCTCGAGTGTGGAGGCGTCGGCGCGTTTGGTGACGGGGATGTAGACCGTCCGCTTGCCGTTGACGAGAGCATAGCCGGTAGCGATGTCGGAGCCGTCCTCCACCGTTGCCACGTCGTGGAGGAACACGGTAGGGTAGCACGACCTCGTCGGGAGACATGCTGTAGGCGCGCAGGCGTTCCGGGTCGACCCGCACAACGACGCTCCGCTGGCTCGCGCCGAAGGGCGGCGGGGCCGAGACCCCTGGCAGGGTGGCAAAGAGCGGGCGTACGCGGTTCAAGGCCAGGTCCTGGATCTCCCCGACGCTGCGGCTGTCGCTGGTGAAGACCAGGTTGCCCACAGGAACGCTGCCCGCATCGAAGCGCATGATGAAGGGCGGCACCGTGCCCGGGGGCATGAAGGCCCGGGCCCGGTTTGCGTAGTTGATCGTCTCCGCCATGGCCTGGGCCATGTCCGTTCCGGGGTGGAACTGCAGCTTGATGAGCGCGACCCCTTGGATGGACTTGGACTCCACGTGCTCGATGGCGGTCACGTAGAGGAAGTGATACTCGTAGTAGTAGGTCAGGAACCCTTCCATCTGGGCAGGATCCATTCCTCCGTAGGGTTGGGCGACGTAGATGATGGGAATCCCCAGGTTCGGGAGAATGTCGCGGGGCATCTGGCGTAGCGCCATGAGGCCGGCCAACACGATGGCGACCATAGCGACCACGACGGTGATAGGCCGCCGCATCGAGGCCCGCGCTGGAGTCATGGAAACCTCTCGGAAGGATGACGAGCAGTCCCCTGAAGGGCGCAAAGGCGGGTCACGCCCATGATCGGGTTGTGTGCGGCCGATGGGTGCAACTCGTCGCAACCTCCCCTCTCCCGCCCCCGCCGAGACACTCTCTTCCCCCTAACTTCCTCTAGCCTCCGCCAACAAACTCTCAGTCCTCGAGCGTCGGAAGAGTCTTCAGTACCTCGCTGGCCTTTGGTCGCTCGAGCGCAAGCTCGTCCTTGCGAATGCTTCCGTCGCGGAAGACCACCACTCGCTTGGCGAACTGAGCGACGTCCTGTTCGTGCGTTACCAGTACGATCGTCAGCCCCCTGTCGTTCTGTTCCTGAAAGATCTCCATGATCTCGACGGAGGTATGGCTGTCGAGGTTGCCGGTTGGCTCGTCCGCGAGGAGGATCGAGGGACGGTTCACTAGGGCGCGAGCGATGGCGACCCGCTGTTGTTGCCCCCCAGACATCTGCGACGGGTAGTTTGCCGCCAGCCCGGCAAGACCCACCCGGGCCAAAGCGTCTTCGGCCCGCTTCACACGGTCAGTATCATCGATGTCCGAGTACAGAGTGGGAAGCTCGACATTCTCGAGCGCGGTCGTGCGAGGCAGCAGGTTGAAGCCCTGGAACACGAAGCCAAGGTTTCGGTTCCGGATCCGGGCCAGCGTCCTCTTGTCGAACGTCGAGACGTCGGTGCCCTCGAGAAGGTAGCGGCCGGAGCTCGGCCGGTCTAGGCAGCCCAGGATATTCATGAAGGTCGACTTGCCGCTTCCACTGGCCCCCATGACCGCGACGAATTCGCCGGATTCGACGGCGAGGCTGACGCCACGAAGTGCGTGCACGCGAGCCGAACCAAGGTCGTAGTACTTGTGCACGCCTTCGATGCGGATAAGCGCCCCCGGTGTCGCTTCCAATCGCGAGCCCGCGACCTCCGCCGATGTCGGCGTCACGCCTGCCACGTCGCGTCCTACCGCCGGGGTCCGGTCAATGCCGGCGGCCCCCCCGCCGGCATCTTCCCGCCCACGGAGCTGGTGACGATCTCGTCCCCCTCGCGGAGCTCGCCCCGGATGAGACCGGTCACTTCCGTGTAGGAGTGATCGGTGATCCCGAGCGCGATCTTGACGGGCTCGGTGGGCCCATCGGCATGCACCCTCCACACCACGGCAGACCCTCCGGATGGCCGTGCCCGTGCAAGACGGTCGCTTGGGGTGCCACGCTGCTGCGACGTGCCTGCGGTTTCTTCCGGATCCGGGGCCCCCGGCCCTTCTTCGACGCCGTACTTCCGGTAGAGCGCTCGGAGCTCCTCGAGAGGCAGAGGAGGCTTGTAGCGGAGCGCGGCGTTCGGCACCTTCAGGGCGTTCGCCGCGGTCGCGATCGGGATCGTGACATACGCGGTCATGCCCGGGAAGAGCTTCAAGTCGCGATTGTCGAAGTCAACGATAGTGTCGTACGTGACGACGTTCTGAACGACGGTTGCGTTCATCCGGACCTGGCTCACCACCCCATGGAAGGTCTCTTTCGGAAAGGCGTCGACCTTGAAGGCGACCGCCCGCCCCCGCTCGATGCCGCCCACATCCGACTCGTCCGTCTTCGCGTAGACCTGCATCTTCGTGAGGTCCTGCGCGATCGTGAATATCGTCGGCGCCTGTAGGGAGGCGGCCACTGTCTGGCCGATGTCCACGTTGCGGGCCACGACCGTTCCATCGATCGGGGAGCGGATCACCGTGTAGTTCAGGTTGGTCTGCGCCACGGACACCGCGGCGGCCTTCTGGCTTACCTGGGCCCGGGCCTGGGTCACGCTCGCCCGGGCCGCGCCCACGGTGGCGTTGGCCGAGTCGTAGCTGGCCTTGGCTTGATCCAGCTGCTGCGGGCTTGCGATTCCCTGCTGGGCGAGACCCACCGTGCGCTCGTAGTCGGCCTTCGCCTGAACGAGAAGCGCCTGGGCCTTATCCAGGTTGGCCTCCGCTGCGACCAGGTTCGCCTTAGCGTTCTCAAGATCGGCGGTCGCCTGGAGGAGAGCGCCTTGAAACAACGCGGGGTCGATGATGGCTAGGAGATCACCCTTGTGCACGCGCGAATTGAAGTCCGCGCTGAGCCTGGCGATCGTGCCCGACACCTGCGACCCGACCAGGACCGTCACCACCGCATTGATCGTTCCCGTGGCTTCCACGACGTCTCGTATCTCGCCCCGCTCGACCTTGGCCGTGAAATAGTGCGGCTCGTTCTGGCGGTTGAGTCCGAGGGCGAGGAAGAGGAGGACGACGGCGGCGAGGAAGCCGGCGGGAGCCAGCCACTTCGTGCGCCTGGTCATCGCTCAGTGCTCATCCGCATTCAGCTGGAGCTCCTTTCGTCTCATTCGTATCGGACGGCATCGATGGGGTCGAGCAGCGACGCCTTCCGTGCCGGGTAGTACCCGAAGACCACGCCGACCCCCGTCGAGAACATGGCGGCGAGCACGATCCCGCCGGGCGAGAGTTGCATGGGCCACCCCAGGGTTCGCCCCACCACGATCGAGGCGGCAATTCCCAGGAAGACACCCAGGACCCCACCCGCCAAGCTGAGCATCACCGACTCGCCGAGGAACTGGAGCTGGATCGCGTCCTCCGTCGCCCCGACCGCCATTCGCACCCCGATCTCACGGGTGCGCTCGGTGACCGAGACCAGCATCACGTTCATGATGCCGATGCCACCCACGACCAGCGAGATGGACGCGATCGCGATCAGCAATGCACTGAGTGTGCGGCTCGCTTCCAGCTGGGCCTGGATGATGTCTTCCGGGTTGCGAATGTTGAAGTCGTCCTCTTGTTCAGGCCGCAGCCGGTGGCGGTCGCGGAGGAGCGCCGCGGCCTGCTGGCCCGCGGCCTTCACCGAATCCTGGGAGACGGCCGAACACAAGATGTCATCCAGCCACGTGATGCCTTGGAGCTTCTTCTGCGCGGTCGTGTAGGGCAGGATGATGGTATCGTCCTGGTCCTGGCCGGAGATGGACAGCCCCTTAGGCCGCAGTGTCGCGATGACCTTGCAAGGAAGGTCCTTGACGCGGATCACCTTGCCGATGGGGTCTTCAACACCGAAGAGTTGGTCGCGAACCGTGCGCCCGATGACGCAAACACCCGTGGCCCTCTCCACGTCGTCCTCGGAGAAGATCGCCCCCTCATCGACGAACCAGCGTCGGATCTCGAAGAACTCCGGGGACACCCCTCGGTAGGTTGTGTACCAGTTCTGGTTGGCATAAATGACCTGAACCTGGGCGTCGACGTTGGGCGCTACGCTCTTGATCAGCGGGATCTGAGCCTTGATCGCGATGGCGTCGGCCAGGACGAGGCTCTTCGTCCCCCGAGGGCCCGTGCGGACACCGTTGACGGCCCGCCCACCCGCCTCGATCCAGACGAAGTTGTCTCCGAGGTTCTGCAGTTGCTGTTCGACTCGCGCCTGCCCGGCCTTACCGATGGCCACCACACAGATGACCGCCGCGATCCCGATCGTAACCCCCAGGATCGTAAGCAGGCTTCGCATCTTATTGCGCAGCAATGCACGCCGGGCCGATCGGAACAAGGCCGCGTGACTCACGCTTCCTCCGTCCCGGCACCTGACCCGGCGGACGCCTTCAGTCCTCGGAACCTCGGGCTGAACGCTGGGGAGGATACTCCGTGCTGGGGCCGCGCTGGGGGCAGAGCGTCAACCTTGGATGGCGTCCGGCCCTCCGCGGTGGATGCAGTTCTGCTGACGACGCTCATGGTCATACCTGCCAGTGAAGCCCGCACTGCCCCTCATGGAGCCGTGGACTCAATGCCATCGACAGAATTGTGCCACACGCTCCGGGGGGGGATCGTCTCGGACGACGGCACGATCCAGGGAGATCGCTCAGGGGCCCAAGCCCTCCCTCGAGGCACCCACCCACGAGCGGCGGCGCGTCTAGTCGAGCTTCTCGATCGTCGTTCGCCAGTCTCCTCCCTTGTGCAGCGAGACCTCCGCGACCGGCCGGCCATCCTTCAGCGAGGGAAACACGCTGACGGCATGGTATCCCGCGTTCGCGGAAACGGCCTTGGCCACTGCCGCGGAGAGCGGCAGCTTGGCCTTGGCCATGGCTCCGCTCTGACTCTTCGCGGCGGAGAGGTCCTCGCCCGCTGTGATCGGCTCGGACTTCGCCACCTTGCCGCTCACGTAATCGACGGCGACCTCGCTGAACTTGCCGTCCTTCTCCGTGTAGATCGACAGCTGCAGCCTGCCGCCCTCGACCTCGAACTTCGCTGAGATCGGTTTGCCCGTGGCGCCGGCTGCGGAGAGGCCACCCTCGAGCGACACCTTCGCCGCCGCCAGAGCCTTCGCAAGCTCCGCGTGTTCTTTGTCGGCGTTGTCAGCGGCCGCCGCGGCTAGCGCAGCGAGGGTCCCGACCGTCACCGCCAGAATGTACGGCACCGAGCGATGCATCACTGCCTCCTGACCCGACCCACCTTGGCGGAGGGCCGACTAAGCCTCAATGAATCCGCGCTGCAAGTGGGCTCAGTGGCCCTCGGCCGTGAAGTCGTCGAATTCGATGACCGAATCGGCCTTCGTCCAGAGCCCGACCTTGCCCGCCTCCTTGAACGTGTCGTCCGTCCCTTCGAAGACCTTGTTGCCGTCGTAGGTCACGACGAAGTGGTTGCCTACAGCGTCGAGCTTGAGCGTGTGCCAGGTGTTCTTGGCCACCTTGATGTTCTGGCCCCCGAACTGCCGGCGGTTCCCGTCCACCACGTGATAGATCCGACAGTTGTCTTCGAGGGCGTTGCAGCGGGTGATGTAGTAGTTCTTGGCATCCCGATAGCGCCACACGAGCCCGAAGCCCTGGTCGACTTCGCCGGAAAGGGGTCTCGCCCTTACGTTGAGCGAGACATCTTTGTAGCTGCCCTCCTTGAGCACGGCGACGGGGAAGCGGTAGTCGGTCTTGTCGGCGCTCTCCTGGACGAGGACGTGGTTCGCCGCGCCCTCCTTCTCGACACGGACGACCCACTTTCCCTCGGCCCCGCTTCCTGTGCGGCCGAACTCAAAGCCAACGGGCGGGGCGCCCACGGCGTCGGACTCGAAGTCTCGCTTCCGGGGTTCGGCCGCGATCGCAAGCGCACAGAGGGACATGACAACAGGTAGCACAACGCTGGGACGCATCATCGGGCACTCCTTCGCGCAGCCTGAGAGGCGCGTTTCGAATTGTACCGAACCGGCGTCCGGCGAAATCCTGAAGAATGGCTGAAGAATCCGTCAGGATCTCTTCAGGATGGCGGCGCCGGGCGCTCGGCATACTATTTGAGGGACCGTGCACATCCTGATCGTCGAGGACGAAGCGAAGGTCGCCCAAGCCCTCAAAGAAGGCCTGCAGCGCGAGGGCTACGAGGTCACCCTGGCCAGGACCGGCGAGGAGGGCTACTACCTCCTCGACGCTCGCAGCTTCGACCTTGTGGTGCTGGACCTGATGCTGCCGGGCCGCAGCGGGCTGGAGATCCTAGGGACCCTCCGGACCCGGGACCACGGTATTCCGGTTCTCATCCTGACCGCGCGGGACACCGTCCAGGACCGGGTTGTGGGCCTGGACGCCGGGGCGGATGACTACCTGGTCAAACCCTTCGCATTTCCGGAGCTGGCCGCGCGCATCCGCGCCCTGCTGCGACGGGGGCGTGCCGAGCCCGTCTCCCGTCTGCGAGTCTCTGACCTCGACCTGGACGTGCCCGCCCGTCGAGTGCGGCGCGGGGACCGGGACATCGAGTTGACCGCCCGAGAGTTCGACTTGCTCGAATACCTGCTGCGGAACCGCGGACGCGTCGCGTCGCGGGAGATGCTTGCCCGCGACGTCTGGAAGGAGACGGATCGGGCTACGCCCCTCGACAACGTGATCGACGTGCACATCGCGCGCCTTCGACGCAAGATCGATGATCCGTTCGAGTCAAAACTCATCCACACAGTCCGGGGTGTGGGCTTCATCGTCAAAGAGGGGGGCTCCTGACGATGCACCTCAGGCCACGCCACGTCAGGACACGGCTCACTCTCTGGTACGTCGGCGTCCTCTCAGCCGTCCTCGCGCTGTATATCGGCTCCACGCTTGTCTTCTTGTCCCTCTCGCAACGCCGGGAACTCGACCAGCGGCTTCACGCGGAGTTCGAGACGGTGGAGGACCTTCTCGTGGCGGGTCCGGACGGCTCGATGGTCGGTGGAGGGCGTGACGGTCTATCGCAGCGAGGCGCTGCATGGAGAGCCCCTCGGTAGGACGGCTCCGAGTGGCACACTCATAAAGCAGGCGCTCGCCTCCGTGACGCTCGCAGACAACACACCCCTTCGGGTGCTGAGCCGCCGACATGACGTCGGCGGCCGGGACCTGGTCGTCCGTGTGGCGCTAAGCGAGGAGCGGCAGCGCCACGAATGGCGTGAGTTGCTGGTCGGCCTCCTGTTCGGGCTCCCCGTGGCGATCGCCATCGCGGGCCTCGGAGGTCACTGGCTGGCACGGCGGGTCCTGGGCCCGCTCGACCGGATGGCGAAGCACGCGGAGAGGCTCACGGCGGAGAACCTCGGCGAGCGGCTTCCGGTGGAGAACCCCGACGACGAGCTGGGCCACTTGGCCCGGGTCTTCAACCTCTCGCTCGCGCGGATCGAGGAGTCGTTCGCACAGCTTCGCCGCTTCACGGCCGACGCTTCCCACGAGCTGCGTACTCCCCTCACCGCTATCCGAACCGTGGGCGAGGTGGCCCTCCAGGACCCGCGGAACCCAGACCACTACCGGGAGGCGATCGGGAGCATGCTCGAGGAAGTCGACCGGTTGTCCCGCCTGGTCGGCAGCCTGCTCGTGCTCTCACGCGCCGACGCGGGCCCCGCCTTGCGCCGGCAGGAGCTGCGCCTAGTCGAGTTGGTAAAGGACTCAGCCTCGCTGCTCGAGGTCTTGGCAGACGAGAAGGGCCAGCGGATCGAGGTGCACGGCGACCCTGGCGTGACCGCAGAGGTGGACGGCCTCATCCTGCGCCAGGCCCTGATCAACCTCATCGACAACGCGATCAAGTACTCTCCCCGAGACAGCCTCATCCGAATTGACGTCCAGCGAGATGAGACCCGCGCCGCGGCCATCGCTGTCAGCGACCAAGGCCCCGGGATTCCCCCAGCCGACCGCTCCCGCGTCTTCGAGCGCTTCTACCGAATTGACGAAGCCCGCGCGCGCGAAGATGGCGGGGCCGGCCTTGGCCTCTCCATTGCACTCTGGGCGGTCCAAGCCCATGGCGGGCGAATCGACGTTCAGAGTCAAGAGGGGGCGGGAAGCACTTTTCGGATCGTCCTTCCGGAAACATCCGGTCCCCCCCGGATGAGCAACTCTCCTCTTGGAGGAGTAAAGGCAATGATGAGAAACAAAGCCCTCTTGTCCGCTGTGCTGGTCCTAGCTTGTGGCGCCGACGCGGCAGACTCGATGCCCCCTCTGAAGCTGGTCGCCGACATTCCGATGCCCGGGGATGCCGTGCGCTTCGACTACCAGAGTCTCGATCCGGCGAGCGGGCGTCTTTACATCGCCCATATGAACGCCAACCAACTCGTTGTGTTCGACACGCACTCGCGGAAGGTAGTCGCGAACCTCGACGGCTTCGACCGTGTTCACGGCGTGTGGGCAGTGCCCGACCTCGGCCGTGTCTACGCCTCGGTCACGGGGGAGCACCGGGTCGCGGTGGTCGACATGAAGACCCTTCAGACAATCACGAAGGTGGGCCCCATCACATATCCGGACGGGCTCGCGTACGCGCCAGGCCCAGGGCGGATCTTCGTGTCGGACGAACACGGCAAGGCCGATGCCGTCATCGACGCCCGCACCAACGTCTTCGTGACGACCATCCCGCTCGGGGGTGAAGCGGGCAACACGGTCTACGATCCGGTCTCGGGCCAGATCCTCGTGACAGTGCACGATCCCGCCGAGCTAGCGGTGATCGATCCAGGATCGGCGAAAATCGTGAAACGCTACCCACTCCCCGGCGTGAAAGAGCCTCACGGTGTTGCGCTCGACGTGAATGGACGGCTGGCCTTTGGGGCGGGTCAGGGAAACCACACCCTGGCAGTCTTTGACCTCGCCTCGGCGAAGGTCCTCGCTACGCATCCAGTTGGCGAGGACCCCGACGTCCTCGCTTTCGACCCTGGCCTTCGGCTCCTCTACGTTTCCTCTGAATCGGGGACCGTCTCAGTATTCCGGGAGCATGGCAAGAACCTTGTGTCGGAGGGCGAGATAGTCATGCCACATGCCCACACCGTCTGCGTCGACGCGAAGACCCACCTCGTGTATTTCCCGCTCGAGAACGTTGACGGACACCCCATCCTGCGGATCATGGAGCCAGCGGGGCGAGCCTCTGGGAGATAGCCTCGTATGCCCCATCGCAGAACGGCCGGCGACGGCTGGCCCGACTTCGAGTGCCCGCTTTCGGCATGACCACCACGATACCGACGTAATCGCAGCCCGATGATGGCGAACAGAGTTCCCGACCCCCCCTATCAAATCTCAGAAGGTGCGGGTGGTCTCTCAGTTCTGCTGGGGAAGGGGGCCCGTGAGCCGACGGCGCATTCAGTCCAAGCGCCGTGACCCTCATCAGGCTGGTGAATGCGCAGACTGTCGGCTGTGGCTGCTCAACCCAGAGCAGATAGTGAGCGCGAAAGAGCAGCGCGATCGATAGCAGAAGAAGAAGGCTTTCGCACGTGCTAGCTTCCATCGGTCAGTCCTCGTGGTTAGGGCTTGGTCACTAGAGCCCATGCACGCGCTCGTAAGTTGTTGTGGAGAGGTGCTGGGGGATGAACACAGGGCAGGTTCCTTGCTGGCCGTCCGGGTTTCGTTGGTCACCATTTGGTCACCACGAACCGACGCTCCGTCCGTAAGTTGTTGTGGAGAAATGCGAGAGTGGTTGAATCGGCGTGACTGGAAATCACGTGTAGCGGTGACCCCGCTACCGAGGGTTCGAATCCCTCTCTCTCCGCCACATAATTTCTTCTTTTGATTCACTGAGATACAGCTACTCCCTTCTGTTGGTCTTCAGGAAGTTAGATCCTGTTGTTTGTTTCCCCCTTCCGTATTCCCGACCATCCAACCAGAATGAAGAAACTTTGTGGTCGCCAATTGCGTTCCATGAGCATGCGCCTACTAATCCTTCCCGGAGTCGCTTTTCTTTGGTCAAGTCCTGCCATTGCTCAACCGGACA
>WNFI01623390.1_pt2 | contig 25016 bp, 18 predicted proteins | sample 5400471 | NCBI WGS metagenome assembly WNFI01 (sample SAMN13153348, study PRJNA577476) | soil metagenome | isolation source: 100 cm saprolite on Douglas fir-dominated hillslope | place: USA:California | collected 2013-09-17 | reverse complement strand
GCGTCGTGATGCGCTTGCCGCGGCGGCGGAGTGGATTCTTGGCGTCGAGAACCTGGCACTGCGCACACCCGGAATCGTGGCGACGGTGGGATTCGTCGAGGCAAAGCCCGGCGCGACGAACGTGATTGCCGGAGAAGCGCGCGCCACGCTGGATATTCGCCACGCCTCGGATCGTGCGCGAACCGAAGCGGTGGATGAGTCGATTCGGCAGGCGGAGTCGATCGCCGCGCGGCGCTGTGTGACCGTGAAGTGGCGGACGCTCCTCGCACAGCACGCCGTGGCGATGGATCCTTTCCTGGCGGAGCAGATCGAGCATGCCATTCAGAAATCCGGCTGCGAGCCCCATCGCATGGCGAGCGGCGCGGGGCATGATGCTATGATCCTCGCGGAAAAAGTTCCCGCGGCGATGATTTTCTTGCGAACGCCCGGGGGCATCAGCCACGATCCAACGGAATCGGTGCATCTCGAGGACGTCGCGAAAGCGCTGGATTGCGGGCGGCATTTGCTGACGCAGCTTTCAGCGTCGCAGGAATTTCTGGGAAGGACGTGCCGTGCATAATCTCGGTCAAACGCGCAGCTCTCATCAACGCAACCACGTGCTCCTCACGCCTGACACTTTTGTACGCACCACGCTGCCCGGGATGAAGAATGCATCCGCGATCGTTCACATTGGCCCCGCGCTGGGCGCAGCGTTCACCGAATACACCGCCGAATTTGAACCGAATGGCGAATTGGGGCACACCTCCGCGCAGCGTTTTCTCTATGTCATGGAGGGCGCCGTGACGCTGGAGGCCGAAGGAAAGCGGCACGACCTGGGCGTGCACGGCTATACCTATTTGTCCGAAGGTTTTTCCCACCGAGTCGTCGCCAAGGAAAAGAGCCGCGTTGCCGTCATTGAAAAGCCGTACGAGCGGATCGAGAAAACCGAACCGCAGCGCCTGCTGGTCTCCAACGAAGAGGCTGTTTCTTCGCACGCGCTCGACGGCGATTCTGACTTGCAGGTCAAATGCCTGCTTCCCGACGACGCGAGTTTCGATTTCGCCGTGAACACCATGGTCTACCAGCCTGGCGCCTCGCTCAGCATGGTAGAAATGCACGTGATGGAGCATGGGCTCATCATGCTCGAAGGAAGCGGCATCTACCGGCTCGACGATTCCTGGTATCCCGTCACCGCCGGCGATTTCATCTGGATGGGGCCGTGGTGCCCGCAATGGTTCGGCGCCATTGGGAAAGTGCCCGCCAAATATTTGATTTACAAAGATTGGAACCGGCATCCTCTCGGCGACACGAAAAAATGAAATTGGAAATCGATCAGCAGCGGCTGCTCTCAGAAATTGAAACGCTGGCTGCTTTTTCGGACGCAGAGCCGCCCGCGGTAACGAGAATTGTTTTCACACCGACGGATCTGAAAGCACGCGCATGGGTGATCTCGCGTTGCGAAGAAGCCGGGCTCACCGTGAGGCAGGATGCCATTGGAAATATTTTCGCGCGGTGGAACGGCGCTGATCCGGCCGCGCCTGCGGTCGGCACAGGTTCGCACATTGATGCGATTCCGAATGCCGGCAAATACGACGGCGTCGTTGGAGTCCTCGGCGGGCTCGAAGCGATCCGCGCGCTGCGGCGGAGCGGATTCCGGCCCAAGAACTCGCTCGAACTTCTGGTGTTCGCGACGGAAGAACCAACGCGCTTCGGCATCGGCTGCCTGGGAAGCCGATTGCTTTCGGGAACTCTTTCCGCGGAAGTCGCGGGGCGCTTGAAGGATCGCGACGGCGAATCGATGGACGAGGTTCGCAGAAAAGCGGGCCTCAGCGGAGACCTGCAGGATGTGAAACTACCGAAAGGTTATTACAAGGGATTCGTTGAATTGCACATCGAGCAAGGCCCGCTCCTCGAACGCGCGCGGACTTCGCTTGGAATTGTGAGGAGCATTGCGGCGCCCGCGAGTCTTCGCATTGCGATCGAAGGCGCGGGCGGTCATGCCGGCGGAGTGCTGATGCCGGATCGCAAGGATGCGCTTTGCGCGGCGGCCGAGTTGATTCTGGAGGTCGAAAACGCGGCGCGCTCGAGCGGCGCGGCCGACACCGTCGCCACCGTCGGCGTCTGCGAAGTATTTCCCGGAGCGGTGAACAGCATCCCGAGCCGCGTGGGCATGACTCTCGACATCCGCGACACCGATCAAGCGCGGCGCGATGGCGTAATGCAAACGATCGAGCGCGCAGAGCAAAATATTTCCGCGAAGCGTCAGGTCTCGATTCAGTCTGAACTGCTCAATGCAGATGCACCCGCTGATTGCGCTCCCGAAGTGCGTGCGGCCCTCGCCGATTCCTGCCATGAGCATGGATTCCAATTTCTCGAAATGGTGAGCCGCGCCTACCACGATTCCCTTTTCCTTTCGCGGATCGCCCCCACAGGCATGCTCTTCATTCCCTGCCGCAATGGTTACAGCCATCGCCCCGACGAATACGCCGCCCCGGAAGATATCGCGCGGGGAGCGATTGTGTTAGCGGAATCCCTTGCCAAGCTGTCCGCCTTGAGTTGACCTCCGCCCCGATCCAATCTTCAATCTCTTTTTGGGGGGTACACCCCCCATCAATGATGGATCAATATCAAAAGAAAGGACTTGCGCGGAGGGCATTTTCTAATCGATAGATTCTAAAGAGGATGGGCTCCGGTCTGACACCTATACCAGGAGAAAATTGCAAGATGTTCAGAAGAAATCAGTTAAGGCGAAAAAGTCGGTCTGACACGCTCCAAGGATATCGCGAATAGGAAATGTCGGCAGGATACAGCTATCTACAAGAGTAAGTATAGCAGGAATTAAGGGAGAGTCAAGGACGAAATCGGGTATCCAGGCGCGAGCCGTAGGGGGTGGTAAAAGGGCTCGGGCAAAACCGCTATGTGGTGCACGTCAGGTTCGGCTTATTCAGCGCCGAGAAAGGCGTAGCGGAGCAGGAAGAGGACGCTGAGAACCCAGATCAGGGGACTGATTTCGCGGCGCCTGCCCGTGCCGAGTTTGATGAAGGTGAAGGAGAGCAGGCCGAGGCTCAGGCCCGTGGCGATACTGAACGTCAGAGGCGTGGCGACCAGCGTGAGGAAGGCGGGGAAAGCTTCGCTGAAATCGTCCCAGCGAACGCGCGCGACGGCGCCGCACATCAGTGCGCCGACGAGAATGAGCGCGGGAGCGGTAGCGTAGGCCGGAATCGCAGCGACCAGCGGCGCGCAGAACATGGCGATGAGGAAGAGCGCGGCGATGACGATGTTGCCCAGGCCGGTGCGCGCGCCGGCTGCGACTCCGGCGGCGCTTTCGATATAGCTGGTGACCGTCGATGTACCGGTAAGCGCGCCAAACATGGTGCCAAAAGCGTCGGCGAGCAAGGCGCGGCTCGCGCGCGGAAGTTTCCCGTCGCGCAGGAAGCCGCCTTCTTCGCAGACGCCAACCAGCGTGCCCACATTGTCAAAGAGATCGACGAAGAAGAACACAAAGATGAGTTCGCCAAAACCAAGTTTTGTGGCCGAATGCAGGTTCAGTTTCAGAAACGTGCCGGAGGGATGAGGCAGTGAGAAAAAATGTGCGGGCCAATGACTGAGGCCGAGTGGAATCCCGGCGAAGGTGATGGCGACGATGCCCAGGAGAATGGCGCTTCCGATGCGCCGAGCCATCAGGATGGCGATGAGAACGAGTCCCGCGGCAGCGAGAAGCACTTGCGGATCGGAAGCTTTGCCCAGCCCAACGAAGGTGGCGGGATTGGCCACAATGATTTTTGCATTGCGCAGCCCAATGAACGCGATGAATAAGCCGATGCCGGCGGCGGTGCCGTTCTTGAGGCAATCGGGAATGCCGTTGACGATCTGTTCGCGGACGTTGGTGAGCGTGAGGAGCAGAAAGAGCAGTCCGGAGAGAAAGACGACACCGAGCGCGGTCTGCCAGGGGACGCCGCGGCCGAGCACAATCGAGTAGGTGAAGTAGGCATTGAGCGACATGCCCGGAGCGAGCGCAATCGGATAGTTGGCCCACAGCCCCATGATGAGCGTGGCGACCGCAGCGGAAATGCAAGTGGCAAAGAGAACGCCGTCAACAGGCATTCCCGCTTCCGCGAGGATGCGCGGGTTGACGACGACAACGTAGGCCATCGTCATGAAGGTGGTCAGGCCCGCGAGCAACTCGCGCCGCACGGTGGTCTGGTTTTCATCCAGGTGAAATACGCGCTCGAGCAAGCGGGCTCCCCTCAAACAAAAAGGTGCGCCACTATAGGCCGGGAGCGGCGCGACGTCAACGGCAGAAACGCAGAGGCATTGTCCTGTTTCGTGACTCGTAGAAAAAACACTCACCCCCGGCCTGCGGCTAATGCGGAAGTGTGGATTCGCGATCGGCCCAATGCTCGACGATATCCCGCACCACTTTATCGCCGACGACTTGCGCCGCTTCCAAAGCAGGAAAGTAAGCGGAGTAATTGCCGGATACCATCATCTTCAGACTGTCGGCCACTTTCGTGCCCGGTGGCTCACGGTCGTAGTTGCTCACCGTGCGCAGCACCAGCACACGCTGCAGATCCACGCGCCCGGCCTGGCTCAAAAACGTGAGCGCCTGCATCGTGCCGGTGTCCTCCATGGCTGAAATCATGTAATTCCCCGTGCCGCCGGTGTAGTAGCGCGTCCAGGCATTGGCCCACTCATTCATTTTTGAGCCGTGCCAGAATGTGCTCGAGGAGAGTGTGTCGCCGCGCGTGACGAACGGCGGCTTCAACGTATTCGGGAATCCGGCAAAGCGCGCCCGCGAACTGCGCAGTGAATCCGAATCAGGAAGCGGCGTATCCTTCGTCAGGCGAAACGCCCAGCCAACAAGTTCAGGATTGAGCGTGTAAACCTCTCCCTCAAGCTCCTTGCGTACCGGTTCTTCGTAGGGGGTCGCTTTGCGCAAGGGCACGTAGCCGGTCGGCCAATTTTCCGGAATTTGGCGCGCGTCGATCTCGTAAGCCAGATCGCCATCGAGAACATGGTCCGCCCAAACCGCAGAGCCCAACGATACATCTGCGGGATCGCCGCCACCAATCCCGGCGACGATCCAGTAAGCTTTCGAAAAGTCGAATCGCGGGTCCAAACCGACGGCCATCACCGATGCCGCCGCTTTGGCCGTTCCCACGCCGGTCAAGAGGCCAAGCACTCCGTCTTTGTTCAGGCGCACATGGTGATACCCGGCTGGGAGAGGAATGATTTGATACAGGCGCTCGCGCTCGACCCAGAGTTGGTATTCCCCGGGTGTGTCCCCGGTGTCCTCGCCGCGTTCGAACATGGCGACCACCACGACCTTGATGCGGATCGGCTTGTCGGATGATTTGGTTTGGGCAAGAAGCAGGACGGGGAAAATCCCCAGCACAATCAACACTGGAACGAACCGCTTTAGCAGCCTGCTCATGAAATCCCCCAACCTCTTGATCCGCTTGATCTGCCTGATATGCTGTGCTCCGCGCGAATGAGACTCTATATCACAGCTTGCAGCCGCAAAAATCTGATTGTACGGTGGCCAATCCGATCGTGCCGCGAATTCCTGGAGAAAACGTGTATGAAAAAATCGACAATAAATATTTGGCGAGGCCTCCCATTCTCCAGAGCGTCGCGCGTTCTGGTTCTTTTGCTGCTATTCGCCTCGCCCGCCTTGGCCCAAACCAAGGCCCCGCGTTCCACGACCGTGCAGACAAACGCCGAACAGCGCACTGAGCTTCAACTCCAAGCCGCGCGGCAGAATCCGCTTCAGCTCCGTCACTTTCTTTTCGGCATGCCGAAGGGCGCTGATCTGCACAATCATCTGAGCGGCGCTGTTTACGCGGAATCCTGGATTCGCGCCGGCGCTGAAGATCATTTGTGCGTCGATATGGCCAACCTTGCATTCGCGAAGCCGCAGCCCTCCTCGGACAGCAGAGCGGAGCCACCCGTGTGCGGAGAAGGCAAAGTTCCAGCGGCAACCGCTTACAAAGACCAGCATCTGTTTGACGCGCTCGTGGATGCTTTCTCGATGCGCGGTTTCGTGCCTTCGCCGGGAGTGACGGGGCATGATCATTTCTTCGATACCTTCTCGAAATTCGGAGGTACCGATCATCGCCATCTCGGCGAGTGGATCGATGAGGTCGCCACTCGCGCCGCGGCGCAGAATGAACAGTACCTCGAGCTGATGCACACGCCGGACTTTAGTCACACCGCTGCCATCGCCAGAGAAATCGGCTGGAGCGCTGATTTCAACCAATTGCGCGATGAATTGCTCGCTCACGGACTGCGCGACGACGTTGCTCCCGCCAAATCCGCACTGGATCAAGCGGAAGCTTTGCGGCGATCGCGCGAACATTGCGGACAGCCGGATGCGGCTCCCGCGTGCCATGTCCAGGTCCGCTACCTCTGCCAGGTTTTGCGCGGATTCCCCAAGGAGCAGGTCTTTGCGCAAACGCTGCTCTGCTTTGAGACGGCATCGGCTGATCCGCGATTCGTGGGCATCAACCTGGTCATGCCCGAGGACGGCTACACCGCCATGTCTGACTACGCGCTGCACATGCGCATTGTCGGTTTCCTTCACGCGCTGTATCCGAAGGTCCATGTGAGCCTGCATGCGGGCGAGCTTGCGCCGGGCGTGGTTCCGTACGAGGGTCTCTGCTGCCACATTCGCCTCGCCGTCGAGCAGGCTCAGGCGGAACGCATCGGTCACGGCGTCGACATCATGTACGAGAATCATCCTCACGCGCTTTTGAAAGAGATGGCGGCGAAGCACGTGATGGTGGAAATCAGCCTGACCAGCAATGACGTGATCCTCGGCGTCAGCGGCAAAGATCATCCCTTTTTGCTCTACCGGCTGTTCGGCGTGCCAGTGGCGCTCTCATCGGACGATGAGGGCGTTTCGCGCATCGACCTGACGCACGAATACGTCCGCGCGGTCCAGACCTACGAGCTCCACTACGCCGATCTCAAGAGGATGGTCCGCACCAGCCTGGAACACAGCTTCTTGCCCGGCGCGAGTCTGTGGAACGCGCCGGATGCCTTCACTCGCGTAGTTTCCACTTGCTCGCACGATTCTCTCGGGGTTGAAAAACCTACTTCCGGTTGCGCGGCATTCCTCAAATCCAGTGAGCGCGCCCAGCAACAATGGGAGCTCGAGCGGCGTTTCCGTGCATTTGAAGCTGAATTATGACGGACATCTCTTCCGCCGCAGATGCCTTTCTACTAGTTTCTAGTGAGCACGAGAAAAACTGAACTCCGTCGTGCCCGCACGTGCGCCTTGCACCGAATCTGCAAGACCTGTATCGTAGCCGCCTTTATTCTCGTTCGAATCGAGTAGGAAAAAGGAACGGCCCTTGATGGAGACGATCACGCAAGCAAGTTCGCAGTCAACGGGCTACGGATTGCGGCGGGAAGCCCTTTCACCAATGGAAACGCTGGCGCAGTCGGTCTCCACCATCGCGCCCACAACGACACCGGCAGCTACGATTCCACTGGTCTGCGCTCTGGCCGGCAACGGGACCTGGCTCGCCTACGTACTGGCGACGGCGGCCATTCTTCTGGTGGCGTTGTGCATCAGCCGCTTCGCGCGCTACTCGTCTTCGCCCGGGTCGCTTTATACCTACGCTTCCATGATCCTTCCGCCGTGGCTCGGGGCCACCGTTGCGTGGAGCCTGTTGCTCGCCTACATCGCCACGGGGGCGAGCGTGATCGGCGGCTTCTATCACTATGCCAACTTGCTGCTACACGACGCCACGGGCCACGTCACCTCCACAGTTTTTCTGGCGCTCATTGTCACCGTCATCTCCATCGGAATCGCCTGGCGGGACGTTAAAATCTCGGCGCGGCTGATGCTGTGGATCGAAGCCGTCTCCGTGACGTTGATTTTGACCGTGGTCGTGCTCGTTCTGGTGCGGCACGGTCTGCATTTGGATTGGACTCAGCTTCGATTGAGCGGCATGACCGGCAGCGGGCTACGCCTTGGCTTGGTTCTTGCGCTCTTCAGCTTCGTAGGGTTCGAAAGCGCGACCACGCTTGGCGCGGAAGCGCGCAACCCGCTGAAGACAATTCCGCGCGCGGTGATCCAGAGCGCCCTTCTGGCCGGCGCCATTTTCATCGTTTGCGCTTACACCGAAGTGCTTGGCTTGCGCACGGTCGGGCAAGACCTGGGCGCCAGCCAAGCACCGATGCGCGTGCTCGCTGGTGTGGGCGGTGTGCCGGTTCTGGGATTGCTCATCGACATCGGCGTGCTGGTAAGCATGTTTGCTGGAACTCTGGCGTGTATCACAGCGGCGGCGCGCGTGCTTCTTCTCATGGCTCACAACGGCCTCACGCACGGCTCGCTGCGCACGACACACGCGCGCCATGAAACACCCGGCCGCGCCATCGTCGTGACGGGCATCGCGGCCGTCGCTCCCGTGGCTGTACTGGCGGCTCGTGGCGCGAGCGGGTTGGACGTGTATGGCTGGATGGGTTCGCTGGCGACCTACGGCTTCATTGTGGCTTATGCACTGGTCTGCGTTGCGCTTCCGAGTTACTTGCGCGAACACGGCGCGTATCGTCCCGGAGTGCAGATCATCCCGTGGCTCGCTTTCACGGCCATGCTGCTGGCGCTCATCGGCAATCTCTATCCGGTTCCCGAAGGACCTTACGGCAAGTTGCCATACATTTATCTCACCTACTTGTGCGCGGGCTTACTCTGGTTTCTCCTACAGAAGCGCGGCAAGGAAGCGGAGCCAGCCTAGAGCCAAGACTGTTGCTTCGCCTGCGGCGGTGCGACAAACGGCACGATTCCCATCACCCTGAGCATACGGAACGCCGCCTTATGGCCGCGTCCGTTTTCCACAGGAAGAAAAAATACAAATCCGCGCGAATCAAACAATTCATTTCGATTCCGAACGGAATTGGAATAGCTTCTTTCCAACATTTTGCATTCTTTCCGTGGGGCTTGGCGAGGCCGTGAACATCGCTCTACTACACCGCAGTTCCGGGAAAGTCCCTCGAGGATTTTATCGGCCAAGTGTATCTCGACAATTCTAGGAGGCCGTTTCGAATGATCAGAAACAGAAAGACTAAATTCTCCGTCTTCTTCATCAGTTCATTCCTCTGTTGCATCCAATTCGTCCTCTCCTCCCCTGTGCAGGCGCAGCAAACCCTTGGCGGCATCACCGGGACGGTTACCGATGTTTCCGGCGGTATTCTGCCGAACACGTCCGTGGGCATCGTGAACGACCAGACCAAGCTCAGCCGAACGCAGACCACTAACAACGGCGGCATCTACGATTTTGTGAACTTACCCATCGGCAGCTACACGCTGACTTTTACGCACAACGGATTTGAGACGCAAAAAATACCTTCCATCGTAGTTCAGGCGGACCGCACGGCGACGGTCAACGCGACACTCAAGGTCGGCCAGGTGGGCACGACCGTAACAGTAGAAGCCAGCCCGCTGATGAATGCGGTGGACACCACCAACGGCTACATTCTCGAAAAGGATCAGATCGAGTCCATTCCTTTGCCCACCGGCAGTTTTACCGGCATTGCCATTCTCTCTCCTGGCGTCAACGCGGAACTCTCCAGCGGAACGGGAGTGAACAGCGGTCTGGGCAATCAACCTATCTGGGCCAACGGCCAGCGCGACACCAGCAACACTTTTCTGCTCAACGGAGTTGATGCGAGTAATCTTTTCAACGGAAAGAGCACCAGCCAGGTGGCTTCGGCGCGTATTGTGAACAACACCGGCATCGGCGGCGCCGCCAGCATTTCGAGTACGACTGCGGAGCCGATTCAAAGCACGGCCTCGCCCTACCTTGCGATCGGTCAGGCCCTGCCCACGCCCGCCCCGGAAACGATCGAAGAATTTCGCGTGAACACATCGATGTACGATGCGCAACAAGGTTCCACCAGCGGTGCGCACATTGACATGAGCACGGCCTCCGGCACGAACAATTTCCACGGCAGCGCTTACATCCATCGCGGTACAGACGCCCTCAACGCAGCTCCCTTCTTCTACAACGCCAACCCCAATATCCCGGCCAGTGACAAAGTGCCTGGGCTGCATCGCAACGTCGCGGGCGGTACGTTGGGCGGTCCAATCGTCAAGAACAAGCTCTTCGGCTTCGTGTCCTACCAGCACATTCACGATTCGGATGCGGAGATCGGCAGCTCACGCGTCTCGGTACCACCTGGACTCACGAACGACCGCAGCGCCGCAGCCTTGGCGGCTCTGGTCAACGGCAACTTCGCTTCGAGCGTAAACCCCACCGTGGGAACGGCCGCGGGCGACATCAGTCCCATTACCTACGGTCTGCTCAACTACAAGCTGCCCAACGGCCAATTTTTGATTCCTTCAGCCAACCCCAGCCCCGCCGTCAATCCGATCACCATCAATTTCCCTGAAAACACCTATACCCCCGGTACGGCGTACTTCCTGGCGCATCAGGTGGTTTCCGATCTCGACTGGATCGCCAGTGCGAAGGATACGCTGGCGCTGAAGTACTACTATCAGCATGACCCGAGCATCGCTCCGTATGCCTACTCGGGCTCACCCGGCTTCAGCCAGCATCTGGACGCTGGCAGCCAAGTGGCTTCGATCACCAACACGCAGGTTCTGAAACCGAATTTGAGCGTGGTCGAAGTGTTTGGCTTCATTCGAGAAAAGGTCTACAGCACCATCTCGCAGCCCTTCACGCCGCAGCAATTTGGCACCTTCGTTCAGGGACTGACTGGGGCGTCCGCGGCGGACTCCACGATCAACACGTTTGGTTCTCCGTTTTTTCCCGGCATCTCCATCGTCGACGACTACGGAAATCCGCCGACGGCACAGTACAACCAGAACTTTGTCTTCAACGCCGCGACGAACATCGGGAGCGGAGCCAATTCTCAGGGAGCCTTTACCGGCGTATTTCAAAACCGCTTCATGCCTTCGGCAAACGCCGTCTGGACCCTCGGCAAGCACACGCTGACGTTCGGCGGCAGTTTCTCCTACACCCAGCTCAACACGCGCGATCGGAGAACGAACAAGGGCACAATTGGGTTCGCCGATTTCTCGCAATTCCTGCAAGGATTGGTGGTGCCGTACACGCCTGACGGCTTTATTACAACCGCATATCTCCAGGGCGATGCCAACCGCTATTATCGCTCCAAGGAAAGCGGCGTGTATTTCCAGGACAAATTCCAAATCCGATCTAATCTCAGCATTACCGCCGGTGTTCGCTTCGACGACCATGGTGGTCTGACGGAAAAGTACGGCCGCCTCTACAATTTCGATCCCTCGCAGTACAACTACGACGAAGCGACGGATACGATCGGCTCGAACGGCTTTATCATTGCCAGCAACAACAAGCTCTTCCCGAGCAAAGGCGTAAGCAATTCCACGCTCACCGGCAGGCAATGGGGCCTCGGGCCGCGCCTGGGTGTGGCGTGGAGCCCCAATATGTTCAACAGCAAAGTCGTCGTCCGCGCGGGTTGGGGCATGTACTACGACCGCGGCGAGCTGTTCACGTACCTGTCACCGGGCTTTGCCGCCGGTGTGATTGCCGGAGGTCCGTTTGGCGTCAACCAGGCTCCGCCCTTCGTCAATTCACAGGTTTGTAGCTCGATCGGAAACTTCTATTTGGGATTCATTCCCACGTGCGACCCCACGCAAGCAAGCGGTGGCTCATTCTCCAATCCGTGGGGGACGACGCTACAAGCTCCTCCCACAGGCAATCCGGCTACAATTACCCTCCCCAATGCCGCAGCCATCGCGAACGGGGCGCAGCTCTTCGCGTTTGCGGATTACAACCGAAAGAACAAGCTGCCTTACACTCTCAACCAGACTCTGGATATTCAGTGGCAGCCGCGAAAGGATCTCGCCATAACCATCGGCTACGTCGGCAACCTCGGGCGACATGAGGTCATTCCCGTGCCCTTCAACCAGGCAGGGATCGCTTCACCAAGCCATCCCATCCACGGGCAGAATTACACCTACGGCTACAATGTGCTCGCGCCTCCGGGTTGCAATCCCACTCTGAATCCGGGCGCCTGCGCGTATACACCCACTTGCAATGCAAGCGGAACCACGTCTGGTTGTGGATTCCTGGGCCTTCCGGATGGAACTACCATGATGGCGAACTACGAAGGAGGCAACATCGACCTGCGAGTTCCCTACATTGGCTATTCGTCTGAATCCGAGTCGTACACTGCCGCGGGCATTTCCGCCTATAACGCGTTTCAGGCCCACGTCGAAAAACGTATAAGTCATGGCTTGCAGGTGGGCTTCTCGTATACCTTCTCCCACGCCACCGACGAACAAAGCGCCCTGGGGCTTTTCTACAACGGGAACGACGCCACCAATCTTCGCAGCGGGTACGGCTTGTCGGACTTCGACCGCAAACACGTGCTCAACTTCACGTACCTTTACCAACTGCCGAAGTTTTATGAACTGACATCTCTGCGGGGAAGACTCGCCGATGGATGGGCGATTTCCGGCTTGGCCATTATCCAGAGTGGCCAGCCGTATAGCGTCATTGACTATTCCGGGGCGGTCGGCAGCGTCTTCTACGGCACTTCCGACGGCATCACCAATCCGATCGTCCCATTGGCCTCCAACTGCACGCCCTCGAAGGCAGTGACTGGCGCAAGCGGCACGGTGCCAGGGGCGCCGGCCCTTGATCCGAACTGCTTTACCTTGCCGCTGCTCCATCCTGGCGATCTGGGCGGCGCGATTCCGGCAGGAGACACCTACGAGACTACTTTCACGACCGGCCAGCGCAACATCTTCCGCCAACCTTGGCAGCGCCGGACGGACCTGTCGGTCATCAAGGCGACGCAATTGTCGGAGCGCGTCTCAATGAAGTTCACATTCGACATCTTCAACGTCACCAACACAGCCAGCTTCGACATCCCGATTAACAACGTGTCGCAAAATCTGGAGTTCAACGATTTCCCAGTCTACGGCGCGGGCCTTTATTCCTCTCCCACGTTTAGTGGCTTGGGCATCGTGAACAAGACCATCGGAAGCCCTCGACAGATTCAGATGTCGCTCCGGTTCAGGTTCTAACGCGCGCCGCGGACCGGCGCACGGAGCGTTTGTCGCGGGTACGAACTCAACAACCATCTCCTGGCGTAGCAAGTGCAGAGTCACGAGGGCCTGAAGCAAGAGCACCCCTTCCTTGAGGCGCGGCTGCACAGCCTCGTCCTGACCATGCTGCAGATTGCTGACGACGAGGTAGCCCTCACCCTGCGATTTTACGAGTGGGCGGGAAAGGAAAGTGATATAAAGCTGCAGCCTGAAGCGGGCGCGAACTCCGCGGCCGAGAACGACCTGATGGAGAAGCCCGTGCCGGATCTGTCTTTCCAGGAGGGCGCTGTGACGGCACACACAAAGCCGTTCGAGATAAAGACAGTGCGAATCCGTTTCGTGTCGAAATTGCCCGCAGCGCCAGCCGAGAGGACCTCAAACTGAACGCCCCTTTGCGAAAAGCTACCGTCGTTGGTGCGCTCGGCGGCCTGCTGTTTGGCTTCGACACGGCCGTCATCGCCGGGACCACGCACTCGCTCACGGCTGTGTATGGGTTGAGCCCCAGAGCCCTGGGCCTGACCGTCGCCATGGCGCTGATCGGCACCATCATCGGCGCGATGTCCGCGGGCATCCCCGGCCAAAAATGGGGAGGGCGTGAGACACTGCGAATCCTTGCCGTCTTTTATGTTCTGTCTGCCTTGGGATGCGCCTTTGCTTGGAACTGGTACGTACTTCTTGCCGCGCGCTTCCTGGGAGGACTCGGTATTGGGGGATCCTCCGTTCTGGGTCCGGTTTATATTGCCGAGTTGGCCCCAGCGAAGATGCGCGGCCGCCTGGTGGGCCTCTTTCAGATCAATATCGTCATCGGCATTTTGCTGGCCTATTTTTCCAACTACTGCATCGCGCGTATGGGACTTGGCGCGCCCGAATGGCGCTGGCAGTTCGGCGTCGCCGCGCTTCCCGCCGTCCTCTTCCTGGTGATGCTCTTTGGCATTCCTCCCAGCTCTCGCTGGCTGGTCACGCAAAATCGCGTCGAGGAAGCACGCTCAGTGCTTCAGTTGATGGGTGCGGAGAATCCTGAAGCAGAACTAAAAGAGATCGTCGACTCCATCCATCTGGAGCGATTGCAAACGTCTGAGCCCCTATTCGCGTGGAAATACCGGCTCCCCATTTTCCTCGCGATTACGATTGGCATGTTCAACCAACTCTCTGGCATCAATGCCATTCTCTACTACTTGAATGACATCTTTGCCGCCGCGGGCTTCAGCAAAATGTCCGGCGACTTGCAAGCAGTAGCCGTCGGCAGCATGAACCTGTTTGCTACGCTGCTGGCGATGTCGGTCATCGACAAGCTGGGGCGCAAGACTCTTTTGCTGATTGGATCGGTTGGGACGGCCGCGTGTTTGGCCGGTGTCTCCGGCGTGTTCTTCACTCAGAGCCATCGAAGCTATCTCCTGTGGCTGCTGGTAGCTTACATCGCCTTCTTCGCTATTTCGCAAGGAGCGGTGATCTGGGTCTACATCAGTGAAGTCTTTCCCAACCGCGTGCGCGCGAAGGGACAAGCGCTGGGGAGCTCTTCGCACTGGATCATGAATGCCATCATTGCCTACACGTTTCCACAACTTGCAAAATCTTCCGGCGCGTATCCGTTCGTCCTGTTTGCGGCCATGATGGCGGTGCAATTCTTCGTCGTACTGTTCTTCTACCCGGAGACCAAGGGAGTCACGCTGGAGCAGATGCAGCGCCGCCTGGGCATTGAATGACCGAGAGCAAGGGGGTAGAGCGGCTGCGGGTCGGCCAAACAGTAATCGTCGCCGTCCTTGCTGCGATCGTCTCAGAATAGGTGCCCCCGGCTCAACCGCGACAATATTGAGAATCGGATGAAAGGTAAAAAGAGGGGACGTCCAAACGATCGTGGAATTGTATCGGCTTCGCTAGTGACGGCTATGATTGGGAAAAGTGGCGCGCCCGGGGGGACTCGAACTCCCGACCTTCTGGTTCGTAGCCAGACGCTCTATCCAACTGAGCTACGGGCGCGCAGTAGGTAAATATTATCACAGGCTTCCACCGGGCATCCAGCCGCCGCGAGAGTTAGCGAGTTGCACCCGGATCGCGTCAGAAGCTATTCGACCATATCCGGGAAACGGGCATCGCTGAATTACGCCGACAATTCGCCTGACTGGGCTTGTGTGCCGCGCACGAAACTTCGGCTATGCGCTTCAGAGCCGCGCCAGAGCAGGGCCGCCAGCGTCAGAATCGTCACCACTTCGAAGCCGGCGATCGCCCGCTGATAACCGATGCGGACGTGAAGCGCGTATTGGATCGAGTTTGTGGGTGAGGCGAGCAGTATCCCGAGTTGGTACGCCAGACCCGGCATCAACCCACGTGCAGCGTCCGCGGAGAGCTCATTTAGGTGCACCGGGATCACGCCCCAGGCTCCTTGAACTCCCGCCTGCATCAAAAATGCGGCGACAATGATGACGGGCAGACCTCGGCCAAACGCCCACAACGGAATCAGCAGTAGCGACAAGCCCAAAGCCGCGATCATGCCTTTGCGGCGTCCGGCCACCTGCGAGTAGTGTCCAAATATGATCGCACCCACGACCGCCCCGACGTTATAAATCATCGCGATATTGGCTACCATCGCGGCAGAAATCTTGTGCACCTCTTTCAGAAAATCCGGATAGAGATCCTGCGTTCCGTGCGAGAGAAACATCATGAACGTCATGAGCACGACGAGATAGGCGAAGCGCTTCCACTCTCCCGCAACGATGCGCAGAACTTGTCCCGTGCTCGCGGCACGATGCTGCTTCCACGCCTCCGATTCCGGCACTTTCGTACGGATATAAAGCGCGAGCAGCGCGGGCAGCGCTCCGATCCAAAACATGGGGCGCCATCCCCACATGGGAAGGAGAAATCTTGCGGCCATCGCCGCCAGCAGATATCCGATCGAATAACCGCTTTGCAAGATTCCGCTCAGGATTCCCCGCCAACGAACTGGCGCTGCTTCCATCGCGAGCGACGCGCCAACTCCCCATTCGCCGCCCATACCGATGCCAAACAGCGCGCGCAGGAAGATGAACACCGTGAAGTTGGGCGAAAAGCCGCACAAAAGCTCGATGAGCGAAAAATAGATCACGTTGGCCATCAGCGGAACGCGGCGCCCGTAGCGGTCCGCAAGCAGCCCGAACAGCAGCGCGCCGATGGGTCGCATGGCGAGGGTCACGGTGGTGGTCAGAACGATTTCTTTTTTGGTTACGCCGAACTGGTGCGCCAGCGTATCGAAGAGAAAAACGACGATAAAGAAATCGAAGGCGTCGAGCGTCCAGCCGAGGAATCCAGCAAGAACCGCATGATGGGTGCCGGGGCGAGCCGGCTGCGGGGTGTCCGGCATTTCAACTAACTCGCCACTCCGCCGGCTTGGGCATCAACCGCGATATCGCAAGCCCGCAGACAATCGCCACGACGGCAAGCAGGAAAGCTGCCTGGTATCGGCCAAAGCACAACTCGCCGATGCAGAAGAGAGCCGAATAAATAAGGACGCAGCCCAGCAGCCAGCTCACGAGGTTCTTGCCCAGATCGCGCGTGACGGGTTCGTCTTCCGCCAGTTTCGCCACCGGCTGCCATCCGGTGATTTGCGGGCGAACCTTGCGGTAGAATTTCACGAGCGTCTCCGTAGGTTCTGCCGGCGTGAATAGCGTGACAGCGACCCAGACCAGCGTTGTGATTCCCGTCGTGCACAGCGTCGTTTTCGCGAAAATGACAGGGTCGGAGCCGCTGAAGGGTTGCGGCCTTCCGGCAATGGCGGTCCACAGGGCGCTAGAATGCAGCACGAGCGTCGTCACAAGCGCCGCGATCATGGCGGAGATTTCGCTCCACGCGTTCACGCGCCACCAGTACCAGCGCAGCAAATAGACGCCGCCGGTTCCGGCTCCCAGTTCGAGTACGATCTTCCAGCCTGCGGAGACGGATGTCAGCTGCCATGCGACCGCCGCAGCCGCCAACACGAGAAACGCCGTCGCCAAGCGTGAGACGTTCACATAATGCGCTTCGCTTCCCTGTCTTTTCAGGAAACGGCGGTAGAAATCTTCCACCAGATACGAGCTGCCCCAATTCAATTGCGTGGCCACCGTGGACATGAAAGCCGCCATGAATCCGGCAAGCAGAATTCCCAGGACCGCGTGCGGGGTCTGGCGTGTCGCCACCAACATGTAACCGCGCTCCGGTTGCGCAAGCCCCGGGTAAAGAACGACTGCCGCAAGAGCCGTCAAAATCCACGGCCAGGGCCGCAGCGCGTAGTGCGCGAGGTTGAACCACAGGACCGATAACAATCCGTTTCTCTCGTCCTTCGCGCTGAAGATGCGTTGCGCGATATATCCCCCGCCGCCGGGTTCCGCACCGGGATACCAGAAGGCCCACCACTGTACGGCCAGATGCACGACGAAGGTGATCACCGGCAATGTCCACAGAGCTTCGCTCGCGAAGCCGCGGGAAAAATCAGGCAGAAGAGCCGTGATGTCGCTTGCTCCGGGTCCGGCAGCACCGCGATTCGCCGCAAGCGTGGCGAGCATCTGTTGCATTCCTCCCGCCGCATGCACGCCGTACCAAGCCACACCGATAACGATCGCCATCTTCAGCACGAATTGAAACAGATCCGTCCAAAGCACGCCCCACAATCCGCCCAGCGAAACATAGATCCCCGTGAACGGCATCAGGAAGAAAACGCAGATCGCCAGCGCCTTTCCATCGCTCACCCCCAGCGACGTACTGATGATGTTCACCATGGCTTTCGTCACCCATCCAAGGATCAAACAGTTCATCAGCAGCCCGAGGTAGACGGCGCGGAAACCGCGGAGGAACGCCGCGGGCTTGCCGGCGTAGCGCATCTCCGCGAACTGCACGTCGGTGATGAGTCCCGAACGGCGCCACAGACGCGCGAACAAAAACACCGTCATCATTCCCGACGGCAGAAAGCTCCACCACAGCCAGTTCCCCGCGACTCCGTTCGCGTAGACGAGTCCGGTAACCGCAAGAGGCGTGTCCGCTGCGAAGGTGGTCGCGACCATGGAGGTTCCCGCGAGCCACCAGGAAACGTTTCGGCCCGACACGAAATAGTCTTCGGTGCTCTTGCCGGAGCGGCCGCGGAAGTACAAGCCGAGAAATAAGGTGATTAGCAGATAACCGACGATGGCGGCCCAATCCGCGGCGGCGAGTGTCAAAGTGAGTCCTTTCTCAACACGGCGCTTGCGCGCAGTACTATATAGCACTTCCGGGCTGCTGGCAGCATGCTCTTTTCTGATTCCTGCGCAGCGTCAAAGGGGCGCGGAGGAGGATGCGGGCAAGTCACTGCGAAACCGGTGCTCGCGCGGCGCGGCCGGGGAAAACTCCGTCAACAAGTCGCCCGTCTTTGACTACCGCAACTCCGTTGACAAGCACAAATTGAATCCCCTCGGAGTATTGCAGTGGCTTTTCGTACGTCGCTTTGTCAATGATGCGATTCGCGTCGAACACTGTAACGTCAGCATCTGCGCCGACGCGAATCCGTCCTTTATCCTTGAACATCGGCGCGCGCCTCTCCAGCCGCTGTGCCGGCATCAGCGTCATCTTGCGCAGCGCGGTCATCAAATCCAGCGCCTTCTCTTCCCGCACGTAGCGTCCCAGCACCAGCGCGTAGGTGCCCGCGGTTCGCGGGTGTCCCTGCCCTTTCGCAAGATACCCGTCACTCGCGATCATCGTCAGCGGGCTCACTATTGCCGCATGGACGTTCTCCGGTGTGTTCGAGGGAAGAATTACCATTCCGCCTTGCTTGCGGTAGCGCAAAAACGATTCCTTCGTCAGGTGCTCTCCGGTAGCGGGCCACAAGAGAGAAGCGAAGTAGGTCCCGGGTTCTTCCTCCTTGTGATCGAACATAGCGGCTTGAATGCTGGTCATCCCCATCGTGTAAGGATAGCTTTCCGTGGTCACGTCCATGCCGCGGGATCGCGCGTCTGTAATCATCTGTAGTTCCTGCGTCACGTTCGGTCCGCCGGTGCTTTGGATGTGCACTACATGGAGCGGAGCTCCAGTGATCGCTGCAGCCGCCATCACTTCTTCAAACCCGCTGAAATTCCCCGCGATCGGTGGGACCGACGCGCGAATGTGCACATGGCATGACGCATGATATTTGGCTGCTACGCGAAACACGTCCAGGATTTCCTGATTGGTGGCGGCCTCGGTGTACGCGGGGCCAAGTCCCACGGCAACCGCGCCGCGCTTCAACCCTTTCTCGATCAGCGCGCTGATCTGTTCCATCTCTGCCGTTGTTGCCACTCGGTGTGCTGCGTCTCCGCTGGGCAGTAACTCGCCGGGGTCGTGCATGACCGCCATGCGCGCCGGAATGTGCCCCGCGCTCGCCCCGAAGTTGATGCGCGCCCTCCCTTCCCGCTCGCCGTACCACCCATCTATATCCGCAACCCCAACTTCGAGTTCCAGCGCCGTCGTCACGCCGTCCGCGGCTTTCGCGGCATAGTTCTCCGCGTCCTGCCCGTGTTGGTGTAGATCGATGAACCCGGGCGCAACAACCAGGCCCCGCGCCTCAATCGTCTGCTTCCCTTCAAGAGGATCGGTCGAAATCACCGCGATTTTCCCACTGAGAATGCCAACGTTTCGCACCGCATCCAGCCCCGATTCCGGATCCATCACTCGCCCGTTGGCAATAATCAAGTCGTAGGCTTCGGTTCCATTGCTTGCGCCGCTTCCTACGGACATCCCGACTGCGGCCGCGAGTAACACCACCGCCGCTGCCCAATTCCACCATCCGCGAACTTTAGATCGTGACATTTAGCCCACGCCCCTCCCGTGCGGCGCTTAGTCTCTTCGCGGAGACTCCGTCTGTCAAAGGTTTTCTAAACCAATTCAACGAACGCGAATCGCTCACTCGGGATCTTCAGCGAAAAGGAAAACCCCGGATCGCTGGGGGGAGCGACCCGGGGTGGGGGTACTGCTGAGGGGGGCCGGAGGAAACTCGTTTTCTCTAGTGCACCTGGTGCACGGCCAGCATGCAAATCTGTCGCAGCTCTTCGTAGGTGAAATACGTCTCTTCCTGTTCGCCTGCGACTTCTTTGTGCCCGAATCCCGATTCGCTCGAGATGCGGCTCAATTCCATTTCCGACAGACCCAAGAGAATCGCCGCGCGGCGCCGCGTTACGTATTTGAGCTCTTGCGTTTTCATGGCGTTATCCCTCACGCAGGAAGCAGAACCATTGAGTCTTCTTCAACAGTCAGGATCATGGCCTTATAGATGTCTACGTCCCAGCCTTCGCCGATCCGCATCCGCACGGTTTCGCCGCCATCTTTCAGCAGTTTCCCCCGCAACGGCACCTTGATATTTCCCAACGCCACTTGCAGGACCACCGGATGCCCGATCCAAGCTTTGAACGCACCGTCCATTCTTGGCCCCCTCAGTGATTCAGCCTGCCGGGAGAGAGAATCGCGCAGTGAGTCGCCGGTCACAATGGTACAGAGAGGGCAGTGGACTAGTAAGAAGGTACTGTCAAGGATTCGGGCCTCGATCTGCGCTCGGTTTCCATCAGAGTACACAAGTACTGTTCTTTCGGGACGCGCGAACCATAGGCCGAGGAAGTCTTCCCTGCCATCCTGCCGGCATGACGAGGCACGTGCACGCTTCGCGCAGATCCCTGAACGAGAGTTCAGCCGCCGTGGCCAGCCGGGCAGGCATCGGCCTCGCGCTTGGCGGAGGTTTCGCCCGCGGCTTCGCGCATCTCGGCGTTCTGCAAGTTCTCGAACAGAACCACATCCCCATTACTCACATCGCGGGAACCAGCGTTGGCAGCATCCTCGGCGCTGCCTACGCCAGTGGCGCGCCTCTTGCCCACGTCATTGAGACCTGCCGTGCGCTCCGCTTTCGGGACATCGCCCGTTGGCGCGTTTCCCGGCTCGGCTTGGCAAGCAATCAGCGTCTTGAGAATTTAATCAAACGCGTTTTCGAGTCGCGCCAATTTGAAGAGCTCCGCATCCCTCTCGCGGTGGTGGCCACGGACCTGACCTCCGGCGATCCCGTGGTGTTCACCCAAGGTAACCTTGTGGATGCCATCCGCGCGAGTTGCGCCTTTCCTGGTTTGTTCGAACCGGTCGAGATTGGCACGCGCTGTCTTGCGGACGGCGGGCTCGTCGCCCCTGTCCCAACTCGAGCCGCCCGCGAGCTCGGCGCTGCCACGGTAATCGGTGTCTCCGTCGGCATGCAGGACGTCTACCGCGGCGCCCCTACAAACATTTTTCAGGTCGTGAGCCGCGCCGTAAACGCGGCGCAAAAGCACCAGCTTGAAATTTGGGAACGCCATGCCGACCTCGTCCTTCGGCCCGACGTGCAATCCCTGGCCTGGGACGACTTCGACCGCGCCGAAGAAGCCATCGCTGCGGGCACCGCTGCCGCGCTCCGCGCTCTCCCGCGTATTCAAAAACTGCTGGGGCAGAAGCAAGGCACCGCACTGGGTCTCCAGACCCGGCTCGAGGCTGAAGACAAAGGTCACCTATGGCTCGCGGAGGCGCTCCGATGACTCGCATCAGCATCTGGCTTGCAGCTCTTACCGTCCCACTCCTTCTCTGGCATGAATGTGGAGAGGATGTTGGCGTTTTCTGCTACCGTATAGGTCTGGGTGCTTTTACGAGCTTGCGCTCACGCGCGCTCGTTCCCGTGCCCGTAAGAGATTCGCTTCATCCATCCGCTGCGAGGAACAACATCGAGTGCTCGACGCCATCCTTCACTTTTTCCACTCGCTCTACAACCCAGAGGGACTCCAGGAACTAATCCACTCCGGTGGTGCACCCCTCATCTGCGCGATCGTCTTCGTCGAAACCGGTTTTTTTGTGGGATTCTTTCTTCCCGGCGATTCCCTGCTCGTCACCGCTGGAATTTTCTCCGCAGACGGTGTCATCCCCCTAAGGTGGCTTCTCCTCCCTGTCATGCTTTGCGCCATCGTGGGCGATCAGATTGGCTACTGGATTGGCCGCTCGGCGGGCGCAGCTTTGTACCGCCGCGAAGACTCTTTCTTTTTCCGGCGTAGCCATCTTCAACGCGCGCATGACTTTTATGAAAAATACGGCGGTCGGGCCGTCATCCTCGCTCGCTTCGTTCCCATCGTTCGGACCTTCTGCCCGCCTGTCGCCGGCGCGGCAAAGATGCCTTATTCCAGCTACCTGGCCTTTGATATTTTTGGCGGGATTTTTTGGGTCGGTGCCATGATTCTAGGCGGCTACTTCCTGGGCCACTTGGTCCCGAACATTGGCAAGCACATCCACTACGTCATCGCCGTTGTGATTGTCGTTTCCGTCCTTCCCGCAGTCATCAGCATCTATCGCTCGCGGCATAAGTTCAGTGCCGTCAATGATGGCGGCTCCGGCGCCACTTCCCGGCCTGAGGGCGAATAGACTGTGGCGTCTGCCAAGTTCCGCGCCATCATCTTCGATATTGGCCGCGTTCTGATCCGCGTGGACATCTCCCGCGCCATGGACGGACTGGCTTCCGGCCTCTCGCTTACGCCTCAAGTTGTGTGGTCCGCGATCGAAAAGGACCCTCGCTGGCTCGATTGGCAGGAGGGGCGCATTTCTCCCCGGGACTGGCACCTTCATCTAACCAAACGTCTTGGCGCCTCGTTACTTTCGAATACCGACCCCATCCACATGTCCCATGAGGAAGCGCGCTTCCCCTTCTTCCGCTTCTTTCCTATCCGTATCTATTCCTACCGCGTCGGCGCGAGCAAGCCCGACCCAGTTATCTATCGTCAAGCCCTACTGGCCTGCAAGGTCCGGGCTGAGGAAGCCGTTTATATTGACGATGTCGCTGCCTATGCCGAGACGGCTCAACGCCTTGGGATGACCAGCATCGTCTTCCAGTCGCCCGAACAGCTCCAATCCGACCTTCGAAATCTTGGGATCCAATTCGACTGATCCTCGCCAAGCAAAAAATCCGCTGTTCGCTCTCTCTTCGCGTAAACTTTGCTAGGACTAGTACTGCCTCCTCGTTTCTTCCTCACCCACAACCTTCCATCCCTCTATCACTTACCGCTACCCACGCTTTTCCTTCTTTGGCTTCGTGCATGCAACCTCTTCTTTACAGGCCGATTAACACGGCATTTCCCCAAATGGGGTGAGGAGAGAGATTGACTATGTCAGATGAAAGAATTGTGGAAGGGCGCACGGAATCACCAGCTTGGACGTTGCCAGCGATCATCGTTCTGGGCTTGATAGCTATTGGCGGACTGGCATTTGGCTGGAGTGCTTCTTCGAAGCTCGATGGCACCCAGCAGGCGGTTGCCGCGCAGTTGAAAACTACGCAACAGGCTGTACAACAAGACATGTCCTCCTTGAAGGACCGTCTTGCTCAAGACGAAAAGACCAACACAGATCTCCAGGGCGACCTGAAGGTTGTTACCGGCAAGCTGAAGATTACCCAAGGTCAGCTCAAGAAGGCTCGCGAGGAAGCGGCAAAGCTCAACGATGCCACTAGCGAGAAGCTGACCGCGCTGGACACCTCTGTACACTCGGAACTCGCTACCAAGGCCACCAGCGATGATGTCAAGGTCGTGGACACCAAAGTTGTCGGCGTCAAGACCGACCTGGACGCCACCCGCGAAGACTTGAAAATGGCTCGCAGCGAGATGGGCACGCTCATCGCGCGCAACCATGACGAAATCGACCAGCTCCGCCGCCTCGGCGAAAGGGACTACGTTGAATTCACCATCGCCGGCAGGAACAAGCCGCAAAAGGTGGGCAATGTCACCGTCGAACTCAAGGGTGTCAACGAAAAGCACAACCAGTTCAGCGCTGCTGTGACCATCGAAGACAAGCGCTTCGAAAAGAAGAACCGCGCCATGAACGAGCCGATCTTCTTCTACACCTCGGGCACGCATATTCCTGAGGAAATCGTCATCAACAAGGTGGGTAAGAACACCATCAGCGGCTACCTCAGCATCCCGAAGGCGAATTCACAGACGGCCGCTGCTGCAACAAAGTCTGGCAACTAGATACCTGGAGAAGAAGCCCGGTAGAACTTGCCGGGCACCGCATGAGGCGGGCAGATCACTCTGCCCGCCTTTTTTCTTTTCCGGATCGCGGTGCCCTTCGATATTCCGATAGAATGGGGTTCGCCAGTTCGGAGCCTTGTTTGCGCCAGACGTCCTGTGTCCTCTACATCGCTGTTGATGCACTTATTCCCCTCCGGGGAGGCAGCCTCCGTGGCCTCGATGAATTCACCGCGGCGCTCGATCACGAAGCCATTCCCGCCGTCTGGCTGACCAGCCGCTCGCGTCTTCAATTCGACGATGCCCGCCGCAAGCATGGCCACACACATCCCTTCATCGCGGAAAACGGCTGCGCGGTCTATCTGCCGGAGGACTATTTCCACCTTCGACCCGCATCCGATGCCTCTCGGACCAAGAAAGCCGCGACCGTACGCCTTGGCCGCTTTACGTGCGTTCCCGTTGCGGAAGCGCTGCCGGCAGCTGCTGAGGCCCTGCAAACACTCTCCCAGGATACTCGCGTGCCGGTTGTGACTCTGCGCTCACTCTCTCCCCGCGAGCTTGTTCAAAACACCGGCCTGCCACAAAAAGAGGCCGAACTTGCCCGGCAACGCGACTTTGACGACATCTTTTTCTTTGCCGGAGCCTCAGATGAGGAAGTCCAGGGGTTCCTGGCAGAGGGGCGCAATCGCAACCTGCAATTCCGCCAACAGGGTGTCCTCTGGTCCGCTGCCGTCGGCCCCAGCGTCCAGCGTTGCATCCGTGAGCTTGCGAAGCTCTATGATCGGGCACTCCGTTACCACGCTCACACTCTCGGTATCGCCACACCCGATTTGGCTGCCGGGCTCTTCCCTTTCTGCGAGCGCACCATCCTTCTTGCTGACCACAAATCCGAAGGGGCCTCCCATGGTCAGCCTGACACTCCTCACGCGCGGCGTCTGCCGCTCCATGCGCCGGACGTTTGGGAGCGCCTGCTCGTGGCCATCACTACAAGAAACTAGATGCCCTGGAAAATATGT
>WNFI01361263.1_pt1 | contig 25018 bp, 17 predicted proteins | sample 5400471 | NCBI WGS metagenome assembly WNFI01 (sample SAMN13153348, study PRJNA577476) | soil metagenome | isolation source: 100 cm saprolite on Douglas fir-dominated hillslope | place: USA:California | collected 2013-09-17 | reverse complement strand
GCGCACATTCCAATCATCGCCCAGGACTTGAATGAACTCGCCCAGAAGAACGGCGATGCGCGACGCGTTTCCAATGTGCAGCCCGCGCAAGGGGGCTGCTGGTGATCTATTGGGCGGTGATGCGAGGAGCATCAAAGCGGACCACTTCTAGTAGCAGGGTCTGCGCGCTATTCCAAACGCTTCCGTCAGCCCCTGCCCACGAGAGCCTCATTCGAAGTGTAGGGGTGGAGCTCGGGAGGCGCGCATCACTGCCGGTCGATGGAAAGAACGTGCCGGCAGTTGGAGCGTAATGGGTTGCAGCGACCTCCCTCCTGCATCCAGGGACGATCGCGCCGGGTCGAGCTTCACCCCCACTTCGAATGAGGCGATTCGCGCCTGACGCGGGAATGACGACGACTCGAGCCGTAGACGCTCAGGCGAACGCCATCAGCGCGAGCGCGAGGAGCGCGATCGCCAATCCGAGCGCGGCCATGCCGCCGTCGTCGCGCGAGGTGCTCACGATTGCCCGCCCCAGCCGCCTCCCAGCGCGCGCACCAGGCCGACGGTCGCTTCGTACTGCGCCGCGCGCACCTGCAGCGCCTGGCGGCGGTTGCGAAGCTCGCTCCTGCGCGCGTCGAGAAGGTCGAGCTGGCTCACCAGCCCGTTGCGATAGCGCGCGTCGGAAAGCGCGGTGGTGCGCGTCGCCGAGGCGACGGCGTCGGCCTGCGCGCCGGACTGCTCGGAGAGAAGGCGCAGCGCCGAGAGCTGGTCCTCGACGTCGCGGAAGGCGACCAGCACCTGCTCGCGATAGTGCGCGACCGCTTCGTCCAATTGCGCGCCGGCATTCTGCACGCCGGCCGCGCGCCGCCCGCCGTCGAAGACCGGCAGCGAGAGGAGCGCACCCACGCCCCACGCGCGCGCCGACCATTTGAAGAGATCGCCCAGCTCGGTCGACGCGTATCCGCCGCTGCCGGTGAGCGAGACATCGGGAAACCACGCGGCCTTCGCCACGCCCACGCGCTGCTGCGCGGCGAGCATGCCGCTCTGCGCCGCGGAAACATCGGGACGGCGCGCGAGCACCGTGCTCGGCACGCCCGCCGGGATCACCGGCAGCGCGGTCTTCCATTCCTCGACCGGCAGCGCGAAATTGGACGACACCTCGCCCACCAGCACCGCGAGCGCATGCTCCAGCTCCGCGCGCCGCCGGTCGAGCGCGATCGCCTCGGATTCGGTGGCGGCGACCTCGGTCCTGGCGCGCGTGACATCGAGCTCGGCCACGTCGCCGGCGCGATAGCGCCGCTCGGTGAGGTCGAGCGTGCCGCGATAGGCGACCACCGTGCCGCGCACCAGCGCGCGCTCGACATCGAGAGCGCGCAACGCGAGATAGGTCTGCGCGACTTCGGCCTCGACCAGCAGCCGTGCGCTCTGCAGCAACCCCTCGCGCGCCTTCGCGTCCAGCCGCGCCGCGTCGCTCGAGCGCGCGAGCTTGCCGAAGAGGTCGAGCTCGTAGGAAAAATTGGCCGCGGCGCTGCCGTACGAGCGGGCGGGGCCGCCGGTGCCGTTCACCAGGCCGCCGACCCGCTGCACGCCCGCGTCGACGCCGACCTGCGGCGCGCGATCGGCATCGGTCGAGCGCGCGATGGCACGCGCCTGCGCGAGGCGCGCCGCCGCCTGCTGGATCGTCGCGTTGCCGCGGTCGGCGCGCGCGACGAGGTCGTCGAGCACCGGGTCGGAGAACGCCTTCCACCATTCGCCGCGCGCCTGCGCTTCCGCCGGCGCGGCCACCGTCCAGCGCCCGTCGCCTTCCTTGAACTGCACCGGCGCCGCGGGAATCCGTGCCGCATCGATCTCGGGAACCGTCGCGCATGCCGTAACCACCGCCAGCACGAGCGACGCCATCACGAACTTCGAAAACCTATCTGCGTTCATCGCTTTTCTATCTGCGTTCATCTGCGTTCCATTGCCTTAATCGGCGGAGCCGGCAAACGCCTCGACATGAGGCACTTCACCGTGTTGAGTGAGGGGACGGTTGCCGGTGACGCCGCGCAGCAGCACGTAGAACACCGGCGTGAGGAAGAGCCCGAAGGCGGTGACGCCGATCATTCCGGAGAAGACCGCGACACCCATCGCGCGGCGCATCTCGGAGCCGGCGCCGGTCGCGAAGGCGAGCGGCACCACGCCCATCACGAACGCGAGCGAGGTCATCAGGATCGGGCGCAGCCTGAGGCGCGTCGCCTCGATGGCGGCGGCGAGCGGCGTCTTGCCGGCGAACTCCAGCTCGCGCGCGAATTCCACGATGAGGATCGCGTTCTTCGCCGACAGCCCCACCAGCACCATGAGCCCGATCTGCGTGAAGATGTTGTTGTCGCCGTGGGTGAGCCACACGCCGGTCATGGCCGCCATCAGCGCCATCGGCACGATCATGATGATGGACAGCGGCAGCACCAGGCTCTCGTAGAGCGCGGCCAGCACCAGGAAGACCAGCAGGATCGACAGCGGGAACACCCATATCGCGGAATTGCCGGCGAGGATCTCCTGGTAGGTGAGCTCGGTCCACTCGAAGCTCACGCCCGGGGGCAGGCTGTCGGCGGCGATGCGCTCGACGGCGGCCTGCGCCTGGCCCGATGAATATCCGGGTGCCGCGCGGCCGTTGATGTCGGCGGCGAGGAAGCCGTTGTAGCGCATGGCGCGCTCGGGTCCGAAGCTCGGCCGCACGTTGAGGAGCGCCGAGAGCGGCACCATCTCGCCGGTGTTGGAGCGCACCTTGAGAAGGCCCACATCCTCGCTGCGCGCGCGGAACGGCGCATCGGCCTGCACACGAACGGAGTAGGTGCGGCCGAACTTGTTGAAGTCGTTCACGTACACGCTGCCGAGGTAGGTCTGCATCGTGTCGAACACCTCGGTCACCGGCACGCCCAGCTGGCGCGCCTTGGTGCGGTCGATGTCCGCGTAGAGCTGCGGCACGTTCACCTGGAAACCCGAGAACATCCCGGCGAGCTCCGGCGTCTTGTACGCCTTGCCGAGGAATTCCTTCACGGCGCCGTCGAGCGCCTCGTAGCCGAGCGACGCACGGTCCTCGATCTGCAGCTTGAAGCCGCCGGTCGTGCCCAGGCCCTGCACGGGTGGGGGCGGGAAGATCGCGATGAACGCATCCGGAATCGCGGCGAATTCCTTGTTGAGCTGCGCGGCGATCGCGCCGGCGCTCTGGTTCGCACCGCGGCGCTCGTCGAAGGACTTGAGCGGCGTGAAGACGATGCCGGCGTTGGGGCTGTTGGTGAAGCCATTGATCGACAGGCCCGGGAACGACACCGCGTCCTGGACGCCGGGGTTCTTGAGCGCGATCTCGCCCATCTTGCGGATCACTTCCTCGGTGCGGTCGAGCGTCGCGCCGTCGGGGAGCTGCGCGAAGCCGATCAGGTACTGCTTGTCCTGGTTCGGCACGAAGCCGCTCGGCACCGCCTTGAAGAGACCCGCCGTCACGACCACCAGCACGAGGTACATGCCCATCATCAGGGCCTTCCTCGACAGTACGCGCGCGACGCCGCTCGTATAGGACCCCGCGCCCTTCTTGAAGTAGCGGTTGAAGCCGCGGAAGAGCCCGCCGAAGGCGCGGTCCATGGCGCGCGTGAGCCCGTCCTTCGGGGCGTCGCGCCCGCGCAGCAGCAGCGCGGCCAGCGCCGGCGAGAGCGTGAGGGAATTCACCGCGGAGATCACCGTCGAGATCGCGATGGTCAACGCGAACTGCTTGTAGAACTGTCCGGAGAGCCCGCTGATGAACGCGAGCGGCACGAAGACGGCGACCAGCACCAGCGCGATCGCGATGATCGGCCCGGAGACTTCGCGCATGGCGCGATAGGTGGCGTCGCGCGGCGTCAGGCCCGCCTCGATGTTGCGCTCGACGTTCTCCACCACGACGATGGCGTCGTCCACGACGATGCCGATGGCGAGCACCAGCCCGAAGAGGCTCAACGCGTTGATCGAGAACCCGAAGAGGTGCAGCACGGCGAAGGTGCCGATGACCGACACCGGCACCGCGAGGAGCGGGATGATCGAGGCGCGCCACGTCTGCAGGAAGAGGATCACCACCAGCACGACGAGGAGGATCGCCTCCAGCAGCGTCTCGACGACCGCCTTGATGGAAGCGCGCACGAATTGGGTGGGGTCGTAGACGATCTGGTAGTCCACGCCCTGCGGCATGCTCTTCTTGATCTCGGCCATGGTGGCGCGCACGTTGTCCGAGATCTGGATCGCGTTGGAATTGGGCGCGGCGAAGATCGGCACCGCCACCGCCGGCTTGTTGTTGAGGAGCGAGCGCAGCGCGTATTCGCTGGCGCCCAGCTCCAGGCGCGCGACGTCGCGAAGGCGCGTGACCGCCCCGCCCGCCTCGGCCTTGACGATGATGTCGCCGAATTCCTCCACGGTGGCGAGGCGCCCCTGGGCGTTGATCGAAAGCTGCAGGTTCACGTCGGGCCCGCTCGGGCTGGCACCCACCACGCCCGCCGCGGCCTGCACGTTCTGCTCGCGGATCGCGCGCACCACGTCGCTCGCGGAAAGGCCGTGCTCGGCCACCTTGCGCGGGTCGAGCCAGACGCGCATCGAATAGTCGCCGGCGCCGAACAGCAGCACCTGGCCCACGCCCTCGACGCGCGCCAGGCGATCCTTCACGTTGAGGATCGCGTAGTTGCGCAGGTACGTCATGTCGTAGCGCTCGTTGGGCGACACCAGGTGCACGACCATGGTGAGGTCGGTGGCGCCCTTCACCGTGGTGAGCCCGAGGCGGCGCACTTCCTCCGGGAGCCGCGCCTCGGCCTGCGCCACGCGGTTCTGCACCAGCTGCTGCGCCTTGTCGGGATCGGTGCCGAGGCGGAAGGTGACGGTGAGCGCGAGGTTGCCGTCGGTGGTCGCCTGGCTGCCCATGTAGAGCATGCCCTCGATGCCGTTGATCGCCTCCTCGAGCGGCATCGCCACCGTCTCGGCGATCACCTTCGGGTTGGCGCCCGGGTATTGCGCGTGCACCACGATCGACGGCGGCACCACTTCCGGATATTCCGCGATCGGCAGCGCGCGCATGGCGATCAAGCCCGCCAGCAGGATGAGGACCGAGAGCACGCCCGCGAAGATCGGGCGGTCGATGAAGAATTTCGAGAGATTCATGGTCTTATGCCTTCGGAGTGACCCGGCTTCCCGCCATCGTCACCGGCTGGGGCGCCACCAGCGAGCCGGGGCGCACGCGCTGCAGCCCGTTCACGACGATGCGTTCGTCGGGCTTCAATCCCGACGTCACGATGCGCAGCCCGTCGGCGCTCGCGCCGAGGGAAACCTCGCGATACGCGGCCTTGTTGTCGGCGCCCACCACCATCACGAACTTCTTGTTCTGGTCGGTGCCCACCGCGCGCTCGCTGATGAGGAGCGCCGAAGACGTGGCGGCGCGTCCCAGGCGAAGCTGGGCGAACTGGCCGGGCATCAAGCTGCCGTCGTGGTTGTCGAACACCGCGCGCACGCGCACCGTGCCGCTCTTCGCGTTCACCTGGTTGTCGACCAGCTGCAGGTGGCCCTGGTGGGGCGTATCGCCGCTGCCCGAGGTCCCCATCAGTACCGGGATCGTCTGCAGCCTGGCGTGCGAAGCGGTGGGATCGGCGACTTCCTTCAGCGCGCGCGTGACCGATTGCTCGTCGGCGTCGAAGCTTGCGTAGATGGGATTCACCGAGACCAGTGTCGTCAGCACCGGCGCGCCGGGCCCGGCCGCGACCAGGTTCCCGACCGTGACTTCCAGGCGGCCGACGCGTCCCGACACCGGGGCGCGCACCTGCGTGTATTGGAGGTTCAGCCGCGCCGACTGCAGCGCCGCTTCGGCCGCACGCAGGTTGGCTTCGGCTTCCTGGCGCGCGTTGCCGCGCTCGTCCAGCTCGCGCCGCGCGATCGCGCTCTCGTCCCACAGGCGCTGCGCGCGCTCGTGCTCGCTCTTCACATAGGTGACGCGCGACTGCGCGGCGGCGACCTGCGCCTGGGCGCGATCGACTTCCGCCGCGTAGGGCGCGGGATCGATGCTCACCAGGAGCTCGCCCACCTTCACCAGGGAGCCCTCGCGGAAGTGCACCGATTGCACGGCGCCGGCGACGCGCGAGCGCACGTCCACGCGCTCGACCGCCTCGAGGCGCCCGGAGAAGTCGTCCCAGGTGGCGACGTCGGCCTGCACCACGGTGGCGACCATGACCGGCGTGGGCGGGGGCTCGGCCCCCGGGGAGGCCGCGTTCGAGCTGCGCAGCGCGAAGACGCCGGCGGTGAGCGCCGTGGCGGCGAAGAGGGCCGCGACCGCGGTGGCGAGCCGGCGCTTGCGGGGAAGGAAAGTGGCTGGCATTTTCGAGACTCCTGTTATTAACGTAGCGTTTACTACAGATTCCAAGGAACGCACTTTAAGCGTCGCGCCGGCCCGTGTCAAGCAATTTAATATCGATCGCTATATAATGAGTTTGGCGCCGGGTTGGGGCGTTCGCGGCCAAGGTCCGCTGGCATGGCGCCAGTCTGGATTCGCGCGCGCCCGTGGCGGTAGCCCGATCCGGGCGCCTTCTTGCCCGATCCTCCAAAACGCCGCGCGAACGCTGGCGCGCGCGCAAACGCCGGAGTAGCTTGCAAACCATGACGACACAAGACCTTAGGCTGGAAGCCGGGCTGGACGAAATGTCCGGGCTCATTACCCGATTCACCGCCGGCGAGGGCGCACACGAGACGGCGCTCGCCGGCGTGACGCTGCACCGCGCCTCGGCGCCGCGGCCGCGCGTGCATGGCGTGCAGAATCCCTGCATCTGCGTGATCGCGCAGGGCGCCAAGCGCGTGATGCTGGGCGAGGAGGTCTACATCTACGACCGCGCGCGTTACCTGGTGGCGTCTGTGGACCTGCCGGCCTCGGGCCAGGTGATCGAGGCTTCGGCCGAGAAGCCGTATCTCGCCATCAAGATCGACGTCGACCCGCACGAGATCGCCGCCCTCCTCCTCGAGGCCGCGCCGCCGCGCGCCGCCGAAGCCATTCCCGCGCGCGGGCTCTTCGTGAGCAAGACGAGCCCCGAGCTGGTCGATGCCTTCGTGCGCATGCTGCGCCTGCTCGAGGCGCCCGAGGACATCCCCGCCCTCGCCCCCGCGGCGCAGCGCGAGATCCTCTATCGCGTGCTGAAGGGCGAGGAAGGCTTTCGCCTGCGCCAGATCGCCAACGCCAGCAGCCACGCCAAGCGCATCGCCAAGACCATCGAATGGCTGCGCCGGCACTTCAACGAGCCGCTGCGCGTGGACGACCTCGCAAGCCAGGCGAGCATGAGCGCCTCCGCCTTCCACGAGCACTTCCGCGCGATGACGGCGATGAGCCCGCTGCAGTTCCAGAAGCAGCTGCGCCTGCAGGAGGCGCGCCAGCTGCTGCTGAGCGAGTCGCTCGACGCCGCCACCGCGGGCCATCGCGTAGGCTACGAGAGCCCGAGCCAGTTCAGCCGCGAGTACAGCCGGCTGTTCGGCGCGCCGCCGGCAACCGACATGCGGCGGCTTCGGGTGAATTCAATCTCGAAGCGCAACACTTCGCAGAGCTACCATGAACACTTCGGCCGGGGTTTTGTATGCGAGCCGTTTCCGCGGGCGGGTATTCAGGCGGTGCATCACGTGGTGCAGTTCTGATTGTGCAATGCTTTTGACTGCGCGTTTCTTTGGGAAGTATTGACGGATAAGGCCATTGGTATTTTCGTTGGTACCCCGCTGCCACGACGCGTAAGGTCGAGCGAAGTAGCACTGCATTTGAAGCGCGTCGCTGATCTTTTGGTGCTCGTAGAACTCTTTGCCGTTGTCCAGCGTCAGGGTCTCAGCCAATTGCTTAAAGGGCATCAGCAATCGGGTCACGGCCCCGCAAACCAGACTCGCCTTGCGCCGCCTCACTCGAGCCAGAAGCGTATAGCCCGATTTGCGCTCCACGAGCGACACCAGGGCGCCATCGGTGTACGAATCGATCATGGTGTCGCCTTCCCAATGTCCCACCGTGGCTCGCGTGTCCACGATCGCCGGGCGACACTCGATGGAGATCGCGCCTGGGGCACAGCGTCGCCCGCGACGGTCGTACTGACCATAGCGTTTGCGTAGACGCTTTTGGTGGCGCAGCTCGCGCCACAAGACCCCACCGTGTCGCTTATCGGAGTAGATCCTGCGATAGAGCGTCTCGGGGCTTGCGCCGGGCAAACCGTGGACCCGTAGATGTCCCGAAATCTCTTCAGGGCTCCACTGCTCGGCCAACCGTGCTTGAGCAAAGATCCAGGCCGACGCATCGATCCGCGGCGCATTGGCGCTACCCAGCCGGCGAATCCCTGCCAGAGAGTGTGCAAAATCGGCCTGATAGCCGCAGTGTCGCCGGCCTCGTGCGAGCTCGCGGCCGATCGTGGACGGATGTCGACCCAACTGCACGGCGATTGCCGCTTGAGTCAACCCTGCCTTCTTGAGCGCCTGTATTTGATATCGTTCATCTCGGGTGAGGTGTGTGTAATCCATTTCGGGCAATTTGACTTGGCGGTTAAAGGGTTCGGGATGCTAACGCACACCTCCCCAACCCCTACTAGTGGGCCAAATTGCACTTCGAAGTTGAATTCGCCGGGTGAAGATCGAGAGGCGCGCATCACTTCCGGTCGATCGGGAGAAGATGCCGACAGTTCAAGCGTAATGGGTTGCAGCGAGCTCCCTCCCGCTTCCAGGAACGATCGCGCCGGGTCGAGCTCCACCCCCACTTCGAATGAGGCGAAAACAGCGGGGGCAACGATCAGCGATCAGCGTAAACCGAAAAGATCGCGCAAGTCGCGCCGGCCGACCACGCTCGTTTCCTTCTCGTAGCCCGGCATGCGCTGCGGCTCCACGCCCGCCGCGAGCAGCCGGTCGATGTCGGCGAAGGCGTGCAGGCGCCCGTCCGCGCCCCAGGCGAAGCGCGTGCGCGAGACGTCCTTGGCGCAGCGGAAGTAGTTCACGTATTCGAGCGCGACCCCGCGCTCCTCGGCATGGCGGCGCACCCACGGCGAGACGCGCGCGAGCTTGGCGCCCGCGATCGTCGGAAAGAGGTGGTGCTCGATCTGCCACGGCACGTAGCTCGTGAAGTACGCGCCGGGAAACCACCTCGGAAACGTAAGGGTGCGGGTGTTCAAGTGGAAAAGGCGCGTGGCGCGCGCGCTCTCCTCGCGCGTGAGCGGCGGCAGGTTACGATGGTTGGTGGTGAAGGTGGCCGCGCCGATCACGCCGCCGATGGCGTAGGGCAGGGCGAGGCCGAAGAGGAACGCGATCGGGCCGACGTGGATCGCGAACGCGACGGCGCCGGCGAACGCCGCGCTCGCCACCACCATGTCGACCCGGTTCCAGACGCGTACGCGCCGCGCGTACGCCTCGGGGCGCAGCGCGATGTCGAGCGAGTAGCTCCAGTTGATGCCGGCGATGATGAGCGCGCCCAGCGGCCAGAACAGGAACTCGTTCTCGCACACCCAGCGCATCGCCCGGCGCTTCCCCGGGGAAAGCGAGACGTACTGCGCCACCGTGTACTGCGCGTCGGTGTCGATGCCGAGCACGCCCGTGTGGCGGTGATGCACGTCGTGATAGACCTTCCAGCCGCGCGCCGGCATGAACACCAGCGACATCGTGAGGGCGCCGACCAGGTCGTTCACGAAACGGTTGCGGCTGGCGGTGAGGTGCCCCGACTCGTGGCCGATGGCGGCGAGCGCGAAGACTGTCACGCCGAGCGCCGCGCCCAGGGGTGCGAGCGCCAGGATCGAGGCCGCGGCGGCGACGCCCCAAAGGAGCGCCGCGGACACCGCGATCAGCAGCAGCGCCTTGCAGCTTCGCTGGCGGCTGTAGAGCCAACCCCAGAAGAGGCCCGCGACGAAGGCCGAGAGCGAGAGCCCCGGCGAGATGTACAGGTGGCCGGTGGCGAAGATGATGTTCGAGCCGATGATCGCGTACCAGCGGTGCCACCGTCCGGTGAGGAAATGCTCGAGCGCGCCCTGCAGGCCGCCGCGGTAGATCATTTCCTGGACCGGCACGAAGAACACGTAGGCCACGATGAGCCACGGGTTGAAGGCGACGCTGCCGGCAAACATCTGGAACAGGGGCTCGCCCTGCATCGACGCCACGTGCGTGACGAGCCACGCCTTGAGGCCCACGGCCGCGGCCATGAGGGGCAGCGTGAACAGGATCGCCTCGGCGCTGTGCCGCCCCGCCTTCTCCAGCGTGAGCCCGAAGAATCGCGCCGAGTAGCCCGAGGTCTTCATGAACCAGTACGCGAACCCGGCGATCGCGGCGATCACCGGGATGGTCACGAATTCGGTGCGCCCGACGAGCTCCTTCAACTGGCTCGCGGTGCCGACGACCCAGGTGTAGAGCGAGAAGCCGATGATGAGGAGCAAGGTGAACTTGCCCATCGTGGTGCGCATTTGCTCCTCGGCGAGCGCGCGCTCGAGGGACCCGACCGCGCTCGACGTCGTGTAGCGCAGCCTCGCGGCGACGAGCCTCGCCAGCTCGACCAGCGCGCGCACCATCGTCGGCCGCGCCTCGGCGAGCCGCAGGATGTCGCCGATGGGGATGACGAGCGCCGTCACCGGGGAGAGGGCGCGCACCGTGGCCGAGCGCGTGCCCGGATCGAGGAGCGCCATCTCCCCCAGCGAATCGCCGGGCCCGAGTCGCGCCACCTCGTGGGATGCGATGGCGGCGCCGCGCTTCATCACGACGGCCTCGCCCTCGGCGATGATCAGGATCTCGGTGGCATCGTCGCCCTCGGTGAGGAGGTCCGACCCCGCGGCATAGGTCGAGGAGCGCGCGCAGCTTGCGAGGGCGGCGAGGTCCTCGGCGCTGCACTGGCGAAAGAGCACGGTCGCCGCGAGAAGCTCGAGCGCGTCGTTGTCTTTCTCCTTCGCGCCGGCCGCTCGCGCCACGTCGAGGGTTTCCACGGGCGTCATTGGTGCGTCACCTCGCGCGCCGTCCTGATCCAGTGGCGCAGGCGCGCGAAGGCCCCGGGCCGCCGGTACACGGGCTCATCGAGCTTGCCGGGCGCGAACGCGTCGTTGTGCAGGTGCTCGTTCAGGTTGCACGGCTCCATGAGGAAGGGCATCTCGCGGATCGCGCCGCGGCCTGGCGCGTGGATGCGCCCGTCGACCCGCCACGTCTGGCGGTAGTCGCGCGCGTCGTTGAAGAGGAGGAGGTGGTAGACGCTCCCGTCGCCGCAGCGGCTCTCGGCCATGCCGCATTCGAGGAAGTACAGCATCACGCGGAAATCACGCTCCGAGATCGAGGGATCGCGCTCGTAGGCTTCGAGGAGGTTGCGCCGCCAGTACCAGAGCGTCCAGTAGTAATGGCGGCCGATGTTCTCGACGTCGGCCACGAACATGTCGTGTTGCCGCGCCTCGTCGAGCAGGAGATGAAGGCGCACCTGGTTGGAGTCGCGGAAGATGTACTTCTGGATGTAGGCGTCGCGCGCGTGCTTCGCGGTGTGGCTGCCCATGGAGTGGATCAGCATCCGGCCGTCGGGCTTGAGGATGCGATGGCATTCGCGCATCACCCCGGGATAGTCGGAGAAGGGCAGGTGCTCCCACACTCCCACCTCGTACACCGCGTCGAAGTGCCCGTCGGGATAACGCTTCAGCTGCGAGAAGTCGGCGTGGTGGATGCGCACCTTGCCCGCCACGCCGTTCCTCTCGGCGTTGCGCCGCGCGAGCGACGCCATGTTGTGGCTGTTGGTGAAGCCCTCGCCCTCGCAGCCCCAGCTCATCGCCGCGTGCACCAGCATGCCGCCGTTGCCGCATCCGGTGTCGAGGATGCGCATGCCCGGCTCGAGGCGCAGCTTCGAGAAGATGAGGTTCATCTTGTTCAGCTGCATGCGGTCGAGGTCGTCGGACTCGCTTTCCATGTAGCCGCACGAATAGCAGCCGGTCGCGCCCAGCATCGGCACCATGATGTTGTCGCCGATGTCGTAATGGTCGGCGATGTCCTCGTTGTGCGAGCGCGTGGCGCGCCACTTCGCATACTGCCAGAAGAGCTTCGCCTGCTCGGTGAAACCCAGGCGGATGCCGCGGTCGATGCCGTTCACCAGGAAGAAGGCGATGAAGTGGTGCACCGAGCCGCGCAGCATCTCGAAGCCGCCGGCGAGGAACGATTCGCCGAGGCCTAGGTTCCTCTGCGCGAGGAGGCGCACGAAGAAATCGCGGTCGTGGATGCGCACGACCGGATGCACCCACTCACCGGGATGCCGGTCGCGGAGCGCCGGAAGGGGATGGCGGCGCTCGCGCTCGACGGCGAGACCGAGATCTTCGCGGGTGAGGTCGAGCTCCGGCGCGGTCCACGCAGGGGCCGCGGGAGCGAGGCCATCCTGCGCGTGCAGTGCCGAGAGCAGGCGCGCCGAGACTTCGTCGGCGACTCCGAGCTGCATCACGGCGTCGCCAAAGACGAGCGAGAGGGAGCCGGTGAAGGGCTTGCTAGCGGACAGGGCAAGGCGCGCAAAGGCGACGGCGCCCGGAAAATCGCGCGCCTCGGGAGCGCCCTCGATCTCGCCGGCCGAGCGATAGGAGCGGTACGCCATTACCGGAACATCCGGCCGCAAGCCGCGGCGCCAAATGCGAGCAGCGCCATCCTCGTGACGAGTGTCTTCATGGGCCCCCTCCCAGGCAGACACTTTACTCCAGGCCTCCTTCGCTTCGATTGTCCCGCCGCCGGCTCGCGGATGAGATATATTGATCCGGTACCGAGACCGCCTCCTCGGTAACGCCAGCGCACACCAAAAACCTGCGGCGCCTTCCCACCGTAAGCGCGGCGCGCTGCCCCTCGCAACCATTGCGATCGGTAATCGGCCTCGCAGGAGCGCTGTCGGCGCCTCGTCGGTGGTCGCAGGCGAATGACGCCGTCGACCCTCGGGCACGCCTTGTCGATGGAGATGCGCGCGTCGGTCACGCGCCGGATGTGGCCGAGCAGCCCTTCCTCGGCGCGCCGCCGAAGTTTCGCCGATCGTTTCGGCGCTCTGATGGGCGGCTGGAGAATCAGGCGCTCATCCCGTCGGGTTTCGCCTTGACGAAAACACCGCCACCGGCTACGATGTATATACATGGATATACGTCGGAGGGGTGCGATGGCATCCAGGGGCGCGCGCGTCGAGCTGGTGGTGTGCCGATGGGGCAACAGCCTCGCCGTGCGCCTGCCGGCGGCATCGGCCAAGCGTATCGGCGTCGATGAAGGCGACAAGCTGATCGCGGAGGTTTCCGCCGACGGCCGCCTCATCCTCGCCCGCGAGGCGAGGAATGTCGATGCCACCGCGATCCGGTCGCTGCGCAAGGTTCTCGCCCATCAGCCCGAGACTGCGCCCGTGGTGGCCAAGATGCGGGGCCGGGCGCGTTACTGATGGTCTATCTGGACACCAGCGCGCTCGTCCCGATGTTCTTGCGGGAACCCAAGACCGACGCGGTGCTGGCTTGGCTCGAATCGGCCGGGGAGCCGGTGGCCGTCAGCGACTGGTCGCTGGTCGAGTTCGCCTCGGCAGCGTCGATGAAGGTCCGCAGCGGGAGCGTCACCACGAAAGGCGCACGCGACGCGATCGGGCAGGCACGGGCGTTCGTCCGAGCTCACTGCACCGTGGCCACGCCTCGCCAGGAGGAGTTCGAGCGCGCGACCGAGCTCGCGGGGGATTCGTCCGCGGGTTTGAGAGCCGGCGATGCGCTGCACCTCGCCATCGCCGAGGGCCTGAACGTCGGGACGATTCTCTGTTTCGATGACGCGATGGCGCAGGGCGCCCGGGCGTTGGGGATGAAGGTGCCCGGCATCTAGGTCCGCGCGCCGGCCAAGCCGGCGCAGCAGGGGCTCACGTTGCCGGGTGCGCGCGGGAGGGAAGCCTCGAGGATTTCGTCCTCATTCCTCGAATCCCTCGACGGCCTTGAATTTTCCTTGAAGCACGCGGCCCGTCCGCGCTCGAGCGCCACGATAGTGCTCCAGGTCGCCCGCCCTCACCGCGATCGTGGTGCGCTTGTCGCCGCGCCCGACGATGGCGATCGCGAACCCCCGATCGGCCGGGCGCAGGCCGATCATCGGCTCGCCCTCGTGAAGCTTCATCGCCATCACGCCCTTGCCGCCACTCGGCAGCTCGTTCACTTCCTCGAGCGGGAAAACCAGAAGGCGCCCGTCGCGTGAAAGCGCCGCGATCTCATTCACGCCCGCCGCGAGCAGGGTTGGCGGGAGGAGTACCTCGCCTTCTCCGACGCCGACGAAGCTCTTGCCGGCGCGCTGGCGCGTGACGAAGCTCTCGGCCTTCGCGCGGAGCGCGTTGCCGCCGCTCGTCGCGAGGAGCACGGAAACCTCGGGCGTCGTCGAGATCATGCCGACGATGGGCGTGCCGGCCGTATCGGCGAGCGATGACGCGGGCACGCCGTCGCCCTTGCCGCCGGGGATCTCGGCGGCGCGCGCGTTGAAGACGCGCCCGTTGGCGCCGAAGAGGACGATCGGATAGACGGTGCGCGTCTCCACGATCGCGAGCGGCGCGTCGCCTTCCTTCCAGGTGAGCGCCGCGCGATCGATGCCGATGCCCGCGCGCGTGCGCAGGAACCCGTTGCGGGAAAGGATCACGGTCACCGGCTCGTCGACCACGGCCGTGACATCGGACACGGTGATGCGCTCGGCCTCCTCGATGAATGTTCGGCGCACGTCGCCGAACTTCTGCGCATCCTCGCGCACTTCCGCGGCGGCCAGCTTGCGGCGCTCGGCGGGCGAGCCCAGCAGCTTCTTCAGGGACGACGCTTCCTTCTTCAGGTCGGCCAACTCGCGCTCGATCCTGATGCCCTCGAGCTTGGCGAGCTGGCGGAGGCGAATCTCGAGGATGTCCTCGGCCTGGCGCTCGGAGAGCGCGAACGCCTTGATGAGCTCGGGCTTCGGCTCGTCGGCGTTGCGGATGACCTTGATCACCTTGTCGATCGAGAGGAAGGCGATCATGCGGCCTTCGAGGATGTGCACCCGCTCGGCCACTTCGTCGAAGCGATGGCGGAGCCTCCTCTCGATCACCACGAGCCGGAATGCGGCCCACTCGTCGATGAATTCCGAAAGGCCCATCTGGCGCGGGCGCCCATCGGTGCCGATCGCCACCAGGTTCATGGAGACGTTGGCCTCCATCGAGGTGTGCGCGAGGAGGAACGCCATCAGCTCTTCGCATTCGACCTTGCTGGTGCGCGGATCGAGGACGATGCGCACCGGATGCTCGCCGTCGGAATCGTCGCGCGCGGTCTCCAGCAGCGCGAGCGTCGCGGTCTTGAGGTTGGCCTGCTCGGGCGTGAGCGATTTCTTGCCCGCCTTGGGCTTGGGATTCACCAGTTCGTCGACCTCGGCCAGAACCCGCGCCGCCGAAGTGTTGGGCGGGAGCTGCGTGACGGCAACGCGATACTGGCCGCGTGCGAGCTTCTCCACGCTCCATCGAGCGCGCACGCGAATGCTGCCGCGCCCGGTCTCGTAAGCGCGCTTGATCTCGTCGCGCGACCAGATGATCTGCCCGCCGCCGGGGAAGTCGGGCCCCTTGATCATGCGGATCACCGGCTTCGCATTGGGGTCGTTCTCGAGCGTCTGCGCGCAGGCCTCCGCGACTTCCTTCAAGTTGTGCGGCGGGATTTCCGTCGCCATGCCGACCGCGATCCCCGAGGCGCCGTTCAAGAGCATCACCGGAAGGCGCGCGGGCAGGAGCTTCGGCTCCCGGAATTCGCCGTTGTAGTTGTCGATGAAATCGACGGTGCCGCGGTCCAGCTCCGAAAGGAGCACATGCTCGGCGAAGCCCGTGAGGCGCACCTCGGTATAGCGGTACGCGGCGGCGCTGTCGCCGTCGCGCGAGCCGAAGTTGCCCTGGCCGTCGATCAACGGATAGCGCAGCGTGAAGTCCTGCGCCATGCGCACCGCGGCCTCGTACACGGCGACATCGCCGTGCGGGTGGTACTTGCCGATCACGTCGCCCACGACGCGCGCGCTCTTCTTGTGCGGCGAGTCGGAACGGTTGCCCATCTCGCGCATGGTGAAGAGGATGCGGCGCTGCACCGGCTTCTGCCCGTCCTCGACCGAGGGGAGCGCTCGACCCTTCACCACGCTCATCGCGTAGGCGAGATAGGCGCGCGAGGCGAACTCGGAAAGCGACGGGCCCTCGGGCGCGCGCGGGGGAGGCTCGCCGCCTTTCGTGGGCGGAGGCGAGGGAGGCTGCGAGAAGAGGTCGCCGGAGATTGGGTCCCCGCCTGCGCGGGGACGACGCGCGCGCGTCGCCTTCACCGGGCTCACAGGTCGGCCTCGATGGTGTGGCCTTCCTTCTCCATCCACGCGCGACGGCCCGCGGCCTCGGTCTTGCCCATGAGGAGCTTGAAGACCGGCGGCGCGGCCTCGTATTCGGCCGAGTCCAAGCGCATCTCGATGAGGCGCCGCGTGTCCGGGTTCATCGTGGTTTCGCGGAGTTGGTCGGGGTTCATCTCGCCCAGCCCCTTGAAGCGGCCGATGTGGACGAGCGAATCTCGCACGCCTTCGTCACGCAGCTTCTCCAGGATCTGGTCGCGCTCGGCCTCGTCCAGCGCGTAGAGGCGCCTCTCGGATTTCACCTTGCCGTGCGGCGCGACCTTGATCGCGTAGAGCGGCGCCTGCGCGATGAAGACATGCTGTTCCTCGATCAGCTTCGGAAAGTGCCGGTAGAAGAGCGTGAGAAGGAGAGTCTGGATGTGCGCGCCGTCCACGTCCGCGTCGGCCATGATGATCACCTTGCCGTAGCGAAGGTTGTCGAGGACCTTGGGCTCGGCCTCGCGCGTGTGCGGATCGATGCCGAGCGCCACCGCGATGTCGTGCACCTCGGTGTTGGCGTAAAGCTCCTGCGCCGCGACTTCGAACGTGTTCAGCACCTTGCCCTTCAGCGGCAGGATCGCCTGGTACTGGCGATCGCGCCCCTGCTTCGCGGAGCCGCCGGCGGAATCGCCCTCGACCAGGAACACCTCGTTCCTCGTCATGTCCTGGGATTCGCAATCGGTGAGCTTGCCGGGCAGTACCGCGACACCGGAGCCGCGGCGCTTCTCGACCACCTTGCCCGCCTTCTGGCGCGCGGTGGCGGCACTGATCGCGAGCTGTGCGATCTTCTTGCCTTCCTCGACGTTGGCGTTCAGCCACGCGTCGAGGGGATCCTTCACGCGCGAGGCGATGAGCTTCACCGCTTCGCGCGACGACAGGCGCTCCTTGGTCTGGCCCTGGAACTGCGGGTCGAGGAGGCGCGCCGAGAGCACGAAGCGTAGCGGCTTCCACGCGTCCTCCGATTGCAGGCTCACCCCGCGCGTGAGGAGCTCGTGGTGCTCGCAGAATTCCTTCACCGATTCGTACACGGCATTGCGCAGCCCCGCCTCGTGCGTGCCGCCGAGCGCCGTCGGGATCAGGTTCACGAACGACTCGCCTTCGCCGCCGGCCTCGGTCCAGGCGATCGCCCACGACGCGCCTTCGCCCTGGGCGTAGTTGGCGTCGTCGGCGCCGACGTACGATTCGGCCGCGAAAAGGGGACTGGTGTAGCCGTCGAGGTCGGCGAGGCGCTCCTGCAGATAAGCACTCAGGCCGCCTTCGTACTTCCACTCGCGCTTGTCCTTTCCGGCCTCGTCGGTGAGCGTCACGAGCAAGCCGGGAAGGAGCACCGCCTTTGCGCGCAGCAGGAGCTCCAGGTCGCGGCGCGCAACCTTGGGCGTATCGAAATACTTTGCGTCGGGCCATGCGCGCACCAGCGTGCCGCCTTCCTTGGGCGGTGCCTTGCCGACCTTCTTCAGCTTCTGTGCGACCTCGCCGCCCTCGAAGGCCATTTCCCACACCGCGCCTTCGCGTGTGACCTGCACCTCGAACTTTTTCGAGAGCGCGTTGCTGACCGAGACCCCGACACCATGCAGGCCACCGGAGAACGCGTAGGCACCGCCGCCCTTCTTGTCGAACTTGCCGCCCGCGTGCAGGCGCGTGAATACGACTTCGACCGTGGGCGCCTTCTCGACCGGGTGCGGACCCACCGGAATGCCGCGGCCGTTGTCGCGCACGCTCACCGAGCCGTCTCCATGCATGGTCACGTCGATGCGCGTCGCGTGGCCGCCCAATGCCTCGTCGGCGGCGTTGTCGATCATTTCCTGGATGATGTGCAGCGGGCTGTCAGTGCGGGTGTACATGCCGGGGCGCGCGCGCACCGGCTCCAAGCCCTTGAGAACCTTGATTGATTGTTCGTCGTATTTCATGCGGCAGGGAAAAGCGGAAGACCAATCCGCGATTTTACGGAAATTGGTGTCAGGTACGCATTCTTATTCGGAAATTGGTGTCAGGTACGGTTTACGGAAGCTGGATCGAGATGCATCCATCGCGCGTTATCGAATAAGAATGCGTACCTGACACCAATTTCCACTAGTCCGGGACATTCCCCTCGAGCTCCTCCATCCACAGGCGAGCATTGCCGTCGGAAGGCGCGCGCCAGTCGCCGCGCGGCGAGAGGCTTCCGCCCGACACCACCTTCGGCCCGTTGGGGAGCGCCGAGCGCTTGAATTGCGAGAGCTCGAAGAAGCGGTATAGAAAGACGCCGAGCCACTTCTTGATCTCGGCTAGCGTGTACGTGTGGCGGGCCTCGTCGGGAAACGCGGGCGGCCAGTCGCCGCGTGCGACGTCGCGCCACCCGTGCCAGGCGAGGAACGCGACCTTCGAAGGACGCATCCCGAAGCGCGTGATGTAGAACAAATGGAAATCCTGCAGCTCGTAGGGGCCGATCTTCGACTGCGTGCTCTGCAGCTTGCGGTCATCGCCCGCCGGAACCAGCTCCGGCGAGATCTCTGTGTCGAGAATCGCGAGCAACGTCTTGGAAGCCGCCGCGTCGAGCTGCCCCGACTTCATCACCCAGCGCACCAGGTACTGGATGAGCGTCTTCGCGACCGAGCCGTTCACGTTGTAGTGGCTCATGTGGTCGCCCACGCCGTAGGTGCACCAGCCGAGAGCCAGCTCCGAGAGGTCGCCGGTGCCGAGCACGAACGCCTTGCGCTGGTTGGCCAGCCGAAAGAGGTAGTCGGTGCGCAGCCCCGCCTGAACGTTCTCGAAGGTCACGTCGTACACCGGCTCGCCTTTCGCGAACGGGTGGCCCAGGTCCTGCAGCATGCGCGTCGCGGTGGGCCGGATGTCGATCTCCTCGCCGGTGACGCCAAGGGCTTTCATCAATGCCCACGCATTCGACTTGGTGCCTTCGGAGGTGGCGAAGCCCGGCATGGTGAAGCCCAGGATGTTCGCGCGCGGAAGGCCGAGCGCGTCGAACGCCTTCACGGCGACGAGGAGCGCATGCGTGGAATCGAGGCCGCCGGAGACGCCGATCACAATGCGCTCGCCGTTGGTGACCTGCAGGCGTTTCATCAACCCCTGCACCTGGATGTTGAAGGCCTCGTAGCAATCGAGGTCGAGGCGCTTCGGGTCGTCGGGCACGAAGGGGAAGCGGTCCACCTTGCGCTCGAGCCCCACGTCGGCGAAGTCGGGCCGGTGCTCGAAGGCGACGCGGCGAAAGCGCTTCTCGGGATGGCCCGCGGCGGCGGCCGCGGCGTTGAAGGTGAGGGTGCGCATGCGCTCGAGGCGCAGGCGCTCGACGTCCACGTCGGCCACCGCCATCTGGCTCGCTTTCGGAAAGCGCTCGCTGTACGCGAGGAGCGCCCCCAGCTCGTGGATGGTGGCCTGCCCGTCCCACGCGAGGTCGGTGGTGCTCTCGCCGGGGCCCGAGGCGGAATAGACATAGGCCGCGTGGCAGCGCACCGATTGCGACGCGCAAAGCACCGCGCGCTCCTCGGCCTTGCCGATGACGACGTTCGACGCGGAAAGGTTGCAGAGGATGACGGCGCCGGCGAGTGCCCCTTGCGTGGAAGGCGGCGTCGCCGACCAGAAGTCCTCGCAGATCTCCACGTGGAACACGAAGTCCGGAAGGTCGGACGCCGCGAACACGAGGTCGGTGCCGAACGGCACGCGCTCGCCCGCGAGATCGGCCTCGAGGCCCACGACACCCGCGCCCGGGGCGAACCAGCGGTTCTCGTAATACTCGCGGTAGTTGGGCAGGAAGGACTTGGGCACCACGCCGAGGATTTTTCCGCGCGCGATCACGACGGCGCAGTTGTAGAGGCGCTGGTTGCGCCGCACCGGCGCGCCCACCACGCACACGAGGCTCATCTCGCGCGAGGCTTCGGACAGGCGGCGCAGCGACGCTTCGACCCCTTCGAGGAGCGCATCCTGGAGGAGGAGATCGTCGATCGCGTAGGCCGACATGCCGGTGGATCGACAGGAACGCTTCCTTCCTCATGGAGCTATCGACCCCAGACTTCCCCGGCGGTTTCCACGATGAGGCGAAGCTTCGCGGCCTGCGACTCGCGCGCGATCTCGTTGCCGTGCACCGTGCTGGAGAATCCGCATTGTGGAGACAGGCACATCTGCTCGAGCGGCATGAACTTCGCCGCCTCGTCGATGCGCCGCTTGATGGTGTCCTTGCTCTCGACCTCGCCCAGCTTGGTGGTGACGAGCCCCAGCACCACGGTCTTGTCCTTCGGCACGAAGCGCAGCGGCGAGAAATCCCCGGAGCGCGGGTCGTCGTACTCGAGGAAGTAGCCGTCGACCTTCAGCTCGGTGAAGAGCACCTCGGCGACGGGCTCGTAGCCGCCCTCGGCGACCCACGCGCTCTTGAAGTTGCCGCGGCACAGGTGCGTGCAGATCGTCATGTTCTTCGGCCGTTCGGCGATCGCGGCGTTGATGAGCTTCGCGTAGTCGCGCGGCAGCTGGTCCGGGTCGAGCCCGCGCCCGCGCGCGGCCTCGCGTATCTTCGGATCGCAGAGATACGCGAGGTTGGTGTCGTCGAGCTGCAGGTAGGTGCAGCCCGCGTCGGCGAGCGACTTGATCTCTTCGCGGTAGGCCAGTGCCACGTCTTCGAAGAACCGGTCGAGATCCGGATACGCGTCCTTGCTGATGCCCTCGCGCCCTCCGCGGAAGTGCAACATGGTGGGCGAGGGAATCGTGACCTTGGGCGTTCTCTTCGTGACCGACTTCAGGAACTTGAAGTCCTCGAGCTGGATGGGCTTCGCATGCTTCACCTTGCCGGTGACCTTCAGCACCGGCGGCGCGAACCCGATGTCGCCCTTCTTCGTGTGGAACTGCGAGGTGAACCCGGTGTGCGTCTCCACGCCGTCCAGCTGCTCGAGGAAATCGATGTGGAAGAACGTGCGGCGGAACTCGCCGTCGGTGATGCCTTGAAGCCCCAGGTCCTCCTGGAACTTCACGATATCGCGGATCGCCTCGTCCTCGACCTTGCGCAGCTCCGGTTTCGTGATCTTGCCGATGGCGAGCTGGTCGCGCGCGTCGAGGAGCTTTTTCGGGCGCAGGAAGCTGCCGACGTGGTCGGCGCGAAAGGGTGGCTTGGCGCGCGCGCTCATCCCGGATCCTTCACGTTCTCGATCTTGTCGAACTCGATGTTCCAGATCTTGCCGTCCTTCATCTCGCAGCGGCGGATGTAGATGTTCTGCACCACGTCGCGCGTGGCCGGGTCGATCGAGATCGGGCCGCGGGGGCTCAGCCACGAAAGGCCCTTCGCCGCCTCCACGAGTTGCTCGCCGGTGCCCTGGCCGTTGGTCTTGCGCAGCATCTCGTAGATCACGTGCATGCCGTCATAGCCGTTTATCGACATGAAGTTGGGTCGCAGGCCCTTGTTCGCGCGCCCGAAGGCCTCGACGTACGCCTTGTTCTCCGGGGAGTCGTGCGCCGCCGAATAGTGATGCGAGGTCACCACGCCGAGCGCCGGCGCTCCGATCGCCTCCAGCAGGTCGTCGTCGAGGATGTCGCCCGTGCCGATGATCTTGATGCCCGCCTCCTTGAACCCGCGGTCTTCGATCTGCTTCATGATCGCCGCGCCCTGGCCCGACGGCACGAAGATGAATACGGCGTCGGGCTTGGCGTCCTTGGCGCGCTGCACGAACGGCGAGTAGTCCGGGTTTTGCAGCGGCGTGCGCATCGATTCGACGATCGTCCCGCCCGCCTCGGTGAAGAACTTGATGAAGGTCTTCTCGCACTCGAGCCCGGGCGCGAAGTCAGTGACGCTGCAGACGACGCGCTTGATGCCGTTCTTCGGCGCCCACTGGGCGATCGGTGCCGTGATCTGCGGCACGGTGAAGCCCGCCCGCACGATGAACGGGGAGCGTTGCGGAACGATCGAGGTCGCGGCGCCCATGACGACCATCGGCGTCTTCGATTCCGTCGCGACCGGGGCCGCCGCGAAGGCGAGCGGCGTGAGGCCGAAGCCGGCGAGGAACGTCACCTTGTCCCGCGCGACCGCTTCCTGGGCCAGGCGCTTGGTGGTTTCGGGCGCGAGGCCGGTGTCGTCCTTCACCAGGAGCTCGATCTTGCGGCCGGCGACCGTGTCGCCGTTCTTCGCCATGTAAAGGCGTACCGCCGCCTCGATCTGGCGGCCGGTCGAGGCGAACGGCCCGGTGAGCGGCAGGATGAGGGCGACGCGCACCGGATCGGCCGCGTGCGCCGCCCGTGGCAGCCATGCCGCCGCGGCCGCCGCCGCCGAACCCAGGACAAAATGCCGTCTCGACCGCGTCGTCGTCTCGTGCATGGGGGTGTCCTCCAAGGGTGTTCTTGTCCGCCAACTATAATCGTTCCCGTGACCCTCATCCTCAACAACACCGATGTAGCGCGCGTACTCACGATGCAGGCCACCATCGACGCCCTCGAGCGGTCGTACCGCGACCTCGCCGCCGCCGAGGGCGTGTGCCGCCCGCGCATCGACATCCGCATTCCCACCTCCGACCCCGCCAAGACCTATGTGTGGGGATCGATGGAGGGGGGATCGACCGCGGGCTACTTCGCGATCCGCATGAAATCCGACGTGACCTACGAGAAGGAGTCAGGCGGGCGCGTGACGCGCGAAAAGTATTGCGCTCGCCCGGGGCTCTTCTGCGGGTTGGTGTTCCTCACCTCCGTGGAGACCGGCGAGCCGCTCGCCATCATCAACGACGGCGTGCTGCAGCACATGCGCGTCGGCGCCGACGCCGCGATCGGCGTGAAGCATGCCGCGCGCAAGGATGCCGAGGTGGTGGGGATGCTCGGTTCGGGCGGCATGGCGCGCTCGCACGTGGAAGCGCTCCTGTGCGTGCGCAGGATCCGCAGGCTCCAGGTCTACAGTCCGACGCGTGCGAACCGCGAGGCCTTCGCGCGCGAGATGCGTGAGAAGCACGCGCTCGATGTCACTGTGTGCGATGCGCCCGAGCAGGTTTACCGGGGCGCGCACATCGTGGCGGGCGTCACCGACTCCGCGGTTCCGGTGCTCGATGGGCGGCTCCTCGAGAGAGGCACCCACATCGTGAATGTGGGCGGGGGCGGCGTGCCGGATGACGCGAGCCTCGAGCGCGTCGACCTGTACCTTCGCTTCGGCAATGCGCCGGCGCCGGTGGGGCGACCGGACCTCACGATGGACGACGAGTACCTGACCTGGTCGGCGCGGCCCGCCGCGGCGAAGCGCTCGCGCAAGCGCGCCCACGGCGTGGCGCTTCCCGGCAAGCTCGTCTTTCTCGCCGATATCCTCGACGGGCGGCATCCGGGGCGCACCTCCGACGACCAGATCAGCTGGTCGGAGCGCGGCAACCTGCAGGGAGCGCAATTCCACGCGGTGGCGGCGCGGGTCTACGAAGGCGCGCGCGCCGCCGGCCTGGGCCACGAGATCCCCACCGAATGGTTGCTTCAGGATATTCGCGACTGACTCGCGGTCAGACGCTCTCTCGCGACCCCGGATCCCAGCCATGGCCACGCCCGACAATCCTCCCCGGCACTTCTCGATGATCCGTGGTTTCCACCTCGCGGACTTCTTCACCCTCGGCAACGCGGCGTGCGGCATGGCGGCGGTGTTCCTCGCCATGCTTTACATGTCGAGCGAGTCCATAACCAATTTCCTGTGGGCGGCGGCGATGGCGCCGGCGGCGTTCGTCTTCGACGTCTTCGACGGGCGCATCGCGCGCTGGCGCCAGCAGCACTCGGCGCTCGGCCGCGAGCTGCTCTCCGAAGGCGGCGCCAAGCCGAAGTACTTCGAGGGCACGCCGATTCCGACGAGCGTGGTGCTCACCGGCATCCTCGCCTACTGCGCGTGGAGCGGCATGATCGACGACAACCTCTGGGGCGGCACTTGGAAGCTCGGGCCCTGGATCCTGCATCCGCTGGCACTCCTCTTCGGCCTTTCCGGGACGTTGATGATCAGCAAGACGCTGCGCATTCCCAAGCTCTGAAGAAGTCGGAAGAGCTGCTCGCGTATTCCTTCGTCCTCATCTGGGCGTCGGGATTCATCGTCGCGCGCTGGGCCGCGCCGCATGCCGAGCCGCTCACCTTCCTCGTCTATCGCTATGTGCTGAGCATCGCGGTGTTCGTCGTCGCCTCGCTCGCGATCGGCGTGGCGTGGCCGCGCACTTTCGGCGCCTGGCGCGACGCGCTCATCGCCGGCATGCTGATTCACGGCGTCTACCTGGGCGGGGTCTTCTGGGCGATCTTCCACGGCATGCCGGCCGGAGTCACCGCGCTCGTGACGGGGCTGCACCCGCTGCTCACCGCGGCCCTCGCCATACCGCTCCTGCACGAGCGCATCGCGGCGCGGCAATGGGTGGGCATCGCCGTGGGCTTCGCGGGCGTGAGCCTCGTGGTGGCGCCGGCCCTGGGCGCTGTCAAAGGAGTGCCGCTCATGGCGCTCCTCGCGTCCTTCATCGCGACGTTGGGCTTCGCGCTCGGCACGGTGTGGCAGAAGCGCTCGCGGCCGAGCATGGACCTGCGCGTGAATGCCGCGATCCAGTTCATCGGCGCCTTGCTTCTCACCGCGCCCGTCGCGGCGTGCCTCGAGGAGGGACGCTTCGACGCGAGCCCGGCGGCGTTCGGTGCGCTCGCGTGGGCGGTGCTGGTGCTCTCGGTGGGCGGAATCTCGCTGCTGCTCTTCCTGCTGAAGCGCGGCGCCGCGTCTCGCGTGGCGCCGCTGCTCTACATGGCGCCGCCGGTTGCGGCGATCCTC
>WNFI01017496.1_pt1 | contig 25021 bp, 19 predicted proteins | sample 5400471 | NCBI WGS metagenome assembly WNFI01 (sample SAMN13153348, study PRJNA577476) | soil metagenome | isolation source: 100 cm saprolite on Douglas fir-dominated hillslope | place: USA:California | collected 2013-09-17 | reverse complement strand
GTCACTTTGACTTCCACCAGTTCCTGCAGTTGACGGCCTTGCACTGCCTGCCAGACAGTGTCGCCTTCGAAGGCAACCACGTAGTCCGCAAACTCCGCCGGATTGGCCAGCGCGCGTTCCCACAAGCCATCGGGATCGAAAGGCTGCTTCCACACCCGGTGATTGCCTTCGTTGATCACCCTCTTCAAGGGAATTCCTGCCTGCTGCACGGCTCCCACGTGCTCGCCCAGATACATCAGCAGCGTGGCATCGGGCGGCAGGGCCTTGAGCCAGTTCGCCAGTTGCTGATCCAAAGATAGATGCCGGCGCATGTTGACTGCGGCCTCGCGATAGCAAATTGGATCCGCTTGCCAGATCGAGCTGTAGCCGGCAACTGCCACGGCCAGCACCGCCAACGCCGCCCCCATGCGTGTCCGGTCACGCGGCCGGTACGACTTCAGGGCCAGACCGACCAGCGCTGCCAACCCTGCAGCCAAAGCGGGAAGCAGCTCTAAACCATAACGAACGTTATATTGCGAGAAAGGCCACCACGTCGGAACGAAGATCGGCACGCCCGCGTAGGCGACCGACAACGCGTAAAACGGCAACGGAAGCCAAAGCAGCAACAGGGGCCATGCACGCTCCGCTGTAAACCAGATCGCAACGCCCCCCGCAACTGCTAAACCCAGCCACAACCGTCCAAGCCACGGCTGCTGCGCACCATTTAATTCCGCGGACTTCAAAAAGTAAGAGCCCGCAGCATAGAAGTTTCCTTTCGCGGGATTCACGGTCGCTGTCCTACGCTCGATCGCCTTTGCCGAGTAAGGCCCGTTCGCAAACTCCAGCGGGTTGCGATAGACGGCTGCGTTGTACGCCAACCAAAGTGCAGGCCCCGCCGCAGCGAGCAGGATAAACTTCATGATTGCCATTCGCGACGTCCGCGACGATGAAATCGGAAGCATGGACGTCCTATTTGTGCGCTGTCGGTAAAAGTGCGGCCCTACCACAGCCCCGACCATCATCGCGCCCGCCAGAAACCAACCATCGTAGCGCGTGAGGCAAGCCGCCACCAAACATAGCCCGCACTTGGTCAGTGCTTTCTCCTCCCCACGCACAAACTCGCTGAAATACACCACCGCCCAGATGAAGAACGCCAGGTACAGCGCCTCTCCCATCGCGGTGGTCTGCATGTAGATCAAATTCGGATTTGCGCCGTACACCAAAGCCGCGGTCCACGCCGCAACTCTTGCTGACCCGGGTGCCTTGCCGTTGCCTGCCAGCGCTCCCCGCACCAGGCGGAACATTCCGACCACACCGAAGACGTAAGCGGCCATCGAAGGAATTGATCCTCCAATCCCACGCCGCCACATCTCATCGGAGATCAAAAACGGCACCATCAGCAGGTGCGGCAGGGGCAGCCACACCGTGCCCAACTGGAGCAAGCCGGGAGTTTTCGAGTCGAAGACGCGCCGCGCGATGTTGATGTGCGCGATCGCGTCGCCGTACAGCAACACATCTCCACGCCGGAAATAAAAGAGGAAGGAAAAAACCGAAACGCAGACCGCCAGCCAGGCCAGCAGTCTGATCTCATGATCCCAGTGCGAGCTGGCCGCCGCACTCATCTGTGGTGGCGTTAAGCGATTCAATACGTTCGGTCCGAGTTCGGTGTATATCGTTCGCCTGACACCTCACTCTAAATGCGTCAACTCGCGGAAGACTTGAAAACGCGCGTCAATCTCGTCGCGGGTCAGCGACTGCAAGCGTTCGGTCCCGAAGCGTTCGACGGCAAACGATCCCATCACACCACCGTAAAACAGGGCCCGCTTCAACACTTCGCGGCTCAACTCCTTCTGCGACGCGAGGTAGCCCATGAATCCGCCCGCGAACGAATCCCCAGCTCCAGTGGGGTCTTTCACTTCCTCGATCGGCAAGGCCGGGGCGCGAAACGGATGATGCCCAATTCCGAATGCGCCCTCGCGAAAGAAAATGGTCGCTCCGTATTCCCCGTGCTTGATGACCAGCGCCTTCGGTCCCATGGCGAGCACTTTGTGCGCGGCCCGCGGCAGATTCGTTTCATTCGCGAGCATCTTCGTTTCGGTGTCGTTGATGAGCAGCACGTCCACGAGCTTCAGCGTCTCGCCCAGTTCCGTGCGCGTGCCCTGAATCCAATAGTTCATGGTGTCGCATCCGGTCAGGCGCACGCCGTTCATCTTGCGGCGGACATCCGCCTGCAAGGTGGGTTGGATATTCGCCAGAAACAGGAACTCGGTGTCGCTATACTCGATTGGAATCCGGGGCTGAAAGGTTTGAAAGACGTTGAGGTCGGTGAAATTCGTTTTTGCCTCATTGAGGTTATCGGTGTAGCTCCCGCCCCAGCGAAACGTCTTGCCCTTGGCGCGCTCGATGCCTCGCGTGTCAATCCCGTGCTTCTCGAAGACCTTCTCCTGTTCGGCGCCGAAGTCATCTCCCACTACCGCGACCATGCGCACCTGCGTGAAATAGCTGGCGGCAAGCGAAAAATAAGTTGCCGCACCGCCGAGAATATCCTTCACGCTGCCCGAAGGCGACGCGATGGTATCGAACGCAACCGACCCCACAACGACAATGCTCATCTTGACTGCGCCTCTTCCTTTTTTAAACGTTGATGTATGAAGGAAAACCAACAAACTCTTACTTGGCCCGCACATTCACGTACTTACCCAGGATCAACTTCAACTTCTTCCGCGTTGCTGCAGGAATCTTCTTAGGATCGGTCAGAATCGCATGCGCCAACGCCGCTCCGCACTTGCACGATCGGCCGCGTGGCATCGCCGCCACTGTCTCTCGCACCACCTTGCAAGCGTTCTCCGCATTCTTCAGCAGCACGGCCACAATTTGATCCACGGTCACCGAATCATGATGCGGATGCCAGCAGTCATAATCGGTTACCATCGCGACCGTCACATAGCAAAGCTCGGCCTCTCGCGCCAGCTTCGCTTCCTGCAGGTTCGTCATGCCGATCACGTCCATGCCCAGGTTGCGATAAACGTTCGACTCCGCCTTGGTCGAAAACTGCGGCCCTTCCATGCACAGATAGGTGCCGCCGCGCTTGCCGGTTACGCCTATTTTCTTGCACGCGGATTCGACCACACTCGCCAGCTCTCCACATACGGGATCGGCGAAGGCGACGTGCGCCACCACTCCATTGCCAAAAAAAGTATCCACGCGATGCCGCGTGCGGTCGAAGAACTGGTCGGGAATCACGAACTCGAGCGGCTTGTGTTCTTCCTTCAATGACCCCACGGCAGAAACCGACACGATCCGCTCGACTCCCAGTTGCTTGAACCCATGAATGTTGGCGCGAAAATTAAGTTCGCTCGGCAGGATGCGGTGTCCGCGGCCATGCCGTGCCAGAAACGCCACCTTGCGCCCTTCGAGCGTGCCGCAGACGTATGCATCCGAAGGCGCTCCAAAAGGCGTCTTCACCCGCACTTCGTTTACTTTGCTCAGCCCGGGCATGGAATAAAGCCCGCTGCCGCCGATAATTCCGATCTCCACCTGTGCCAACCGTCCTCCAGAAGACTCCGCGCCACAGAACGTTCCGCGCGAAAGACTCAAACCCGTGATTATACAAGACAGCTCCGTGCGCTCTTTGGTCTGGCGCCTTTCGCTGCGATACAGAGATACAATTCCTGGATGCGATTCTTCTCCGCTCTCATAGCCGTCGGTCTTATCACCGCTGCCTGCGCCCAAGACGCACCGAAACCCGTGCCCCAGGCCGAGCCTAAGTCCGCCACCGTTCCGATCACGCTCGATCACAACCGCGTCGTGATCGACGTCTACCTCCCGCTGCCCGACGGCTCGACCAAGCGCGTTCGCGGATGGGTCGACAACGGTAATCCCGACCTCGAAATGTCCCGGCGCGCAGCCACGCTGATGGGCCTTAACATCACCTGCGACGACAAAGCCTGCTCCGCTCCACCGCCGCGCGAGATCACCATTGGCGGAATGAAGATCCCGCTCACCTCTGTGAAAGAGGCAAAAATCGCGCTGAAGCCTGTGACGGCCGCGTCTGTGATGGCTCCTGGTATGTCCGCCGAGATCAACCTCCCTTCCACCGTCATGCGTAATTACGACGTGCTGGTGAGCTTTCCAGACCGTGAGTTCAGCATCGGGCAGCGAGGCACAATTCATTTTCGAGGTATGAGCGGCAAGCTTCTGGTGAATACCGACAACGGTCTAGTGCAGATGCCCAGCAAGATTAATGGCAAGAATTACAACCTCGGCCTCGACGTGGGTTCGTCGTTCAGCTTTCTTACGAGTGAAGTTTTCGACAAGCTTGCGAGCGCTCACCCCGACTGGCCGCACATGACCGGCGCAGTCGGCAACGCCAACATCTGGGGACTGGACGACGAGCCAAAATGGAAGCTGCTGCGTGTGGATCGCGTACAGTGCGGCCCGGTATTTCTCACCGGAGTGGCAGCGGCCAGCCTCCCGGCGGGCGATTCCCCGTTCTTCGCGAAGCGCGTCGGCATGGCTACCGCGGGCTTGCTGGGTTCAAATGCTCTGCTCAACTACCGCGTTGGGATCGACTACGCGCACTCGATGGCATATTTCGAAGTGGGGACTACCTTCAAAGCTCCCGACTTCGACGTCATCGGACTGACTCTGCGCCCCGAAGACGACGGCCGCTTCACTATCCTCGGCGTCGCAGATTTCGAAGGCAAGCCTTCTGTGCCAGACGTTCAAGTGGGAGATCATCTCGTCGCCGTCGATGGCATCCCGGTGCCCGACTCGACCATGGGACAAGTCTGGTCAATGCTCGAAGGCCAGCCCGGCCAGGAAAGAAAACTCACCATCGAACGCGCAGGCAAGCAGTTCAGTGTCGCGGCCAAGGTACAGCATTTTCTGGAGGAACAATTAGAGAAAGACGAGACTGAAGAAAAACATAAGAGAAACTATCAATAAACATCTTTGCGGTGCCCGATGCGCAGCACCCGCACCCGATGCTGCTCGTCGCTGACGGAACAAACAACCCGATAGTCGCGCACTCGATAGCGTCCACTGCATCTGTGCGGAGTTTCTGTTCGCGAACCGAACGGAAACGCAGTCGAAAGACCCGTGCTGTCAGTCTCGGCACAGGCACATCAGGGAGTTCTCGCTACGGCGTTGGCAGCAAAACTTGTATTACAAGTATGTCACGATTTATTTTGCCACTCCAAACACTTCCTTCTCCAGCACCTGTGTGGTCGCCGGATCAATGCTCTCGCTCACCAGCACCGTGTTGCCCTGCTCTTCGATCACCACGGTGCCTTCCTCGGTTGACCACGTGTGCCGCCCCTTCAGCGCGTCAGACTTGTCCTCTGGATTCTGCGGTGCTGCCTTGTCAGCCGAAGAATCCACGACCTCTTCCGCCTTCTTGTATCTCTGCCCCAGTGACCGCGCATAAACCGCCGCGAACTCCGAAGCCTTCTCCGCACTTGACCACCGTGAGACATACAGCAGTGCGAGCGGTGCCGCCGCGTCCGCCTTGGGCCGCGCCGCGTAGTAATATCCGCCTCGCCACTCCGGATACAGGCGTTTCGACGATTCCTTCCCCGCGTACTGCTCAATCAGCACAGCGACGTCGAACTCGCCCATGGCGCCAATGTCAAACTTCAAGTAATCCTTGAAGTCGTGGCCAAAGTCCACTACCCGCATGGGCTCGATGTTCTCGCCTGACAAGTAAACGTCGGGCTCCATGATTTGCCGCGTGGTGTGCGGAGGATTGCGCAGCACGTCGGCAAATGCTTTCTCTTTGCCGCCCTTCTGCAGCAACTTGACCACGAACTCCATCCCGTAACTGTAAGGAAACGTCAGCGACTCTTTCAGAAAGATCGGAGCGTCCTTGAACACGGTCGAATCCGGAGTGCCATTGATCATCGTCGACTCCATGGCATCGACCAGTTCCGGCGAATCGATAATCGAGCGTCCGACCGGAGCCAGCGCATATTGCACCATCACGGCTTCGGCCTGCCCTTCCACCACGGCCTGGCGAGCGTTATCCACTTCGTCATTTTCAATGTCGGCCGGCGTAGGATCTTTTTTGCTCTCGGCCAGATCCTTCTCGCCCTTCTTCATCCACTTCTGGAGATTGAAGCTCTGATCCTGCAGCGCATGTGTCAGTTCGTGCGCCATGACCGGCTCCTGCTCTTCAATCGGAACCCAATCCAGCAGATTCACCGTCTTTGTCTTGGGGTCGTAGTAGCCCGCCACCTGCTCGCGCAGGAGTGCGACCAGCAATTTTTCCAGATCGAAATCACGCGGCAGCAACCCGAACTTTTTCAGCACCAGTTCCGACCGCCGCAGTCGCTGCGTGTCTTCATCGTTCATGTGCTTGGTCAGGTACGACACCACTTCCTCGCGGCTGGTCAGCTTACGCTTCACTGCTTTCTTGATCGGCAGCCCGGTCTGCTTGGAGTCGAACGCGAGAATCTCGTCGACGGAGTGAAACAGCTCCTCCGCCTCCCGCGGCGTGATCTTGACTTCCTCCTTCGGCTTCGGCGGCTCTTGCGCAGCCTGTGTGGGGCGGACATTCCCTTCGGCAAGCTCAGGGCAGGCTTTGTCCGCCTGCTTTTGATCTTGTTTGCTTGAATCCTGGCTGGCAGAAGATTGCTCCCGCGTCGGAGTAGAAGGCGGGCCCTGCGCCCACATGGCGTTGCTCAGCGCGAGCAGAATGACCTGCGAAAGCCGCAGCAGACGTTTCCCGGGAAACCGTTCACCGTTATCCATTAGGGTCGAGTCTATACTTTCGCCGCATTCTCGATCTCGGCACCGGCGATGGACGCTTGCTCGCTCTGCTCAAACTCGCTCTGCTTAAACATGGGGTACACGAAACTGAAGCTGTTGCCCTCGACTTTTCTCCGGCCATGATCGAAGCCGCCACCAAGCGCTTCGCCGGCGATTCCTCAGTCAGCGTCGTGACTCACAATCTGGACCGCCGGCTTCCCGCCCTGGGGAAGTTCGACGCTGTCATTTCCAGCATTGCGATCCATCATGTCGTTCACGAACGCAAGCGTGAACTCTACACAGAGATCCACGGCATGCTCAATGCAGGCGGCGTTTTCTGCAATCTGGAACATGTCGCGTCGCCCACGCCGCGCCTGCACGCAGAGTTCCTGGAGCGCATCGGCTTCACGGTCGAGACCGAAGATCCCTCCAACAAGCTGCTGGATGTTGAAACTCAGCTGCAGTGGCTGCGCGAAATTGGCTTCGTTGATGTGGATTGTCACTGGAAATGGCGAGAACTGGCGCTACTGGCGGGCAGGATTTCATGAGCACCGCGCGTGTAAGCTTGTCATCCTGAGCAAAGCAAGAAGTGCGCAAAGCGCACTTCTTGCGGAGTCGAAGGACCCCTTGCAGCTAGAACCAACCAACGGCCTGTCGAGGAATTCTCTTGACTGCTTCCCAACGTAGACCGGCGGCAGCAAGGGAAGAACTTCTTGCGGCGACCCAGCCGCCACCGGCAGCGCAGGGGTCCTTCACTGCGCGTACCGATTCGCATTCGCGAATCGGCATACTGCGCTCAGGATGACAGAACGCGTTTGGCCACTCTCTCCGCCACCCACTCCCCTGCTTCCCGCGTTCCCAGCGTTCCCCCAATATCCTGCGTAGTCTTTTTCTGGCGCACGGCTTCGAGCACCGCCGCCTCGATCTTCTCAGCGTCGCGCGTGATCCCCAAGTGCCCCAGCATCATCGCCGCGGTCAGAATCGCGCCAAACGGATTCGCCACGTTCTTGCCCGCGATTGGCGGGGCGGAGCCGTGCACTGGCTCAAACATCGACGTCTTCCCCGGGTGGATGTTCCCGCTGGCGGCCATGCCCAGCCCGCCCTGCAGTCCGGCGGCGAGGTCGGTGATGATGTCCCCGAACATATTATTCGTCACGATCACGTCGAACTGCCTCGGATCGCGCACCATCTGCATGCAGAGCGCGTCCACGTACATGTGCTGCGCCATGATCTGCGGATACTCGCCGCTCACTTCCTTGAACACCCGCTGCCACAGTCCGCCGGCATGGGTCATCGCGTTCGACTTGTCGCACATCAGAACTTTGCTGCGTGGCGAGCCGTCAAGTCTCTTATTCCGCTCGCAATACTCGAAGGCGTAGCGGAGGATGCGCTCGACCCCCTTGCGCGTGTTGATGTCTTCCTGCGTGGCGATCTCGTCGGGCGTGCCCTGCTTGAAGACGCCGCCCGCATCGGTGTAGACACCTTCGGTGTTTTCGCGGATCACCACGAAATCCAGATCCTTGGGCTCAACTCCCTTCAGCGGACACAGAGCCACATCGAGCAGCCGCACCGGGCGTACATTGGCGTAGAGATCCATCTTGAAGCGCATGCCGAGGAGAATCTCTTTGGCATGGATGTTCGTCGGGACGCGCGGATCACCGAACGCACCGACAAGGATTGCGTCGAAATCGCGGGCAAGCATGGCAAAGCCGTCGGAAGGAACGGTTGTGCGATCACGCAGGTAACGGTCGGCGCTCCAATCGAACTCGACTAACTCGACGGCAGCCCCCGTTGCCTGGATGACATTGACGGCTTGAGGGATTACTTCCCGGCCGATGCCATCCCCGGGGATGATGGCGATGCGTTTTTTTGAAGGCTGTTTGGGTTCCACGGCAGGAAAGTTAACACAAGGCGCGTCGAATGAGTAGATTGCCAGTATTATTAGCTAATAGCTATAGCTTAGACACAGACAGACGGCATCCGAAACCCTTTTCAAGCGGCAGGTCCCTCTCACTGAATCAACGTAAAGACCCCTAGCAGCCTGCTGGAGGAACTTTGTGGGTCTCGACCAGCCCCAAGGGTCGTCCGCTGAGTTCCCCCGTCAGAATCGCCGGGAAACGCGCCTTACGTTATCTTTGGGCTAAGTCGTTGAGTCTCCGTGGAAGCGATTGAGCCTTCGTGCAAGTGATTTGATTCTGCGCTCAACCGAAACATGTCGGCTTGTGGTTGGCATCGTCGTCAAGCCGTCGCAAAGCCCCAGGCGCCCTACCGCTCCCTCAACGTTGCGGTTCGCTATAATCGAAAGAGGTAAACGTCAGAGATGAATACTCCACTTCAAGCCGCATTGCGAAGCCAGGCCGATGCCCCTGCGGTGTCCCTGACCGACTATTGCGGAGCTGCGACTGCAGCTTTTTTTAGCGATCCGCAGACGGAGTTCGGTGCATTGCGTACCGGTTGCGGCGCCTACGACCTGGGCTTCCGGGCGAAAATATCGCTCACGGGCGCGGATCGCGTGCGCTGGCTGAACGGCATGGTGACCAACAACATCCGGGACCTGGCCGAAGGCCACGGACTGTATGCGTTTCTGCTCAACCCGCAGGGGCGCATCCTGGGCGACATGGTTGCCTACAACTGCGGCGAGTCGCTATTGGTCGATACGGATCGGGGCCAGGTGGAAAAGATTTTGGCGACCTTCGACCACTACATCATCATGGACGACGTGGAGGTTGAGAACCTTAGTGACAAACTCACGGCGCTGGGGGTGCGTGGGCCGAGCTCGCGCGCGATCCTTCAGGGCGCGGGGCTTAAGATTCCCGAGTTGATGCCGCTGCAAACGTTTAGTCTCCAGTGCGATTGCGAATGTGGCTGCCTGGACTGCACCATCGTCCGCGGCGAAGACCCGGCGCATGAAGCGTACGAGATTTGGGTGGCGCCGCAGTTTGTGAAGCAGCTCTGGAAAGCTTTGCTGGCCGCGGGAGCGACTCCGGTCGGCGCCGACGCGCTCGAGATGGATCGCATCGCGTCTGGCATTCCACTGTATGGAGTGGACATTCGCGAGCGCGACCTGCCGCAGGAAACGGAACAAGGTCGCGCCCTGAATTTCAGCAAGGGTTGTTACGTCGGGCAGGAAATTGTGGAGCGCATCCGCTCACGCGGGAATGTGCATCGCAAGTTTACTGGCTTCGTTTCGCAGAACGGCGCTCCGATCACACCGGGCGCGAAGGTGCTTGTGGGAGACGTCGCAGGAGAAAAAGAAGTGGGCGAGATCACCAGCGCAACTACCCTGCCCGGCGAACCCGCGCGATCCATTGCTCTGGGATACATCCGGCGCGAGCACGCGGTTCCGCACAAAGAGATCACAATCACAGGAACGAAAGCGTGGGTTGCGGCTTTGCCGTTCGCAGAGGCTGGAAGCTTGATGAGCGAGTTCGACCGGAAGCCGGCGACACAAGAGGCTTAGTATTCGGGCTGGAGCTTCACAGTTTGCCGAAAAAAACATCCGGGGCGAGTCATTCAACCCCCGGCGGCTGAAGCCGAACATAAGTTTCAGTCGCTCAGGCACGACTGAAGTCGTGCCCTGATACAAATCGAACGTAGTTGCCAACACCGGAAAAGGCTCCGATTAACGAGGACAAGTTCATGGCTCAGAAAAAACAGGAAGAATCCTTCACGGTAACCGACCGGCGTTTATTCACGTCCGAGGGCGAGTTGCGCAAAGACGTCCCCGAAGAAGCAGAGGCGCCGAAGCCGGCGACACCTTCCGCCCCTGCCCGGCAAGCCGCGCCCGCCGCGCAGCCCGCGGCACTGGCTCCCGAGAAGGCCGATGGAAATGCGGAGCGCGAGATTCCGCTGCCACCTACCGCTGCCGAGCAGGACGCGCAAGCCGCGGCCTACCGGCGGTCGTCGAACGATCTGGATTCGCAGGTGGAACTCAGCGGACGCTCCGCCAAAGAGTTCGAGATGACGTTCGAGCGTTTTCTGGCGTCGCTGTACATGACGGCGATGCTGCAGCTTGGAATGATGCACGAGCAGGGGCAACAGCCGCGCATCGACATCATCGGCGCGCGCCAGACCATCGACACGCTCAGCTTGCTGGCGGAAAAAACCAAAGGCAATCTCACCGCGCAGGAAGAGAATTTCCTGCAGAACAGCTTGTACGAGCTGCGCATGGCGTACGTCGAGGTGACCAATGCGCTGGCCCGTCCTCCTCAAGCTGGAACGCAGGCTGGAGCGAAGACTGGGACCACGGGACGATGACAGCAGAATGATGGTTGGAGCATGAAGGCGACGCTTACCGTGCTGGGCAGCGGCACGTCGATGGGCGTGCCTACGCTGGGATGCGATTGCGCGGTCTGCCGCTCGGCCGATCCGCACGACAAGCGCACACGACCTTCGGTGATGATCGAGTACGGTGGCAAAGTCGTGCTGATCGATACGACTCCTGATTTTTACGCGCAGGCGGTGCGCGAGCGCATCACGCGGGTGGACGCCGTGTTGTACACACACACTCACGCCGACCACATCCTGGGAATCGACGATCTGCGCCCGCTGAGCTACCGCCACAAGCCCGCCAAGTTGCCACTCTACGCGCGCCCTGATGCGGCCGCGTTTCTGCGCCGCATGTTCAGCTACATCTTTGATGGAGATTACAAGTTTGGTGGCTTGCCGCAACTTGAATTGAAGCCCATCGACGGGCCGGTCGAGGTCTTCGGAGTGCGCTTCGATCCGATCATCCTGATCCACGGCGAAACGCAGATCTACGGCTACCGTTTCGGATCAGCAGCGTACCTGACCGATCACAGCGAGATTCCGGAGTCGTCGCTGGATCAGTTGGAGGGGCTGGATATTCTGTTTCTCGATGCGCTGCGGCATAAGCCGCATCCGACGCATTCGACGGTGCAGAATTCATTGCGCATCGTGGAGCGGGTCAAGCCGAAACGCGCGTTCTTTACTCACATCTGTCATGACCTGGCGCATGAAGCAACCAACGCTACACTGCCCCGGCACGTGCGCTTGTCATATGACGGGATGAAGCTGGAATTTGAAATCTGAAGGCGGACCTCAGACCGCGGACTTCTGACCTTGGACCGCGGACGGCAGACTTCGCACCGGGAGCGCGTCGAGCAGGGTGATCGTGACGTTAACCGAAAGCCGGAAGCCCGAGGCCTACGGTTACGTCTGACGTCCGATGTCTAAGGTCCGACGCCGGTTTTCTTCAAATGCATGTTTTTCACAAACTCGAAGACGTTCCCGCCGATTTCGGGCCGACTCTGGTCAGCGTGGGCAACTTCGACGGCGTACACCGGGCGCATGCGCACGTATTGCAGGAAATCGTCACGCGGGCGCGGCAGCAAGGGGTGAGAGCGGTCGCGGTGACGTTTGAGCCGCATCCGACAAGGATTCTGCGGCCTGACTCAGGGTTGAAGTTGATCACACCCACGGCGGAAAAGCTGCGTCTTCTGGAAACCACGGGGGTCGATGCGGTGTTGCTGTTGCCGTTTGGCCGCGATCTTTCACTGATGACGCCGCGGCAATTTGCGGAGCGAATCCTGAAAAAAAAGCTGCACGCGCGCGAGATGCATGAAGGTTTCAACTTTCGCTTCGGGCACAAAGCGTCGGGCGATATCAACATGCTGGCCGAATTCGGGCGTGAGATGGGATTTGAAGTGAAGGTGTATCCGGAGTTGAAGTTGCGCGGCGAGACGGTTTCAAGCAGCCAGATCCGCAAGCTGCTCTCGGAAGGACGCGTGAGCCGGGCGCGGCATTTGTTGTCGCGTCCGTTCTGCATTCTGGGGACGCCCGGCCGCGGCCGCGGGTACGGATCTAAATACACCGTGCCGACCATCAACCTCGCCCGGTACGAAGAACTTGTCCCCAAGGACGGCGTTTACGTCACTTGCACGCGCGTGGAGAAGGAGACGTTTGAGTCAGTTACAAATGTGGGGAATCGTCCGACATTTGGCGCGGACTTATTCGCTGTCGAGAGCCATCTGCTGAACTTCCATCCCATCGAGCTGACACCGGAGACGGAGGTCGAGATCTGCTTCCTGGATCGACTGCGCGACGAGATCAAGTTTCCATCGGTGGATGCGCTACGCGAACAGATCGCCAGGGACGTCAGAAAAGCACGGCGGTACTTCCACTTGTTGAAGCTGAGAAGGCCGTAAGTATCTTTACCTCCGGCTTGTTACAATCCGCACTTCGTATTTCTCGTTCTGTTCTTGAACACCCATGTCAATCGGTCCATTGCAACTTATCCGGCAGGCTACGCCTGGGCAGCGGCGGACGCTGCTAGCGGCTGCGCTCGGATGGGCGCTCGACGCCTTCGACGCCATGTTGTATGCGCTGGTGCTGGCGCTATTAATGCGCGATCTGGGGATGAGCAAGACGGTTTCCGGACTGCTGGGCACGCTGACGCTGCTGGCTTCGGGTATCGGCGGCGTGTTGTTTGGCTTTCTGGCGGACCGCATTGGGCGCAAGCGAGCGTTGATGGCGAGCATCCTGACGTACTCAGTGTGCTCATTCGCATCGGGGCTGTCGACCAGCATCGCGATGCTGGCTGCGGCGCGCTTTGTGCTGGGGCTGGGGATGGGAGGCGAATGGAACACGGGCGCCACGCTGGTGGCCGAAAGCTGGCCGACGGAATTTCGTGCAAAAGCAATTTCGATGGTGCAGAGTTCCTGGGCGCTGGGATTTGCGGCGGCTGCGTTGGTGGCTGGTCCGGTGGCGCACTATTTCGGATGGCGGGCCGTGTTTTTTGTGGGGATACTGCCGGCCGTGGTTACGCTTTGGATTCAGCGCAGCGTGCCGGAGTCGGAGATGTGGGAGGAGCGTCAGCTTTCCTCCAGCGGGCCGCGTCGCCCGGCGGCTGAAGCCGCCTCTGAAATTGCGCACGGGACGGCGCGGCTGGAAGCCGCGCGCTTTCAAAGCAATCCGGCGTTTCAAAGTAATCCACGCCTTCCAAGTAATCCAAAAAAGGTCGACGAAAGCTTTTCTCGGATTTTTCGCGCGCCTTTTGTTCGGCATACGTTTGCGCTCTTGCTCTTCAACTTTTTCGGAATGTTCGCCTGGTGGGGACTATTCACCTGGCTTCCTCCGTACCTCTCGTTGCCTGTGGAGCAGGGTGGGCGGGGCTTTGGCGTGATGGGGATGACCACGTTGATGGTCGTGCTGAATGTGTTTGGCATGTTTCCCGGGTACCTCAGCTTCGGCTGGGTGGCTGACCACCTTGGACGGCGTAGGGCATTTCTTCTCTACACCTTGGTTGCATCAGTTTTGATTCCACTCTATGCGTCGGCGCGATCTCCCGGCGTGCTGTTGGTCGTAGGTACGGCGGTGGCGTTTTTCGGCACCGGAATTTTTTCTGGTTCGGGAATCATGGGCAGCGAGATCTTCCCTACTGCGGTGCGAGCCCGAGCCCTCGGTTTTACTTACAACGGAGCACGCGCTTTGAGTTCGGTGGCTCCGCTGGTGATCGGGCGCGTGGGACAGATGAAAGGATTGAGCTGGGCCTTTTATCTGTGCGCTGCGGGATATCTGCTGGCGGCTTTGATGACCACGCAGTTGCCGGAGACGAAAGGGAAAAGGCTGGAGTAGAAATGGTCTCAATTTATCGAGGGGCATGAACCCTGAGGGGCTAAAGCCCTCGTTTTTATTGGCCTGTTGCGGCACGGCTGAAGGCGTGCCCTGATACGAATCCGAGGTTTTCCGCAACCTCTGCAAGCCGTGCCCTTTCAAATCATCTATGGAACAGGTTCACGTGGCCAATGACTGTTCCAGGGCCAAGAGTGCTTTCACACGACAGGTGAGTTTCACGCCTCTGTGCCGCTGGCAGGGCAGCGACAAGAAACAGAACTTATCTTCATTCGATGGATCACTCGATGGGATCGAACACGACCGAATCTTGCGCGCCACTTCCCCGCTCAGGGCGCTGCACGATCACGATAGCGGCCAGCACCAGCACAATTCCTACACTCTGAATCGGATGCAGAACTTCTCCGAGGAGAGCGGCGGCCAGCACGATGGAAAACACTGGTTCGAGACAACTGGCGATGATGGCGCGGGTCGGCTCCAGATGCTGCAGGCCGAGGAAGTACAGCGAGAATGGGCCGAGCACGGAGAGCAAGGAAAAGACGAAGAGGAATATCCACTCCGGCCAGCGGTAGTGCGCCGCCGCGATCTTCCAGGGAGGGCTGATGAGGATCCAGAAGGTGGAGGCTGAGACCAACGTCCAGATGAGGACTCGCCAGCGATCGTAGCGGGCCAGGATGCTATGTCCGCCGACGTTGTAGAAGGCGAAAGAGAATGACGCCAGAACGGCGGCGATCAGTCCGTAAGAATCCAGGCGGGAGGCTGGTCCGGCGGTTTGTTTCGCTCCAATGAGGCCGATCACTAGCGCAGTACCCGCCAGCGCGCAGCCCACTGCCGCCACTTTTTGCAGGGATAATTTCTGTTGCCCGCGAGCGACCACGTAAAGCACTACCCACACTGGCGCGGTGTACTGCACGATGATGGCGATCGCCACATTCGTTCGCTGAATCGCGACGTAATAAAAATAATTCGACGCTGCGACACCGAGCGTGCCCAACAGCAGACAGCGGACGAGATCAGGCGCGGGCAACTTGATGCGCTCCCAACCTCGCGCGCCGAGCAATACAGGTAGCAGAACCAGAAGGGAAAATGTAGTACGCGCCTGAGAAAGGATGAGCGGGTCGATGGGGCGCAGCGAGGCTCCGCTGATGAGGAATTTCCCAGTAAAAACGGCGCGGCCGAGGGCGGCGGAGACTCCCCAAAGAAAGGTCGCGGCGGCGATGAAGAAATATCCGCGGAGCGGATGGGGAGACCGTGGGGTAGGATTTGTCTCGTTCTGGATTGCGAGGCCTCGCGGGTCGGGTTGGATCAGGATTTGATTGCCGTGTCCGATGATGAGGCAGCCGAAAGTAGCTGGTCAAGGCGTTCGGGATCAAATCCTACGACCACTTCGTGGAATTCACCGGAGGAGACTACCAGGGTTGGAGTCGTCGGGCTGTCGTACAGGTCGAGCATTTCGCTGCGTATCTGGGGGTCGGAAGTGATGTCGCGTTCCTCGAAGAGAATTTCGCGCGCCTCCAGATAGACCTTCATCAGTTCGCAGGAGAGACATCCGGGTTGAGTGAAGAGGAGAACCTTCATGGGTTGCTCGGCTTTATGTGTTCCAAGAAGCTTACTCTCATCCGGACTAGTTGGGGGATTTTCCGCCAGATTCCTTACGGCAGCGTGTCTAACGGCGTGCAAAGGCCAGCGGCTGAAGCCGAAGGGATTTTTTTGGACTTACGGCATGACTGAAGTCATGCCCTGATACGAAGCCGAACTGTTTCTGTCCAATGAGAAGCGTCTGGCTCTTAAACGATGCCAAAGGTTTTGGGCAACCTGCTAATCTTTAGAATCATGCCGACCTATATCTCGATGCTGCGCGGAATCAATGTTGGCGGGCACAAGCGGATAAAGATGGACCAGCTTCGAAAGTCGTTTGAGGCGCTGGGATTCGAGCAGGTCAAGACGTACATTCAAAGTGGAAATGTGGTCTTCAGCGGCGGGAAGCTTTCTACCGCGGTGCTGTCCAGGAAGATCGAAGCGAAGATTCTCGGCGACTTCGGCTTTTCGGTCTCTGTCATTTCGAGGACGCAGGACGAGATGGAGAGGACGATCCAGAACAATCCATTCGTGAAGGATCGCGGGATCGACCAAACGAAGCTCCATGTTACTTTCCTAGCTGAAGCTCCTGCGCCGTCGGCTCTCCAGAAAATGCAGGCGCTGATCGCAGCACCTGACCAGTCACGTTGTGCCGGCCGGGAGATTTACTTTTATCTCCCAAATGGAGTGTCCCAGAGCAGCCTGTGGAAGACTCCTTGGGAGCGGACGTTGTCCGTCGTTACCACGATGCGTAATTGGAAAACCGTGAATAGTCTTTACCAGATGTGCCTGGACTGCCGATGATGGGCGGCGTTCGCGCGGGCGAGAGTTGGACGATGTGTTGGCTTTTTCGTCCCTGCGGGACGAATGTACAGCCGGGGGCGGCTGTACCCACGTGGATCTGGGTGCTTCGGGCTTCGGCGATTCTGGGCGGGCTTGCATTGACACTCTTCTTGCTTTCCTGCGGCGCAAAACCTGAGCCTGGAACGCTGGTGATGATTATCGAATCCAGCCCGACCAATCTTGATCCGCGGGTGGGAATCGACGCGTACTCAGAGCGGATCGACAATCTGATTTTTGATGACCTGCTGGAGCGTGGGGACGACCTGAACGTGGCGCCTGGGTTGGCCGAGCGCTGGGAGATTCCCGATCCGCTTACTTACATCTTTCACCTGCATCACGGTGTGAAGTTTCACGATGGCCGTCCGCTGACGTCACGCGACGTGAAGTGGACGTTTGATTCGCTGCTTCAGGGCAAAATTCGCAGCACGAAGGCCGCAGTCTACCGTTTCGTCGATCACATCGACGCGCCAGATGATTTCACCGTGGTTTTTCACCTGAAAGAGGCTTTCGCCACGCTGTTGTGGAATTTGTCCGACGGAGCAATCGGCATTGTCCCTGAGGGCAGCGGTGATGAGATTGCGCGGCATCCTATCGGTTCTGGACCGTTCAAATTTGTCAGCGCCGAGACCGACAAGGAAGTCATTGTCGAGCGCAACGACAACTACTGGGGCGAGAAAGCGCATCTCGCTCGCGTCCGCTTTGCGGTCATTCCCGACTCGACGACCGAGGCGCTTGAGCTGCGCAAAGGAAGTGCGGACGTCGCGATTAATTCTTCGATGTCACCGGATGCCGTGCTCATGCTGGAACGCAATCCTCAGCTTGCAGTCGAACGCGGGCCGGGCACAAGGCTGGCCTATCTGGGATTTAATTTACGCGATCCGATTCTGAAGGATGTTCGAGTGCGGCAAGCCATAGCCTATGCTCTGGACCGGCGGCCGATGATCGAATATTTATGGCGGGGACAGGCGCAGCCCGCGCGTAGCGTTCTCCCAACGCAGAGTTGGGCGTACAACGGGGATGTACCGCCTTACGATCACAGTCTGGACAAAGCAAAACAGTTGCTCGATGCGGCCGGGTATCCTGCGGGGAATGGAACGCGCTTCCACATCGCCATGAAGACCTCCACCGATGAGAACACGCGGCTGATGATGGCGGTAATACAGCAGCAGTTGCGCGATGTGGGGATTGCAGTCGACATTCGCAGTTTTGAATTCGCCACGTTCTTCGCCGACGTAACTCATGGAGCATTCCAGATGTATGGGCTGCGCTGGATCGGAGGAAATGAAGATCCGGACATTTTCGAATATGCTTTTCACTCATCGAAGTTTCCGCCGAATGGGGCTAATCGAGGATATTACTCAAATCCGCGAGTGGACGCGCTCATCGACAAGGCGCGGCGCGAAGTTGACCCAAGCGTGCGCAAGCCGCTGTATGCGGAGGTGCAGCGCACTCTTGCCGAGGAACTTCCCTACATCGATCTGTGGTATCTGGATAACATTCTGGTGCGCAACAAGCGGGTAGTGAATTTGAAACTGAACCCGGCAGGCAACTACGACTTTCTGCGCAGCGCCGAGTTGGCCCCGTGATTCCGTGAAAACACTAGCAGTCAGGAGCGACGGCGTAGTTCACGCACTGCGAATGCTGATTGCCCACGTACCATAACGCCGACATGCCGGTCTGATCAGCAAAATCGGTGAACCAGAAGGTGTATCCGAAGCCTCCAAAGTTTATGAGCTGTCCGAACCCAAATTGGTCGGCAAAATTGTTGGGGTCGCAAGTTGAGCCACGATAGAGTACCGCGTTGAACGGGTAGGTCCCCGGGTTGCCGACGGAAATATCGACGCCCTGATAGCGATGCCCGTTCTGTTTGTACCAGCAACCCTTGAAGGTAGCGTTGGGACTTGCGGAGCCGGTCACCTTCAAAGTCAGATTCGCGGCCGTTGAGCTCGTGCCATCAGTGGCGGTTACTTTGAGCGTGTAAGTGCCGGTAGCGACGCTGCTTTGCACTTTCGCAGTCATCGTTGAGGTTCCGGAGCCGGGCGCGGGAATGGTCTGCGGGTTCAAGCTCACCGACACTCCCGTGGGCTTACCGCTAACCTTGAGCTGCAGTGAATGGTTGTAACCACCGGCCGCCGTCGTCACTACTTTCGTGGACCCGGACTTTCCTTGTTGAACCGTGAGCGTGGCTGGTTGCACTGTCACCGTGAAGGGTACCGTCGTACTGGGGGCTACGCTGAGGTTAGCTCCCGCCATCGAACTCTCGTAGCTGGCAACAATCGTTGCTGACGTTGCCGCGCTCACCGCTGCGCTTGGAACTTGAAGCGTCCCGCTAGTCTCTCCCTCCGCAATCTCTACGCTGGACGGAATCCTTACCAAGTCGGGCTCAGAACTACTCAGCGACACCTTTACGCCACCGGTTGGGGCGGGTTGCGCAATTCTGACGGTGATTTCGGCGGGGGCGCCACCCACCACGGAAGCCGGGTTCAGCCTGACGCTGGCGACGCTATTGTTCTGGAGCGCGCCGCCCACAACGACATTGCCATGGCTTGAGGCGATCCCCGCAAAGCCGCCAGAGCTGCTCGGTTTGGAGCCTGACCCGCAGCCTGCTAACAGGAGCAGACTCGCAGCCAACATCAAGGGGTGCGTGTGCAGGTTGACAGTGCGCAAGCTTTGCCATCTCGTTTCTTGATCGGGACAAAATCCGACCGACACTTGACGTATCTCATGCCCCACAAGACGGGAGAAGAGCTAAGAAGGACAGAAACCTTTGGACAGGTGAAGGAGAAGACGAATCGGCCTGACTCGCTGCGGTGAGAGCATTAACCAACTGAATCCGGCGGGCAACTACGATTTTCTGCGCACGGCGGAACTTATACCCAATACGAATTAGACGCCCCAAGGTTGCGTGATTCGTTCAACATTTCGCTAAGGCTCCGGGTAATAGGCCAGGTTGTCAAACCTCAGTCCCGAGCCATTCTTCCATTCCAATGTCACTCGCGAACTGGCTTGCTGCCAGCCCGTTCTCAGCCGCCGCAGTTCGCCCGGTTTCAGCGTGAAGGAAATCTCGGGAAGGCCCGCGGAACGGATCGCAATGCTGCTTTCGGAGGAAGCGCCGTTGTAGACATCAACTCCGGCAAAAATGCGCGGTGAGTGAAAAGCCAATTCCCCGCGCTCCCCTTGCGGACTGAAGGGCACAAGGTTGAAGGTGCCGAACTTGCCCTCCGGAGTTCCGATCTTCCATTCGTGTCCGGGCCAGTCCATCACGCCTGAGGGATAAGCTCCATCCAATTCCGTTCCCGCAGCCAGGTGAGGATCATCAAGGGTCAAATACATCGGCGGACCATCCTCAACCTTGCCCGCATTGTCGTTCCCCTGTACGTCAATGTCGCGTGCCCCGTCATGCCGAATACGCAAAACCCGGGTGGAATCGTCAAAAACAAATCCCTCGCGATCGAGCGCGCTCAGGCGCATCAATCGCCGCCCGTTCGCGGACACGGACTGCGGCACAAAATTGAGGCGCAGGACATCGTTCGATTGCGCATCAAATGTGGAATAGGTTACTGAGCCTTTGCCGTAAGCGATCTTCGTCACCACAGAAGAGGAACCGACCAAATGTGACTCATCGGCTGGTGCCCACTCTGGCACCGCCCAGAAGGCATCCATCATGCGACGCGGGCCGTCGGAGAATTGATCGGTAAACCACCATTGATTCTCGCCGAAAGGAGCATGAGCCTTCCCTGGCAGTCCCTGAAAATACGTGACCCAGTTGTAGGAACGGAAAGCAGCTTCCCGGTACGAGACGTCTCCGGTCTTCGCGTAATAGAGCGCTTCCACGGCCGCCAGGCGTGCGGTATGGCTGTCGCAGCACTGATTGGGAAGGTTGCAGCAGAAGTTGACGCCGTTGCCTTGTTCGGTAGTCACCGTGGCTCCGTGCACAATGTATTTCGGCCAGGCTGGCGTCGTCTTCACCCAATCGATAAGCTTGCGGGCATGCTCTCGCCACTGTGAATCTTTGTCAGGATGCAGCAGCACATAACGTGCGAATTCGAGAGGGATCACCTGATTCATGTTCTCCATGCTGGGCACAACGTCTTCGAAGTAGCCGACCCAGACGTTATTCACCAGCGGATAAGTTTGGAACCAGCGCCAAGCGCCCTCGCGGACCCGCGTATATCCGGCAACGTCCCCTTGCCGCAAGCGCAGAAGCTCGTCAAACAGCATGATTGGTTCAATCACGTTGGCTGAGTATGGCCCCATCGGCCGGCCTTCGGTGCTGCCATCTCGGGCATAACAGCGTACGGGCCAGGGAGAATGTTTTTCATCGCCCGGTTTGTAGTTTTTGACCAACGCGTCGGCGCAGCGGATGGCTGCCTCTAGATACTTCGTGTTTCCTGTCATTTCGTAAAGGCGTAGGTAGGCGTAGCCGTCCTCTCCAACTACGTGGGGTTCGATGTAATCCTTACCATGCGCGCTCCAGCCCGTGTAGCGCCGGACGCCCGGGTCCGCGGACGCATAGGGCACACGCGCCCAGGCATAGTCATTCGGAGTGCGGCCGTTCTCCAACTCGTAATCGACCAGATCTTCAAGAAAGGTCACAGTCCGCGCGTCGCCCGTGTAGGGATACAGGCGCTCGATGAAGCCCTGCATCATGGCGCGAAGATATCCCGTTGAATTCGCCCACTTCTGATCGGGGATCAGCTCGTACGTGGTTCGGTCGAAATCGAAGCAGCAGTGGAAGTAGTACAGGCGTTGCCGATTGTGCAGATCCCAGAGGATGGTCCACTGCGTTAGCACGTGCGACGAATACGAGTAGCCGATATTGTCCGGCATCGGCCAGGGCAACAGCTTCCCTTCCGCATCAAGCTGGACGGGACGTCCTGCGATAGTGGGCTCGTCTACGGTGGAAACCACGGGAAAGGGCTTTTGTTGCGCCAAGGTCGCCGAGCTAAGAATCAGCGTCAGTGCGGCTGTCATCAACTTCGAATATCGTCCCAATGTATCCTCGCCAGGAAAATCAGTTTTTAGTTCGCTCGCCGATAACAGAATCGGGCACCGCTGGATATTTCCAGTTCACTGCCGCGAGCATTATAGGGAAGTCCGCAGGTCCGGAGAACAACAAGAGCACTCAGCCATGCGTGTTACCATCAAAATTACTACCTGACAATGCGAATTCTCTTTATCGGCGACATTTTCGGGCGGCCTGGACGGTTGATCGTCAAGGAGCGGCTGCCCGGAATTATCCGTGACCACGCGATTGACGTTGTTATCGCGAACGGGGAGAACTCGGCGGCGGGTTTCGGCATCACGCCGGCTCTGGCGGAAGAGTTGTTCGAATTTAATATTGATGTCATCACCACGGGCAATCATGTGTGGGATAAGCGTGAAATCCTGGATTACTTCCAGATGGTCGAGGGCAACGGAAATAGCCCGGCGCGGCGCGTGCTTCGTCCCGCGAATTATCCGGCGGACATGCCGGGATGGGGCCTGTATCAGGGTCAAAAAGGAAACGTCCCTTACGCTGTGATCAACCTGCAGGGGCGCGTGTTCATGGCTTCGAACGACGATCCGTTTCGCATAGCCGACCAGCTTTTGCAGAAGATTGAGGCCAAAGTGATTGTTGTGGATATCCACGCCGAGGCGACTTCAGAAAAAATTTCCCTGGGCTGGTATCTCGATGGCCGCGTGACCGCCGTAGTCGGGACGCATACCCATGTGCCTACCGCGGACGAAAGGATTCTGCCCAAGGGGACGGCGTACATCACCGACGTGGGAATGACGGGTCCGTATGACGGGGTCATCGGCGTGAAGAAAGAGCTGGTAGTGGGCAAGTTTCTGAACGGCATGCCGGTGCGCTTTGAGCCGGCCACGGGCGATGTGCGGCTGTGCGCGGTGGTAATTGATTGCGATGAGAAGACCGGCAAGGCGCGAGAGATCGAGCGGTTGATGCTGAGTTGAGGCTTGCAAGATCAAAGGAATCGGACGTTCTCGATAGGTGCCTCTGTATTGCAAGCTGAATAGTTCTTGGAAAACTCGGGTCGGGTAACTCAGGGGCTAAAACCCTCATCAAAATAAAGAGCCTCCACCGCAGCGCTCGAAGCGCTGCGCCACCCAAAACCGGAGCATTGCGGCGAAGTAAAGCTGGAAGCGAGATGGGGCCAGTGCAACCGAAGGTACGAGGGCCCATTGTCCTCTCCCTGAGAATTCGCGGCCGAGGTAGAATCATGCCCATGCGATGCATGTCCTCCATTTTGGTTAGGGGGTTGGTGTTGGCTTTGCTGGCCTCGACTGCCTTCGCCGGCGGAGATGACGCCGCGATAGCCATTCCCCCCGCTACTTGCGCCAACGGAGTTCCCGGCGGCCTCACTTGCATCTCATCCAAAAAAGATCGCAGGGAGGCTCACTCCGCCTATTCTCGCGGGTTGAAGTTGCAGGACCACAAGAGGTTCGACGAAGCCTTTGCTCAGTTTGACGATGCGGCGCGACTGGCGCCGCAGGATCCGCGATTCATGACCGCGCGAGAAATCGTGAAGGGACAATTAGTGTTCGACCACGTGGAGCGTGGGAATGCATTGCTCTCGGAAAACGAGCAGCCGCGAGCCGTGGCGGAATTTCGTGCCGCACTCGATCTCGATCCGGACAACCAATTTGCCCGGGAGAGACTCGATGAGGCGACCCTGGATTCGGCTCGGGCACTGGCTGACGATGTGCCCACGCTGCTTTCTGATTCAGGCGAGATCCGTCTGCAGCCGAGAAACGTGCGGGCGACCTTCCATTTCCGCGGCGAGGTGCGCGGTCTGTTCACAGAATTGGCTGCAGCGTACGGCGTTACGGCGCAGTTCGACGATTCCATGGTGACCAAGCAGGTACGCTTCAACGTGGACGATGTGGACTTTGCGACCGCTTTGAAGCTGGCCTGCCAGGTCAGCAAGACGATGTGGGCCGCGCTGGACGCGCACCAACTGCTGGTGGCGGCAGACACACCGGAGAATCACCGGCAGTTCGATCAGATGTCGCTGCAGACGTATCTTCTGCCTTCGCATTCCACGCCTCAAGAGGCGACCGACCTGGTGACCACGATGCGCAACATCTTTGACCTGCGCTTCGTGAGTTCGGGTCAGACCGCGAACATACTCGAGGTGCGCGCTCCGCAGGGCATCCTCGAGGCATGCAACAAGCTGATGGCCCAGCTCAGCAGCAACCAGCGGCCGCAGGTGGTGCTCGATGTTCGCGTCTACCAGATCAACCACCAGCTTACGCGCGACATTGGGTTGCACATTCCCGACACGTTCAATCTGTTCAACATTCCGGCGGCGGCTTTGGGCGCGCTCGGGGGGCAGAGCATCCAGCAGCTCATTAATCAGCTGGTGGCCTCGGGGGGCATCAACCAGGCGAATAATACGGCGCTGTCCTCTCTACTGGCACAACTCGGGGGCCAACAGAATTCTATTTTCAGCCAGCCGCTGGCGACGTTTGGTGGAGGTCTCACTTTCATGGGGCTGAGCCTGGACAAGTTGTCCGCCTCGCTCTCGGTGAATGAGTCGTGGGTGCGCAGCCTGGAGCACATGACAATGCGCGCCGGCCAGGGTACTGACGCAACTTTCCACCTGGGAACGCGCTATCCCATCCTCAATGCGACTTATGCGCCCATTTTCAACTCGCCGCAGATTGCGAACGTTTTGGGAAATCAAACCTACGTTCCCCCCTTCCCCTCGATCAGCTATGAGGATCTTGGGCTGAATCTGAAGGCCAAGCCGACGGTTCACGGCGATGGAACCGTGAGCCTGCAACTGGAAATGCAAGTGCGTTCGCTGACCGGGCAAAGTTCCAACGGTGTTCCCGTGATTTCGAATCGCGAATATAAAGGGAGCATCAACCTGCAGGATGGCGAGCCCGCAGTTGTTGCCGGACAGGTCTCCCTCACGGATCAGCGCTCGCTGAGCGGGATTCCGGGCCTGGGATTCGCGCCCGGCCTGAATCAGGTGATGACCAATAACACGAAACAGGAAAACGAGGACGAACTGCTCATCGTCCTTACGCCCCACGTGGTAGCCAACACAGAGCGCGCGACGCCTGAGATTTGGATAAGCGAGAGATAGCCAGCCTTTCGCTCTTCAGCAAATTAGGGTACGACTGATTCAGTCATGCCCTAACACGAGTCCCAAGTTTTTCTGCAATCTGCTAATACTACTGTGTTATAAAATGAATACCTCCGGCTGAATGACCAACCCGGTCACCACTCTTTAATGTTAAGTTGCTGGTCATGAGCGCCAACTTCGTAGCG